>R15__coassemble_739_pt1 | contig 21696 bp, 19 predicted proteins | sample R15__metabat2_low_PE_056 | metagenome-assembled genome bin R15
GAACTTGACCTGACGATGAAAGAGTATGCAATATTTGAAACTCTCATGACAAATCAGGGCAGAATATTTTCAAGGGATAATCTTCTCGAAAGTATATGGGGCTCCGATTACGAAGGGGAGTCGAGAACCGTTGACTCTCATGTTGCCCGCCTGAGAACGAAACTCGGCCCCTGGGGCGAAGCTCATCTTAAAACGGTTTTCGGTGTGGGATATAAAATTGAGGTGAACAAAACTTGAAAAAATTCATCTCATATTTCACCGGAAAAATCAGGGCAAAAGTTTTTGCGGCGGTATCGGCTGTTCTTATCGTCTTTGCCCTTGCAATAATACTGACCTCAAGGCCCATTCTTTTCAGGGCGTTCACAAAGTCAACTTACAATAATCTTTCTTCAATAGCGGATACAATAGACGGCTTCAAAGCCGACTCAACGGAATATTATTTTGACCTTTATTATGTTTCCGTCAACAACAATGCGGGCTTTGAACTTATTGACCCCGAAGGTATGCTCATCTATACCTCAACGGGCACGGGCTCTGCCCTGAGCAGCACCCACTTCCCCTCGGCGGGAACGGTTGAGCCGGAATATAATTCCATGAAAGAATCCGAAAGCCACAAAAATTTTTCCGGCTATGACGGATTTGAAATAAAACGCAAAACCTCAACAAATGTTGACTATTTTGTTTATCGCAGAGAACTTAAATCCGGCAACACGGTCTGCATTTATTCATCCGTTGCGGATGTTGATAACATAGTCGGGGTTGCCGAAAAGGTCTATGCAGTTTTTGTTATAACCCTTTTCACCCTTATGGGTATCGTTTTCTATATCATAACATCAAGGTTCGTAAAGCCGGTTGAAGAGATGAACGATGTTACCGGCGATATGGCGGCGCTGAATTTTGACAGAAAATGTGAGGATTACGGCAACGATGAAATGGGTGAACTCGGCAGGAGCATCAACGCTCTTTCAACCACCCTTGACTCTGCACTTACCGACCTCAAAGAAAAAAACAAACAGCTTGAAAGCGATATAGAACTTCGGCTTGACCTTGATAATCAAAGAAAATCTTTCATAAGCAATGTTTCCCACGAACTTAAAACTCCCATCGCCATAATTTCCGGCTATGCGGAAGGGCTTTGCGAGGGCATAAGCGATGACCCGCAGACCATTCGGGATTATTGCGGAATAATAAAAGACGAGAGCGAAAAGATGAATTCGCTGGTTCTTGAACTTCTTGAGCTTTCAAAGCTTGAGAGCAAAACGAGACCTTTTAATCCGGATTATTTCGATATCGGATACGGAATTTCAACTCTCATTTCCCATCTTTCAATCCGGATTGAGAGTGAGGGCATAAAAATCGAAAATAAAGTTCCGGAATCCCTTATGTGTTACGGTGAAGGGGATAAAATTGAGATAGTTCTCAAAAATTACATAACCAACGCAATTTCACATTGCGGCGGCGAAAAACTTATTACAATCGGCTGCGAAGAAAAAGACGATATAATTTCAATCGGCGTTTTCAATACCGGTGAAAATATATCGGAGGAGGATATGTCGGGTATATGGAACAGTTTTTATCGTGCCGACAAATCCCATAAGCGAAACGAAAACAGATTCGGGCTCGGACTTTCGATAGTAAAAAGCATTATGGAAAATCACGGCTGTCCGTACAGTGTTCAAAATAAAGAAAACGGAGTGGAATTCACCTTCGGGGTGGCAAAGGATAAATCATTCTATGAGAAAAAAGCAGATTAAAAAAAGCATAGTTATCAAGGTATCGGCGCTTATGCTGGTGCTTTGTATGCTCTGTTCCTGCTCCTCTGCCCCCGGCGTATCCATAAGTGTTCTTAACTCTGTTCAAACAAGAAATATAATCACGGCGATTGCCGAAAATCCGGAAAGTGTTCACTATTCATCCGATAAAAAATCTTTTACGGAAAATGTTGCTACCTCCGGGCTTATAAAACTCGTTATCGATAAAAGCACCTGCTCCTTTGGCGTCTATGATACCGCAGGCGGAACTCTCTGGACCGCCTTGCCTTTACTTGAGGACCTTGACGGCTCCGAAAATTACGAGAGCAAGGCGAGTATGATCTCCCTGAGAATAGCCGGTGGCTCCGATGTTTATGAACTGAACAGCCAAGATAATTCTCTGGCTTACGGCAAGGCAAAGGTTGATACCGAAGGGGGCAAAGCCGTTTTCACCTATGATTTGTTCCCCGATGCCGCCACCGCCGAAAAGGAAACCCTCACAAAGGATGATATAGGTTTCAGGGCAACGATGAGCGTTGAACTCGTTGACGGCAATATGAATGTTTCCTGCACCTTCAAAAATCTTACGGGCAATAAAAATGCGTTCATAGAGAATGCGGAAATTCTTAACAGTTTCGGTGCGTATAATGACCTTGAAAGCGGAGATTTTATTTTTGTTCCCGACGGGTGCGGTGCCATTATCAACACGGCGATATATGACGAATCGTTTGAATCTCTCACCTTCGGAGTTTACGGTGAGGATTATGCAAACCCGAAGGATATATCCGGCTCAGCCATCATTCCCGTTTTCGGAATAAAGCACGGCAACTGCGCCTTTGCGGCAATAATTGAGGATGGCGATGCAACAGCCCTCATAAATGCCGAAAAAGCAACAAGTTCATCAAGCTATAACAGGGCCTATGCCTCGTTTAACATAACCCCGGTTTCATATACCGATAACACCCTTTATATATCCGACAGAACCGCCACCGTCAACAGCGACGAAAAGTCCAAAGATATCGGCGGAATAAAAATATGTTACAGATTTTTAAGCGGTAAAAACGCAACCTACGGCGGTCTCGCCTCGGCGGTGAGAGAGCAACTTATCAGAGATGGCGTGCTCTCATCTCTCGGAGTATCCGAAATGGATTATCTGCCGTTTTTCCTGACAGTCAGCGGCAGTGTTAAAAAGTCCCTTCTTTCCGCATCCTATCAAAGCGCGCTTACGGATTTTGACCAGGCGAAGGATATGCTTGTGAGAATGAAAAACAAGGGCATAAACAATGTGAACATCCGATATACCGATATTTTCACCGGTGGGCAGGACAGCGAAGACATTGAAGATGCCTCAATACTTCTCAAAACCGGCGGAACAAGCAAACTCAGCGAACTTTATGAGTATGTTTCGTCACAAAAAATGGGGCTTTATCTCGATATTGACCTTATTTCATCCGTAAAAAAATTCAAATCCAATGTAATCGGCATTGAAAAAAATATTGTAACTTACACGCCTGTTGACGAAGTTGCCGAAAGTGCGGGAACTTCACTTAAAAGCAGGTATATCAGAAATTCCGTAAACCTCGATGGCACGGTTGTATCCCTTCTTTCGGACACAAGCGATATGGATTTCAGCGGATTTTGCGTGAATGATGCGGGCTCAATCCTCTGCTCCGATTTTTCCTCATCCGGTTCCCTTCGCCAGGAGGCATCCGAAAAAATATCGGCTGCGGTTCTTCCCCTTTCAACAAGCCGTGACATAATGGTTGACACCGGCAATTTCTATCTTCTTAAAAATGTTGATTCGATTATAAATATTCCCATTGACACAACCGTTTCAAAAAGCGGCGCATATCAGCCCGTTCCCTTTGTTCAGATTGTTCTTCACGGAATACTTGATTATGCCGGCTCCCCCATAAATACGGCAGTCAATTCATCCGAGCAGATGCTTCGCTGCATAGAATACGGCGCCTGCCCCCACTATGAATGGAACTATGAACCCCTCGTCGGCGAGGGCGATAAATATTACTACGACAACACAATCAATGAGGCGGCGGAGTTTTATACCCGTGCAAACAACGCTCTCGGTGATTTGAGAGACGCAAGAATAACCGACCACTACGAAGTTGAAGACGGCATATTCTGCACGGAATATGACACGGGTTCAATGATATATGTAAACTATACGGGCAGTGACTATGAAGCTCTCGGCGTTACGGTTTATGCCGGAGATTTTCAGAGGATAAACTGATGAAAGATAAGAAGCATTCACTTTTGATTATTGCTGCGGCCCTTGTTGTTGCCGGAGCGCTGATGGTATTTCGGCTTATCGATTCCCCGGCATTCGGCGGAATTGAGGCGGTGACGGTCAGTATCTCTTCAACCGAGGCGGTAAGTTCATCAAGCGAAAAAGTCAACATAAACACCGCCACCCTTGAGGAGCTTATGACTCTGACGGATATCGGCGAAAAGAAGGCCCGGGCAATAATCGATTACAGAGAGAAAAACGGCAGATTTCTTTCTGCCGACGACCTTACAAGCGTTGAGGGCATCGGCTCTTCAACAGTGGATAAAAACCGTAACAGGATTACCGTGTGATGCAAGTAGCCGGTAGGGGCGGATTATCAATGCAAAATGCAAAATGCACAATTTCGGTTGCCGCGTTGCGGCGATTATATAGTAGGGGCGGATTATCAATCCGTCCGACCTGAAAAGTCTTATGCCGACTATCGGCGAGCAATCCCAAAGATTAATAGGAGGATTAATATATGGAAAGAACTGAAATCAGAAAGCTGTATGAAAGCAGCGAAAGCTATGCGGATAAAACAATTACCGTATATGGCTGGATAAGAACCCTGAGAGACTCAAAGCAAATCGGCTTCATTGAAATCAATGACGGCAGCTGCTTCAAGGGTGTTCAGATAGTATTTGAAAGCGCAAAAATCGAAAATTACAAGGATATTGCAAAGCTTAATGTTGGCGCAGCAATCAAAGTGACCGGCAAACTGCTTCTCACTCCCGAAGCAAGTCAGCCCTTTGAAATCAATGCGGACGAAATAAGCGTTGAAGCGGTTTCAAGCCCGGATTATCCCCTTCAAAAGAAAGGGCATACCCGTGAATATCTGAGAACAATCGCCCACCTGAGACCGAGAACAAATCTTTTCAATGCGGTTTTCAAAGTTCGTTCAACCGCCGCTTATGCAATTCATAAATTCTTTATCGACCAAGGTCTCGTCTATGCTCACACACCTCTCATCTCCTGCTCCGACTGTGAGGGCGCAGGCGAGATGTTCAGAGTAACAACTCTCGATATGGATAATGTTCCCAAAACCGAAGACGGAAAAGTTGACTATTCGGAGGATTTCTTCAAGAAGCCCGCGTATCTCACCGTTTCAGGTCAGCTTCAGGCGGAAACAATGGCTCTTGCATTCGGCAAGGTTTATACCTTTGGTCCCACCTTCAGAGCAGAAAAATCCTATACTCAGCGTCACGCTGCGGAATTCTGGATGATAGAGCCCGAAATGGCATTCTGCGACCTTGCAGGGGATATGGATGTTGCAGAGGGTATGATTAAATTTGCAATCAGCTATGTTCTTGAAAACTGCAAGCAGGAACTTGAATTCCTTAACAAGTTTGTTGAAAAGGGACTTATCGAAAAACTGACAACCGTTGCAAATTCGGATTTCGGCAGAGTCACATATACCGATGCCGTTAAGCTTCTTGAAGAGCATAACGATGAATTTGAATATAAAGTAAGCTGGGGCTGTGACCTTCAGACAGAACACGAAAGATACCTCACCGAAAAGATATTCAAAAAGCCCGTTTTTGTTACGGATTATCCCAAGGAAATCAAAGCATTCTATATGCGTCTTAATGATGACGGCAAAACCGTTGCCGCAGCGGACTGCCTCGTTATGGGTATAGGCGAAATAATCGGCGGCAGCCAGAGAGAAGAACGCCTTGATGTTCTTGAAGCAAGAATAAATGAACTCGGCCTTAAACCCGAAGATTACGATTGGTATCTTGACCTTCGTAGATACGGCGGCGTTAAGCACAGCGGATTCGGCCTCGGCTTTGAAAGACTTGTTATGTATCTCACCGGCATAGACAACATTCGTGATGCCATTCCCTATCCCAGAACCACCGGTTCGGCGGAGTATTAATTTAGAACAAAGGAGAATAACTACATGCTCAAAAACATTTCCCCAATCATTTCACCTGAACTTCTTAAAATTCTTATGGAAATGGGTCACGGCGATGAAATCGTTATCGGTGACGGCAATTTCCCTGCCGCATCCGTTGCGGGAGCCCTCGGCACCTGCAAACTCGTTCGTCTTGACGGTCACGGCGTAAACGAAATAGTTGACGCCATTCTCAAACTTATGCCCCTTGACACCTATGTTGAGGCGCCCGTTGCCCTTATGGATAACGGCGATAAGGATAACCTTCCTCCCATTTGGGAAGACTATAAGGCAACCGTCACTGCAAACGAGGGCGAAAAGAAATTTGAACTCGTTGAAAGATTTGCTTTCTATGAGAGAGCAAAGAAGGCATATTGCGTTGTTGCAACAGGCGAAACCGCAATCTATGCAAACATAATACTCAAAAAAGGTGTTGTGATTCAGTAATGAAAAAAGTTTTGGCTATTGACTTTGGTGCATCAAGCGGCAGAGCCATTGTTGGCACCTTTGACGGCAATAAAATCTCTCTTGAAGAGGTTCATCGTTTTACAAATGACCCCGTCAAAATCGGGGATACAATGTATTGGGATGTTCTGCGTCTTTTCCACGAAATAAAGCAGGGTATGATAAAGGCGAAAGAATTTGATTCAATCGGCATTGACACCTGGGGTGTTGATTTCGGTCTTATCGACGAATTCGGTTGCCTTCTTGAAAATCCCGTTCACTACCGTGACGAGAGAACCGCCGGGCTTATTGAGGATGCGGCAAATATTATTCCCAATGAAGAATTTTATAACCGCACCGGCATCCAGTTTATGGAGCTTAACACGGTTTATCAGCTTTATTCACTTGCAAAGCAGAGACCTCACATCCTTCAAAGGGCGGATAAACTTTTGTTTATGCCCGACCTTTTCGGATATTTTCTCACCGGCAACAAAACAACGGAATATTCAATCGCCACCACCTCACAGATGGTTGACCTTGAAACCAAAACCTGGGCAAAGGACCTTATCGAAAAATTGGGAATACCCACCTCAATCCTTTGCGACATTAAGCCCTCCGGCTCCGTTCTCGGCACTCTTAAAAAGGATATAGCCGATGAATGCGGCGCAAAAGAGGTTCCGGTTATTTCCGTCTGCGGTCACGATACCCAGAGCGCAATAACCGCCGTTCCATGTCAGGAGGAGGATTTCGCCTTCCTTTCAAGCGGAACGTGGTCACTTTTCGGCACGGAACTCACCGCTCCGATCGTTGATGAAAAGAGCATCGCAATGAATGTTACAAACGAGGGCGGTTACGGCGAAAGTGTTGGCTTCCTTAAAAACATCATCGGACTTTGGCTCATTCAGGAGAGCCGCCGTTACTGGAATAAACTCGGCAACAAATATACCTATGCCGACCTTGAAAGAATGGCGCTCGCTTCCGAGCCCTTCAGAAGTTTCATAGACCCGGATGCTCCCGAATTTGTTCCCCACGGCAACATTCCCGAAAGAGTTAAGTAATATTGCAAAAAAACAAATCAGCCCGTTCCCGAAACTGTTGGTCAGGTTATGAGATGCATTTATGAATCTCTTGCCCTTAAATATCGTTTAACCCTTGAAAAACTTGAGGATTGCACGGGCAAAACCTACCCCGCAATTCATGTTATCGGCGGCGGAACAAAGGATACTCTTCTTTGCTCGATGACCGCTTGCTCAACCGGCAGAAAGGTTATTGCAGGCCCCATAGAGGCGACTGTTCTCGGCAACATAGCCGTTCAGCTTTTGGCTTCCGGCGACATTGACACAGTTGCTCAGGCACGAAAGATTATCGGCAACAGTGAGGAAACAAAGGAATACGTTCCCGAAAACGAAAGCGAATGGAACGAAGCATTCGAGAAATTTAAGCAATATCTAACATCTAATATCTAATATCTAAAATCTAATGATACGGAGGAAAATACCATGGCAAAAAGCAGACTCATCGGCGACTATCCCGTAATCGGAATTCGCCCCATCATCGACGCAAGAAGAGGTCCCCTCAAGGTCAGAGAATCCCTTGAAGAGCAGACTATGGGCATGGCTCAGGCCGCAAAGAAACTCTTCGAAGAAAATCTTCGCTATTCAAACGGCGAACCCGTAAAGGTTGTTATTTCCGACACATCCATCGGCCGTGTTGCAGAGGCAGCACAGTGCGCAGCCCAGTTCAAGAAGGAAGGCGTTGACATCACCCTTTCCGTTACTCCCTGCTGGTGCTACGGCTCCGAAACAATGGATATGGATAAGAACACCATCAAGGGCGTTTGGGGCTTCAATGCAACAGAAAGACCGGGCGCAGTTTATCTCGCATCCGTTCTTGCCGCTCATGCACAGAAGGGCCTCCCCGCATTCGGCATCTACGGCCACGATGTTCAGGACGCAGACGACACCGTTATGCCTGATGATGTTAAAGAAAAACTTCTCAGATTTGCAAGAGCCGCTGTTGCAGTTGCAACAATGAGAGGCAAATCATATCTTCAAATCGGCTCCATCTGCATGGGTATTGCCGGCTCAACAATCAACCCCGAATTTATCGAGGAATACCTCGGCATGAGAGTTGAAAGCGTTGATGAGGTTGAAATCATCCGCAGAATGACCGAAGGCATCTATGATGAAAAAGAATTCCGGAAGGCACTTAAATGGACAAAGGAAAACTGCCCCGAAGGCCTTGACAAGAACCCCAAGTTCGTTCGCAAGAGTGACGAGCAGAAAGAAAAGGATTGGGAATTCACCGTTAAGATGATGTGCATCATCAAGGACCTTATGAACGGCAATCCCAAGCTTCCCAAGGGCAGAGAAGAAGAAATGGTTGGCCACAACGCTATCGTTGCCGGCTTCCAGGGCCAGAGACAGTGGACCGACTTCTATCCCAATGCCGACTTTGCAGAAGCAATGCTTAACACCAGCTTTGACTGGACAGGCAGCCGTGAGCCCTACGTTCTTGCAACAGAGAATGATACTCTCAACGGTATCGGTATGCTCTTTATGAAGCTTCTCACAAATATGCCTCAGATGTTTGCCGACGTTCGCACATATTGGTCAGCTGACTCCGTAAAGAGAGTTACCGACTATGATATCGAAGGTCATGCAAAGGATGCAGGCGGATTTATCCACCTTATCAACTCCGGCGCTTGCTGCCTTGACGCTTGCGGCGAAATGAAAGATAAGCAGGGCAACGGCATTATGAAGCCCTGGTATGAAGTTACCGCAGCCGACAGAAAGAAGATGCTTGCAGCAACAACTTGGTCAGCAGCAGATAACGGCTATTTCCGTGGCGGCGGATTCTCATCAAGATTCCTCACCCGTGCAGAAATGCCCGCAACAATGATTCGTCTTAACATAGTCAAGGGACTTGGCCCCGTTCTTCAGATAGCCGAGGGCTGGACTGTTGCCCTTCCCGACGAAGTATCCGACGTTCTTTGGAAGAGAACCGACTACACATGGCCCTGCACATGGTTCACACCCAGATGTAACGGTGTTGGCGGCGACGCATTCAACTCCGCTTATGACCTTATGAATAACTGGGGCGCAAACCACGGCGCTATCTCCTATGGTCACATAGGCGCAGACCTTATCACATTTGCATCAATGCTCAGAATTCCCGTAGCCCTTCACAATGTTCCCGATGAAAAGATTTTCCGCCCTGCATGCTGGGGTGCATTCGGAACTAAGGACAGAGAAGGCGCAGACTTCAGAGCATGCGCAGCATACGGCCCGCAGTATAAATAGTGCGTAGTACTTAGTGCGTTGTGCGTAGAAATAGTGCTTAGTGCGTAGTGCATAGATGATTAGTTTTGAACAGTAATAGTGCGTAGTGTGAATACGCAAAAAACCCACCCGTCACAAAAACGGGTGGGTTTTGAAATTTATCGCTTGCAGCTCATATATCCAGATAATCTTTTCTGTAATTGAGTGAAAATCTTGCAGCGAGGTCAACAAGATTTTGGTCGGTGATGGTGTTCACATTTTTAAGATGTGCGGTGAGCATATACATCTTTGCGGCTTTTTCAACTGTTTCAATAAGTCCGAATGCCTCATCCATATCAACGCCGCATCCGTAAATGCCGTGAAGAGTCCAAACAACGAGGCGGAATTCCTTCATCTTGGCGGCTGTTGCCTCGCCGATTGCGTTTGTTCCGCAAACCATCCAGGGCAGAACGCCTACACCTTCGGGGAAAACAACGATACTTTCGGTCATCTGCTTCCAAAGTGTGCGGGTGAGGGCTCTTTCGTCCATCTCGTGAACCTGAGTCATTGCAAGGGTGTAATCGGGATGGCAGTGCATAATAATTCTGTTATCGGGATTTACGGAAAGGCGGGCGATGTGGCTCATAAGGTGAGCGGGAAGCTCGCTTGTGAATCTGCCGCCGTCTTTATAACCCCAGAGAAGTTCTGCGGTTGTGCCGTCTTTTGCAATTCGGATTATGCCGAGGTTTGTTTCGGGGTCAACTTCAACATTCTTAAAATATTTGCCTGTGCCGGTAACGATGAAAATCTTGCCGATGAGGGCTGTTGCGTCAAAACCGGTGGGAATTGTGCGGATAACATTGTTAAGGTCAAGATATTCCCCGACAACTTCTTCGTCGAGCATCCAACTGATGTTGCCGCCGTTTCTTTCATCATAGCCAAGGCGATACATATTTGCCGTTGTGCGGCACATTTCAATCATAAAGGGAGCTTCAAAAATATTTTTCATTTTCTTGTTACCAATACCTTTTCTTCATATTCTTTTATTTCGTTTATATAACTGTTTTCAAGACCGTTTCTTCTGAGATATTCATTCCAGATATCGCCGAAGGGGAGAGTCTTTATTTCTTCGCCTATTGCCATAAGAGCGGTGAAATCCGCCTTATCCTGAAGAGCTTTCATATAATCCGAGGGCTCAAGCAGAGCATAGAGAAGTGCCTTGCGAACATTTCTCACTCCGGTAACCCAGGCGGAAATTCTGTTGATTGACGCATCGAAATAATCCGTTGCGATGAAAACTCTTGAAAGGGCGTCGTTTCTAACGATTTCTTTCATCATCTCTTTTGTTTCGTCGTCAAAAAGAACAACATGGTCGCTGTCCCAACGAACACCTCTTGTAACATGAAGGGCGATTTTTTCGTTGAATGCAAGCAGAGCGGAAATCTTATCCGAAACAAGTTCAGTGGGGTGATAGTGACCGTTATCCATAAGGGGAACGATGCCCGCCTTTGTTGCATAACTCAGGCAGAATTCCGCCGAGCCAACCGTGTAACTTTCAAGACCTATGCCGAATACCTTTGATTCAAGGGTGAGGAACACCATATTCTTATCGTAGGGAGTTTCCAGCATTTCATCAAGGGATTTTTTGAAACGAAGACGAGGTGAAAGGCGGTCTGCGGGTATATCTTTATATCCGTCGGGAATCCAGATGTTCATAACGCAGGGAACACCCGTTTCTTTTGCAAAATAATCGCTGATTTCTATGCAGCGTTTGCCGTGTTCAACCCAGAATTTGCGAACGGATTCATCGGGGGATGAGAGAGTGAGCCCGTCTTTAACCATGGGATGTGAAAAGAAGGTTGGGTTAAAGTCAATGCCCATATTTCTTTCTTTTGCAAATTTAACCCACTTTGCAAAATGCTCGGGCTTGATTTTATCTCTGTCGGCAACCTCACCGTCAAAAATCGCATAACTTGCGTGAAGATTTAACTTCTTTTTGCCGGGAATAAGTGAGAATGCCTTGTCAATATCAGCCATGAGTTCTTCGGGAGTTCTTGCTTTGCCGGGATAGTTGCCGGTGGTCTGAATTCCGCCGGAAAGGGCTTCGGGGCTGTCAAATCCCCCAACATCATCGCCTTGCCAGCAATGAACGGAAATTGTTATGTCATCCAGAGCAGCGAGGGCTTTTTCGGCATCCACACCATAGCCGGAATATATTTTTTTTGCTTCTTCAAAATTACTCATCGATATTCCTCCATCATAATGTTATATATATTAAAGCACAAAACTAAAGATAAATCAACCTGCAAGAGCAAAATCAACCTGCAAAGAGCAAAGATGTCAAGGTTTAATTTTAAATCAAAGTTTTTCTTATCTCACCTTAAATTTGAAGTGCCCCCTTACGGAGGCACAATCATCAATCGGGATTTCTTTATAGTGTCACCCTGACACTTATCTTCAATTGGGATTTCTTTATGGTGTTACCCTCACACCTTTCATTTATATTATAGTTACATTTGAACTTTTGTCAAGATATTTTTCGCGATTCGGAGCGGTCGGAGCGGTCAATCCGAAACACTGTATTTAACCCTGTTTGAATACCTCGTTTTTTTGAGAAGACCGTTTTCCTCAAATTTAATCACAAAACTTCTTATGGTTGCGTAGGCGGCGTCTCCGAAATCTTTTTCCAGTTGCTTTGTTGAAAATTCGCCATTGCCGTAGAAGGAGATAACAAATTTCCACATGGTTTCTTCTTTTTTTGTGATTTTACCGCAGGAGAGCATTTCGGTGAATTTTTCGTTCAACAAGGTGACGGAATCCTCTTTTTTTGACTTAACATAAATTTCATTGCAGCAATAGGCAACAAAAGGCGTTATATCCGTGAAGCCGGAGGTTTTTTCGTTTTCTTCAACAAGGGTGAAGGCCTTATAATAGTTGTTCACGCTTTTTGAGATTAGAGAAGAAAAGGGAACAAATAACGCACTGCTGAAACCGCTTCTGATAAGATACCAAAGGTGAATCATACGGGCCATACGGCCGTTGCCGTCAAACCAAGGGTGAATATAGGCAATGTAAAAGTGAATGATTGCCGCCTTGAAAAGTTCATTTATATTGTCATCGGCATTGATAAAATCAACAAGACTTTTCATTGCGCTCGGAATTTTCTTGCAATCCATTCCGATATGCTCAATCCTGCTGCTTACAACAAAAACCGAATCGTGGCGATAATATGCTCCCGCCTTCAGTTTATCATCCTCTTCGAGAAAGTCGCCTATCATAGTCATATAAAGCCGATAAATGTTTTCTTCGTTTATCGTATTCGCCATATCCGAAATGAAATCAAAGCCTTTTTTCAAGCCGTAAATTCTGCTCTCTTCTTCGTCCTTCGGGGCATATCCTTTGAGAATACGCCTTACACTGTCACGGCTGAAATCGATGCTTTCAATTTTTGCGGTTGAAACAATTTCGTTTTCGAAAGCGCCGCTTTCAAAGATTTTGCCTGCAGGGCTGAAAAAAGTTTTGTAAACTGATGATGGAACATAACATAAATTCGGGCAAAAAACCATATTTTTATCGTCAAAATCTTTAAGGGGAAGCTCTTTGAGTTCCAATAATTTCAGAGCGACAAGAAAATCATCAAAATCGGCGGGATATTTGTATCTGAGTTTTTTGAGATTTTGAAAATCTTTGTCTTTTATCATCCGATAATAGGTTTCCGTGTTCAAATTTTCACCACCTTTATACGTAAAACTGATATCAATTAGTATCAATAAGTATCAATTTATGCTGAATTATAACCCCTTGGCTTAAAAAAGTCAAGGGGCAGACGATTTTATTTAAGGAGACAGACGATTTTATTTAATAAGACTGCTCAAAAAGACCTCTGAATTTTTCCGCCCCGGCGAGGGAGAGAGTTTCGTGTTTTGCGATGATGAAGTGGTCTTTGAGCTTTATTCCCGTTTGAGCGAGAAGCAGGGCGACCTCTTTTGTCAGTTCAATATCCTCTTTTGAGGGTGCGGCTTCCCCCTTCGGGTGATTGTGGGCGAGAATAACCGAATCCGCATCCGCCGAAAATGCATTTTCGAGAATGGTTCGCTTATCCACCGTGACGGTATCAGCATCCCCCTGGGCAAGAATTATGCAGTCCGTCATTCTGTCAAGGGCGTCGAAACATATCATCAGCATTATTTCATTCTCTTTATTATCAAGCTTTTCAAGAATAAATTCCTCAATATTATCTATTTCGGCACACCGGATTTTTTTGCCCTGATAACGCTTGCAGATTTCCGGCAGCATATTGAGAAGCAGCGCCGAACTTTCGCCCATCCCGTCAATTTTTTGAAGTTCGTCAAAGGGGGCGTTCATTATGGCGTCAAGGGAGCCGTATTTTTTCAGCAGGGCATCGGCGATGGGATTTGTATCTCTTCTGGGAATGGCATAAAAAAGAAGCATTTCAAGAAGATTTCTGTCGCCGGTGTTTTCAAATCCGGATTTTCTGAATGCGTCACGGACTCTCTGCCGATGATTGAGATGGGGGTATTTATTCTTTTCCATAGGATACCTCGGAAGTTAGATGTTAGATGTTAGATATTAGATGTTAGATAATATATTTTCACTTCGTTTACGCCGATATCCGAATCGATAAACAATCTGTCACCGATTATTTCGTATTTTGCGTTACATTCAACTTTTTTTGCGGCGGAATGAAGATATATTTCCGTTTTGGAATTATACTTTTTATCCTGAGTGTATTTAAGAGTGAAAATGTTATTTTCTCTGTCAAAGGAATAAGAGTCAATTTTGCCCGTTACGGCAACGGGAGCCGTTCTTCTCAGGCAACTCATAACGGGGCTTTCGAGCATACCGTCAAAATATGCCCAATAGGTCTGCCCCCAGTGATTGCCGTCAAATTTATCCAAAAGATATTCGATGTGATAGAGCCAATCGGTTCCTTCACTCTGACCGCCCCATTCGCCTACAAGAAGGGGTATGCCGAGGCGGTTCTGAGAATTTTTATGCTCATCAAAAATGCCGCCCACTCTTGTGTTGCTTGCGTATTTATAGGCAGGTGTGTCAACCATAAAATCGTAGGCGTGAGGAGCAAAACAGACCTTTGAATCTTCTTTGCCGCCAACGGCTGCAACAGGTGTGGAATAGGGGATTCCGAGATTTGAATAGTAACTGTTTTCCATTATTATAATGCCGTTATCCGTAACTCTTCTCACGGCGGAGGCAACACGATTTATAAACGGGGAATAATATTTTGTATCAAATTCATATATGAGCTTGTCGGCGCCCTTTGTTGCCTTGCGGAAAAGGGAATAATCATCGAAGGGTTCAAGGCAGCCGATAACATTGCCGGAAAAAAGAGTTTTGGCAAGGGATGGAATGTTGCAGCGCTTATCGGTTATAACGGTTTTCGCAACTCCGGCGATGAGTTTTGCAAATACTTTTCCGCCGGCACTTCCCGGGAATGGTTCATTGAGAAAATCGTAGCCGAAAAGGGCGGGATGGTCCTTAAATCTTTCGGCAATATGCATCCACATTCTGCAAAAATATTCCTGAAGAGGAACGCCGTTATAACATTCGTTGTTCCAGAAAGCGTCAAAGGAGCGGTGAACCGCCTTGCCCCAGAAATAGCCCTCTGCCCATACGAATTTTGCCTTTTTGAATTCGGCGCCGTCTGTGAGACATGCCCAATAGGGAGCGCCGTCGCCGTCGGTTTCATATCTGCCTGAATATAAATCCTGATGCATATCAAGATAGAAATAAATGCCGTATTTTTCGCAGTGATCCGCAACTTTTTCAACTCTGTCAAGGTATTCCTCATCATATTGACCGGGTTCCGGCTCAACCGCATCCCAAGTCATACCGAGGCGGACTATGTTAAAGCCGTTTTCGGCAAGGGCTTTGATTGTATCTTCGGAAAAATCAAAGTTATATATTCTGTGGGGGCTGCCCTTGACACTTTTGCCCTTGTCGCAGAGATTGACTCCGTTAAAAATTCTTTCTCTGCCTTCGGAATCAACGAATGAAGTTTTATCTGTTGAAATTTTAAGCATAAATTTATCCTCTCATTATGCATTAAGCGCATCGGAAAGTTTTGTGAATTCTTCCATGGTGAATATTTCCGCTCTCACGTTTTCGTCAAATCCGCATTCTTTAATGGCAGCGGCAACTTTTTCTTTTGAAATGCCGAGCCCCGATGAAAGGGAGTTGACGGCGGTTTTTCTTCTCTGACCGAAGGCGGCCTTCACAACATCAAAAAAGAATTTTTCGTCTTTCACCTTGACAGGGGGATTTTCTCTTATAACAAGGCGAATAACACTGCTGTCAACCTTTGGGGCAGGCATAAAGGAGCCCTTTGAAACATCAAAAAGTTTTTCTGCCTCGGCATAGAAATTCACCGCAACCGTAACGGCGCCGCTGTCACGGGAACCCACCTTTGCGCAAAGGCGCTGAGCCGCCTCTTTTTGAACCATGACCGTTATGGACTTAACCGGCAGTTTGCTTTCGAGCAATGACATAATAACCGGCGATGTTATGTAGTAGGGCAGATTTGCGCAGATATAAACATCCATGCCCGCAAATTCATCTTCAATCAGCTTTTTAAGGTCAATTTTGAGAATATCGTCGTTCACGATTTTAATGTTGTCAAAATCCGATAACGTATCTTCAAGAATGGGCAGAAGTCGGGTATCGAGTTCAACCGAAACAACCTTTTTGGCGATTTTTGCAAGTTCCATTGTGAGAACGCCGAAACCCGGGCCCACTTCTATAACTCCGCTTTTTTCGTCAATTCCGCACTCCTGCGCCATACGCGGGCAAACAGAGGAGTTGACTATGAAATTTTGCCCCAAACTTTTTGAAAATCTGAAGCCGTTTTTTTCGAGAATTTTTTTAACTGTTGCAGTATCCGTAAGATTATACATATATTCCCCTTGAATTTTGATTTTTAATATAATATAATGAACTAATAATGAAGCAAATCATAAATTTATGCGTCTTATGAAATCCAAAGGCGCAAATCTTTGAAAGGAAGGTTGCAATTTGCAGGCAAAGCAACCGAAAAGATTATGAATATACTTGTGACCGGCGGCGCCGGATTTATCGGCTCCCACACATGCGTTGAACTTATCAACGCGGGCTATAATCCGATTATACTCGATAATCTCTCAAACAGCAAGAGGGAAAGTGTAAGAAGGATAGAAGAAATTACGGGCAAAAAAGTTAAACTTGTTGTTTGCGATATCCGTGACAGAGCAGGGCTCGATAAAGTTTTCAGCGAAAACGATATTGATGCCGTCATCCATTTCGCAGGGCTTAAAGCGGTTGGCGAAAGCTGCCAAAAGCCCCTTGAATATTACGATAATAACATCGGCGGCTCCGTCACCCTTTTTGAGGCGATGCGTGACGCAGGAGTCAAAAAGATAGTTTTCAGTTCCTCCGCAACGGTTTACGGCGCAGAGAATGAATCTCCCCTCAGAGAGGATATGCCCGAGGGCAAAACCACAAATCCATACGGCACCACAAAACTTTATATAGAAAGAATTCTTCGTGACACATTTGCGTCAGACGACAGCTGGAGCATCTGCCTTCTGAGATACTTTAACCCCATCGGTGCTCATAAGAGCGGCAAAATCGGCGAGGACCCCAAGGGTATCCCCAATAACCTCGTTCCCTATATTGCTCAGGTTGCGGTGGGCAAAAGAGAATTTCTCAATGTCTATGGCGACAATTATGACACCCATGACGGCACGGGAGTTCGTGACTACATCCACGTTGTTGACCTTGCGCTCGGCCACATCAAGGCAGTGGAAAAAGTCCTCGGCGAAAACGGATGCTTCACCTATAATCTCGGCACCGGCACCGGTTACAGCGTTTTGGATGTTGTGAAAGCGTTTGAAAAGGCATGCGGCCACGAAATCGCATATAAAATTGCACCTCGCAGAGACGGCGACCTTGCAACCTGTTATTCCGACCCCTCAAAAGCCCTCAGAGAACTTGGCTGGAAGGCGGAAAGAGGCATAGACGAAATGTGCGAAGACAGCTGGAGATGGCAGTCACAGAACCCTGATGGGTATAGCGCTTAGGAGGTATTTTCATGAGAGCAGTAATTACGGTTATAGGCAAGGATATGGTAGGTATTCTTGCGAAGGTATCAAACGAATGTGCAAACAACAATATCAATGTTCTTGAAGTTACTCAGAGTATTCTTCAGGATATGTTTGCGATGATAATGATGGTTGATATAAGCAAGTCAACCGTCGATTTCACCGATTTTGCGGATAGTTTAAGCAAAATGGGCGAAGAGATGAATCTTTCCATTCACGCAATGCACGAAGATATTTTCAATGCAATGCACACAATCTGATTAACACAAAAAGGGAAGATGAATTATGCTTAACGCAAGAGATATACTTGAAACAATAACGATGATTCAGGATGAAAATCTTGATGTTCGAACCATAACAATGGGAATTTCCCTTCTGGATTGCTGTCACAGCGATTCGGATGAAATGTGCCGTCGGGTTTATGATAAGATTACCCGCTACGCAAAGGACCTTGTTAAAACCGGCGAACAGATTGAAAAGGAATTGGGCATTCCCATTATCAACAAAAGAATTTCCGTCACCCCTGCCGCAATGATTCTTGCATCCTGCGACGATAAGGATGCGGTTAAACTTGCCAAAACCCTTGACAGAGCCGCAAAAACATGCGGAGTGAACTTCCTCGGCGGATTTTCCGCCCTTGTTCAGAAGGGATTCGGGCCCGGCGATAAAGAACTCATAGAGGCAATTCCCCAAGCCCTTGCAGAAACGGATTTTCTCTGCTCATCCGTAAATATCGGCTCAACAAAAACCGGTATAAACATGGATGCAGTGGGCCTTATGGGCAAGGTTGTAAAAAAATCTGCCGAACTGACAGCGGATAAGGGCTGCATAGGCCCTGCAAAGTTGGTTGTATTTTGTAATGCCCCCGAGGATAACCCCTTTATGGCAGGCGCATTTCACGGCGCAGGCGAACCGGACTGCGTTATAAACGTTGGAGTTTCCGGACCGGGTGTAGTTCGTGCCGCCCTTGCAAAGGCAGGGGATGATATTGACCTGACAGCGGTTGCGGACCTTATCAAAAAGACCGCATTCAAAATCACAAGAATGGGCCAACTCGTTGCCTCCGAGGCGTCAAAACGCCTTGGCGTTCCCTTCGGCATTGTTGACCTTTCACTCGCTCCCACACCTGCTGTCGGAGATTCGGTTGCTCATATCCTTGAAGAGATGGGCCTTGAAAGTTGCGGCTGCCACGGAACCACCGCTGCCCTTGCACTTCTCAATGATGCAGTTAAAAAAGGCGGCGTTATGGCATCATCCCATGTTGGCGGGCTTTCCGGCGCATTCATCCCCGTAACCGAGGATGCCGGTATGATTGACGCGGCAAGATGCGGCGCCCTTACGATAAATAAACTTGAGGCCATGACGGCGGTTTGCTCCGTTGGCCTTGATATGATAAATATTCCCGGTGACACACCTGCCGAAGTTATCTCTGCAATTATTGCGGATGAGGCGGCAATCGGCATGGTTAACTCCAAAACAACGGCCGTGAGAGTCATCCCTGCCATAGGCAAAAATGTGGGAGATGAACTTTCATTTGGCGGGCTTTTAGGCGGTGGACCGGTTATGCCTCTTTCAACCTATTCCCCTGCAAAGTTCATAAACAGAGGCGGCAGAATTCCTGCCCCGATGCAGGCGCTTAAGAATTAATATATATTGAATCAGGAGGTCAATGCTGTGAGCAAGTTTGTTTTCCCGGTTATTTTCACTGTTATCGGAATGATTTTGCTTGGAATTTTTCTTACAAAGCGAATCAAAGGTGCAACCCCCGCAGTGGCAATTCTCAAATCCTGGATTTCCGTCGGATTTATGGGAGTTGCGGTTTCAAGTGTTATAGGCCGATCCCTTTCCGGCAGAGAACTTGTTTTTGCTTTGCTTGTTATCTGCGGTCTTTTCTTCGGTCTCCTCGGCGATATTTGGCTTGACCTTAAATATGCCCACAGGGAATACGATAAGCCCTATACCTACGCAGGCATTGTATCATTCATTATGGGCCATATTATGTATTGCTCCGCTTTGATTTTCTATTTCCAGAAAGACTGCGGCAAGGATGCAATTCTTATCCCACTTGCAGTTTGCGTTGTTATAACTATTTTGATGGTATTCAGCGAAAAGCCAATGAAGGTAAATTACGGCGACTATAAGCCAATCATCATTATCTATTCGTTCTTCATAACCGCATTCCCTGCATTTGCAGTGGGATACGCCCGCCTTTTTGCCTTCAAAAACGTTCCTCTTGATATTCTGCTTGTTGCAAGTCTTGTTTTTGCCGTTTCCGATGCCATCCTCAACGGCACCTATTTCGGCAAAGGTAAAGACAGGCCTGTTGATATAATCACAAATCATGTAACATATTACTGGGCGCAGTATGCCGTTGCTTTCACTCTTATGTTTATCGGCAGCGCTGCCTGAGAATTGAGGATAATATGAAAAATACAAAGAAAATTTTTGCGGTAATTCTTTCGGCAGTCACAATCTTTTCCTGCCTTACATTCGGGGCAGGGGCGCTTTATGCGGATAAAGATTGGGAGGATTACTATGCCTCATATATGGATGAGGGCATGGGAATTCTTTTTCAGTGCGGCAGTGACGAAAGCGAAAGAAATCTCTCATGGTATTCGCCTCTTTTTGCCGGAAATTCCTATGCGGAAATATCCGAAAATCCGGATATGAGCAATGCGAAGAAATATAATGCATCCTTTGTTATAACCGAGAGCGCAGACCGTTCAAATAAAGTCACTTTCAAAAATCTTGAAGAGGGCAAAACCTATTATTACAGATGCGTTACCGGCGATGACAAGAGCGAAATTTATTCCTTTGATACTGTAAAGGGAAATGCCTTTACGGCAATGTATGTTACGGATATCCATGTCAGCCGTAAGCAGGACGAAATGGAAAATCCTCTCGTTCACCAGTCTTACACGGTTGATTATGTTGTGAATGAGGCAAGCGAAAAAGAAAAACTTGATTTGGTTATTTCTGCCGGCGACCAGGCGTCATACGGCGACAGAAAAGAATATGAATCCCTTGTGGCTTCCCCTCTTATCAAGTCAATTCCTTTTTCACTCTGTGTGGGAAACCATGACAGAAAGGGTTATGCCTACAAATTTTTCAACAACAACCCAAACAAATATAAATCCGGGGTTTCATCCTTAATCGGCAACGATTATTGGTATGTTAAGGGCAATGTGCTGTTTTTGGTTTATGACAGCAACTGCAAGGCCGCTTCAACTCACCGCACCTTCACAAAGAAGGCCATAGAGGCAAATCCCGATGTTAAGTGGAGAGTTGCGGTTATTCACCACGATATGTATGGCCGTCTCACTTCCGGCCGCCTTGAGGATTCAAACGAAAACAGAAGACCCGTTTTTGTTCCCATATTTGACGAATTTGCCATTGATCTTGTTCTTCTCGGTCACAGCCATTATTATACCGTTTCAAATGTTATGTATAACGGCGAGGTTTCGGAAAATATCGAGGGCAATTCCGTTACCGACGCAAAGGGTTCCGTCTATATGGTTTCCGGCTCAATCAACAGACCGAAAAATATCGAAAGCGCTTCCTCAACTCCCTTGACGGAAACAACATCCGTCGGCTGCCAGCAGGACGGCGTTGTCTATAATCTGATTGATTTCAGCGATGACTCAATCGAGATTAAATCCTATAATCTTGACGAGGATGCTCCCTTCAATACTCTCACAATAAATAAGACCACCCAAAAGGGCGGTCATCCGGATTATGAAGAGCCGTCAAATGCGGCGGTGGAGAGGTCGAAGTTTGAATTTCTTGCCGTGTTCACCGAGTTTGGCGAGGGGATAGCCGGTATATGGAAAACCTACTTTGATTCTTGATTTTTGACGGTAAAAAAGGCGCAGAACGTCAAGCAAATATGATATATTAAAATAGAGCCATCAGACTTTTTACAAATCTGGTGGCTTTTTCGTATTATAAG
>R15__coassemble_845_pt1 | contig 19204 bp, 11 predicted proteins | sample R15__metabat2_low_PE_056 | metagenome-assembled genome bin R15
GCCCCTACACAAAACCCCCTCGGTCCGAGGACCAAGGGGGTTAATGTTATTGAATTATTAAGAAATCTTAATTATTCGTTGATCTCGATAACAACGCCTGAACCAACGGTTCTGCCGCCTTCACGGATAGCGAAACGAAGTCCCTTTTCAATAGCGATGGGAGTGATAAGTTCAACTTTCATATCAACGTTATCGCCGGGCATGCACATCTCTGTTCCTTCGGGAAGAGTGATAACGCCTGTAACGTCAGTTGTTCTGAAATAGAACTGAGGACGATAGTTGTTGAAGAAAGGTGTGTGACGGCCGCCTTCATCCTTAGTAAGAACGTAAACCTGGCCTACGAACTTTGTGTGAGGATTGATTGAACCGGGTTTGCAAAGAACCTGACCTCTTTCGATTTCAGTTCTCTGAACACCACGAAGAAGAGCACCGATGTTGTCGCCTGCTTCAGCGTAGTCAAGAATCTTTCTGAACATTTCGATACCGGTAACAACGGTCTTTCTTCTTTCTTCTGTGAGACCAATGATTTCAACTTCTTCTGAAGTCTTGAGCTGACCTCTTTCAACTCTGCCGGTAGCAACGGTTCCACGACCTGTGATGGTGAAAACGTCTTCAACGGGCATAAGGAAGGGAAGGTCTGCCTTACGGTCGGGAGTGGGAATATAATCGTCAACAGCAGCCATGAGTTCCCAGATGGGAGCAAGAACGTCTGCGCCCATGTCGCCGCCGTCATATTCGAGAGCTTTAAGAGCTGAACCCTTGATGATGGGGCCTTCTTCGTCGAAGCCGTACTCAGCAAGTGTTTCTCTGATTTCCATTTCAACGAGCTCGAGGAGTTCGGGGTCGTCAACCTGGTCAACCTTGTTCATGAAAACAACAATCTTGGGAACGCCAACCTGACGTGCAAGAAGAAGATGTTCCTTAGTCTGAGCCATAGGACCATCAGTTGAAGCGATAACAAGGATAGCGCCGTCCATCTGAGCAGCACCGGTGATCATGTTCTTGATATAGTCAGCATGGCCGGGGCAGTCAACGTGAGCATAGTGACGAGCGTCAGTCTCGTACTCAACGTGAGCGGTGTTGATTGTGATACCACGTTCTCTTTCTTCGGGAGCCTTATCGATGTTTGCATAATCGGTAAATGCAGCGTAACCCTTCATAGCAAGAGTCTTTGTGATAGCAGCTGTAAGAGTGGTCTTACCATGGTCAACGTGACCGATGGTGCCGATGTTTACATGGGGCTTACTACGGTTAAATTTTTCTTTTGCCATTGTAAATATCCTCCAATTCAGAGCAATTTTGTATCATGCACACAAGCATGAATCGATTTTATCAAATTTTTTCTTATATTTCAAGACTTTTTTTGAACTTAATGGCAAATATCTCTAAATATTTGCACATTTTTTCAATTTGCAGCGCCTTGAACTGCTTATTTTTCCGTTATAATCTTTTCGGCGATTGACTTGGGAACCTCTGCATAGTGTGAGGGCTCCATAGCATACTGGCCTCTGCCCTGGGTTTTTGAACGAAGGGATGTGGCGTAGCCGAACATATTTGAAAGCGGAATGTTTGCGTCAATCTGAGTTGCTCCCACACGAACTTCCTGACCGAGAATCATACCGCGGCGGGAGTTAACGTCGCCGATAACATCGCCGATATATTCATCCGGAACAATGATTGAGCACTTCATAATGGGCTCCATAAGAATGGGTGCTGCCTTCTTCATAGCGTCTTTGAATGCCATTGAAGCGGCAATCTTGAATGCCATTTCGGAGGAGTCAACCTCGTGATAGGAACCATCATAGAGAGTGACCTTAACATCAACAACGTTGTAACCTGCGAGAGTACCGGAGAGCATTGCGCCCTTGATTCCCTGCTCGATAGCGGCAAAGTATTCCTTGGGAATTGCACCGCCGACGATGTTGTTGACAAATTCGTAACCCTTTTCGGGGTTGGGCTCAATTTTAAGTTTGACGTGACCGTATTGACCTTTACCGCCTGACTGACGGGCATACTTGGTGTCCGTATCGGCAGGGATGGTGATGGTTTCACGGTAAGCAACCTGAGGTTTACCGACGTTTGCTTCAACATGGAATTCACGAAGCATTCTGTCAACGATGATTTCAAGGTGAAGTTCGCCCATACCGGCAATGATGGTCTGGCCGGTTTCTTCGTCGGTGTAGCACTTGAATGTGGGGTCCTCTTCTGCAAGTTTCTGGAGAGCAATGCCCATCTTTTCCTGACCTGCTTTGGTCTTGGGCTCGATGGCAACTCTGATAACCGGCTCGGGGAATTCCATGGATTCAAGGATTACAGGGTGCTTTGAATCGCAGAGGGTGTCACCGGTTGTGGTCTGCTTAACGCCTACACAAGCGGCTATATCACCTGCGTAGCAGCAATCGATATCTTCTCTGTGGTTAGCGTGCATTTGAAGAATTCTGCCCATTCTTTCGTTTGCACCCTTTGTTGAGTTATAAACGCTGCTGCCTGTTTCGACCTTGCCGGAGTAAACTCTGAAGAAGCAGAGTTTGCCAACGAACTGGTCGGTTGTAATTTTGAATGCGAGAGCCGAGAAGGGCTCGTCGTCACTTGAATGTCTCACCTCTTCGGCGTCAGTTTTGGGGTTGACACCTGTGATGGCGGGAACATCGGTGGGAGCGGGCATATAATCAACAACTGCATCAAGCAGGAGCTGAACGCCCTTGTTACGATAAGATGTGCCGCAGCATACGGGAACCATATGGTTTGCTATTGTTGCCTTGCGGATGCAGGTCTTGATTTCATCGATGGTGAGTTCTTCACCTTCAAGGAACTTTTCAAGAAGAGCATCATCCTGCTCTGCAACATGCTCAACCATTTCGTCATGGTATTTCTGAGCAAGCTCAGCCATATCGGCGGGAACGTCCGTAACTTCAATATCAACTCCAAGGTCATCTTTATAGAAATAGGCCTTCATTTCAACAAGGTCTATGATGCCCTTGAAATCTGCCTCTGCGCCTATGGGGAGCTGGATGGGAACGGCATTACATTTAAGACGGTCCTTCATCATTTCAACAACATGATAGAAGTCCGCACCCATAATGTCCATCTTATTGACGTAAACCATTCTGGGAACCTTATATTTATCTGCCTGTCTCCAAACCGTTTCGCTCTGGGGCTCAACGCCGCCCTTTGCGCAAAGAACGGTGACGGAACCGTCAAGGACTCTGAGGGAACGCTCAACTTCAACCGTGAAGTCAACGTGGCCCGGAGTGTCAATGATGTTTATACGATGGTCTTTCCAAAAACAAGTTGTAGCAGCGGATGTGATTGTGATACCACGCTCCTGCTCCTGCTCCATAAAGTCCATGGTTGCTGCACCATCGTGTGTTTCACCCAGCTTGTGGGTTTTACCTGTATAAAACAGTATTCTTTCTGTGGTTGTTGTTTTACCGGCATCGATGTGCGCCATGATACCAATGTTTCTTGTCATTTCAAGTGAAACCTGTCTTGGCATAAAAACCTCCGAAAATCCGTCAAATAAAAAGTGATAATTAACCTTATGCGCAAATTACCATCTGAAATGTGCAAATGCCTTGTTGGACTCTGCCATCTTGTGGGTATCTTCACGCTTCTTGAATGCTGCGCCTGTTTCGTTAACAGCATCCATAATTTCGTTGGCAAGACGCTCCTTCATGGTTCTTTCTGAACGCAGACGGGAGTATGTTGTTATCCAACGCAGACCAAGTGTCTGTCTTCTGGCGGGGCGAACTTCCATAGGAACCTGGTAAGTTGCACCACCGACACGGCGAGCCTTAACTTCGAGAACGGGCATAACATTTTCCATTGCCTTCTCAAAAACTTCAAGGGGCTCTTCGCCTGTCTTTTCTTTGATAATGTCAAAAGCATCGTAAACGATCTTCTGAGCTACACCCTTTTTACCGTCAAGCATAACGTTGTTGATGAGACGAGTAACAAGAGTTGAGTTGTAAAGCGGATCAGGCAAAACATCACGTTTTGCTATGTTGCCTCTTCTTGGCACTTCGCTTCCCTCCTTCATAATAATGATATCGTAGGTACTCGAGTGACAAATTCCCGTGGCGCCAACGCAGAGGCATATACATTATATATATACCTTGCATTGGTCGAAATCATTTGATTTCAGCCTGCAAGAAGATTTGTCTCAAACTTAAATGCGGGGATTATTTCTTAACCTTGGGTCTCTTTGCGCCGTACTTTGAACGGGCCTGCATTCTGCCGTTAACGCCCTGAGTATCAAGGGTTCCGCGGATGATGTGGTAACGAACACCGGGAAGGTCCTTAACACGGCCGCCACGAATAAGAACAACAGAGTGCTCCTGAAGGTTATGTCCGACACCGGGGATGTAAGCTGAAACTTCGATTCCGTTTGTAAGACGAACTCTGGCGATCTTACGAAGAGCAGAGTTGGGCTTCTTGGGAGTTGCAGTCTTTACAGCGGTGCAAACACCACGCTTCTGGGGTGAATCCTGGTCGGTCATCACGTTCTTCTTGGAGTTGAGTCCTTTAAGAAGTGCGGGTGCCTTAGGCTTCTTTTCAAGTGTCTGTCTGCCGTTACGAACGAGCTGATTAAAGGTAGGCAAAAACAATCTCTCCTTTCTTAAAAATGTTTTATGTGCAGGGCATTTCTCTTTTGGGGAGAAATGCCCATGGACATCACACGGATAAGCATTTTATCACAGGTTAACCCTGTTTGTCAACACTTTTCACAAGAATCAGTCAATATTTTCGTCAATATTAACAGATTTTCCGGTTGCATAAACAGAAACATCATTGTAGCACTGCATACCTGTACCTGAAGGAAGCAGTTTACCGATAATAACATTCTCTTTAAGACCGATAAGATTATCAACCTTGCCCTTGATTGCAGCTTCCGTGAGAACCTTTGTGGTCTCCTGGAATGATGCAGCGGAAAGGAATGATTCTGTTGCAAGAGAGGCCTTTGTAATGCCCATAAGAGTGGGAATTGCAACTGCGGGCTTGTATTCTTTGCCTGCTGCTTCTGCCTCTGCCTTGATTCTTTCGTTTTCAGCGATGAATTCCTGCTTCTCAACAACATTGTCGGGAAGGAATCTTGAGTCGCCCGGGTCGGCAATCTTGACCTGCTTCATCATCTGACGAACGATAACTTCGATATGCTTATCGTTGATTTCAACACCCTGCTGACGGTAGGTTCTCTGAACTTCACGGATAAGATAATCATGAACTGCTTCAACGCCGAGAATTGCAAGGATATCTTTGGGGTCCTGTGCACCTTCTGTGAGCTGGTCGCCCTTTCTTATCTTATCGCCGTCGGAAACCTTCTTCTTGAAGCCGTAAGGAATAAGATATGCCTTTTCGGTTCCGTCTTCGGCTGTGACAACAACATGGTCGGAGTTCTTTATCTTTCTGATGCTTGCAACGCCGTCGATTTCAGACATAATTGCAAGAACCTTGGGCTTTCTGGCTTCGAAAAGTTCTTCAACTCTGGGAAGACCGGATGTGATATCGCTGGCGTCGGCCGCACCGCCGGTGTGGAAGGTTCTCATTGTAAGCTGAGTACCGGGTTCACCGATTGACTGAGCGGCGATAATGCCAACTGCTTCACCGACTGTAACGGGCTTGCCCGTTGCAAGGTTTTTACCATAACACTTGATGCAGACGCCGTGGTTGGATTCGCAGGAAAGGAGTGAGCGAATCTTAATCTTTGCCTTTTCGACAGGGTCGATTTCGCCTTTTTCAACTTTCTTTTCGTAATCCTTCTGAACAGCTGCGGCAACTTTCTTTGCAACTTCGTCGGTCATCATTTCGTCCTTACTTGCAAGAAGTGTGCCGGTTTCGGGGTCATAATAATCTTCAAGAAGATATCTGCCCGAAAGTCTTTCTTCAAGAGAAACTATCTTTCTGGACTCTCTGTTCTTTTCATCATCATAGATGTCGTAAACATATATACCGTCTGCGCAGTGGCAATCCTCTTCGCGGATGATAACATCCTGAGAAACGTCAACAAGACGGCGGGTAAGGTAACCTGAGTCAGCGGTTCGAAGAGCGGTATCGGCAAGACCTTTACGGGCACCACGGGCTGAGATGAAGTATTCCAAAATGTTCAGGCCTTCACGGTAGTTGGCTCTGATGGGAACTTCGATAACTTTACCCGATGTGTTGGCAATAAGTCCACGCATACCGGCGAGCTGACGAAGCTGAGAGTTGTTACCACGGGCGCCGGAGTCAAGCATAATGCTGATGGGGTTGAATTTGTTGAAGTTTGCAACAAGTTCGTCTCCAACCTGCGCGGTGGCATCTTCCCATGCCTTTATGGCTGCCTTTGAACGGTCTTCTTCTGTTTTGAAGCCGCGTTCATAGAGTTTTCTGATCTTTTCAACCTTTTCGTCTGCTTCCTTGATGATATCCCATTTCTTGGGAGGAATGGTTGCATCGCAAACGGCAACGGTAAGTCCGCTGTAGGTTGAATATTTGTAGCCCTGTGCCTTGATTTCATCAAGAACGCCGGCTGATACGGATGTTCCGTGAATCTTGATGCAGCGGTCAATAAGCTTTCCGAGAACCTTCTTGTTGACAAGTTCATCAATTTCGGGTGTGAAGAGATTTTCGGGCTTTGTTCTGTCGATAAATCCGAGGTCCTGAGGAATGGGTCTGTTGAAGATGAGTTTGCCGAGAGTTGTTGTTACAAGCTGAGTAACGCTCTTGCCGCCGAATTCCTTGGTCATACGGATTCTGATGTGAACGTGAAGACCGATATCACCTTCGTCATAGGCCATTGTGGCCTCATCAACGGAACCGAATGTTTTATAAATGAGAACGGGCTTGCCGTTTTCGTCAAGAATAAGATTACCGTCTTCATCCTTTGCTTCAAGGGGAGCGCCGGGTTCTGCAGGATTGTCGGGGTTATAATCGGAATTTGCGGGATTATTGTCATTTACCATGGTGAGGTAATATGAACCCAGAATCATATCCTGTGTGGGAACGGTAACGGGCTTGCCGTCAGAGGGCTTGAGAAGGTTGTTGGCAGCGAGCATAAGGAATCTCGCCTCTGCCTGTGCCTCTGCCGAAAGAGGAACGTGAACAGCCATCTGGTCGCCGTCGAAGTCGGCATTGAAAGCGGTACATACAAGGGGATGAAGCTTAATTGCTCTGCCTTCAACAAGAACGGGTTCAAATGCCTGAATACCAAGTCTGTGAAGTGTGGGAGCACGGTTAAGCATAACCGGATGGTCCTTGATAACTATTTCAAGAGCATCCCAAACTTCGGGGCTCTGTCTGTCAACCATCTTACGGGCGGACTTGATGTTGCCTGCCTTTTCGGTTTCCGTAAGGCGCTTCATAATGAAGGGCTTGAAGAGTTCAAGCGCCATCTCTTTGGGAAGACCGCACTGATGAAGTTTCAGTTCGGGACCAACAACGATAACGGAACGGCCCGAATAGTCAACACGCTTACCGAGAAGGTTCTGTCTGAAACGGCCCTGCTTACCTTTAAGCATATCGGAAAGAGATTTGAGAGGTCTGCTTGAGGGACCTGTAACAGGTCTGCCTCTTCTGCCGTTATCGATAAGGGCATCAACGGCTTCCTGAAGCATTCTCTTTTCATTTCTTATGATGATGTCGGGCGAACCGAGGTCCATAAGTTTTTTAAGACGACCGTTTCTGTTTATGACTCTTCTGTAAAGGTCATTAAGGTCGGATGTGGCATATCTGCCCCCTTCAAGCTGAACCATGGGACGAATTTCCGGAGGAATTACGGGAATAACATCCAATATCATCCATTCGGGTCTGTTGCCGGAAAGTCTGAATGACTCAACAACTTCAAGACGCTTGAGAAGCTTAACTCTCTTTTGTGAAGAAGCGCCTTCAAGTTCCTGCTTGAGTTCTGCCGAAAGTTCATCAAGGTCTATGGATTTAAGAAGCTCTTTGATTGCTTCGGCGCCCATACCTGCCTTGAAGTCATCTTCGTATGCCTGCTTATATTCCTGATAATCGTTCTCTTCAAGAGTCTGGCCCTTCTTGAGGGGTGTGTCACCGGGGTCGGTAACAACATACTTTGCAAAATAGAGAACTCTTTCAAGGTCTTTTGTGGGGATTTCAAGGATGATGCTCATTCTTGATGTGCCGCCCTTGAAATACCAGATGTGTGAAACGGGTGTTGCAAGCTCAATATGGCCCATTCTTTCACGGCGAACCTTTGACCTTGTTATCTCAACGCCGCAGCGTTCACATACTTTTCCTTTATATTTAACCTTTTTATATTTACCGCAGTGGCACTCCCAATCCTTGGTGGGCCCGAAAATCTTTTCGCAGAAAAGACCGTCCTTTTCGGGTTTGAGTGTTCTGTAGTTTATGGTTTCGGGTTTCTTGACCTCACCGTAGGACCATGCTCTGATGGCCTCGGGTGAAGCAAGACCGATTTTTATGGATTCAAAAGTAAGATTTGCATTGTTTTCAATGTTTTCCATTAAACGATGCCCCTTCCGTAGATTTTGTTAAATCGTCAAATCAGTTATAGTCGTCTTCAGAGGGAAGATCAAATTCAATACCAAGGTCCGATGCGTTAACATCATAATCATCGCCGTCGTCAAAGTAAACGCCTTCATCTTCGTCGTCTGCAGTTTCTTCGGTTTCATAGATGTCATTTTCAAGACTGTCTTCGTCAACGCCGTAACCTTCACTGTTTTCGGCGTCATTAACAGCGGTGAATACTTCTTTGTTTTCTTCGCTTATAATGCCCGATTCATTATCGAATGAGGCGCGAAGGTCGATTTCATCACCGTTCTTGTCAAGCACTCTGATGTCAAGTGCAAGGGACTGAAGTTCCTTGACGAGAACCTTGAATGCCTCGGGAGTGCCGGGTGTGGGAATGTTGTTGCCCTTAACGATTGCTTCGTAGGTATCAACTCTGCCCACGGTATCATCGGATTTGACTGTAAGAATTTCCTGAAGGGTATATGCTGCGCCGTACGCTTCAAGTGCCCAAACTTCCATTTCACCGAAACGCTGGCCGCCGAACTGGGCTTTACCGCCGAGGGGCTGCTGTGTAACGAGTGAGTAGGGACCTGTTGAACGGGCGTGGATTTTATCATCAACCAGATGATGGAGTTTAAGGTAATACATAACACCGACGGTAACGGGGTTATCGAACTTACGGCCTGTTCTTCCGTCATAAAGTATTGTTTTACCTGTTTTGTCAATGGTATAAACCTTTGAGGGGTCGAATTCTTCACCCTTTGCTTCGGCCTCTGCCTTTGCAGCTTCAAGCTTTTGCTTATTGGCTTCTTCAAACGCGTCAAGAATATCCTGTTCGTGAGCGCCGTCGAAAACGGGAGTCATAAGCTTCTGATTGAGTGAACGGGCCGCAAGACCAAGGTGAACCTCGAGAACCTGACCGATGTTCATTCGGGAAGGAACGCCAAGGGGGTTAAGAACGATATCAAGAGGTGTGCCGTCGGGAAGGAAGGGCATATCTTCCTGAGGAAGAATTCTTGAAACAACGCCCTTGTTACCGTGGCGGCCGGCCATCTTATCGCCGACTGAAAGCTTACGCTTCTGAGCAATATAGCAACGAACAACCTTGTTTACGCCGGGGGCAAGTTCATCGCTGTTTTCTTTTGTGAATACATCAACCTTAACAACAACACCGTATTCGCCGTGAGGAACCTTGAGGGAAGTGTCTCTGACTTCCTTTGCCTTCTCGCCGAATATTGCGTGAAGAAGTCTCTCTTCGGGAGACATTTCGGTTTCACCCTTGGGAGTAACCTTACCTACGAGGATATCGCCGGAACGAACCTCTGCGCCGATACGGATGATACCGTCTGCGTCAAGGTTTGCAAGAGCATCTTCACCGGTGTTGGGAATATCTCTTGTGATATCTTCGGGCCCGAGTTTGGTGTCTCTGGCTTCTGTTTCGTATTCTTCAATATGGATTGATGTGTAAACATCATCACGAACAAGTTTTTCGTTGATAAGAACGGCGTCTTCGTAGTTATAACCTTCCCAGGTCATGAAGCCGATGAGGGCATTCTTACCAAGTGCGATTTCGCCCTTGTCGGTTGCGGGACCGTCTGCTATAACTTCGCCTTCTTCAACTCTCTGGCCGGCGGAAACGATAGGTCTCTGGTTTACGCAGGTTGCCTGGTTGGAACGCATAAACTTTGTAACTTCGTATGTTTCCGTTGTGCCGCCGTCTTCAAGGATTTCGATAGTATCGGCAGAAACCTTTTTGACAATGCCGCCCTTCTTTGCAAGAACGCAGACGCCGGAGTCAACGGCTGCCTTATATTCCATACCCGTTCCTACGAGAGGAGCTTCTGTTTTAAGAAGGGGAACTGCCTGCTTCTGCATGTTGGAACCCATAAGTGCACGGTTAGCGTCATCGTTTTCAAGGAAGGGAATCATTGCAGTTGCAACGGAAACCAGCATCTTGGGTGAAACATCCATGTAGTCTGCTCTTTCGGGGTCTGTTTCAAGGAAGCCGTCTCTGTATCTTGCGGCAATTCTTGTATTTTTGAACCAGCCGTTTTCGTCAAGCGGTTCATTACCCTGGGCAACGACAAAATCGTCTTCCATGTCGGCAGTCATATAAACAACTTCATCAAGAACCTTGTGATTTACTTTATCAATCTTTCTGTAAGGTGCCTCTATGAAGCCGTATTTATTGATTCTTGCGAAGGATGCAAGGTAAGAAATAAGTCCGATATTGGGACCTTCGGGAGTCTCGATGGGGCACATACGGCCGTAGTGAGTGTAGTGAACGTCACGAACTTCGAATCCGGCTCTGTCTCTGGAAAGACCACCGGGGCCAAGGGCGGAAATACGGCGCTTATGTGTAAGCTCGGCAAGGGGGTTTGCCTGGTCCATGAACTGTGAAAGGGGTGATGAACCGAAGAACTCACGCATTGCGGTTGTTACGGGACGGATATTTATAAGAGTCTGGGGAGTGATGTTGCTGTAATCTTCCTGGGCCTGGATGCCCATTCTTTCACGAACAACTCTCTCCATTCTGGAAAGACCGATTTTGAACTGGTTCTGAAGAAGTTCACCAACGGAACGAATTCTTCTGTTGCCCAAATGGTCGATATCATCTATGTTGCCCACGTTCTTTGTCAGGCAGTTGACATAGTTTACGGAAGCATAGATATCATCTCTGATGACGTGCTTGGGGATAAGGTCATCACATCTTGCTCTCATTTCTTCAAGAAGGGAATCCTTATCATCGCCGCACTTTTCGATTATTTCGGTGAGGACGCTGAATCTGACCTTTTCGCCAACGGCGATTTCTTCAAGTTCATCTCTTGTGATTGAATCGGGAAGAAGAGCAATGGGGTCAACCATGCGGTTTGAAACAACGGTGAGTGTTGTTCCGTCTTCGCAGGCAACGAGAACTCTCCATATACCTGCATTTTCCATTTCGCGGGCAAGCTCTCTTGTGAGAACGGTGCCTGCATCGGCGATAAGTTCGCCTGTATATTCACTAACTGCGGGCTCTGCAAGAGTGCAACCGGGCAGACGGTTATCAAGAGCCAGCTTCTTGTTGTATTTGTAACGACCTACTCTTGAAATGTCATACTTTGAGGCATCAAAGAACAGGTTATCAATATTTTGCTGAGCGGATTCAAGGGTAACAGGTTCACCGGGGCGCATCTTCTTGAACATTTCCATAAGCGCTTCTTCGGTGTTTCTTGTTTCGTCCTTTTCAAGAGTCGCTTCAAGTTTGATATCATCGCCAAAGAACTGACGGATTTCTTCGTTGGAGCTGAGGCCCAGAGCGCGAATGAAAGTTGTTACGAGCAACTTTTTGTTCTTGTCGATTTTTACATAGAAAAGGTCGTTGACATCCGTTTCATATTCAATCCAGGCACCTCTGTTGGGGTTGATGGTGCTTGAGTAAAGCTCCTTACCTGTCTTATCGTGTGTCATATCAAAATAGACACCGGGTGAACGGACCAACTGAGAAACAACAACTCTTTCGGCACCGTTAATAACGAAGGTTCCGCTGTCGGTCATGATGGGGAAATCGCCCATATAGACCTCTGACTCCTTGATGGTTCCCGTTGCCTTATTCTGAAGACGAACGGTAACTCTCATGGGAGCACTGTAACTTGTATCCTTCTCTTTGCACTGGCGAACAGTGTATTTGGGCTTTTCGTCCATACGGTAGTCAACGAAGGAAAGAACGAGGTTCTCGTTAAAATCCGTGATGTCTGCCATATCACGGAGTGCTTCCTTCAGACCGGTTTCGATGAACCAGCGATAGGACTCCTTCTGGATTTCAATGAGGTTAGGCATATTCATAACTTCATTGATTTTGCCGAAGCTCAAACGGGTGCAGCTTCCTCTGGTTACCGGATTAACTTGCATCTGATATCCTCCCTTGGTATGCTCCTATATATATAAAATAGCAAAAAATATAGGGCATTAAATTCCATCATAATGTAGGATGGAATTATAATCGCCCTTTTCAATAAAGTCAAGAAATATTTTTCTTGATATTAAGTTATTTTTTTATTTTGTAAGAAGTGACAGATTTTGACAAATTTTCGCCAAAAGTTTGGTAGGTTTAACGAAAGTTTTTTATGAGTCAAGCACCACTTTTCCCTTTTCTTCTGCAGACGAAAAATTGCCGAAAGAGCCGTAAACATCCGCCGCTTTGCACTCAACAGCAAACTGTTTTGCCGCATATTCATCAAGAAGGGAAATATCCTTCGGCTTTGTGACTATGGGCAGAGCGGCCTCGTTTTTCATCTTCACAATCAGTTCTCTCCCCTTTTCGTTAAAGCCGAGAACCCTGATATATCGGGGTGATGAGGCAACATCATCACGGGTTATTCCCAAAACGGCAGAAAGAATAATCCGCCTTATTCTTGCGTGGGTATAACGCTTCGTTTTAATCATTTCGAGCAGTTCATCGTATGATTTTGCTTTTGATGCGCACTCCGTAATTCTGTTTTCGAGCCCCTCAGAAACATCGCTTACGAAGCGCAATTCTTCTGCCGATATTGTGCGCATTTTATACAAAGCGATGGCGGCATATTTGTCATAATCCACAGGGGTAAATTTTCCATAATCGAAATTTGACGGAATAAATTTGTCGGCTTTTTCACCGGAAATTATCATTTTTCTTATCTCGGAAGCCGAGGCAATATTATCGTATTTTTCATTTGAATCATGCCGAGGACCTATTCTTTTCACGGTTGTTGCTTTCACACCGCTTTCGGATTTCAGAAGGGCCTTTATATATTCAATACCGAGAATATTGTTGGGCTCGGCAAGAAGAGCGGAAATGGCGGGATTTATTTCTTCGACTGCCTTTTGCCGTGCGGCGGCATAGGTAATACCGGAAGAGAGCAATTCCTTTGTTTTTGCATTTACTTTTTCATCAAGAACAAGTTTTGCCGCTTCGGTGAGTTTTTCGATATTCCCACATTCGCTGCCGAATATAATGTTATCAATAACTCCACAGCCATTGATTATATCAACTGCGCCGCGGGCAAAATTTTCCGCTCCGGCACTTGCAAAGGCAACGGGCAACTGAATGACAAGGTCAACTCCGTTATTGAGTGCCGCCTCGGTACGCACTCTCCAATTATATAATGCAGGTTCGCCACGCTGAACAAAATTGCCGCTCATAACTGCGATAACGGTGTCGGCTCCGCCCCGCCTTGCCTCATTTATGAGGAAAGCGTGCCCGTTATGAAAGGGATTAAATTCGCTTATGACAGCAGTCACCATACTTATCAAACCTTTTTTCTTAAAACTCTTGAAATTATTTTCATTGGGTTATATAATATAGCAGTTGTAAAAAATTTACAAGCAGAAAATTTACGGAGTGACAAAGTTATGAAAATTTTAGTTCTCAACTGCGGCAGTTCATCCCTCAAGTATCAGCTCATCGATATGAACGGTGAAAAACTTCTTGCGAAAGGTATTTGCGAGCAGATAGGCGATGACAACGCAGCATTCACCCACAAAGTTCCCGGTAACGATGCAAAGCTCATCAAGGATAAGCCCATGGCAATGGCTGACCACGGCGAAGCCATCCAGATAGTTCTTGATGCACTTGTAAGCAAAGAAAACGGCGTTATCGATTCTCTTGACGAAATCGGTGCAGTTGGCCACAGAGTTCTTCACGGCGGCGAAAAATTCAGCGCATCCGTTCTCGTAAACGAGGCAGTAAAAGATGCCATCAGAGAATGCTTCAAGTTCGGACCTCTTCACAACCCTGCAAACCTCAAAGGTATTGAGGCATGTGAAAAGATCATGTCCGTTCCTCAGGTTGCCGTTTTTGATACCGGTTTCCATCAGACAATGCCCGACTACGCATATATGTATGCCCTTCCCTACGAATTCTATGAGAAAGACGGCATCAGAAAATACGGCTTCCACGGCACCAGCCACAGATATGTTTCCGGCAGATGTATTGAACTTTTAGGCGGTAAAGCAGAAGGCACAAAGATTGTTACCTGCCATCTCGGCAACGGCTCCTCAATCTCCGCTGTCAAAGACGGCAAGTGCTACGATACCACAATGGGACTCACTCCCCTTGAAGGCATAATCATGGGCACACGCTGCGGCTCCATCGACCCCGCCATCGTTCCCACAATAATGAAGGCACACAATCTCACACCCGATGAGGTTGATACCCTTATGAATAAGAAGAGCGGTATGCTCGGCATCGCAGGCACAAGCGACAACAGAACAATCGAAAACATGGCAAAAGAAGGCAATGAAAAAGCAAAACTCGTTGAGTCAATGCTTTGCCATCAGCTCACAAAATATATCGGCGGATTTGCCGCTGCAATGGGCGGCGTTGATGCAGTTGTATTCACAGGCGGCATCGGCGAAAACAATCCCCAATACAGAACAAGAATTGCCGAAAGCATTAAGTTCCTCGGCACCGAAATCGACGAAGAGAAGAACCACATCAGAGGCGAAGAGGTTGAAATCTCCGTTCCCGGCTCAAAGGTTCGTATGTTCGTTATCCCCACAAACGAAGAGCTCGTTATCGCAAGAGACACTCTGGCAATAGTCGGGTGATATAGTGCTTAGTACTTAGTGCGGGGGTAGTGAACGGCCCTTGGCCATTACAAAGTTAACAGTTAAAAAGTTCTCCAAAAACGGGGAACTTTTTTTGTTTTTGTGCCGTTTGGCACATTGACATAAGATAATGTTTATAATATAATAATACTGCATAAGCAAAAATAATTCAGAAAGAGGTAATATATTATGGGACTTATCAAATCGCTTTTATCAACAACCGGTATCGGTAAGGCCGGCACAGGCGCCCTTGGCGGCGTTCTCGCAGACCAGTGGAAAGAATTTTTCTATTGTGATTCCATTTCAAAGGATATTCTTGTTGTAAAAGGTCAGAAGCAGACCACAAGCCGTTCCGCCAACACGAAGGGCAACGATAACATAATTTCCAATGGTTCCGGCATCGCCGTTGCCGACGGTCAGTGCATGATTATCGTTGAGCAGGGCAAGGTTGTGGAATTCTGCGCAGAGCCCGGCGAATATACATACGATATGTCAACAGAGCCCTCACTTTTCACCGGCAGTCTTAAAGAGTCCATCAAAGAGACCTTTAAGGCAGTGGGCAAGAGATTCACATACGGCGGCGACACAGGCAAGGATCAGAGAGTTTATTATTTCAACACAAAAGAAATACTCGACAACAAGTTCGGCACCGCAAATCCCGTTCCCTTCCGTGTTGTTGACAGAAATATTGCCCTTGACCTTGACACATCCGTAAGATGTAACGGTATTTATTCTTACAGAATTGCCGATCCCCTTCTCTTCTACACAAGAGTCTGCGGCAATGTTGAAAGAGAATATTCCAGAACGGAAATCGATAACCAGCTTAAAACAGAATTCATCTCAGCTCTTCAGCCCGCATTTGCTCAGCTGAGTGACCTTGAAATAAGACCTAACCAGATTATCAGCCATAACACGGAACTTGAAAGTGCAATGAACAACGCCCTTTCAACAAAGTGGGGCGAACTCAGAGGACTTGAAGTTGTTTCCGTTGCCATCGGCTCAGTTTCAATTCCCGAAGAGGACCAGAAGCTCATCAAGGATAAGCAGCTTGCGGCAACCAATAAGGATATGCTTATGGCAGCAGCAAACAGAGCAGAGGCCGAAGCACAGGCACTCAAGAATGCATCAAGCAATGCAAACGGCGCAATGGCCGGCTTTATGGGTATGAATATGGCGGCAAATGCCGGCGGCGGTTCCGCAGCTCTCTTTGCAGCAGCTCAGCAGCAACAGCAGCAGGCAGCACCTGCAGCAGACGGCTGGAAGTGCGCATGCGGTGCAACAGTTTCCGGTAACTTCTGCCCCAACTGCGGCGCAAAGAAGCCCGCTCCTGCACCGGCAGACGGCTGGAAATGCTCCTGCGGTACAACCGCAACAGGCAAATTCTGCCCCGAATGTGGTTCACCCAAGCCCGCAGATAATGGCTGGACTTGTTCCTGCGGCGCAGTGAACAAAGGCAAATTCTGCGCAGAGTGCGGTGCAAAGAAACCCGAAGGCGCACCCCTTTATAAGTGCGACAAGTGCGGCTGGGAGCCGGAAGATCCCCACAATCCTCCCAAGTTCTGCCCCGAATGCGGCGACATCTTTGATGATAACGATAAGAAATAATTAAGATAACAAAGGGCTGACTCATTCGGCAAATTTGCCCGATGACTCGGCCCTGCTTATTAAGGAAGTGAGAAAATGGCAGACCTTCATGAATATAAATGCCCCCATTGCGGAGGAGCCGTAACCTTCGATTCCTCAACACAAAAAATGAAATGCCCCTACTGTGATACGGAATTTGAAATTGACGCCATGAACGCCTTTGAATCTGCCGTTTCGGACTCTCAGGATGAAATGAACTGGAATTCATCCGATGAGCAGTGGAATGTAGGCGAAGACGGGCTCATAACATACGTGTGCAAATCCTGCGGCGGCGAAATAATCGGGGATGAAAATATGGGTGCAAGTTCCTGCCCCTATTGCGGAAATCCCATAGTAGTTATGGATAAATTCAGCGGAACCTTGAAGCCGAATTACATTATCCCCTTCAAACTTGATAAAGAGGCGGCAAAAGCGGCCCTTGAAAAGCATCTTAAAGGCAAAACTCTTTTGCCAAAGGTTTTCAAGAATCAAAATCATATTGATGAAATCAAGGGAATATATGTTCCCTTCTGGTTCTATGATACGGGTGTTGATGCCTGCATGAATTATAAGGCAACAAAAACAAGAACTTGGGAAGATGCCAACAACAGATACACCGAAACATCATATTATGGCGTAACAAGAGGCGGCACAATTGCTTTTAAAAATGTTCCTGCAGACGGCTCATCAAAAATGGATGACGACCTTATGGAATCCATCGAGCCCTTTAATTTCAGCGAGGCCGTTGATTTCAAAAACGCATATCTCTCCGGTTATCTTGCGGATAAATATGACGTTACAAGTGAGGCCTGCACTCCCCGTGTAAATGAGAGAATCAAGGTCAGCACCGAAGACGCATTCAAAAAGACGGTTCAGGGCTATGCCACGGTTAATGCCGAGGGCGGTCAGGTCAGATTTTTTGATTCAATGGTAAAATATGCCCTTTGCCCGGTCTGGATTCTGAACACATCCTGGAAAGGTGAAAAATTCACCTTTGCCATGAACGGTCAAACAGGCAAAATGGTAGGCAACCTGCCCATGGATAAAGGCGCATACTGGAAGTGGTTCGGCATTGTTTCAGCCGCAACAACCGCCGCCGCTTTCGTAATCTCCATGTTTCTGTCTTAAGGGGGGCATAATATAATGAATAAAAAAATAAAAGCCCTTTCGGCAGTTATACTTTCTTTCGTTCTCATAATGACACTCACGGTTTTTGCCTTTGCAGATACGGAGCATCTTTATGATTACAACAACGATTATTGCACATGCGATGAAGAAGATTCCCCTGCAAACGGTGACGCAGATGAAGCATATATCTACGAAAGCAAAGATAATGTTTATCCGGAAGGAAAGAGCAGCACAGACCTTATCAAAAGAGTTCTCATCTGCCTTGCTGTCGGAATAGTTGTGGGCTTCATAGTTGTTTCATCCATGAAGAGCAAGCTCAAATCCGTAAAACCCCAGAGAGCGGCTTCAAATTATGAGGTTCCCGGAAGTATGAACCTCACCGTCAAATACGATAATTTCCTTTATAAAAATGTAACCGCAACACCAAAGCCGAAAAACAATCCGCCCGTAAAAAAATAAGTTATATGACAAAACAGCGAGCAATTCAATCGAACTGCCCGCTGTTATTTTTGTTATTTTATTATCTATATCCTATTTTATAACGACTTCCGCTTTGCCGCCGTGAAGGTCATAGGATTTAACTTTGCCGTTTTTCCACTCGATATCAACGGTGATGTTGCCCTTTGCTTTAAGGCCCTTGACACTGCCGGATTTCCAGCAGTCGGGAAGTGCGGGCAGAAGATAAATCTTGCCGTCGTGGCACTGAAGAAGCATCTCCGTAACTCCGCTGACAAATCCGAAGTTGCCGTCAATTTGGAAGGGCGGATGGGCATCAAACAGGTTTTCATAAGTTCCGCCGCCGTGCCTGTAATTTACGCCGATACTCTTAACGGGGCGAAGCTGCATTTCGATAAGTTTAAGGGCGTGATTGCCGTCACGAAGACGAGCCCAGAAGTTAATTTTCCAGCCCAGTGACCAGCCCGTTCCGTTATCCCCTCTTCTTTCAAGAGTCTTTTTGCATGCCTCAACAAGTTCGGGAGTTTTTTCGGGGGTGATTATATCCGCAGGGTGAAGAGCATAGAGGTGAGAACAATGTCTGTGATGGATTTCATCCTCGGGATAATCATCATCATATTCAAGAAGCTGCCCTTCGCTTCCGATTTTGAAGGTGGCAAGTTTCGGAATTATTTCGTTTTTAAGTTTCTTTGCAAAGGTTTTGTCGATGCCAAGAATTTCACTCGCCTTAACGCAGTTTTCAAAAAGTTCCCTTGCAATGGTCATTGACATTGTTGAATATTTGGAAACGGAGCACCAATCATCACGATAGATAAATCCGTTTTCGGGGGATGTGGCAGGGCAGAGAATGAGTTTGCCCTCATATTCGGTAAGTATATCGAGATAAAATTCCGCAGCACCCTTCATTGCGGGGTAAGCGGTATCTTTCAGAAACTTTTTATCGAGGGTATATTCATAC
>R15__coassemble_926_pt1 | contig 17689 bp, 31 predicted proteins | sample R15__metabat2_low_PE_056 | metagenome-assembled genome bin R15
TAGTTACATTCTGATACGCAGCGGATTATCAGACTCCTTGATATTGTGCCGATTCGGACTTTTTTACCTATGAAAAAAATTATTAAAAAAAGTGTTGACAAAGGTAAAATGCCGTGATATAATGACCCAGCATGTTGAGTAGTGGGCGATTTATGCCCTGAGCTCAATTTTGCGAGATATGCGATGACGCCGGAGGTGGCAGTCCTTGAGACTGGAAATTTCGGCTGAGTATGTCGGGTTAATAAACCGGGCGAAGGATTATTCCGGCTGTGCCGATTGCACATTGTCGGGTTTTCCGTCACGGTACTCAAAATGCGGTCTGCTTGCGAAAGACCGATATGGTTTGGGTATAGTGATGGAAAACGGGCGATGAGTAATCAGACGGAAGAGCGCGCCTGTCCCGGGCGCCTTTTTTGTGCAGGAATAGAATTGCAATTAAGCGAGAGCTTATCCCGGAAGTGTTTCCGGTTATTTAATCGGAAGGGTTGAAACACCCGGGGCAGTTTTCAAGAATTTGCATGCCCACCAAATTTAAGGAGGCAAATCACATGGCAGTTAAGGGAAAAATCAGAATCAGACTTAAAGGATACGATCACACTCTTGTTGACAAGTCAGCTGAAAAGATCGTTGAAACAGCAAAGAGAACAGGCGCTGAAGTATCAGGCCCCGTTCCCCTTCCCACAGAGAAGGAAGTTGTTACAATCCTTCGCGCTGTTCATAAGTATAAGGACAGCCGTGAACAGTTTGAACAGAGAACTCACAAAAGACTCATCGATATCATCAGACCTTCAAACAAGACTGTTGAAGCTTTGACGAATCTTGAGCTTCCCGCAGGCGTTGAAATCGAAATCAAGCTTTAATCGGTAAGAAAAGAAATCAACAAATGCAGGTCAAGTTGGCGAAAATCTTTAATCGTCAACCAATAACCAAAGGAGGATGCTAATATGCAGAAAGCACTCATCGGCAAGAAGATCGGTATGACTCAGATCTTCGACGAAAAGGGAAACGTAATTCCCGTAACAGTTGTTGAAGCAGGCCCCTGCAACGTCGTTATGAAGAAGACAATCGAAAATGACGGCTACGAAGCAGTTCAGCTCGGCTTTGGCGATGTTAAAGTTCAGCGTGTAAACAAGCCCATGATGGGACACTTCAAGAAGAATGATGTTGCTCCCAAGAAAACTCTCAAAGAGTTCAAGCTTGATAACATGAGCGAACTTAATGTAGGTGACACACTTACAGCTGACATCTTTGCAGTAGGCGACAAGATTGACGTTGTCGGCACAAGCAAAGGTAAAGGAACAGCCGGCTCCATCAAGAGATGGAACTTCTCAAGACTTAAAGAGTCCCACGGTACAGGCCCTGTTGCAAGACATGCAGGTTCCCTGGGCGCTTGCTCCGACCCTTCAAGAGTTTACAAGGGAAAGAAGCTCGCAGGTCATCTCGGCTGTGAAAGAGTTACAATCCAGAATCTCATGGTAGCAAAGATTGATGCAGAAAACAATCTCATCGCAGTCAAGGGCGCCATCCCCGGCCCCAAAGGCGGAATCGTTGTTATCCGTGACAGCATCAAGAAATAAGGAAAGGAGTAGAACAGAATGCCTACAGTATCAGTTTTCGATATGGCCGGTAAAAAAGTTTCCGACCTTGAACTTGCCGAAAACATTTTCGGTATCGAACCCAGCATTCCCGCTATGCATCTTTGCGTAGTAGCATATCTCGCAAATCAGCGTCAGGGCACACAGTCTACCCTTACCAGATCAGAAGTAAGCGGCGGCGGAAAGAAACCCTGGAAACAGAAGGGAACCGGTCGTGCAAGACAGGGTTCAACAAGAGCTCCCCAGTGGTATCACGGCGGCATTTCACACGGCCCCAAGCCCCGCACCTATCACAAGGATGTTAACAAGAAGGTAAGAAGACTTGCTATGAAGTCAGCTCTCTCGGCTAAGGTTGCCGATGGCGAACTTATCGTTCTTGAAAGCCTGAAACTTGACGCTATCAAGACCAAAGAAATGGTTAAGGTAGTTAACGCTCTTGAAACAGGCAAGAAGGTTCTCTTTGTTCTGCCCGAGAAAGACGATATCGTTTATCGTTCAGCTCGTAACATCGCAGGCGTTAAGACAACCCTCGTAAACACACTCAATGTTTATGACATGCTTAACTGCGACACAATCGTAGTTCTCAAGGATGCCGTTGCAAAGATTGAGGAGGTATATGCATGAGCAAGTTAGCACAGGATATTATCCTTCGTCCCATCATCACTGAAAACAGTATGGATGGTATTGCAGATCGCAAATACAGCTTTGAAGTTGCCAAGGATGCAAACAAAATCGAAATCAAGAATGCTGTTGAAGCTCTTTTCGATGTTAAAGTTGCCAAGGTAAACACAATCAATGTTCAGGGTAAGCTCAGAAGATACGGCCGTTTTGAGGGCTACACAGCTTCCAAGAAAAAGGCCATCGTTACTCTTACAGAAGACTCCAAGACAATCGAGTTCTTCGACGGAATGATGTAATCTTTATAAACTATTCAGACCCGGCGGTAAGGTATGGAGTGAGTAATCATTCCGCAAAGCTGCCATAAGGAGTGAAAGAAAAATGTCTATTAAGTTTTACAGACCGACCGGTAACGCAAGACGTAACATGTCGGTAACAGATTATTCCGAGCTTTCAAAGGTTGCTCCCGAAAGAAGTCTTCTTCTTTCCAAGAATAAGAACAGCGGCCGTAACAGCTACGGAAGAATAACAGTTCGCCATCGCGGCGGCGGAAATCGCGTTAAGTATCGTATAATCGATTTCAAGAGAGATAAGACCGGAATGCCCGCAACTGTTCTCAGCGTTGAATATGACCCCAACCGTTCAGCATTCATCGCCCTTCTTCAGTATGAAGATGGTGAAAAGAGATACATCCTTCAGCCCTACGGACTCAAGGTTGGTGACACAGTTATGGCAGGTGCCGATGCCGATATCAAGGCCGGCAACGCTCTTCCTCTTAAGAATATCCCCGTTGGTACAATCGTTCACAACGTTGAACTTTACCCCGGCAGAGGCGGCCAGCTTGCAAGAGCAGCAGGTAATGCTGCACAGCTTATGGCTAAGGAAGGCACTTATGCTCTTCTCAGACTCCCCTCAGGTGAACTTCGTAACGTTTCGGCAGATTGTATGGCCACTATCGGCCAGGTTGGTAACCTTGACCATGAAAACGTTAAAATCGGTAAAGCCGGTCGTAAACGTCACATGGGCTGGAGACCTACAGTCCGCGGTTCAGTCATGAACCCCAATGACCACCCCCACGGCGGTGGTGAAGGTAAATCACCCATCGGTCGTCCCGGCCCTGTAACACCTTGGGGCAAGCCCGCTCTCGGTTACAAGACCAGAAAGACCAAGAAGGCATCAGACAAGCTTATTGTAAAGCGTCGTAACGACAAATAAGTGAAAGGAGCAGATAATAATGGGCAGAAGCGTTAAAAAAGGACCTTTTGTGCAGCCTAAACTGCTCGAAAGAGTTCAGGAGATGAACAAAGCAGGCGAGAAGCAGGTTCTTAAGACCTGGAGCCGTTCATCCACAATTTTCCCCGACTTTGTCGGCCACACATTTGCAGTTCACGACGGACGCAAGCATGTTCCTGTTTATGTAACAGAAGATATGGTTGGCCATAAGCTCGGTGAGTTTGCACCTACAAGAACCTTTAGAGGTCATGCAGGTTCAAAGACATCCAATAACGGTAAATAATCGGCGAAAGGAGTGTATAAACAATGTCAGATAACGAAATGATGAGTGTTGCCACTGCAACTGCAAAGGCCACTTACATCCGTATAGCTCCCCGCAAGGTTCAGATTGTTCTGGATTTAATCCGCAATCAGCCCGTGGAGAAAGCAATGGCAATTCTCAAGTACACACCCAAAGCCGCGTGTGAACCTCTTGAGAAGCTGCTTAAGTCAGCTATCGCAAACGCTGAAAACAACAACAATATGGACGTTGAACGCCTCTATGTTGCTGAATGCAGCGTAAGTCAGGGCCCCACCCTTAAGCGCATCAGACCCCGCGCTCAGGGCAGAGCTTACAGAATCAACAAGAAAACATCACATATCACCCTTGTACTCAAGGAAATGGAATAAGAGAAGGAGGAGGTTAAAAAATGGGACAGAAAATTAATCCTACCGGTTTAAGAATCGGTGTTATTAAGCCCTGGGAATCCCGTTGGTATGCAGAACCCAACAAGTTCGCCGATACCCTCTATGAGGATTACAAGCTTCGTGAATGCCTTCTCGAAAAGCTCGCTCCTGCAGGAGTACCCAAGGTTGAAATCGAAAGAGACGCAAAGCGCGTTTATGTTAATGTTCACTGCGCCAAGCCCGGTATGGTTATCGGCAGACAGGGTGCAGAAATCGAAAAGCTTAAGAAGTTCTGCGAAAAGATGCTCGGTGGCAAGGAAGTTTCCCTTAACATCGTTGAAATCAAGCAGCCCGACCTCAATGCACAGCTTGTTGCAGAGAGCATCGCTTCTCAGCTTGAAAGAAGAATTTCCTATCGTCGTGCAGTTAAGCAGGCCATCGGCCGCACAATGAAGCTCGGCGCAAAGGGTATCAAGATTCAGTGTAACGGCCGTATCGGCGGCGCTGAAATCGCCCGTTCCGAAACATATCATGAGGGAACAATTCCCCTTCAGACCATCCGTGCAGACATCGACTACGGTTTTGCAGAAGCAAAAACAACCTACGGTCGTATCGGCGTTAAGGTCTGGCTTTACAGAGGCGAAGTTCTTCGTGAAGCAAGAACAAACAATCGCCCCAGAAGACGCAGAGAAGGAGGTAACCAGTAATGCTTTTACCCAAGCGTGTTAAACACCGCAGACAGCAGAGAGGCAGACTCAAGGGTAAAGCTACAAGAGGCAATCAGGTCACTTATGGTGAATATGGTCTCGTAGCCCTTGAACCCGCATGGATTACCTCAAATCAGATCGAAGCAGCCCGTATTGCCATGACAAGATATATCAAGCGTGGCGGTCAGGTTTGGATTAAGATCTTCCCCGACAAGCCCATAACCGAGAAGCCCGCTGAAACCCGAATGGGTTCAGGTAAAGGTTCTCCCGAATACTGGGTAGCAGTTGTTAAGCCCGGCAGAGTTATGTTTGAAATCGCCGGCGTTGATAAAGAGCTTGCAGCCGAGGCCATGCGTCTTGCATCAAACAAGCTTCCTATCAAGTGCAAATTTGTAAGTAAAGAAGAATTGGGTGGTGAGCAATAATGAAAGCCAGTGAAATCAGAAAACTTTCCGCTGCAGAGCTGGATGCTAAGCTTACAGAGCTGAAGGATGAGCTGTTCAAACTGCGCTTCCAGCAGGCCGTAAACCAGCTCGACAACCCGATGCGTATAAGTGCCGTTAAAAAGGATATCGCTCGTATAAAGACAGTTCAGAGAGATATCGAACTTCACGGCACAAACGCTTGAGAAAGGGAGGTTAAAGTTCAATGGAAGAAAGAAACCTCAGAAAAACTCGCGTTGGCATCGTAACCAGCGACAAGATGGAAAAGACAGTTGTTGTTTCTGTTAAAGACAGAGTAAGACATCCTCTTTATAAGAAGATCGTCAACAACACATACAAACTCAAGGCACATGACGAAAACAACGAATGTGGCATAGGCGACAAGGTTCTCGTTATGGAAACTCGTCCTCTCTCCAAAGATAAGAGATGGCGTGTAGTCGAAATCATTGAGAAGGCTAAGTAATTAGCCCAAGTGTAAGGAGGAAAACACTGTGATACAGCAACAGAGTTACCTCAAGGTTGCCGATAACACCGGCGCAAAGGAGCTTATGTGCATCCGCGTTCTTGGTGGTTCCGGCAGGAGGTATGCCAATATTGGCGATGTCGTCGTTGCTTCTGTTAAGAAGGCAGCACCCGGCGGCGTAGTTAAAAAGGGCGAAGTTGTAAAAGCTGTTGTAGTTCGTACAGCAAGCGGTCTTCGCCGTGAAGACGGAACTTACATTCGCTTTGATGAGAATGCAGCCGTCATTATCAAGGAAGACAAGAACCCCAAGGGCACTCGTATCTTTGGGCCGGTAGCAAGAGAGCTTCGTGAAAAGGATTACACAAAGATCCTTTCCCTCGCTCCCGAAGTACTTTAATCGGAGGTGCGCGTGATGAATAAGGTTCATGTTAAAACAGGCGACGAGGTAGTCGTTATCAATGGTAAATACAGAGGCAAGAGAGGCAAGGTTATGCAGGTAAGCCCCTCCGAAGGTAAAGTCATTGTTGAAGGCGTTAACATTGTTAAGAAGCATGTTAAGCCCAAAAGAATGGGTGAGCCCGGTGGTATTATCGAAGCAGAAAGCGCTCTTTATGCCGATAAGGTTCAGCTGATTTGCCCCAAGTGCGGCAGACCTACCAGAACCGGCAGCAAAATCGTAGACGGCAAGAAAGTCAGAACCTGCAAAAAGGCAGACTGTCTTGCAGAGTTTTAATAAGGGAGGATACAACAAATGGCAAGATTAAAAGAAATGTATGTCAACGAAGTTGCACCCGCTCTTATGAAAAAGTTCGAATACAAGAGTGTCATGCAGATTCCCAAGCTTGACAAGATAGTTATCAACGTTGGTGCAGGCGAAGCTAAGGATAACTCCAAAGCTCTCGACGCAATCGCTTCCGATCTTATGCAGATAACAGGCCAGAAGCCCGTATTCTGCAAGGCAAAGAAATCAGTTGCTAACTTCAAGCTTCGTGAAGGCATGGTTATCGGTGCAAAGGTTACCCTCAGAGGCGACAGAATGTATGAGTTCCTTGACAGACTCTTCAATCTGGCTCTTCCCAGAGTTCGTGACTTCAGAGGAATTAACCCCAATTCATTCGACGGCAGAGGCAACTACTCAATGGGAATTAAGGAACAGCTTATATTCCCCGAAATCGATTATGATAAGATCGATAAGGTAAGAGGCATGGATATTTGCTTCGTAACCACAGCAAATACAGACGAAGAGGCACGCGAGCTGCTCGCTCTTATGGGCGCTCCGTTCTCAAAGTAAGGAGGGAAAACCGTGGCAAAAACATCACAAAAAGTTAGACAGGCCCGTCCTGCAAAGTACAGCAGCAGAGCTTACAACAGATGTAAAATCTGCGGAAGACCTCACTCTTATCTTCGTAAATATGGCGTATGCCGTGTTTGCTTCAGAGAGTTGGCCCATGCAGGTCAGATACCCGGCGTTAAGAAAGCAAGTTGGTAATTGAGCAATTGCAAAAGGAGGTAAAACAGTATGCAAATTACTGATTCCATCGCTGATATGCTCACCCGTATCCGTAATGCGAATGCGGCAAAGCACGATACAGTGAAGGTTCCCGCATCCAACATGAAGAAGGCGATTGCTCAGATTCTTGTTGATGAGGGTTACATAAAGAGTTTCACAGTTGAGGACGACGGCAAGCAGGGCGTTATCGAGATCGCTCTCAAGTACGGCCCCAACAAGTCTCAGGTTATTACCGGTCTTCGCAGAGTTTCAAAGCCCGGTCTGAGAATTTACACAGATGTTGAGAATATGCCCAAGGTTATGAAAGGCCTCGGTATCGCAATTCTTTCAACATCAAAAGGTATTATGACAGACAAGGACGCCCGCAAGCAGAACGTTGGCGGTGAAGTTCTTGCATTCATCTGGTAAGGAGGTGCTCTTCAATGTCTCGTATAGGCAAAAAACCTATCACAATCCCCGCAGGGGTAGATGTTAAAGTTGAAGGCAACCTTGTTACCGTTAAGGGCGCCAAGGGCACTCTTTCAACAAACATTCATCCCAATATCAAAGTTGAAATGGAAGGCAATGTTATCACTGTTTCCAGACCCAACGATGATAAAGAAAACAGATCACTTCACGGTCTTTCAAGAACTCTTATCGCTAACATGATTACCGGCGTTAACGAGACCTTCAAGAAGGAACTCGAAATCAACGGTGTTGGTTATCGTGCAGAGATGCAGGGCAAGAACCTTGTTATGAAGCTCGGTTATTCACACGATGTTATCATGGCAGTTCCCGAGGGACTTACAGTAGAAGTTCCCGCCCCCAATAAGATCGTAATCTCTGGTGCCGACAAGCAGAAAGTTGGCCAGTTTGCCGCAAACGTACGCGAGAAGCGTCCTCCCGAACCCTATAAGGGCAAAGGCATCAAATATGCTGATGAGCATATTCGCCGCAAGGAAGGTAAAGCCGGTAAAGGCAAATAATAACAGCAGAATAAGGAGTGAAAATAAATGGTTAACAGACCGGACAGCAAGAAGGCCAGACAGCATCGCCATAAGAGAGTTCGCAGCAAGATCTCGGGCACAGCTGAATGTCCTCGTCTTAATGTCTTCCGTTCTCTCCAGCATATCTACGCTCAGCTGATAGATGACACCAAGGGTGTTACCCTTGTTGCAGCATCCACAACCGAGAAGGATTTTGAAGAGTACGGCGGCAATAAGTCCGCAGCTCACAAAGTGGGCGAAATTATCGCAAAGCGTGCCGCTGAAAAAGGAATCACCGAATGTGTATTCGACAGAGGCGGTTATGTATATCACGGCCGTGTTCAAGAACTGGCCGAAGGCGCCCGTGAAGGCGGCCTGAAATTCTGAGAAAGGAGAATAAAATTATGGCTAAGATTGACGCATCAAACTATGAACTCACAGAGCGCGTAGTTGCTATCAACCGTGTTTCCAAAACCGTAAAGGGCGGCCGTATCATGAAGTTCTCCGCTCTCGTAGTTGTCGGCGACGGCAACGGAATAATCGGATTTGGTCTCGGCAAATCGGGCGAAGTTCCCGACGCTATCCGTAAGGGCATTGAAGATGCCAAGAAGAACCTTATGCAGGTTTCTCTCAAGGGCACAACAATTCCCCACGAAATCATCGGCAAGTTCGGTGCAGGCGTTGTTCTTCTTAAGCCCGCTGCACCCGGTACCGGCGTTATCGCAGGCGGCCCCGTTCGTGCCGTTGTTGAAACAGTTGGTATCAAGGACATCCGTACAAAAGCTCTTCGTTCAAACAATCCTTGTAACGTTGTAAGAGCTACAATCGACGGACTTTCAAAGCTTCGCAATGTTGAAGAAGTTGCTGCTATCCGTGGCAAGTCCGCTCAGGAAATTATAGGTTAAGGAGGGCGGAATAAATGGCAGATTTAAAGGTAAAGCTTGCTAAGAGCTTAATCGGTTCAACAAAGCCCCAGATTGCTACCGCCCATGCACTTGGTCTTCATAAGATCGGCGATGTTTCAATACAGCCCGATAACGATGCAACCAAGGGCAAGATCAGAAAGCTTTCTCATCTTCTTGAGGTAAGCGAAGCTGAGCAGGGAGGTGCAAACTAATGAAGTTGCATGATCTTTCACCCGCAGCAGGCGCCTCCAAAGAGCGCAAGCGTATCGGCCGTGGCCCCGCATCAGGTCAGGGCAAAACCGCCGGTAAGGGACACAAGGGCCAGAAGGCCCGTGCAGGCAGAGGTATGAGAGCCGGCTTTGAAGGCGGCCAGATGCCTCTTCAGAGAAGAATCCCCAAGCGTGGATTTAACAACATTTTTGGCACAGAGATGGCTATCGTTAACGTAGCTACTCTCGATAAGTATTTTGACGACGGTGCGACTGTTACCGTTGACGCTCTTCTTGAGAAAGGTATCCTCAAGAAAACATTGGACGGCGTTAAGATTTTGGGACAGGGCGAAATTGCGAAGAAGCTCACCGTCAAGGCCAATGCTTTTTCAGAAACCGCCAAATCAAAGATCGAAGCTGCCGGAGGAAAGGCAGAGGTGATCTGAGTTGTTCCAGACTATCGTTAATGCATGGAAAATCGCAGACCTTCGTAAAAAGATTATCTACACATGTTTGATAGTTCTTATTTTCAGAATCGGTTCTGCTATTCCCGTACCCTTCACCGATATCGGTGAAGCGGGTATCATTTCGGACCCCAACGCAGGCACATTTATGAACTACCTTACGATGATGACAGGTAATGCGTTCAACTACGGAACTATTTTCGCAATGTCCATTACCCCTTACATCAACAGTTCAATTATTATGCAGTTGCTTGCTGTTGCTATCCCCGCTCTTGAAAGACTTCAGAAGGAAGGCGAAGAGGGCCGCAAGAAAATTGCAACCATCACCCGTTTCGTTACCATCGGCTTAGGTCTTCTCCAGAGTACCGCATATTTCTTCTATCTTCGTTCCAACGGCAACCTTGTTAAGGCCGCTGACGGCACGAACTTCACAGGTTTTTACGCTGTTTTTGAAGCAGTTGTAATCATTGCCTGTTTCACCGCCGGTACAGCCCTTATCATGTGGCTCGGCGAAAGAATTAACGAAAAAGGTATCGGCAATGGTATTTCAATAATCCTTTTTGCAGGTATCGTTTCAAGAATTCCCACTCTCATGGCTCAGCTTTACGGACCTAAAACAGGTTACATAAAGAACGGCGGCGCTTATTATGTGCTTACACCCGTTGTCGGCATAATCCTCATCCTCATGATAGCTTTCATCGTTTGGATGGATAACGCTGAGAGAAGAATTCCCATTCAGTATGCAAAGAGAGTTGTAGGCCGTAAGATGTACGGTGGTCAGAACACTCATATGCCCATCAAGGTTAATATGTCAGGTGTTATGCCCGTTATCTTCGCTTCCTCAATCCTTTCTCTTCCCCCCACAATCCAGATGTTCATCAACGTTGAGGAAGGTTCAGGTTGGGAAAAGTTCTTCAATCTTTTCACATCGGACCACTGGGCATACGCAATAATCTATTTCGTATTCATTATTGCTTTTGCATACTTCTATTCAAGCATTCAGTATAACCCCATTGAAATGTCAAAGAATATCCGTGAGAACGGCGGTTCAATCCCCGGCATCAGACCCGGCGAGCCCACCGCAAGATACATCGGAAAGATTATAAACAGAATCACCCTTTTAGGTGCTCTGCTTCTGAGCGTTGTTGCTCTCTTCCCCATCGTATTCTCACAGGTTTCAACCTTCGCTCTTCAGAAGGCCAACCCCAATTCTCCCGGCCTTAACGTTTCACTGGGCGGCACATCAATCATCATTCTTGTCGGCGTTGCACTTGAAACAGTAAAACAGCTCGAAAGCCAGATGATGATGCGTCACTACAAGGGCTTCCTTGATTAAGGAACCCGACGAACAGCAATGTTCACTAATGGAGGATCAGCATGATAGTGCTTAAAACATCCGGCGAAATAGAGCAGATGAAAAAAGCTTGCGTTATTGCAGCCGGGGCATTAAAAGCGGCGGGCGAGGCAGTGGAACCCGGTGTTTCAACCGCTCAGATAAACCGCATTGCACATGACTTCATAGTCAAACACGGTGCAAAGCCCACATTTCTGGGTTATAACGGTTATCCCGCTGCATCATGCATTTCCATAAATGATGAGGTCATTCACGGCATTCCGAACAAATCCCGTATCATTCAGCCCGGCGATATCGTCAGCATTGATGTGGGAGCAACCTTTAAGGGCTATGTCGGCGACAATGCCGCCACATTTGCGGCGGGTGAAATTTCGCCCGAAGCACAGCGGCTGTGCGACACCACAAGAGAGAGTCTTTACGAAGGCATCAAAATGGCTGTCGCGGGCGGTCGTCTCGGCGACATCGGCTCAACAATCCAGAGGTATTGTGAGGAACGGGGCTTTTCCGTTGTCAGGGAATATACCGGGCATGGAGTAGGAAAAGTTATGCATGAGGACCCCAGCGTGCCCAATTATGGCACACCCGGTCGTGGTGTGCGACTGCTTCCGGGCATGACAATTGCCATTGAGCCCATGATTAATATGGGCGGTGCAGCAATCAGACAGTTGTCTGATGGTTGGACTGTCAAAACCAAGGACGGCAAACTTTCTGCGCATTTTGAACATACAATCGCCATAACATCACAAGGTCCGATTATTCTGACCATGATATAAGAGGTGAGCGTTATGCTTGAAAAGGGCAGGGTAGTCCGCTCGCTTGCCGGCAGAGACAGCGGCAAACTGCTTGCAGTTGTGCAGGCAGATGAAAAAACCGTTTTGCTTTGCGATGGCAAAGAGAGGCCCGTTGACAGACCAAAAAGAAAAAATATTCGCCACATTTCATCAACCGATATTATTCTTGATGAAGAAACGTTGAGCAGAAATAAGCTTCTTAAAAAAGCTTTGGCTCAGGCGGAAATTAACTGCAACAAACAGGAGTGTTAGTATGTCTAAGCAGGATATGATTGAAATCGAAGGCACGGTTATCGAAGCTTTACCAAACGCAACCTTCCAGGTTGAGTTGGAAAACGGCCATAGAATTATGGCACACATTTCCGGAAAACTGAGAATGAATTACATTCGCATTCTTCCCGGCGACAAAGTGACAGTCGAGATGTCACCCTATGACCTGACAAAAGGTCGTATAACATGGCGTTCGAAGTAACGCAAAAATATCAAGGAGGTATTCAATATGAAAGTCAGACCTTCTGTTAAGAAAATGTGCGAAAAGTGCAAAGTAATCAAGCGCAAGGGAAAAGTAATGGTAATCTGTGAAAATCCCAAGCACAAACAGCGTCAGGGTTAATTCCCTGAAACAGACAACCAAGTTTATTGGAGGTGCAACTGACAAATGGCGCGTATATCAGGTGTCGACCTGCCCAGAGATAAGAGAATTGAAATTGCTCTTACATACATCTACGGTATCGGTCGTAAAACAGCAAGCGACATAATTGCAGCAACAGGCGTAGATCCCGACCTCAGAGTTAAGGATATGACTGAAGATGACGTTTCAAAGATTCGTGATTACATCGACCATAACCTTAAAGTAGAAGGCGATCTCCGCAGAGAAACCGCATTCGATATCAAGAGACTTATCGAAATCGGTTGTTATCGTGGCGTACGTCACAGAAAGGGACTCCCCGTCAGAGGTCAGCGTTCAAAGACAAACGCTCGTACCCGTAAGGGCCCCAAGAAGACTATCGCTAACAAGAAGAAATAATCGAGGAGGGATATTATGGCTAAAGCAACTAAGAAGACAACAGGCTCCCGTAAGCGTCGTGAAAAGAAGAATATTGAGCGCGGCGCAGCCCATATCCAATCCACCTTTAACAACACCATCGTTACAATCACTGACACCCAGGGCAACGCAGTTTCATGGGCAAGTGCAGGCGAAATGGGATTCCGTGGCTCAAAGAAGTCCACTCCCTTTGCAGCACAGACAGCCGCTGAAACAGCAGCAAAGATTGCTGTTGATCACGGCATGAAGACCGTTGAAGTTTACGTTAAGGGCCCCGGTCAGGGAAGAGAAGCAGCTATCAGAGCTCTTCAGACAGCAGGTCTTGAGGTTAACATGATTAAGGATGTTACCCCCATCCCCCACAACGGCTGCCGTCCTCCCAAGAGAAGAAGAGTGTAACAGAATTTATTGGAGGTGTAACAAAATATGGCAAGATATACAGGTGCTGTATGCAAACTTTGCCGTCGTGAAGGCAAAAAGCTTTTCCTTAAAGGCGACCGTTGCTACACAGGCAAGTGCGCATTAGAGCGTAGATCTTATGCACCCGGTCAGCATGGCCAGAGCCGCAAAAAGCCCACTGAATACGGACTTCAGCTCCGTGCAAAGCAGCAGGCAAAGCGTTATTACGGCATAGCTGAAAAGCAGTTCTATAAGTATTTCCTTATGGCTGAACGCAAGCAGGGCGTTACCGGTGAAAACCTGCTCAGAATCTGCGAAAGCAGACTTGACAACGTTGTTTATCTTCTCGGCTGGGCAAATTCCAGAGCAGAAGCAAGACAGCTTGTTAACCACGGCCATTTCAAAGTAAACGGCAAGAGCGTCAACATTCCTTCATACCTTATCAAGGCCGGCGAAGAGCTTGCTATTAAGGATAAGAGCAAGGAAAGCGAAAAAATCAAGGCAACAGTTGCTGCTTGTGCAGCTCGTCCTGTTCCCCAGTGGCTTGATCGCAATGACGAAGCTCTCACAGCAAAGGTAGTTGCAATGCCCACACGTGAGCAGATTGCATGCCCCGTTGAAGAGCATCTTATCGTCGAACTTTACTCCAAGTAATATCAGTGCCGTGCTGTATGCCCTTTTGGGCATACGCCGCCCGATTTTACTGCGGCTATTTTTGAATGCAAATTGCAGGTTTATACCTGCCTGTTAATAAGGAGGGTTTTGAAATGATTGGTATCGAAAAGCCCAGAATTGATACAGCCGAAGTATCAAGCAACGGAACATATGGCAAATTCGTTGTTGAACCCCTTGAGAGAGGTTATGGCACAACACTCGGCAACAGCTTGAGAAGAGTTCTTCTTTCCTCACTGCCCGGCTATGCCATCACATCAGTCAAGATTGACGGCGTTCTTCACGAGTTCAGCACTATTCCGGGAGTCAAAGAGGATGTTACTGAGATAGTTCTTAATCTCAAATCAGTCATCCTTAAGATAAATGGTGACGGACCTAAAACAATCTATATCAACGCGTCCGGCGAAGGCGAAATCACTGCCGGTGACATTAAGACAGATTCCGAGATCGAAATTCTCAATCCCGAACTTCACATTGCCACCCTTAATTCCGATGCGCACGTCAGCATGGAACTTACATGTGACAAGGGCAGAGGATATGTTTCATCAGAAAGAAACAAGCAGCTTCTTAAGCCCGCTATCGGCGTTATCGCTATAGATTCAATCTACACACCCGTATTAAAGGTTAATTACACAGTCGAGAACACACGTGTCGGCCAGATTACCGACTATGACAAGCTTACCCTTGAAGTGTGGACAAACGGAACCATCAAAGCAATGGAGGCCGTTTCTCTTGGCGCCAAGATTCTCAACGAGCATCTCGACCTCTTCAGAACACTTTCAGATGAGGCCTATGATACCGAAATTATGGTTGAAAAGAACGATAATGCAAAAGAGAAAGTTCTTGAGATGACCATTGAGGAACTTGACCTGTCTGTGCGTTCCTTCAACTGCCTCAAGAGAGCCCAGTATAACACTGTTGGCGACCTTATCACAAAGACAGAAGAAGAAATGATGAAAGTTCGTAACCTCGGCAGAAAGTCTCTTGATGAAGTTGTAGCCAAGCTTCAGTCCTTGGGCTATGACCTTCGCAGAGACGAAGACTAAGACTTTTTCTGCACAGTCGTTTTACGGCTGTATTCACAGTAAAGGAGAGTGAACCAAATGAGAAAGTTAGGCAGAGCTACAGATGTCCGCAAGGCAATGCTCAGAGGCCTTGTAACATATCTTTTGGAAAACGGCAGAATTGAAACCACCGTCACAAGAGCTCAGGAAGTTCGTGCAATGGCAGAAAAGATGATTACCACTGCAAAGGACGATTCTCTCCAGTCAAAGCGCAAGGTTCTTGCTTATGTCACAAAGGAAGATGTAGTCAAGAAGCTCTTTGATGAGATAGCTCCCAAATATAAGGATGTTAACGGCGGTTATTGCCGTATAATCAAGACAGGTCCCCGTCGTGGTGACGCGGCTGAAATGTGCATAATCGAACTCGTTTAATGAGTTTTTGCCCTTTCAACTTGTCTGATTGATATGACAAAATAAAAAAAGAGAGTTGTTGCAAATCACTTTGCAGCAACTCATTTTTTTGTGATAGTAGGGGCGGATTATCAATCCGCCCGTACCTGAAAAGTTTTATGTCGACTGTCAGGAAACATTAACTGTTACTCGTTAAATATTTAACCATAAACGCGATTGTCTTATCGCCGTCACCCTTATAGGCGCTGTTTGAGAAGAATGCGTCGCCTGAAGCGGAGCAGCCAACAGTGTATACCGTGCTGCCGTTTGAGCAGATGCCCATGGCTCTGTCGGATTCGCTTCCGCCGAAGGTTTCATAAGCGATTTTTGAACCGTATTCGTTGACCACGCTGACAAATGAATCGTAATCGCCGTTGTTTGTTCCGAGGAAGTCGCGGTTAGTGGATGTTGTGTATCCGGTGACGGCATAGCCGCCTGTGATTTGAGTTATGCCGGTTACATGGTCGCTTTCGTATCCGATAAGCGGAACGGTCCACATTGTTAATCCGGTTGAATCAAGTTTTATCAGAATACCGTCGGTTGTGCCTTTTGAACCGCCGTTATAAAGGTCCTTGAAGGAATATTCGGTGCCGTTTGCTCCGCAACTGTATTCGCCTGCTGCCACGCAGCCGTTGTTTGTTGCTGCGGTGATGGATGTGAGTCTGACGGAGCCGGATTCATAGTAATCCTTTTTCCAAAGGAGAGTTCCGCTGGGGTCAAATCTCATAATGTAACTATGGCGCTTATTATCAAGGGCCTTGCTGTCTGCGAAATCACCGTCTTTACAAACCGTTTCAAGTACGCCGTAAATATAACCTGCGGAGGAAACTGCAACATCGTTGAATTCTGCTGCCTTTGAGCCGCCGAATGCGGTTACCCAAAGGAAATTACCTGCCGAGTCAAACTTTGCAATATAGGCGTTTTGCTTGTTATTGGGAACACCGGCGAGATTTTTATCCGTGCTGTAAGTTTTACCTGCTATAACATATCCGCCATCGGGGCATGCCGCAATGCTTGTTACGGAATCGGTGCCGCTGCCGCCGAAAATTTTTGTCCAGAGTTTGTTGCCTTTTGCATCATACTTTACCATAAGCACTTCATAAGTGCCGCTGCTCTTATATTCGGATTCCGCTGCAACGTCTGTTGCCATGGTCTGACCTACAACAACCGAGCTGCCGTCGGAAAGAGTGGCTACATCTTCAAAGAAAACCGCGTCATTACCTGTAACAACATCCATCCACTGAAGCTTATCTTTGGCGCTGTATTTTGCAACAATTCCGCCAACATCGCCGAGGGATTTTCCGCTCTTGTCAACATAGGTGTTACCGGCGTTGATTACGCCTTCTCCGTTCTTGTCACAGGAGTTATAAAGAACATAGGAATTGCCGCCAAAAGTTGTTAAATTGCTGTAATTTATTTCCTTTACGGAATTTACGGAAATGGTTGCCGTTGTGTTGCTGTCTGCCGTAACCTTTTGCTTTGTGGTTGAAACGCCCTTGCGTGTGGTGTTGGTTACTGCGGTGCGGGCGGTTGAATCACCTGCCTTTGTTGAGGCGGTTTGCTGTGACTGGGTTGCAGCGGTTGCGGAAGTCGCAGGGTGGGTCGTTCTCACAATTTCAACATCGCCGTTTTCGTTTGTGAGAGCCGTTGCACTGTTTTCTTCGGCTATCTTTGAAACTTTTGAATATTCCTCATCGGAAAGCTTTGTTGTGCCGTTTATATCGGCCTTTGAAAGAATTTCACTGAGTTCCTCATCCTGAACCTGAGTTGTGGGAGCAGTATCCTTCTTGATAACCGTTTTGCCCTCATCGTCCGTATCAACAACATAACCGGACTCTTTGGCTGTTTTCTTGACTTTTTCAACCTGTTCGGTTGAGAGAGAACTGAGGTTGCCGTTAAATCCGGATGCCTCACTGCCAAGGGCCTTTGAAACGATGTCAACAAGTTCAACCCCTGTTACTTCAATGGGCTCATAGTCGTCTGCACTGCCCGCCTGCCAGTTATCATCCGGAGTGATGGTTGCCGACGAGGTGTCATCTTCATTGTTGCCCTTCTTTACGGAACAGGCCGTAAAGACACTCAGCGATAAAATAAGGCAGAGAATGACTGCAACAACTGCCGAAAATATATTTTTCATATATATTCCCCCTTATATAAGGATAAAAGATATTTATACAAATATAATCTACCACAAAT
>R15__coassemble_962_pt1 | contig 17055 bp, 13 predicted proteins | sample R15__metabat2_low_PE_056 | metagenome-assembled genome bin R15
TCTGAAACCCTCGCAGAATGTAACTTTTGCTCCGCAATAGGGGGCAAAGAAAAGAATTATGGAACTTTCAAATGTGTGGTGAAGGGGCAACAGAGAAATTCCGCAGTCCTCCGGATATATTTTAAGGACACCCATTGCCGCCTTGATTTCAAAAATGAAATTCTTTTGGCAAAGCATAACGCCCTTTGAAGTTCCGGTTGTGCCGGAGGTGAAAAGCAGGGTGCACATCCTGTCAATATCATGCTCAACATTTTCCCAGAGCTTGATACCCTTTTCAATCATATCATATCCGGCAGAGCGGAAATCGTTGATTGAAAGAACTTCCTCTCCCTCATTAAAGCATATAATTTTAATATCTTCGGGGATGACTGAACTTATCTTTTCAAGGTGCTTTTTATCACAGAATATGTATGACGCTTGTGCCACTTTCAGTATGCCGAGAATATCATCGGGGTGAAGTTCCTTATCAACGGGAACTATAACTCCGCCGCTGCATATAACGGAAATGTATGTGAGGGCGTATTCGTAGCAGTTATCGGCGCATACGGCAACTCTTTTATCGGTGAAATCCCCGTCTTTGATAAAAGAATTGCACATTGCGTTTATATCGTTTCTGTATTGGGTGTAGGTTATGTTATAATGCTTATCGCCTTTTTTGATTTCAAATGCAGGTCTGTCGGGAAAAAGTTCAACAGAGGAATCAATAATATCCCTGACATTTTTTATATCTCTTACTTTGTAGAATGCTTTGGTCATAAAATGCGTTTTCTCCGAATGCAATTTAATTATAATTTGCCAAAACAAAATAATTTTGCTTGACTACGATAAAACATACGTGTTACATTATAAGCAACAACAGTTGATTAAGCAATCATCGTTTATTATAAAAAGTGAATTAAGCAACTTTTTTGAAAAAGAGGCGGCACCGATGAACAAAAATGACCTGAGATACTTAAAAACCGAAAAAATTCTTGAAGAAAGTTATATCGCTCTGAAAAAAGAATCATCAAAACCGGTGAAACTTGTTGACCTTTGCAATAAGGCGATGATTAACAAAACCACATTTTATAAGCACTATGAAACCATGGATGATTTTGTGGCGATGATTCAAAAGAAGACTATCAAAAATTTGCTCGGCGAGTGTAAATATACCGGCGAAGCGTTCACAAATACGAAAAAAACCGTTACGGAACTTTACAGAGTATTTAAGGAAAAAGATGAATTTCTTAATTTGATTTTCGAAAATGACTTTGAAAAAATGATGAATGTTGATGAAAAGGAAGTTTTGAAAATATACCTGAAAGATGAAGATACGGAAGAAAGAAAACTTCTTGTAAAATTTGCAATCGGCGGAGCATCAAAAATCCTCACGAATTTCAATTCACCCAAGGATATTGACGCCGCCGTGGCTCTGCTTAATAAATTGCTGAAATAATGGGGAGCAAAACAAAATAATTATCTGTTATGAACCAAAAACGGCTGCCGCGAATGCGACAGCCAAATTTTATTCCACATAGGTATTTTCATGAAAATCGAGGGAAAATTCATCGATGAAATATGCGTTTGTATCCGCCGTGTTGCCGTATTCATCAAAAATCGTTATGCGAAAATAGATGTCATCGGGATTTACACTCTGTTTTGCTTCGCTTAAATATTCTTTGCCCTCTTCCTTTGCAAAAATACAGCGAAGGCGCCTGTTTGCCCTTGTTGCAACAATCTTAACCGCTTTTTCACATTCAATGTGAACGGAATTATCGCTTGTATCAATCCAAAGAGCGTTTATAATCGGACCTCTTGAGGAATAAAAATATCCGTTTTTCAGAGCAAAGGCAACGCTTTCATAATCAAGTTTTTCGCTCTTTATCATCGTAAATCCGCCGAAGGAATCGAAGTGGCAGGTGCCGGGAGCGCGATTATGATTATCATCTGTTGCAATGCAAAAAATTCTTTTGCCGCCTCTGAGCATATCATCGTATATATCCGGATTATATTCGTTATAGCCGTCAACAGATGAGCTGAAATTGAATATTTCCATGGCATTCATGCCGTTATAGGACATATATCTCTCAAAATTTTCAAGGGACCAGGTGGGATGATTATAGGTTGCAAAAAAGTTATTTTCCCTGCCCCTTGCAATCATTTTGTTTATGTTTTCTCTTGTATATTCCGTTGACAGAGGGGAATATTCCGGATTGCCGATTATGTTATCCCTTTGCTGCAAAGGATGGATTTTGTTTTCTTTATCAAGGGATATGTAACATATATCGCAACAGCGGTTGTGCCTTCCCGGCTTATCCGTTTCATCCGCCGCATTTTCAACGCCGTTAAGGGCAAGGAAATTTTCGTCGCTCAGTTCGTTATGGGTCACAAAATGATTGTGGTCCGTGAATGCGATAATCGAATAGCCGTTATCCGCATAAAGTTTTTTCATTTCTTCGGGAGTAAGTTCTCCGTCGGAAACAGTTGAGTGGGAGTGCAGATTGGCTTTATAAAATTTGCCTTGTTCGGGGAGAAGATATTTAATCATAAAATTTATCCTTGCCTCTGCCGTTGATTTTAATAAGGTTCATTTCAACCATTTTTCTCGTGAGATTATATACTCTCGTTTTCTTTATGCCCAGCAAACTTTCTATCTCGCTGTCAGTAATTTTACCGTGAATATTTACATAATCTTTGATTTTCTTCATTTGCGAAGTAATTTGTGCCTGCGCATTTACATTCTGTTTTTCTGTTATATCTTGCATATTCATATTCGGCAAAATAATTTTAAAGGCATTGGGTGAAACAACAATAGATGGTTGAACCGAACAATTTTCATAAAATTTAAATATTCGTCTTATACCGGTTCCGTAGCTCTCAATCAATCTCAGACGATGGAAAATTTCCGCGAGATTTTTATTCCTTGTCTGTGAAATTCCGATTTTTATATCTTCCGTTGAAAGTCCCGGAAGAAGACCACCCAACGAAACAAATTCCATTTTGTCATCGTTGATGTTGATAATTATACTGCCGCTGAACCCATAATCCCTGTGAACAATAGCATTCAGAAACGCCTCTCGAATTGCCTCATCCGGATAATCTTTTCTGTCGGTTCTGACCGTTCCTTCTATTTTTGAAACAGTTCTGTTGCAAAGATTTAAGTATGTCATTGCATCTTCGAATTGTTTGAAAACGGAACCGCCGAATTCTTTGCTGTCACGAAATTCAGTGCAGGTTTCATCATTGAAAACGGCAATTTTTGTTTTATGTTCGCACTGGTCTGAAATCAAATGAGCGAGATTTGTAAAATTGTCATTTTTTATTATTCCAAGTGCAAGATATTTTTCTTCGCCGAAATCAACACCATATTTCTTGAAGGTTCTTTTCGCTTCTTCAAATGTCAGATTTTGTTCGAGAGAACGGGCATCTTCATATATATCCCCGTCGCTTTCCTTTATCATTCTGCGAATTTGGTCAAACGAGGCCTGAACACTCGATGTGCCCTGTCTGACATATACTCCGCTTGGCTTAATTCCTTTGCCTTTCAGATAATACGGTTTATTTGTTCCCTCATTTACGGCAATTCTGACAACATTATTGTCCTGGATTGAATAATGAACAAACATCGTCACATCCGGCAAAATGGCATCTCTGATGCCATTGGTTATACGGGCATATTCTTCATCAACATTTTTCAGACCGGCTGCGTTTCCGCTATTATCTATGCCAACATAGATAAATCCGCCCTCCGTGTTGGCAAAAGCAATAACTTCCTTATATAACTTGTCCGTAAATTGTGCCTTAAATTCAATATTTTCAGTTTCAAAGTTCATATTTTTTACTTGTCTCCTTATCACAACCAAATAAGCATTAATTTACCGATTTTTCGATTATTTTATTCTGATTACAGTATAGTGAAAATTTTCACTATGTCAAGTGAAAAAAGTGAAAATTCGGTGGAAAAAGTGAAAATTCACCTGCAATAAAGATTCATATCCCAGCAGGGGATATAGGGATGTTTGCGGATTTCAAATTCGTAATTCGGGTTAAGTTTGTGAACGGCAAGGGGAATTTCGAAAATATCCGAGGTTCGATGATAAAGCGCAATGTTGAGTTTTGGTTTTTTCTCTCTTATCGTTTTTTCGCCGCCGCATATTGCCGCAAGTTCGGCACCCTCAACATCCATTTTAATATAAGTTATGTTTTTGCTTTCGCAAAGAGCGTCAATGGTTACGCTCTTTTTTTCTTTACCTATATGCGAAATGGCAGACTGCCTGCCTGCAAACGAAGAAAAATTGACAACTCCGTCTTTATCGGAAACTGCGGCGCATACAGGTGTGAAAGATTGGAGAACTTTAAGTTTTTCGAGCATTTTGTTATATGTTTTTTCGTCGGGCTCAACGCCGATGATTTCGCCGTATTTTCCGCCTGTGTATTTAAGAAACTCCTCTATTGTGTCGCCCCGATATGCCCCAAGGTCAAGGAATGAATCCTTTTCGTTAAGGCAAAGAAAATTCTCAAAAATTTCATCTTTTTCGCTTGTTGCATCTCTAAGGTCATCAAGGTCACCGCCGTATATGAATCGAAGGCATTTTTCGTATATTCTTTTGGATTTTTCCCCGAAAAGATTATACGCGGCGTTAATTTTATCCTCGTTTGCAACAAGAAAATCTCTGTCAAAAATTTCATTGCCGAAAACGGGAACGACGGGATAGATGAGGCGGTATTTTTCATTTAAAGAAAAAAGATGCTCCATAACGGAAGGAATTGATGAGCCGAAGGCGGGGCAGAGTATGAAGTCACCCTCAAATTCCGATAATTTTTTGACCGTGAAGCCGCGAAAATTCTGCCCTCTCACAAAATCATCACTTGCCGTGACTCCGAGAACGGGAATGTGAAGTTTTTCAAATTCATCAATAACCTTATCCGCCCCGTTGCCCATACCGTAGATGACAACAGGGAGAGCGCTTTTTATTATTTTTTCACGGGAACTCATTGTTCCGATATCAAAATCAAGCATATATACGACCTAAGCCATAACCTCTCTTTTATTCAAAATTATGATACCACAAACCGCCGATATATTAAAGTGTTTTTGAAAAATCTTTACTGTTCACATTTTGTTTATTGAATTATTATGATTTATGTTGTAATATAATGCAGTATAAATTTTTGATGCGAGGAAAAATATGGATTATATCAATCAGCCCTGCCCCGGTTGCGGCTCACATATGCATGAGGATGATGATATTGTGGTTTGCCCTGTTTGTGCAACACCGCAGCATCGTTCCTGCTGGAAAGAAAACAATAAATGCGTTAATGAACATCTGCATGCCGAAGGGTATGTGTGGTCAGCCGAAAACAAAAATGAAAATATAAATCCCACAGTGGATTTCGGCAAAAAATCGAATGACGCCGTTATATGCCACGTGTGCGGCGAAAAAAATCCTTCGGGTGTTAAAAACTGTATGTTTTGCGATGCGCTTCTCAATGACGGTCAAAGTGCGAACGAAACCTGTATCTGCCCGATATGCGGCAGTGAAAATCCCGCAGGAGCATCGGTTTGCGGCAGATGCGGAAACCCGATAAATTCCTACGAAAGAACAACTAAGCGATGCCCGAATTGCGGAAGCGAGTGCCATTCGAATGCAGTTATATGTGTTAATTGCGGCGTTGCTTTCGGTCCTGCGTATCAAGCGGGGAATGCGGCGCAGCTTCTGGGAATTTCCGAGAATGAAACGATAGAAGGCATAAAGGCGGCGGATATTGCGCTTTATGTTAAAGCAAATGTTTTGAAATTCTTGAACATATTCCGTAATATGGAGCGAAATAATAAGCGCACTTTCAACTGGGCGGCGTTCTTCCTTGGCCCTGTTTGGTTCTTTTACAGAAGAATTTACGGCGCAGGAATCGTTATGGCTTCAATGCTGGCAACTGCCTCTTTGTTTGTAAGTTCAACTTCAGGCAAAATCAGTGAAATTCTTTCACCTTATTATGAAGCATACGCAAACGGCACTCTTTCAAATGATACAGCCCTTATGCTCAGTCAGCAGATGTTTGAAGTTATAAAAATTCCTCTTCTTATCACTCTCGCTCTCACATTGGCCGTAAACTTTATGTTTGGCCTTTCTGCAAATCGCATTTATCTCAACAAAATCAAAAAGGATATAACGACCATAAATGAGTAGGTTCCCGATGAGAATATGCGTGTTATGTTCATTTCAAGACGAGGCGGAAAATCCATTTTCGGTGCCATAAGCGGATATTTTATATACGATATAATGCAGAGCGTTCTTATGAGCATAGCGGAATTTTTCAGAAAATAACGATAAAAGGTTCAATAATAAATTTTTGGGCAATCAAACGAACTCAATAAAAAAGTGTGGCGAAATTTATTTTCACCACACTCTTATTTTTTATGAACTTCTTTTTCGCATTTCGTCAAGTTTTTCGTGCATATCGGCAAGATTTGTTTTGTTGAATTTATAGAGGAATGCAAGCAAAACAAAGTTCAGCGCCATAACGATTGCAGGCACGATTGTTGTCATATCATAAAGTTTTGAGAGAACTTCGCCGGACTGGTTGCCGATATTTTCCGTGCTGTAACCGATGTAACTTAAAAGCACTGCCGAACCTGAGCCCGCCAAAGTCTGCCCCATTTTTCTCATAAATGTGAAAACGGAGTAGCAGGTGCCTTCTTCCTGCCTGCCTGTTCTCAGTTCGTGATAGTCGATAACATCCATTGCAAGAGCCCACACTTCGAGGGTGAGCGCCGCAAGCCCTGCTCCGCTTAAAAAGACGAGAGCCAAAAACAGCATTGCGTTATCCGCAAGGGGAGTGAAGCCCATGAGGAACATCAGCGTGTGGGTGACTGCCGCAAAGGCGATGCCGAAGCAGCAAACTTCCTTTTTGCCGAATTTTCTTATGAGTTTGCCCATAAACGGGATAAGGCAGCCCATGGGAACATAGGTGCAGACCGTGACCATGGCGAAAAGCCCCGGCTTGCCGTAATAATCCTTGAAAAGATAGTTGTAGTTTGTTTGGGTGAACTGCTGATAGATAACCAGCATCATTGAGGTTAAACTCACAATGATGAACTCCTTGTTTGTTACAAGGTCTTTGAGAGTTCTTGTCACTTTATAATCTTTTTTGCTTTCGGGGGTAACCGTAACCCTCTCCGTTGTGAGGCGATAATGAATATAATAGACTACAACGGAAATAACCGCGATTATCGCAACTCCGATTGCAAGTTTTTTCGAGTCGAGAATATCCTTTTCGCCTGTTGTTTCATTGTATGAATAAACAAGAAGGGGTAAAAGAATTTGGGCAGGCAAACCGCCTATTCCTGCGCCGATTGAACGCCACATTGAAAGGGATGAGCGCTCAATTTCGTCATCCGTAACAACCGATGCAAGTGAGCCGTAGGGAATGCTCGTGCCGGTATACATCATGCTGTAAAGAACATAAGTAACACTTGCGTAGGCGAGATACTGCCCGGCAGTCAGACCGGGAACCTTGAAAAACATCAGGAATGCGCTTATTGCAAGTGGTATTGATGCTCCGAGTATATAGGGGCGAAATCTTCCTCTTTTTGTGGGCTTGCGCGAGTCAACAAATGCGCCCCAGAGGGGGTCGTTTATCGCATCCCATATCCTTGCAAGCAGCAGCATTATAGCCGCCTTGTTTCCGTCAATATGAAGAACATCCGTATAAAACATAAGCTGAAAGGGAGTGACAAGGCCAAAGGTGAGAACACCCGCCGTATCCCCCAGAGCGTAGCCGAGTTTATCTTTGAATTTTATTCCGTGAGTTTCCATCTGAAATATCCTTTCATTCACTGTCGGATGCCAACTGAATAAGAAGTGTTTGAATTGTTGAGCGCAATGTGTCTTCGGAATAGATGAGGGAATAAACATCGCTGCCAAGCGCCTTTACATAATCATCAAGGAAGTCATAATCCTTGCCATTCGGCTTTTCGCTTATGGAAATCGGCTCTGTTTCATCTGCAAGATAACAGGTTACCCCATCGCCGCCTTCTCTGAAATCAATAAGCCCTTTTTCGCCCCAAATCCTGAAATGCCAATAGGATGGGTGGGTGTAGCCGAAACTTTCGGGGGCGGCATAAGAAACATCGCCCATAACGCCGCAGCCGTCCTTCATTTTCAGCATAAACTGAGCGCTGTCCTTGAAATCGGGGGCTTCTTTTGCATAGAAGTTCCAGCATCTTGCGCCGATTATTTCGGAAGTTTCTTCCCTTGTAAATCTTCTCACAAGGTCAATTCCGTGAACGGCAATATCGTTTATCGTTCCGCCCTGTTTGTTCCCGTCAAAATACCAGCTTGGTCTTTTGCCGAACATAAGCGGATGCTGCGCCTCGAATATTATATTGTTGATTTTGCCGATTTTGCCCTCGTCGATAAGGGATTTTGCAATGATGACATTCTTGTTTGAACGAAGGGAAAACATAACTCCCACCGCAAGATTTTTATCATTGGCAAGTTCTCTTATTCTGTGAGCTTCTTCAAGGGAGGTGCAGAGGGGTTTATCGGCAATGATATGCTTACCCTTTTCCATTGCCTTTATTGCGATTTGGCCCCTTGCGGAGTAGTAATCGCCTATGGCAACAATTTCAATTTTTTCGTCTTCAAGAATTTCATCAAGGGAATTGAAATTGAATATAACTCCCTTTTCCTCCGCCTTGATTTTTGCTTCTTCATTCTCCTCGAATGCGCCTGCAATTTCAAAGCGGGGGTCTTCTTTTATTTGATTATATAATCCTGTAATATGATTATGCCGAAAGCCGGCAAATGCAATCTTATACATCTTTTTTACCGTCAAAAATGTTTGTGAAATTAAAGAGAGCGAGAAGAATATATGCTGCATACATGGGAATATTTTCAATCATTGCGCTCTTGCCTACGGTAACAAGCAAAATGAGCATGAGGGCAAGAATTGAGCAGAAGATGATGAATGCTGCCATAAATCTGCCCTTTTCTTTTCTTGCTTTTGAGAAAAGGAAAAGAACAAGGGGAGCGGCACAGAAAACTGCGAAAAGCAATGCGCCTGCCCAGTGAATGGAACATCTGGGAACGCCGAAATCCTTGTTTTCACCGTATGAGGGAAGATTTATTGTCATATATATTGCCGCACTGCCGATTGAACCCGCAACAACGCCGAGTTTGCTGCTGTAACCGAATTTGCGGTAGGTGAGCATGGTGTTCATAAATACGGATGCCGATGAGAATATGCCCCAGCCCCTGAACATCCAAGGCCATTCAAGGCCTATCATGCTGGCAGTTACAACTCTGACTTTATCGCCGAAACTTGCCTCTTTAACAACGCCGTCAATCATTCCTTCATAGGAGAGAAGGGAATAAACGGTCATAAAAACAAGTCCGAATGCAAGTGAAATGCCGCAAACGCTTTTAATCATTTTGCTTATTTCGGCGGCGTAGAGTATTTTTGAAATGTAAACGATAAAGAGAAGAAGGGTGATGCATGAAATTATAACCCAGAAATAAAATGCGTCAAAAGAGTGAATTCCCGTTATATCTTTGTGAAGAGCGCCGTCAACGGTTCTTGCGCCTTCGGTTGAATATTTGTTTATAACGATATCGCTCATAAAAAGTGACATCCATAAGCCGTAAACTGCCGTGATAACAACCCAGAGCAGAGCGTATGCCTTGGGCATCTTTTTATTTGAAAGTTCTGACATGGTAAAATCCTTCTTTCGTTTAATATAACGGTTGCCGCATCCGGTATCGCCAAATGCGGCAAAAATCATAAATTTATTTGCTCAGCAGGAACCAGGGGATAATCCAGAAATCCTTGCCCTTGAAAATCTTGGCATAGAAATCGCTTATCGCCTTGAAAAGTTTTTCAAAGAAGGGAGCAACTTTATAGTTAAGGAAGGTCTTTTCATCCGATAAACCTGCTTTATTCATTGCAGAGGCAAAGTTTTCTTCAAGTTCCACAGTCGCTTCTGTATCCCAAACACGGCTTGCAACCATCTCAACTGCCTTTTCGTAGTATTCGGTTGCGTTTGCCCTGTCGCTCTCGTCGGCGGCTTCGTACTTCTTGATGAGGGATTTAAGAGTTGACAGACTTCTGTATTGATTGAACTGAGGGTATCCCGCGTTCTTATCCGTTGCGTTTTCAAGTTCGGGATTTACGGCAATCTGAATGCAAAGCTCGATAACATCGTCAACACTGCTCTGAAGTTTAAGGTGACTCTGACCATTTACAAGGAAGGTTTTTTCGGGGAGAGCGCCTGTGCCGATATAGGCATTGCCGTCGGGTGAAAGATATTTTGCGTCAAAGTTTTCAATCTTTGATGTGTCAAGCTTTTCACCGGCCTTTGCAAATGTGCCGCCGGCTGAGGTTGAGGTGGACTGAATTATGTTATCGGAACTCTCTCTGTAATGGCCTACAAGAGCGGGGAGTTCAAGATTGTAGCCGCAGATAATGAATATATCGGCACCTTCTGCCTCTCTCTGCTTTATTGTTGCCTGTGCATTCTTCTGAATATTGTAATATTTATCTGTCTGTTCTTTAAGTTTTGCATGGGCTTCATCGCCTATGTATTTTTCGGAAAGTTCGGGATAAACATCCGAGGGAACAAGAGCCCACATGGACTGGCAGTTTCTTATCATTTCGGCAAGGGATTCATTGATTGCCCTTGTAACCGCCTCTTCAAGGAAATCCTTGAAAAGTTCTTCGGGAAGAATTCTTGCTATTGTGTTGCCGAGATATGCAAGTGACATATATTCCTCTGCGGCAAGTTCAACAATATTGGGGATAAGGTCGTTATAGATAACGCTTGTATCCTCAAGGGTTGTGTTTGCATCCATAAGGTCGCTGAGAAGATAACTGCCGTCAAGTGCGCAGGCGGCAAGAATTATTCTGTCAACATCATCTGCATTGTAATATTCGGAAAGATAAACATTCGCAAGAGTTCCGCCAAGGGAGATGAAGCAGAGCGAAACCTTATCGTGACCTGTCTGCTCCTTAACCATCTTGATATAGTCGGGGAGACCTGCTGCGGCGTCAAGAATGTTGCCGAAGGAAGCGTATGCATAGTAGTAGATATGGTCCTCACCGTATTTCTCATAGTAGGAGGACATATCAACCTGCCTGTTGATGAAATTGGATTCGTAAGGGTAGTTGACTGTGGGCTTTGTGTTGCCTTCGTCGTCTGTTTTGTATCCCTGAGCAAATTCGTTTGCTCTGTCGGGAGTTTCCTTTGCAACTGCAAGGGAGTAATCGTAGGTGTCAACACTTCTCTCATATACGGGAGTGCCGTCGGGATTGAAATAGTGGTCCTTGCAGGCGTTTGAGAGAATTTCGCAAAGAACATCAAAAATGCCGTCGTTATCGGCTATAACCATCTTCTTGAGAAGGTCGGGGATTGCGGCTTTGAGGTCCTCTTCAATGGCATTCATATCAAACATAAAGCTCATATCCATGCCTTCAACAAGGGGGAATCCCTCTCTTTCACCGGTGGCTGATGTGGCTTCATTTGTCATGATGTAGCCGGTATTTTCGTCAATATATTGAGGTGTGCCCTCTTCGGGGATATAGATATGGCCGTCGCCTTTATAATCCTCTTTTGTTGAAATAAGATAAGTCTGGCTCTGCATAATGCCGGGAATTATGATTATGGGATTTGCATCATCCTGAGCCGAGGGGTCAAGCACGCAGGTTGTAAGACGGGCTGAATCTGCGGAAACCGAGAACACAAGCCCTGCTGCCATTGCAACAACAAGTAAAAGTGAAATAACTTTTTTCATAACAAAACTCCTTTTTATATATTTATTCAAGATAATCCTTAAGCTTCTTGCTTCTTGAAGGATGGCGAAGTTTACGCAGTGCCTTCGCTTCAATCTGACGAATTCTTTCACGGGTAACATTGAACTGTGCGCCAACCTCTTCAAGGGTGTGAGGATGTCCGCCTTCAAGACCGAATCTCAGGCGAAGAACCTGCGCCTCTCTTTCAGTAAGAGTTCCCAAAACTTCATCAAGCTGCTCCTTGAGAAGCATCATTGACGCTGCATTTTCGGGTGCAGGAGCTTCTTCATCGGGAATGAAATCACCAAGGTGGCTGTCTTCCTCTTCGCCGATGGGCGTTTCAAGGGAAACGGGTTCCTGCGAAACTCTGATGATGTCACGAACTTTGTCAACGGGCATATTGAGGCGTGCTGCAATTTCATCGGCAGAGGGCTCTTTGCCGTTTTCGTGGAGAAGCTGGCTGCTTGTCTTTTTAACTTTGTTGATGGTTTCAACCATGTGAACGGGAATGCGGATTGTTCTTGCCTGGTCGGCGATGGCTCTTGTTATCGCCTGTCTTATCCACCAGGTGGCGTAGGTTGAGAACTTGAAGCCCTTTGTGTGGTCAAATTTATCAACCGCTTTTATAAGACCGAGGTTGCCTTCCTGAATAAGGTCAAGGAACTGCATTCCTCTGCCCACATATCTTTTTGCGATGCTGACAACAAGACGAAGATTGGCTTCTGCAAGGCGCTTCTTTGCCTTCTCGGAATCATCTTTGCGCTTTGCAATATCAGCACGAAGGAATTCGAGGGATTGTCTTTCAAGGGCAAGAGAATCTTTTTCGTCGTCACTTGCATCCTTGGGGAGAGCGGCTTCTCTTTCTTCAAGGTCTTTGAAGTCGGCATCAAGCTGTTTTTCTTCTTCCTCGGTGTTATCGCTGATACGCATTGCAAGGTCGATTTCTTCTTCGGGTGTGAGAAGGGTGACTCTGCCTATTTCTTTAAGATAAACCTTAACAGGGTCATCGATGCTGGCGGCCTTTTCTTCGATTATTCCCATATCTGCGGTTTTGGGAATATCAATGTCAAAGTTTTCAAGGTCACCCGATACCATATCATCGATAACTTCGATATTCTCCGCTTCAAGCTGCTCATAGAGTTTATCGAGGGCCTCGATTTCAATGTTCATTTCGAGCATTGCGGTATCGATTTCCTGGGTTGTGAGTTTGCCGTTTGCCTTGCCCTTTTCAATCAGCGCGGCAAAGGGATTTTTCTTTTCGTGTTCCATATATTCATTCCTCCAAATTATTTTTTATCTTTCATATCCGCGAAGAATTTTATGAATTCGTCGTCGGATGCGTTTTTGATATCGATTTTGCCGTTTTTTGCGGCATCCTTCAGAATTTGGATGCAATCCTCACACTCCTTGACGGTGTTTGCAAGTTTCTCATTCTGAAGAATTATTTTTGTGACAGAGCCCATTTCGTCGGGTGAAAAATCTTCCGAAAACATTGAAACATCCGTTGAAAGATTTTCACCAATGAGGGATACAAGCCGTGTTATTATTCGCTTGTTGAACTCCGTTATGAAATCATCGGGGGTAAATTTATCTTTAAGTTTTCTGTAAAAATCCGGATTTCTCGCAAGTGAGGCGATTATAACCTCCTCCGCCCTTGCAACTTTCAGATTTGATGCCCTTTGCGGATTGTTTTTATCCTGAAAACTGTCAAGAAGTTCTCTTCTCTCCTCACCGGATTTTTTTTGTTCTTTTTGCCTTTGGATTTTTCTTTCGGCCATTTTTATTTGCCCCATCAATGCGTCTTTGACAATGTTAAATTCACCGGAGAGGCGATTAACATAAATCTCTCTTTCCATTGGGGTGCATCCTGCAAGAATTTCAGCCGCTTCATTGAGAAATGCAAGTTTTCCTGCATCGTTAACCGGCGGATTTTTTGCCATGGCGTTCCCTATGGCGTATTCAACGCTGTTCATTTGACCGGAAAGAATTTCACGGAATTTATCGGGGCCGTAGGTTCTTATTATTTCGTCGGCATCCTTGCCCCCTGCCATGGGGATAACTTTTATTTTAAGGTCGGTTTTGCCCAGGATTTCAAGGGCTCGCCGTGTTGCCTTTTGACCTGCCTCATCACTGTCGTAACAGATGAGAACTTCATTTGCGTATCTCGACATTATGTTTGCCTGCTCACTTGTGAGAGCAGTTCCGAGGCACGCAATCGCATTGGTAAATCCCGCCTGATGGCAGGTTATAACATCTATCTGCCCCTCCATAAGCAGCAGTGTTTTATCGCTGCTGTTTTTGGCAAAATTCAAGGCGAATATGGTTCCGCCCTTTTTATAAATCGGCGTATCCGAGGTGTTCACATATTTTCTTTCTTCTTCCTCGTTATATCGCCTGCCGCTGAAAGCCACAACATTGCCCCTTAAATCGATAATCGGAAACATCATTCTGTTTCTGAAATTATCATAGAGCCGATTGCTCTTTTGGCTTCGCCTTGAAAGGTTTGCAAGAATAAGTTCCTGCTCCGTATAGCCCATATTTTTAAGGTGGTCCGTCAATGCACTCCAGCTGTCGGGAGCGTAGCCCAGCCCGAAATGGGTTATGGTTGCAGGGGAAAGCCCCCTCTTTTTTATGTAGTAATCAAGCGCGTGCTTGTTTTCGGGGAGCATTAACTGAGAGTTGAAAAATTTAGCCGCTTCACGATTTGCACTGTAAAGCCGAAGTCGCTGCTTTGCAAGAAAATCATCATATCCGTTTTCGGGGATGGTCATATTGAACTTTTCCGCAAGGGATTTCACCGCTTCAACATAATCAAGATTTTCCATTTTTTCAACAAAGGTTATTGCACTGCCGCCTACACCGCAGCCGAAGCAATAGAATGAATTGCTTTCGGGATAAACCATGAAAGAGGGCGTTTTTTCATTATGAAACGGGCAAAGACCTTTAAGATTTCTGCCGCTTCTTTTTAAGGTAATATAAGGAGAAATAACCGACTCTATATCGGCTTTTTCCGTAAGTTCCTGTATGAAATTTCTGTCAATCGCCAAATCGGATACCTCCTTTCATATTTCAAATTCCGCTCCACCCCTTAGGAACATATAAATCCTCAAAGGTTTTAACGGCGTATCTGTCCGTCATGCCGGCTATATAATCGCAGGCGGCAACATCCGGGGATTCAATCCGTGCAATCTTAACGAAAACATCCGGCATTTTTTCGGGATATTTTACGAAATTATCATAGAGAATATTTATCATCTCAGTGGCTTTTGCCTCTTCGCTTTTGCAAATCGGATTGGTATAAACCAACTCGAACATAAGTGAATGAAGCATCTCGAAAACCATCATTATATCGGGTGAAAGGATAATATCATCCTTGCTGTTTTCAATACAGTTCATAACCAGGGTGTTTATTCTTTCGCTTTTTGAATAGCCCAAAACATCCCTTATTTCAACGGGAATATCATCCTCTGTTATTATGCCCGCCTTGGTGGCGTCATCAATATCGTGATTTATATATGCAATTCTGTCTGCAAGGCGAACTATTCTGCCCTCAAGGGTTTCGGCCTGCTCGCCGTTTGTGTGCCTTTCAATTCCGTTTCTGACTTCCCATGTGAGGTTGAGCCCTTCTCCGTCATGCTCAAGTTTATCAACTACTCTCAGAGACTGAGTGTAGTGCTTGAATCCGCAGGGTGCAATGGCGGCAAGAGCCCTTTCGCCTGCGTGACCGAATGGGGTGTGACCTAAGTCGTGACCAAGGGCTATGGCTTCGGTCAAATCCTCGTTAAGGCGCAGAGCGGTTGCGATGGTTCTTGCAATTTGGGAAACTTCAAGGGTGTGGGTGAGACGGGTTCTGTAATAATCCCCCTCGGGAGAAAGAAAAACCTGGGTTTTATGTTTAAGACGCCTGAATGCGCCCGAGTGGATGATTCTGTCACGGTCCCGCTGGTATTCTGTCCTCATGGGGCATTGCTCCTGGGGATATTGCCTGCCCTTTGTGTTACAGGTGAGCATCGCATAGGGCGACAGAGTCATTTTTTCAATTTCGTAAGTCTTTTCTCTTATTGTCATTTCGTTATTCATATCCATATTTTTTCTCCCCTAATTACTTATACGCAGTTATTTTCAAAATCCCCTTGCACAAAATAAAAAACATTTAAACAGGTGATTAACGGCATCAAAAGCCGGCAAAAATTTGCGATTAATATAGCACAGGGCCGCCGCTTGATGCGACAGCCCAATTTTGGTATTGGATTTTGATGTTATACAATCTGCCGGATTGTATTGAAATCAATTATAATTATGCGCCTTTTGAAGCATCATATCCTTGACTTTCATAAGTCTTGTTGTGGTGCTTCTTTCGTTTTCATCAAGTTTCATCGTAATATACTTGATGGTTTCCTCGTATTGGGGAATCATAACATGCTCAAGTGCGTTTACTCTTCTGCGTGTTTTTTCGATTTCATCTGCCATAAGACGGCATGATTTCTCGATTTCGGCAAGGCGTATCATCTTAGGCATAATATCCGAAAGTGCCTTTACCGCCGTATCAAGGTCGCCGGAAGTTTCGGCGAAGCCGTAGGAATAAATGTCATTCTCGTTTGCGGTTCTGAATTTTACATCAAATTCGGGAATCATAACGCTCATAACATTCTTTTCGCTGACTTCAAGACTCATTTCCTGAGTGGGGAGCATAAAAGCAACATCAAGTGCCTTATCACTCATAACGGAGCGGGCAACGGACATGGCGATATTCGCCTGCTTTATGCCCTCCTCAACCTCTTTACGCAGTGCCTTATTTTCACGCACAAGGTCAAGAAAGCGGCGCATAAGTTCATCCCTTTTATCCTTGAGGAGCTTGTGACCTCTGCGGGCCGTAACCAATTTTCTTTTAAGATTGGTAAGTTCCATTCGGGTGGGATTGACATTCATTACTGCCATTTTCTCACCTTATTTCTTTCCGTAATACATATCAAGATATTTATCGTCTATTCTCTTAAGTTCGCTTCTGGGCAGAATTGAGAGAAGCTGCCAGCCGATATCAAGGGTTTCTTCAATATCTCTGTTGGCGTCAAAGCCCTGTGAAACATAAACTTTTTCAAACTCATCCGCAAATTTTGCATAGAGTTTATCCATATCCGTAAGAGCCGCTTCGCCAAGAACAACCATAAGTTCCTTTGCATCTTTGCCCCTTGCATAGGCGGAGAAAAGCTGGTTCATGGTGTTTGAATGGTCGGCTCTCGTTTTGCCGTCACCAATACCCTTATCCTTAAGACGGGAAAGGGAGGGGAG
>R15__coassemble_1030_pt1 | contig 16103 bp, 13 predicted proteins | sample R15__metabat2_low_PE_056 | metagenome-assembled genome bin R15
ATCAGCAATATTACAAGGCCCTTTACAAGTTGAAACGCCCTTGTTTCCCTTATGAGTTTAATCGCTTGATATATCAGAAATGCCACAAGACATATATCAAGAAAATCAAAAAATCCGAATTTAAGCTGCGGTACTTTCATAAAGAAATCCGCAAGTTTTTCATAAAAATCCATATTGAAGTCCCTTCCTCAAGGATTGGATGAATTATTCCGGGAAATATTACCACATCAAGATATAAATTTCAAATAAATAATGAAGAGTTAACAAAAAATTATTAATTTTGTTCATTCAAAAGAGCAATCGCCTGAGCGGCAATTCCAAGCCCTTCGCCGGTAAAGCCCAATTTTTCTTCCGTTGTTGCCTTGACGCTGACATATTTCACGTCAATTTCGCAGGCACGGGCAATATTTTCTCTCATTTTTTCAATATGCGGTTTCATTTTCGGCGCCTGGGCAATGATTGTTGAATCTATGTTCACAACGGAGAAACCGTTTTCTTTAAGGTGCTTGACTGTCTTTTCAAGAAGCACAAGGGAATCGGCGCCTTTGTATTTTTCATCGGTATCCGGAAAAAGGCAACCGATGTCTCCGAGAGCGGCGGCGCCCAAAAGTGCATCGGATATTGCGTGCAAAAGAACATCCGCATCCGAATGACCGAGAAGACCTTTTTCGTATTCTATTTTCACACCGCCTATTATGAGTTTTCTGCCTGTTTCAAGACGGTGAACATCATATCCCTGACCTATTCGAAGCATTTTTCCGCCTCCTCTTTAAATCTTTCGTAAGTGGTTATGCAGTTGAGAACTTTAACGAGGGAATTTGCGCTAAGGCGTGAGGGCAAATTATAATATTTCAAAATCCTTTGCCTTTTTTCGGCGCTGTCTGCCTTGCCGCTGAGACCGAGTTCATACAAATCCTGCTTTGTTATGGGCCTCTCCGGCTCATTTACCGTTTCGTAAAGAACTCCCGCTCTTTCAAGGGCTTCGATTATGATTTCCTCGCTGACCCCTTCAACACCGAGTTTCCCCTCTTTGGATGGCTCGGTTTTTCTCTTTTCTTTGCCGAATATATCCGGTATATAAGCATTAAAAATCTTGCCGGAGCCGGCGGTTGAACCGATAAACGAGCGGATTTTGAAACCGGCGGAATCGCTGTCCGTCAATATGACAATCCCTGTTTTTTCCGCAAGGGTTCTTATGAGTTTCTGCATTTCTTTATCTTTGAAAATGCCGAAACCGGAGGTTTCTATTATGGGGGCGTCTATTATTCCGGAAAGTTTGATTTTATCATATCTTCCCTCAACGATAACCGCCTGCTTTATTTTAATCATTTGCGTTTCCCCGCTCTGGTGAGTTTAACAAGCATCTGCTCAAGGATTTGCTTGTTCTCAATCGATGTGGATTTCATCTGAGCATCCGCCTCACCAAGAATTTCCAAGCTTTCTTTTATCTGCTCGAAGGTGAGTTTACTTGCCGCCTGAGCGGCTTTTTTCAGTTTGAAATCTCCCGCCTTATAGCCGTAATAACCTGCCAAAGCATCCGGGCTTCCGCCTGACTTTACGGCGGCTTTCACACGGTAAATATTTGCATACTGTGAAATAATGGCGCCCATAATCTGCATTGGTTCCTCGTGATTTTCAAAGAGTTTTGAAAGGCCGTGAAACGCCGCATCAAATCTGCCCGCCAAAAGATCATCGGTCATAACAAACACCTTGGCTTCAAGACTTTTTATGCACACCGCATCAACATCGCTTCGCTTTATATTTCCGTCTGCATAGGCGCATACTTTATCAAGTTCATTGAGAAGCAGATTAAGGTCCATGCCGACCGTTCCCACAAGATAATCCGCAACTCCGCCCTCAAAGATTTTATTTCTTTTTTTGGCGCTGTTTTCAAGAAGTTTAACAAGGTCCTGACGGGTTTTCTGCGTAAATTTCACAACGCAGCCGTATTTTTCAAAAAGTTTCACCATTGCCTTCACATTGGCAAGGTTGCCCTTTGGCTGAACCGTGGGATAGGCAAATACGAGGGTGTTATCCTCCGGATTTTCAACAAGCATTGTTTCAAGGGCTTTTATATCGTTTTCATCCGCATCTTCTATGGGATATTCTTTAACAACAACGCACTTGGTTTCTGCCATCATGGGAACTGCAAGGCAGCTTTCATATATATCCGATAAATCCGGTTCCTCCGGTTCATAAACACGAAGATTGAAATCGACAAAGGAGTCATCAACACTTGCCTTTATCAGTTTATCAATATATGCTTTTGTGAGGTAAGTTTCTTCGCCGTAAATAAGATATTTATCACAAAAATTCGTTTTGATTTTTGAATTGAGTTCCTGTTCGGTGAGTTGAGGCAAAATGTCATCCCCTTTCCGCAAGTATTGAATTATTTTTTGCCCTGACAATTATATTCCCGCACTGAGCCGTTGCATACGCATTAACGCCCGCTTCTTTAAGCTCATTTTGAATGGCAACGCCTCTTGCGTTTTCGGAGCATATAACCAGTGCTTTAATGCAATCGGATGAAATGTTTTCGGGGTAATCGGAGCGGCTTATTATTACGCTCGCTTCTCGGAATTTTTCAGGGAGAAGCGAAAAATCAAAATCGGGGCAGTCGCATATAAGAAATGAGCCGTCGTTTGTTTCAACAAGGGAGCAGTTTATTTTATCGGAAACGGCAAAAGTTTCAACACGGATATTGCCGAATTCCGCCTTTTCATAAAGCGTATGTGAATTGGATTTTTCCGTCAATGTATCATAGCCGAGCGGGAGTTCATCGCAGAAAATATTATCCGGTATAACCGAATCGTAAAGTTCCGTCATATACCCGCAGCAGTCATCGTCATCGCAAAGAAGCACCAGCGCATCAAGGTTTCCGCCGCTTTCGGCAACGCTCTGAGTTATAAGCGAAACGCCGTTGAATTCAGTTCCGCCGCAGCCGATAAGAACATTTCTTTTGCCCTTTGAAACAAGAACGGCAGTTCCGTCACCCACATCAAAGGCGGTGACAACGGTTTCTCTGTTTTGCATTATCCCGTAAAACGGTATAACGGTTAAAATCACGAAAATGCAGCATACTGCCGAAAGAATTCTTGCCTTTTCTTTTGACCAATATATTATAACATAAAGTGCCGCAAGAAACAGGAGTGCTCCGGCAATCAAATAAGCGTATTTTTCGCCGACATTGAAATTCAGAAACGATAATTTTGAAATTACGGAAGTAATCCAGAAAATATATTTTGAGCAAATTCCCGAAATCAGAGTGGGAATATTGATAATATTCATGGTTAAAGCAGAAATCAAAACACCGATAAAGGAAAGTATCATACAGATTTCCGCAGGAAAAACCGCAAGCATATTTGCGGGAAAAACAAGCAAATTAAAAGTGCCGTAAGTGCTGAGGGTTATGGGGAAATTAAACAGCACAACCGTGAATGTGATAAAAAGGGTATCAAGAATTTTGGGGAATGCACCGTCATATTCCCTGAGAACTTTAAGCGATGGCTTAACATATTCCGTATAACAGATAATAGCCAAAGTTGAAACTGCCGAAAGTTTAAGAGAAAGCGACAGAGCCGAATAGGGATTTATAATCGAAATAACCATCAGGGCAAAGCCCAGTGAATTAAGGGAATCCCGCTGCCTCGAAATAATTATCGAGAGCAGATATATTATCATCATTATGCCGGCACGCATAACCGAATAAGTCATACCGGTGAGAAGCATAAAGAATATAATCGCAACGCAGTCAATCACGCAGGCGATTTTTTCTTTTATGTGAAGTTTTTTTAGAACGAAGAAAATTGCGGAGGACCAAAGGGAAATATGAAGCCCCGAAACGCAGATGATGTGGGTTATTCCGCAGTTTTTGAGGGAGCCGTAAGCCGAGGAGGAAAGATAATTTCTGTCGCCGAGAATAAGGGCGATGGAAAGGGCGCCGTAATCGTTTGGCAGAAGTTCCAGAATTCTTGATTTGATTGAGGAACGAAGCATAACGATGTGATACATCAGCGGTTTTTCGCTTTTTGGAATATTAGTTATCTTTGCACCGTCATCGGCAGAATATGCGCCTAAAAATCTGTTTTCGGATTTGTAGGACTCAACGGAAAAATCACTGCCGTCGCCAAGAGCATATAATTTATATTTTCCGCTGATTTCATCGTAGGGTTCAAGGTCCGGGCAATCGGAAAACATAATACGAAGATTGACCTTCACTTTTTCCCCGTCAATGAGGGAAGTTTTGCCCTCGTAATAGTAGTTGCCGTTTCTCGTTTCGCCCTCCGAGGTGATTGTGGCGACTATATCGTATTCATTATCCGCAAGTGATAACTGAGGGTAGTAATAAAACTCATTGACTCCTATGAGCAAAAGGCAGGCAACCGCCGCGCTTGCAAAGGCAACCGGCACCGCTTTTTGCTCACGGGTGCTTTTTATGAGGAATGAGGCAACAAGCCCCGCAATAAACACAAGAAAGAAAACGACAACCGTCCCGGCACCGCAGGAGCCAAGCATCGACAATATAAAAAATACGGTCAATCCGATAACGGCAAATGGGCGGCCCATGTTTCTCTCCTTTTTTCTTCTTCGCGGAAAGCGAAAATATTACATAATCCGGTTAACCGTTAAATGATTAACAATTAACGGTTAACTCAATCAAAGCAAGCATTTCCCGAATTACTTTTCAATAAGAGGAATGGTCCCGAGGAACGTGATATCCTTTCTCTCGGCGGCATCGCCCTCTGCCAAAACGGCGGCTTTGCCGACCACTTCGCAGTCAAATTTTGAAACAAGTTCTTCAACCGCTTTAAGGGATTCGCCTGTTGAAATAACATCATCAAGAATTATAACTTTCTTGCCTCTGATGTATTCGCCGTCAACGCCGTCAAGGATAAGTGTCTGAACGGCATCGGTGGTTATGGAGCGAACATTGACGGTAACGGGATTTTTCATATAAAGTTTTGCTCTTTTACGGGCAACAACATATTTTTTGCCGCTCTGCCTTGACATTTCATAGGCAAGGGGGATGCTCTTTGCCTCGGGAGTGACTATGCAGTCAAATTCGGGCAGACGCTTGATAAGTTCGGTTGCGGCATGAATGGTGAGTTCAACATCGCCGAAGATTATAAATGCGGCAATGTCAAGTTTATCATTGAGGGGGCAGCGGAGAAGGTCTCTCTTCATCCCCGCTATGTCACAGGTGTAATATTTATCCATTGCAAAAACTCCTTTATTTAATCAGCCGGCGGGCCAACCGAAATCACGGCCGCCCATAAGATGGAAGTGAAGATGTTTTACGCTTTGACCGGCACTTTCACCGCTGTTTGTGACTATTCTGAAGCCGTTGTCAAGGCCCTTTTCTTTGGCGATGATTGCCGCAACTTCAAATATATGGGCAACAACATCGCTGTTTTCCGCTGTTACATCCGCGGCGGAAACAATATGCTTTTTGGGAATGATAAGAACATGAACCGGTGCCTGAGGGTCAAGGTCATTGAATGCAACAACGGTGTCATCCTCATAAACCTTGGTTGAGGGGATTTCACCGGCTGCTATTTTGCAGAAAATACAATCCATGATGTTTCCTTTCTTCGCCGATAGTCGGCATAAGATTTTTTATGTGCGGGCCGATTGATAATCGGCCCCTACTTCAGCATCTCGTTAACGGTTGCTTCGGTTGCGGCAAGAGCTTCATCAACCTTGGAAGCATCCTTTGTGCCTGCCATGGCGCTGTCGGGCTTTCCGCCGCCTGAACCGCCTGCAAGAGCGGCAATCTTCTTGACTATGTTGCCTGCATGGGCTCCGCCTGCAACTGCATTTTTGCCGCATGCACAGGCAAAGTTTGCGCTGCCGCCGTTTACGGAGCAGATGAGAATGATAAGGTCGTCATCATCCTTCGCCTTGTCGCACATGGTTCTCAGCTCGCCGGGATTAACGCCCTCAACCTTTGAGGTAACAAGTTTGAATGAGCCAACGGAAACCGCGCCGCTCATAAGGTCGCCGGTCTTCATTGCGGAAATTTCGCCTCTGAGTTTTTCAATTTCCTTTTCGTTTGCTTTAAGCTCGGACATAAGAGTGGTGGCTCTCTTGTCAATTTCGGATGTGTTTGCAAGTTTCATTGCAACGGCGGTGTTTCTGATAAGTTCGTTATTCTTTGCGATGTAATCGATAACGCCGAAGCCGGTTACGCCCTCAATTCTTCTGACGCCTGCCGCTACGGAGGATTCGGAGACTATCTTGAAAAGGCCGAGTTTGCCGGTGTTGTTTACATGAGTACCGCCGCAAAGTTCTGTTGAGAAATCACCTGCTCTGACAACTCTGACGATATTGCCGTATTTTTCTCCGAAGAGTGCCATTGCGCCCAGCTTTTTGGCTTCTTCTATGGGCATTTCGTCAACGGTTACGGGCAGAGCGGAAAGAATAATCTCATTGACTCTGTCTTCAACCTTTTGAATTTCTTCGCTTGTAAGGGCGGAGAAGTGGGTAAAGTCAAATCTGACTGCAGAGGAATTAACAAGCTGACCTGCCTGCTCAACATGGGTGCCGAGAAGTTCTCTCAAAGATGCCTGAAGAAGATGGGCAGCAGTGTGATTCCTTGCGGTTGCTTCTCTTGTTTTAACGCAGATTTCCGCCTTGACCTTGTCGCCTACGGAAACACTTTCGCCTGCGGTTATTTTGCCGATATGAAGAACGTTGCCGTCGGCAGTTTTCTTTGTGGTCTCAACCTCAAATGTAACTCCGCCTGCGGTTATAATGCCCTTATCGCCTACCTGACCGCCGCTTTCACCATAGAAAACGGTTCTGTCAAGAACGATGGCTGCTTCACTTTCGTTGTTTGCAAAATCAACTCTTTCGCCGTTTACGATTATCGCCTTGATTTCGGCATCGCAGGAATAATCGTTGTAGCCGAGAAATTCGGTTGCGGCTATATCCTTGAGGGATGCGCTGCCGCCCTTCCATGCCTCTGCGCCGGCGTCCTTGCGGGCTGCTCTTGCAGCGGCTCTGCTTTCTGCATAAAGACGGTTATATTCGTCTATATCAACGCTCATGCCCTTCTCTTCAAGAAGTTCTCTTGTGAGGTCGATGGGGAAGCCGAAGGTATCCTGAAGTTTGAATGCATCTGCGCCGGAAAGAACCTTAGAATCGCACTTTGCAATAAGATTTTCAAGAAGTGAAAGACCTGTATCAATAGTCTTGTTGAAGTTTTCTTCCTCCGCCTTTATAACCTTGACGATAAGGTCGCGCTTTTCAACAAGATTGGGGTATGCGCTTGCATTTTCTTTGATAACGGTTTCGCACACTTTATAAAGAAATGTGCCTTCAATTCCGAGAAGACGGCCGTGGCGGGCTGCTCTTCTGAGAAGGCGGCGAAGAACATAACCTCTGCCTTCGTTTGAGGGCATAACGCCGTCGCCAATCATAAAGGTTGTGCTTCTGATATGGTCGGTGATAACACGAAGAGAAACATCGTCCTTTTCATTATCGTGATATTTTACACCTGCAATGTCAATTATATGCTTCATTATATTCTGAACTGTATCAACCTCAAACAGGTTATCAACTCCCTGCATAATGCATGCAATTCTTTCAAGGCCCATACCCGTATCGATATTGCAGTTTTTAAGGCGGGTGTAGTTATTGTTGCCGTCGTTATCAAACTGAGTGAAAACCAGGTTCCAGAATTCGGTGTATCTGTCACAGTCACAGCCAACTTTGCAGTCCGGTGAACCGCAGCCGTATTTTTCGCCTCTGTCAAAATAAATTTCGCTGCAAGGTCCGCAAGGGCCGGCACCATGCTCCCAGAAGTTATCTTCCTTGCCAAGACGGGTGATATGGTCGGGGGCAACGCCTATTTCTTTTGTCCAGATGTCATAGGTTTCATCATCATCAAGATAAATTGTAACATAAAGACGCTCAACGGGCATCTTCATAACCTCTGTGCAGAATTCCCATGCCCAGCGAGTTGCCTCATGCTTGAAATAATCGCCAAACGAGAAATTGCCCAGCATTTCAAAATATGTGCCGTGGCGGGCAGTGATGCCGACTCTTTCAATATCGGGAGTGCGGATACACTTCTGGCAGGTTGTAACTCTTGTGCGGGGAGGAGTGAGTTCGCCGGTAAAATATTTTTTCAGGGGAGCCATACCTGCGTTTATGAGCAGTAAGCTCTTGTCGCCCTGAGGAACAAGCGAAAAACTCGGCATTTTCAAATGTCCCTTGGATTCAAAAAATTCGAGATATTTCTCTCTTATCTCATTGAGTCCCATCCATTCCATTGTTTTTACCTCTTTTTTATGTAAAATTTTTATTTCAAAATTGCAAAAAGGTGCATTATGCCTGCCCTTCGGGACGATCAAAGACCGCGGTACCACCCGGATTGCGCACAATGCACCTCTCAATTTCATTAACGACTGAACACGCCGCACCTCATCGGCACGGAGCTCGGAAGCGGCCCTTATTCTCTCATACGCTGCCGGCTTCTCAGCTTTTGCCGACTCTCTGTGAGCAGAAAGAATAATTCTTCTTCGTCATAGCTTCAATATTCTGTTATTTGATTATTATCACTCGCTGTATTTGGTAAGATTCATCATTGAAACATAGGCATAAGCATCATCAACCTTGATAACTGCCCACTGCTTACCGTTTTCGGCGGTTTCCAATTTATAAACCTCTACTATATCGCCCTCGTTAAGAACTTTTACGAGGTTTGCTTCGCCCTGTGTGGCATCCATTGAACTTCTGACATTTGCATAGTCAACGATTACTTCATACTTTGTAACATCGGTTTCATCAACAATTCCTATATCGGCATTGGCGCTGACAACAACTTGAACGCCGGCAGGATTATCGGCTATTGCATCACCCACAAGGATTACGCCCCATTCGCCGTCCTTCTTTGCAATGAAAATTCCGTTTTCACCGGGCAGAATGTTTTCATATTCAAATTCAGCCACGATTTCATTTTCAAGATTGATTATGCCCATCTTGCCGTCTTTCTTGACGGGGATGTAGCCGTATTCTTCGCCGTTCACCGTGCAGAAGCAAACGGTTCTGCAGTAGTTGCAGAAAGCTGCATTTGAACTTGATTCGTCGGTGATGTTGACCGCATCATATTCAAACTTTATAACTTTCTTTTCTTTATTCTTTTCCTTATCGAGATAAACATATCCCCATTTGCCGTCTTTTCTTGCAGCGGCATAGTTGTTTACATAGCAATCTCTTTCATCGTAAAGTTTGCTGTCTAAACTGTCGGCAACAGTCTCATGATTAACATGAACTTCACCGGGAACATATTTTCCGTTAAGGAAACTGATGTCGTATGAAAGGTTGCCTACAACAACCAATGAATGGTAACTGTCTCTGTCACTGTAATCTCTGCCGTAAGTGCAGCGCTCAAATCCGTCATAAATGGGGTCCATAACCACTTCGCCGCCGTAGCTGAGAAGGCCATATTTGCCGGTTGATGCCGATTTGAACATACAGAAGTCTTCGTCAAGATATTCTATGCTGAGGCACTCTTCAAATCCGCCGGTTATAAATTTAGCATCTGTTGCATCATATTCGGAAACAACTTGGCTGTTACCCGATGACGGCTTGTCGCCCTTATTTTTAACTGCGCCTACTATGCCGCAAATTGCAATAATGACAACGAGAACAAGAACAACTCCGATTATAACCGTTTTGACATTCAGTTTATCAAGACCAAATTTTGCAAGGATATCAAGAACCTGTGATTTCTTGCCGCTGCTTGTCGATTTGCGGGGTGCTGTTTCGGCAAAATCATCAAAATCAATTCCCGCTTCCTCGGCTGTGGGCATTATGCGGTTTTCATCAGTCGGCTTCTGCGGAATATCAAGGGTTTCGGACGAATTATCCGAAAAATATCCGTTTGAGGATGCCGCTGACTGACTGCTGCCCGGAATCGAGGGGCCTTTTTTGAGTTTCTCGGCTTCATTAAAAGAATTGAATATACCGAGAGAATATATGAAAACTTCGCGAACTGCGCCTTGCTCTATATTCTTTGCTTCGGCTTCCTTCTGGAAAAGTCTTGTAAGCACAGGAAGAACACCGGGAAAACTTTCGCCGGGTGTTTCACTGCCGGTTGCGGCAATTATACTTGCCTTGCCGTTTTCAAGAAGCGCATTTACCGTGCTTTCGGAAACTTTCAAAAACTTTGCAAGGGAACCGACGGGCATTCCGCAATAATAGTGGAGAACGATTGCCGTTCTGGGTTCGGGTTCAAGATCGGAAACAGCGTTTAACACGGCATCTGCTTTTTCTTTGTTGTTAATTACGCTTTCCGAAAGAAATTCCATCGATGATTCGGCAGCGCCGCCCTGAATATCGGCATACGAAAAATTCGCACCTTCTATGTAAGCGGAAGCTATATTCTGCTTCATCCATATTTCAAAAGCTTCGGGCTTTTTGAGTTTACCGATTGTGCAAAAAGCCCTGGCATAAGCTTTCTTAACAATTTCAACAGCTGCTTCATCATTGCTGCTTAACTTGCCTGCAAGATAGAAAGAAGCTTTGAGAGTTCTGGTGTAAAGCACACCCAGCGCCGATGTGTCACCCTCACGGGCTGCGTCTACATAGCGTATTATTTCTTCGCTCATGTTTTAATCAACTCCTGTCTTTTGTGGTTAAAAACATAAATTCATCTTATTCTATACTATATTTTGTGTTTTGTCAAGCAGGGGGCGACAATCAACATTTCAATGTTTCCCTTACCGCCTGCGCCCTTATGGCTTCACGCTGAGTTACACTGCTCACATCGCTGTTTGAGGCGACTATGGTTGCCGGCTGCATATCGACTATAAGAGAGTCAATCTTTTCCATGGGATAATCAAGTATTCCCGATGCACAGCCCATTCTCACCTTGGAAATGAGTTTCATAAATTCATTTCCGCTGAGAAGGCGGGCGTTCTGTAAAATGCCGAGAGCTCTGTATATTTCGTCTTCAACTTCCGGTTCTTTGATTTGGGAAGCGGCTGCGGCCTTTTCCTGGGCAACAAGTTGCAAAATAATCGAATTAAGATTTGAAATCGCCGTTGCCTCGGTAATCCCGAGAGTAATCTGATTGCTGATAAGATATATATCGCCGGATGGCTGTGAGCGGCTGCCGTAAGCGCCGGTTATACTCAGCCCCAACCTTGAAACCGTGTTTGCAAGGCGTGAAATCTGGCCGCTTGCGGTCAGGGCGGGAAGGTGAATTATAACAAATGCGCGCATCGCCGTTCCGAGATTTGCAGGGCAGGCGGTCATATAGCCGATTCTGTCATCAAATGCATACTTAACTTTTTCATCAATGATGGAATCCCATTTATCCGCCTGCGCATACGCTTCGTCAAGATTAAGTCCGCTTTTCATAACCTGAAGGCGGATATGGTCCTCCTCACAAAGCATAAAGCCGATACTTTCATCACTCGATATTATAAGGGAACCGCCATCGTTATCCGAAACAAATTCGGGAGTTATAAGGTATCTTTCCGCAAGAGAAATTGTCTGCGCTCTCGTCAAATCTTTCATATCAAAGCAAATAAAATTATCATCATTTTCGAAAATGATGTTTTTGATTATGCCGTTGACTTTTTCTTTCCCCTGCGTGTCAAGTTTTGACGGGAATGGATATTCCTCAAGGTTTCTTGATATGCGCACTCCGCCTGATATTACAACCTCGTTTTGATTCCCTTTTTGATTATACCACTTATTCATTGTCGGCACCTCCCTCAAGGGCCTTGATTTCATCCCTGATTTTTGCCGCATTTTCAAATTCCTGAGCCGCAACAGCCACATTCATGGCGATTTTGAGTTTTTCAATTTTTTCTTCTTTTGTTTCGATTTTTTCGCCGGTGTCAACCCCTTTGCTGGTTTTGCCGGAATGTTTGATTTTGCCGTGAAGGCGCTGTATTGACGGCAACAATTTATCATAAAATGTTCTGTAACATTCGGCGCATCCGACTTTGCCGTTTCTTACTATATCGTCAAAGGATGAGCCGCATTTTTCACATCTTGCAACATTACCCGGAGCAAGAGTCGGAATCATATCCCCTAAAAATCCGCCGAAAAGTTCGCCGAGATTAAGCCCGAAGCCCGAAAACATATCGTTATATCCAAGATGTGCGGCACACTCCGAGCAAAGATGGCTCTCTGCCATTTCGCCGTTTATAATCTGTTTTATGTGAGTATTCGCTTCACTTTTTCCGCAGTTCTGACAAAGCATAAACCATTCTCCCTTTCTTTATGCAGAAACCGTCATTCTAATCCATTTTTATTGTATCACAAAATTGTGAATTTTCAAGTAAATCATAAAAATTTAAGAGCCCGCAATATCGGTTCTGTATTTGGTTTTGTATTTTTTTATTTTCATTGAATTTTCTTTTTAATTGTGCTATAAATTTCACTATGGGAGATGAGTAAAACGAAAGCGAAAAATTATACCGATGATTTTGTTGCTTTGACAGGCGACATTCTCAATAACGATAAAGTTAAATCCATGACACAATATAACCATCACGGCATTGTGGACACCCATTTTCATTCGATTCATGTTGCCTATGAAGTTTATAAGATGTGCCTGCTGATGCATCTCAGCGATAAAGACACATCCGACATCACAAGGGCGTCACTGCTTCACGACCTTTATCTTTATAACTGGTACACGGATAAGCATGATGAAATGCACGCGTTTTATCATCCGAAAGAGGCGGTTAAAAACATTGAAAAATATAATGTAATTTCACTGAGCAAAATGCAAAAAGATATGATTTTAAGGCATATGTTTCCCCTTGGAAAAATTCCCAAAAGCAAGGGCGGATGGATTTTGACATTTTGCGACAAAACCTGCGCAGCAAATGAACTCATAACAAAATTTAAAGGATTTTCCGATATATACGGTGATATAAATGACAGAATTAAAAGCGATTTTTGAGAGCATACCCTCTCTTTTCACTCTCGATAGTGTATGCAAAATTTTTCTCGGCTTCACGCTCTACAGCGTAATCGGTTGGGTTTTTGAAACCCTTCTTCATGTTTTTCGTGACGGAAAGGTGGTCAAAAGGGGCTTTCTTTTCGGTCCGCTCTGCCCCATATACGGCGTTGGGGCGATGCTTCAGGTTTTCTTTCTCTACGGCAGAGTTGACAATGTTTTTCTCATATTCCTTTATGGATTTCTCATAAGCGGCGTTTTGGAATATTCCGCCCATTTCATTCTTGAAAAACTCTTTCACGCCATGTGGTGGGATTATTCAACCCGCAGGTTCAACATAAAGGGCAGAGTTTATCTCAAAGGGCTTCTCACCATGGGGCTTTGCGCCGCCCTTCTCATAAAGTTCGTTCATCCGTTTTATGACGGACTTGTTGATAAAATCCCAGCCGATGTGCTCCATATCATCTGCTTTGCACTTTACAGCATATTGCTTTTAGACATTGCAACAACGGTTGCGGACCTCAAAAATTCAGTGGGATTTCTCAAGCATGTTCTCAACACGGCCATAGAAGACAGCCAGCAAAAAGTTGACACGGCGGAAGAAAAAATCAACGACGTCACCGAGTCAATAAAAAATAATGAAGTTGTTGTTGAGGTTCTGACAAAACTGAAAAGTGAAAAATCTCCAATACAAAAATTCATAAAACGATATCCGGATTTCAATTTAAGCAAATATAAAGAAATTTTTGACATCATCCGTGATAAGCCCATCGAATCGAAGGCAAGAAAAGATATAAAACTTTACGGCGAAGAAAATGATTTTGAAGAAAAGGAAGATAAGTCGTAATTAACTTCGATTGTTGCGCCGGGATTTTGATAAAGAAGATAAGAAATAAAATCAGCCCCGTGGTTTTGGCCACGGGGCTGTTCGGCTTTTATGCTGTTTTGAATTGTTCAGCTGTTATTCCGTCATCTTTCGGCTGTTTGTTATCCCTCAATATTACTTATTGAAAAGATTTTTGAAGAATTCACGAACAACGGGAATGTAGATATGAAGGTGCTGATGGATAATGTGGAAAATTCTGTGAAGGGCAGTGACAATCCATGTCATGAATTTGCAATCTTCATATTTTTCAAGTTTTTCCTCGAACCATTCGCAGGCCGGGCAACGATAGCGAATTACATAACACTGTGTGGGGTTGACAACAACATAGTTGGGGTTATCGATTGTTGCCGTTGCGGTGAAATCGCCCATATCCGACTGCTCACCTGTTACGATTATATTGCAGGTATCGCCTTCAAGAACATCGGCTGTTGTTGCGGTGGGAACATGATTTTCGAAATCGTGTGCAAACTTATCTGTATCCCATACGAGAGTCAGTTCTCTCTGATTGATAACAAATTCTTTTTCATTATCTTCGGGAAGAACATAGTTGCTGTTGTCAACGGACTCTGCTGTTGCGGTGTAGGAGCCGGCATCTGTCTGAGCGCCGGTTACGGTGATATTGCAGGTGTCGCCATTCACAAGGTTTGCAACTGTTGCCGTAGGTAACTGAGCTGTGCCGTTATAGGTGAGTTCCGTTTTATTCCACTGAAGTTCAATAACTACGGGCTTAACGGTAATTTCAAGTTCATAGTTCTCAAGTTTTACATACTCTTCGGGATTATTGGGAGTAAATGTTGCCTTGAACTTCTTGGTTCCTGCATCCCCTACGGGTTCTTGGGGATTATCCCAGGTCCATACGCCGTTTTCATCCTGAGGAAGTTCAACATCGCCTATCTTTTTGCCGTGAGTAATTACGATATCGTCTTTTGTGGGTATGTCGGGAGTTTTGAGGTCATCCCATTTTGCATAAAGATTTATGCTCTTTGCTTCTGCCTGAGAAAGCGCGGTCATATCAACGGGTGTGCCTTCGCATTCTTCGTTGTCATACCAACCGGCGAATGTAAGGCCCTCTGTTGTGGGGTTAAGAACCGTGTCATTCCAATTTGTTACGGCATTCTGCTGAGTTTCGCTCCAGTTGTTCCAGTCGGAGTTGCCTGAGCCCTCTGTCAGAGTTGATGCTATTGTTGAATCCTTTTTCAAAGGAAGAGTGAAATCTGTTCCGTGACCACCAAAATTGAAGTTTACGCCGTAGCGGAAGTTGTTGTTGTTACTGAGAGTAAACGGCTTACTTCTGCCGACAGTTCCGATGCCGGCTGTAAATTCAGTCCACCCCTGTAAGAAGAAATTAACATAATATTGTTTATCGGGATCCAGCGCTGCATTGTCTTCATCAGTGAAGGGGTAAGTGAAATTAAGATTATAGGTGCATCCATAACTGCCCATAACGATTGATTGAAAATTTGAATCGGCATCGTATGTGTTATTTGATTGGAAATAATAAACTTTATAAATATTGGGGAATACCGTATCCTCTTTATAATGAGCATAATCTACGCCCTCTTTCGGTGTTCCGACCGGATAATTGGTTTGATCCATATAAACACTTACAAGGTCGTATGTTGCGCCGATTTCATCAATACCGATTCCCCATCCGTTCCATGAATTCCAACCGCTGTTGCGCTTTACAACGGTGCCTTTAACAGTGACGCTTTCAATTTTAGTTCCATCTGCCGATAAAGTTGTTGTAACAGTCATTCCCTGGGTATCATAGCCGCTGAATCTGGTGTTGTCATTGCCATAATCGTCCTTCCAGAAATTCGCATTACCGCCTTTTATCCACTTTGCATAGACTGTCTGTGCGCCGGAAAGACCTTTACCAAAGCAGGTGGAATCTTCGATTTCCACAAAATCTTCACCATTTTTTGTAAACCAACCGGCAAACCCGTATCCGTTTCTGTATGGCTCATTTCCCAGATCGGTTCCGGAAGCTGAATCATAGGTTGAAGGGCGGCTGTTATTAACAATTTTGTAGTTAAGTTCCGCATTGTTTTCTTGAACGAATGTTCCATCCGCGTCAACATCAAAGCTCTTGATGGTGATTGTATTGCTTTCTGCCGACGCCTTGACAATGAATGAGTTCAGCACATCGGCGAACCCTTCGCTGCCAACCGCAACACCGCCCAAAAGCATCATTGCGCATATAACAAGGGCCAAAACTTTCTTTGAGGTTTTCTTCATTGAAATCAACTCCTGTAAAATGTTATGGATTTTCCATGTCTTAATTATAGA
>R15__coassemble_1089_pt1 | contig 15284 bp, 10 predicted proteins | sample R15__metabat2_low_PE_056 | metagenome-assembled genome bin R15
AAATCCACTTTCTGCATCCTTTTTTCCTCGCCAAAAACTATAACCTTGCCCTATCGAACAGAGATGATTGGTTAGTTTTGCATTGGTAGGGGCGGATTATCAATGCACAATGCAAAATGTAATCGGCCCCTACAAAAATGCGCTCATTTATTATACACAAACAGTGTTCCTGTTGTTATGCCTATTTCGCCAAGCATTATCAGGGCTGCAGATGCGGCTGTGAGTCCGTTTTCGCCGACACAGGCGATAACAACTCCCAAAATCAATCCGAGAACCGAGAGAACTGCTCTGAGAATTCTGCCGATTTTCATGCCGGATACCATTGAGCAGGCAGAGGAAATTGCCTTTATCATGGAATTCGCTTTGCCGTCATGAATAACTCCTGCAGGGAGAGAATCGTTAATTGTATCTTTTCTTCTCTTATAGAGGCGCCCTGCAACAGAGGAAAGGATTTTGAAATTATTTTCGGAAAGGTCAAATGAAGATGAAATGAGTTTTTCGGTGACATTAACATCATTAGTCCTGACCAGAACCTGAATTCCGTTATTCTGAAGTCTTTTCAGTTGCGGTTTCAGTGCCTCATCAATGCTGTAACCCACAACAAACAAGGCGGCAAGTTGCTCATTACAGGCAAGATAAATAACCTTGTGACCGTTGTGAAGATATTTATCCTCAATCGATTTATCCGGTGCATTTATGTTGTGATGGATGAGCATATTTCTGTTACCGAGAAGGACCTTTTGGTCGTAAATTCTGGCGGAAATGCCCATCTTATCCTCATAAACAAGTTCTCTTACGGGAGGAAGGAGGTCCTGCCTGCCATCAACAACCTTTTCGAAACATTCTTTGAGAGGTCCGCCGGACTTTATAACCATGGCAGACGCATAAAGAAGAACAGCATCCGTTCTCAGGGTGTGGAATCCCTTCATACCATACATTGTGCATTTGTCGCGGTCAAAGATATCCGCAGAATCAATAACCACGGCATTTGCCTGTGAAATTTTTTCTGCTTCGGTAAGGGAAGCAATCATCGTTCCCTCGCTGTTAAGTTTGTGGTTTGCAAATCTTGTGATAAAAGCTGAAACAAATGCGGACAAGGCCGGCACACTTATGCAGAAGCATCCGGTAAAAACAGAAAACGCAGTTATTGCCTTCGCGTCTTCAACGGCAATCAGTGAAACGATTGCGCCGATAAGCGCTGCAGCGGTGCTTGCAATGAGAGTAATTTTGTCATATTTGGATTCGTCATATTCCTCTTTCGATTTCTTCATAAAATCCGAGGGGAACAAAACATTGGATGAATAGAGCATATCGGCATTGCCCATAAGAAGGCCTCTGCCAAGTTCAAAAACTTCGGATTCGTTATCGAAGGAATGAACTGCATACATATTATGCTCATAATTGAAAGCGCAAACTGAGAAATTGCCATAAATTCTTTTTGCGTTCATATAATCGGCAGCTTTGAGCAAAACTACGCCCATAACCGCCACGGCACTGAAAACAGGCACCTCATTCGAAATGAAAACGGCGGCAAGTGTATTTTCAAAAAGAGCAACTGCCAAAGAGAGGGAAACGGCGGTTCCGCTTGTGATTTTCCCTTTGATAAGACCTGTAAGTGAGTCAAAAAATCTTTCGCTGTCAAGTGCAACGCATACTATAAGCAGCAATGCCTGGAAAACGCAAAGCACCATTGATTCGCCGGAAAACAGTTTGCTTTCAATCTGCAATTTTTCGACCACTGAAGGAATGAGCGAAACAATCAGCATAACCGCAGCAATAATTCCGGTTAATATCAGGGATTTCTTTGCTTTTTCCACCTTTACGGCAAGTTTATCATAAAACGAATTTCTCTCGGAAGGATTTGTATATTCTTTATAAGCGGGTGAATCCGAAGTGTCATCTTCCACTTCTTCATTGTTTTCGGCTTCGTTACGATATCTTTCTTCCTCTGCCTCTATATCATCAAAGCCCTCACCAAATCCTTCATCGTCAATCCCTTCAATTTTGAAGTTCTTTGCCTTTTGTTTGCGGCGGGTCCAAAGACTTGCTTCAACATCATTTTCGTTTGACTGTTCCGGTGCGGAATCGTCGGGAATATCCGAAAATCCGGTAAGAACTATTTGACCCTCAACATCGTCATCCTCAAAGGTTTCGGGCTTTTTGGTGCCTTCCTTGACGATTTTTGTTTTGTCACTGTCATTGTGGCCCACATCCTCGGCCGCAACTATTGTGGGAACGATATCAAGATCTTCATCCGCCTTGCCTTCATTTTTACGAACAACAAATCCGGATTTGTCAATGGGACCTTCGGGAGTTTCTTCTTCCTCTTCCGGCTCATCCACTTTAATCCGCTCATAGAATTTGGTTCTGTAATCCGCAATTTTTTCTTCTTCCGTTTTTTCGGGAGTTTCGTCTGTCTGCTCTTCGGCAGTTTCCGTCTCCTCAATAATCTCCTCAATTACGATTGAACTTTCCTGCGTATTTTCCGCCGGCTCCGTTTCAGCCGCCGGCTCTTCATGGCTCTCCTCTTCCTCACTCAGAATTCCTTCCTCAAAGAGTTTATTGATGAGAGCCGATTCTTTTTCGTAATCCATGGGTTGTTCCCATGCAGAAGGTTCGGGGAAATCAACGAGTGACTCAAATTCCTTTGGCTCGTCAACTTCTTCGGGGCTTTCTTCGGCATCAACTTCTGTTTCTTCAATGCCTGCAACATTCACCGGCTCGGAATCAATCACTTCTGAGAATTCCGGCTCACGGCGAACGGGTTTTGCGTATTTTGACTCGGGGGCCGCCTGTTCCTCTTCGGGAATAACAACCGTTTCAAGGTCGGATAAATCGAAGCTGAACTCCTCCGGCTCATCGTCAAAGAACATTTCCTGACCTTCAACCTCTTCTTCGCCGGATGAAACATCCTGCATCTCAACCACATCGGTTGCCTCGGTAATCGGTTTTATTGAAAACATCCCGAAATCGAAATCGCTGTCCTCACTTGATTTTTCAACATCTTCGCCCGCAATGAGTCTGTCGATATCATCCATTGACCAGCCGCCGACGGATTCCTCCTGATTTTCCGTGACCGATTCGGTCTTGGAATCATTCATATCTTTGGCTTCGCTGAGAATTGCCTCGAGTTCATCATCTTCTCCGAAAATATCGTCAAATATATCACTCATGCAATTTACCTCCCCTTCACGATTTCATACATAAGAATTCCCGCTGCCACACCGGCATTGAGGGAATTGATTTTACCCTTCATGGGCAGCGAAACTATAAAGTCGCATTTTTCTTTGACAAGGCGACTTATTCCTCTGCCTTCGGAACCCACAACAAGGGCAACAGCCCCGCTGTAATCCTGCTTATCCCAGGGAGTTCCGTCCATATCTGCCCCGTAAATCCAAACGCCTCTCTCTTTAAGTTCGTCGATGGTGGCGGCAAGGTTTGTTACCCTTGCAACGGGAACATATTCAACAGCACCTGCCGAGGCCTTGCCCACCGCGTAGGTGAGAGAAACGCCGTGCCTTTTGGGAATTATGACTCCGTGTGCACCGCAGGCATCCGCAGTTCTGATTATTGCACCTAAGTTATGAGGGTCTTCAAGTTCATCGCAGATGATTATGAATGGCTTTTCGCCTTTTTCTTCGGCGGCGGCGAAAATATCATCCACCTCTGCATAAGAATGAGCCGCAACCTTGGCAGCAACCCCCTGATGATTGGCGCCTGAGCACAGGGCATCAAGTTTTCTTTTATCCACTTCCTTGATAACAATGCCCTTGTCGCGGCAAAGGCCCATAATAACACCGATTGAGCCGCTTCTGTCACCCTTGGCAACAAGAAGAGAATCGATATTTCTGCCGCTTTTAACGGCCTCCATAACGGCATTTCTGCCGATTATCAATTCAAGTTCTTTATTTTCTTCCATATAATCACCATTGTACTAAGCACTACGCACTATCTGAGGAATCCCGAAATAATAACCTCTTCCGCCTCTTCTTCGGTCATTCCGAAGGTCATAAGTTTTATCAATTGGTCGTTGTTTATTCTGCCGATTGCCGCCTCATGGATAATCTGAGCATCGGCGCAATTAGCCGTTATGGCGGGAATTGAACTGACGGTTGAATTATCCATAATTATGGAATCGCACTGAACATGGGCGCGGCATTTTGCGTTGCCCACTGCGTTATAGTGGAAAATCTGCTTTGAATTATCCTTTGAAACGGACCTTGAAATTATCTGAGCAGACGCATCTTCGCCGTTGAGATTAACCTCGATATCCGAATAAGCATCCTGATTGCCGTGGGTGAGCAGACGCTCGGTAACAATAAGCTTTGCTCCTGCGGCAAGATTTGCCTTTGTGTCTCTCTTTGTGGAATCAACGCCCTTTATCTGAACCATTTCCATCTCGCAAACGGAATTTTCGCCCATTTCAACTATTGTGACGGGGTTTAAGACTCTTTCGCCTTTGCCGTCGCCTTCGCCGTAATGTTTTTCAACATATTTGATTTTGGCATTTTTGCCTATGTGGAAGGAGTGAATGCCGTCGTGCTGACTCTTTTCATCCCCTGCGTTGTGAATTCCGCAGCCGGCAACTATGAGAACATCCGCGTCATCCCCGATGTAAAAATCGTTATAGACGAGGTCGTTTATACCCGTTTCGGTTATGATAACCGGAATATGAACGCTCTCGTTCTTTGTTCCGGGAGCAACGATGATATCTATGCCGGGCTTATCGGTTTTCTGAACTATTTCGATATTGGCAGTTGATCTGCCCTCGGCTTTGGCACCGTTTTTTCTTATGTTGTAAGCACCTGCAGGAATATCGTGAATGCCTGTGATTTCTTCAATAAGAAGGGAATCTTTCTTTTCCATTATGCTTCCTCCCCCTTACCTCTGAAACCGCAACTTTCTGAAAATTCGCCCATGAGAGTGGGGAATATTTCATCCTTGGAGCCCTCGGTTTTAAGTTTGCCGTTTGCAATAACCACCATGTGGTCCGCAAGGTTCATTATTCTTTCCTGATGGGAAATAACAACAACGCTCTTATGCCTGCCGTTGCTCATCGCCTTAAAGCTCTCAACAAGCATTGAAAAACTCCAAAGGTCAATGCCCGCCTCGGGTTCGTCAAATATTGCAAGGCCCAGATTTTTAGCCATAAGGGTTGCAATCTCAATTCTTTTTGCCTCGCCTCCGGAGAGGGATGCATCCATCTCACGGTTAAGGTAATCCTTTGAGCAAAGGCCGACACCCGTGAGGTAGCCGCAACATTCATCCTCGGGAAGTTCCGTTCCCGCAGCCAGCGAAAGAAGGCGGCGAACAGTGAGCCCTTTAAATCTCGGTGGCTGCTGGAAGGCATAGCCGATACCGAGTTTTGCTCTTTCGGTTACGGACATATCCGTTATATCCGTGCCGTCAAAATATATTTTGCCGCTTGTAGGCTTTTCTATTCCCATAATCAGGCGGGCGAGAGTTGATTTTCCGCCGCCGTTGGGACCTGTTATAACCGTGAAGGAGCCATCGGGTATAACAAGGGATATATCATCAATTATTTCAAGGTTCTGCCCGTCGGCATCAACATTGAAAGAAACATTTTTAAGTTCTAACATAAAAACTCCACTCCCCACTCTTCACACTTCACACTCATACGTGTATCTTACCAAACAAAGGTTGGTCAAGAACTATTCCTGCTCTGCCGGAAACTTTGCGTAAAATTCCCGCAGGTTTATTGCCGGGGAGCATTTCGCCGAATCCCTCGGTGAAGCCCGAAAGCATTTCGCCGGATGAGGGCAAGGTATCCGGATATACGGTAACATTTTTGCCTTTGAATTCAAATCTCAGCATTCTTGCATTTATTGTTTCTATTGGTCTTATGAGAAGCTCCAGCGCGCCGTCAAATGACCAGGCGGCGGTGCTGTAAGCGGTGAAATCAATGCCCATAAGATGCATTTTGCTCTCTCTTGCCTTGCCGTCCATTCCGCAGTGAATGGTGTTTCTCACTTCCCCTTCGGTCCACGAGAACACGCATTCGTCCTCGAGAAATTCAAAAACAACATCGTTTATGTTGCCGCATTTATCCGCCGACATATAAACTGCCGGGAATGAGAGAACGGAAACCGGGAATCCCGCCGCATTGAGAACGGGATTTTTCATAAACTTTATCTTTTTGCCCTCGATGAATTTCTCCATAACACTGCGTTTGTTTTCCGGGAGAACATACATGGGCGAAAAATCAAATTTATATTCTTCTTCGCTCTTTTCATCCGTTTCTTCAACAAAGCCCTTGGGGAAATGTTTGAAAATTATTCTTTTTACTTTCTGCTCGGCAACTTCACTGCCCGTAAATATGAGGCAGGCATCATAGTCCTTAAACATAATGCCGAACTGTGAAAACATTCCGTCTGCTCTGGGGCAGTTGGGAACACTGCTCATCCAGAAAAACAAACCGTAACCCGAACTTGAGTCTGCATCTTTATTTTGTTTGCAGGTTGTGTGGAGTTTAACTGCATCCTCCGCATACCACTGAGGGATAACCTGCTTTCCGGCATACATACCGCCCTGCTGCATGCAGAGAGTGAATTTTGCAAGTTCAAGCGGGGTTATATAAAGCCCCCAACCCCCTGCTTCAAGGCCTTCTCTGTCGGTTTCCCACTGAGGCATTCTGTCAAAGCCGAGAGGTTCAAAAAGGCGGGGTTTAAGATATTCACGAACACCCATGCCGGTAACCTTTTGAATTATGGCGGCGCACATATAGGTGTTTTCGCTTATGTATTTCCATTTTTGACCGGGCTCTGCATACCACTTTGAGGCGAAGAAATCCTTCACCCAGTAGTAACTTGTTTTATCGCTGAACACGCTGACATCCTTGCCGGAGGTCATTGTGAGAAGATGATAAACGGTGAGTTTTTCGATTTTTTCATCCTGCTTCATAAGGCGATAGGCGGGGAAAATATCGATAACCTTCGTGTCGTAAGAAATAAGCCCCTCATCAATGGCAAAGCCGATTGCAACGGAAACAAAACTTTTGCTCACGGAATACATTGCGTGGGGAACATCCCTGCCAAAAGGATAACGATGCCCCTCGAAGGCAATTTTGCCGTGTCGAAGAATCATAAGGGAATGATATTCAATTTTGTTTTCTTTCAGTTCGTTTATCATTTCCTCAATCGCTTTTGAAGAAACGCCGAGTTTTTCGGGGAATTTAACGCTCTGAAGATTTTTTGACTTTGCTGCCATACTTATTCACCGGCTTTATTTTTTATAATCAATCTATTGTATCATATAAATCTGTATATTACAAATAAAATTTATTTGGGGATTGCCTTGGGATTATTCCATATATTCCAGCACTCTTTCGATAAGGGCAAGTTTATTTTCGTTTTTCAAAAGTTGAACGGAAAGATAGGGCTTGCCGTTGCCGGGATTTACATTAAATCTGCCGTTAAAATGGGATGCAACTTTATACACCTTATCCATATCCATATCGTTGACTTTGAAAATTATTCTGCCGCTTTGCAAGCCGATTTCATAAATATCGTTCTTTGCGGCTTTTGAGCGGATTGTTGAAATCTTGATAAGCCCCTGAACCGATTCCGGCGGGTCTCCGAAGCGGTCTATAAGTTCATCCATAACATCAAGGGCATCCTCTTTGGATTTTATATCCGCAATTCTTCTGTAAATCTGAAGGCGCTGAGGAACGGATGAAATATATTTATCGGGTATGTGAGCATCAATGGGAAGGTCAATAAGACAGTCTTTTTCGGGCTGAGCGGGCGCCTCACCCTTTTCTTCGCTGATTGCCTGCTCAAGAAGGCGGATATACATATCGTAGCCAACGGATTCCATCTGACCATGCTGGCTGGCACCCAAAACATTGCCGGCGCCTCTGAGTTCAAGGTCTCTCATCGCTATATGGAAACCGGAACCGAACTCCGTAAATTCCCTGATGGCTTCAAGGCGTCTTTCCGCAATTTCGGTGAGTTGTTTGCCTCTTGTGAATGTGAAATAGGCACTGGCTCTTCTTGATGAACGGCCCACTCTGCCCCTTATTTGGTGAAGCTGCGCAAGGCCCATTCTGTCGGCATTTTCAATAATCAATGTGTTGACATTGGGAACATCAACGCCGGTTTCAATTATGGTTGTGCAAACGAGAATATCGATTTCGCCTTCAAGAAGTTTTCGCCACACTTCGCTCAGTTCATCTTCGCTCATTTTGCCGTGACCGATTGCCACATTGGCGTCGGGAAGCATTTTCTTTATTTCGTATGCTTTTCTCTCAATATTTTCAACATTGTTATAGAGATAATAAACCTGACCGCCTCTTCTCAGTTCCTGCTCCATCGCCTCTGCAAGAACATCCGGATCGTGTTCGATAACATAGGTCTGAACCGGCTGCCTGTCAAGGGGTGCCTCCTCGATAACGGACATATCCCTTATACCGGTCATTGCCATATTGAGGGTTCTGGGAATGGGTGTTGCAGTCATGGTGAGAACATCAACTTCCGGATAAAGGCCCTTGAGTTTTTCTTTTTGGGCAACACCGAAGCGCTGCTCCTCATCGATAACAGCGAGCCCAAGGTCACGGAACTGAACATCCTTTGAAATAAGACGATGAGTGCCCACAACAACATCAACCGAGCCCCTCTTGAGCCCCAAAATCGTTTTGTCAATATCTTTCTTTGTGCAAAATCTTGAAAGCATTGCCACCTCAACCGGGAAGCCCTCAAATCTCTTCATTATGGTCTGATAATGCTGAAGGGCAAGTATGGTTGTGGGAACAAGAATTGCGCACTGCTTGCCGTCGGCAATGCATTTGAAAACGGCTCTCAGGGCAACCTCGGTTTTGCCGAATCCAACATCGCCGCAAAGAAGTCGGTCCATGGGATAGGGATTTTCCATATCCTTCTTGATTTCTCTTACGCAGCGAAGTTGGTCCTCGGTTTCAACAAATTCAAACCTTCTCTCAAAATCGTTTTGCATATCGATATCTTCGGAGAAAGAATGGCCCTTTGCCTTGATTCTCTTGGAATAGAGGGCGATAAGTTCCTTAGCCATATCCCTGACTGACGCCTTGACTTTGGAACGGGTTTTTGCCCAATCCTGACCTCCGAGTTTGTTGAGCTTTACGGTCTTTTCATCGGAATTGAGGCCGATATATTTTGAAACCTGGTCAAGCTGAGTGACGGGAACATAGAGAATATCCCCTTTGTCGTAGCGAATTTTTATGTAATCCTTCACATTGCCGGAGGTTTCAAGAGATGTAATCCCCTCAAAAACACCGATGCCGTGAATTGAGTGAACAACATATTCGCCCTTGTGAAGTTCCGTCAGTGAATTGAAGGCATTTTTGCTCGTTCTGTGGGCTTTTCTTGCGGTGACTTTCGTTCTTGAACGATAGGTAAACACCGTAAAGCCCGCTTTGGGATATTCAAAACCGTATGAGAGTCCGCCGGGCACAACGCAAACTTTGCCCACGGGGAAACTTTCCGGCAGTTTGCCGAAATAAACGGCATCGATTTTTTCAATCTGCAAATCCTCTGCCAGAGTCTGAGCCGCCTTTTCGGTTCCGGCGTGAATGACGCAGGTGTAATCGGGTGTCATTCTTGCCTCAATATCCTCTTTAATGCCTTCAAGAGAACCGTTCCAGGGAACCATCTGTTTTGCGGTGAATGTTATAAGTTCCTTAACTCCCGTGTCAAAGCTGCCACGGGGCAAGTTATCAAGATATATGGCACCTAAATCGGCGTATGCCTTGTAGAGTTCAAACTGCTCAAGGCCGTATCTGTCAAGGCCTCTGCAAAGAACATTCTCCTGAATGAGGGCTTTGACGGTTTCGGTCATAAGAGCAACAGAAGCATTGAATTTATCCTTTACGGAAAAACTTTCGCAAACAAAAAGGAAGCAATCCGTTGGGTTCACATATTCAAAAATGCCCTTTGAATCGGGATAGATGAGTGGCATATATTTATCGGCGCAGGTAACTTTGATTCCGCCCTTGATTTTTTCAATTTCGGCGGCAAGCATTTTGCCCCCTTCGCCTCTGATTCTCTTTTCTTTTATGTGATTTTCGATAAGGGCAACAAGTTGCTCATCCGTTGCAATAATTTCCTTTGAGGGGGTAAGATGAATTTCGTTAAGAAGTTCGGTTCTTCTCTGTGTATCCGGGTCAAAGGAGAAAACGGAATCAACCGTATCTCCGAAAAATTCAACTCTGCAGGGGGAATTTGCATCCGGCGGGAAAAAATCAAGTATTCCGCCCCTCACGGCGAACTGACCGGGGCCGTCAATCTGTTCGCATTTTGTGTAGCCACCGGCAACGAGGGTGCCGACTATGCTGTCAATTTCGTATTCTTCGCCCGTTTCGATGCTCAGGCAGTTGTTTCTCAGGGCATTTGCGGGAACGGTGAGCTGCATTGCCGCCTCGGCGGACATAACAACAGCATCGTAACTGCCGGTAAGCATTTTATCAAGCACACGCAGTCTTTCGTGTTCATATTCTCTTGACGCCACTTCCTCGCCTCTGAAGGAGAAATCTCTTGCAGGGTAAAGATAGGCGTTCATACCCATTTCAGTAAGGTCGCTGACAACCTTTGTTGCCTGGGCTTCATCGGGAACGATAACAACTCCGTGCTTTTTGAATCCGTAGCACAGAGATGCGATTATATGGGCCTTGTGAATAAATGAAAGTCCGGTGACCCCAAGGGGCAATCTTTTTTTGTTGATTGCCGCCACGAGGGGCCTGAATTCGGGTATATTTTTTGCGGCTTCGGTATAACAATTCATATTTTACCTCTTATCGGGCGTTGATTATTGCATCAAGTTCTTTTTTAAGTATTTCAATATCGCCGTGGGCATAGCAGATGGCTTTCATTCCCGTTTTTTCGGCGCCTTCAACATTTTCGGGAACATCATCGATGAAAACGCATTCTTCCGGCCTGAGATTAAAGACTTCATAGAGTTTTTCGTATATCTCTTTTTCGGGCTTCAGAAGTTTCCAATCGGCGGAAATAAGATAACCGTCAAAGAGGGAGAGGGCGGGAATTGTGTCCTTATTTTCGTAAAAATCCGGTGACGCATTTGAGAGCAGATAAATGCCGAAGCCCTTCTCTTTAAGTTCGACGATATAATCATACATTTTCGGGAACGGCTTCATATAGGGGAAAAGATTGTGAGTCAGTTCACTCACCTTTTCATAGGCGTGAGGCGGAATTTTATCCCCCGCAATCTCCATAATTTCGTCGGAGGTAACGGTGCCTCTGTCCCTCTCCCGCCAAAGATTATTTCTGAATATTTCTTTGAGCGCAATATCGGCAGTTTCCTTGTCAAACAAGGAATAGAGCGTCTTTTCCGGATTGTAGTCAATGAGCACTCCGCCCATATCAAAAACTATGTTTTTAATCATATAAACCACCATAAGCCCTCCGCAGACACGGAGGGTTATTCTTAGTAAAATAATACAAATTTTGCCGTTTGTTTTTATATAATATAACATTATATTTCGGAGTAGTCAAGAGGATTTTCAAAGTAGGACACCGCACTTCCCTCTTGAATTTTTCATGCCTTTAATGTATAATCCCCTCAGCAAAAAATAACGAGGTGGCTTATGTCTGCACTTAAAGGTAAAAATTCACTTTTTTCCGACAAATATTTTAACAAAAAATTATTTTCCCTCACTTTGCCCATCGCATTTCAGCAGCTTATGCTGGCGGCGGTTGCAGCGGGGGATTCCGTTATGCTGGGCCGACTCGACCAAAACGCCATGTCGGCAGTTTCCCTCGCCACACAAGTTCAGTTTGTTCAAAATCTGTTTCTTTACGCCTTTGCGGAGGCGACAGTCATTCTCTCAGCACAATATTGGGGCAAGGGCAACAAGCAGGCGGTTAAGGATATTTTCTGCACCGTTCTTAAAATAAGCGTTCTTGTTTCGGTTGTATTTTTTGCACTTTGCGAACTTATTCCCGAAAAACTGATGTGGCTTTTCACAAGCGAAAAAGTCCTTATTGATATTGGCTCGGATTACCTTCGTATCGCCGGCTGGTCCTATCTTCTCACGGGTATTTCTCAGGCGTATCTTACCATTATGAAAGTTACGGACCACGCTAAAACAAGTTCTCTCATAAGTTCAATTTCCGTTATTCTCAACATCGTTCTCAACGCAGTGTTCATTTTCGGGCTTATCGGCGCCCCTTCGATGGGTGCAAACGGCGCCGCCCTTGCGACTTTAATTGCCAGAATAGTCGAAATCATACTTTGTTTCGGCATTTCTTCGGGCAAATCTTATATCAGGCCCTCTTTCTCAGGCATCATTCACCGCAACAAAATTCTCACAAAGGATTTTTATCATCAGCTCGCTCCCCTTCTCGGAGCGGCAATGCTCTGGGGAATCGGCTTCACATCCTACACCTCCGCCATGGGGCATATGGGAACGGATGCCACTGCCGCCAATGCGGTTGCGGCGGTTGTTCGTGACCTTATGTGCTGCCTTTGCAACGGTGTTGCAAGCGCAGGGGGAATTCTTGTTGGCAACGAGCTTGGCAAAGGTGAACTTGAAAAAGGAAAAACCTACGGCATTAAAACGGCAATTATGTCCGTAATAATAGGCGTAGGCGTGTGTTTGCTTATACTTGTGACAATTCCCTTCGTCAGAGGTTTTATGGTGCTGACGGACGCCGCCAAGGGTTATCTTACGGGAATTATGATAATAATGGCCGTCTATATGATTGGCAGATGTATGAATACCGTTATTATAAACGGCATATTTGCCTGCGGCGGCGACAATATTTTTGATGTTTATTCCCTCGCGGTGTGCATGTGGTGCGTTTCAATTCCCCTTGCATTTCTCGGCGTTTTCGTTTTTCACTGGTCACCCTATCTTGTATATACGTTCACCGTTTTTGATGAACTGATAAAAATCCCCTGGGTTGTTCTCCATTTCAGAAAATATAAGTGGGTAAAGGATTTGACAAGATAACCATTAAAAAATCATTTCCATTCCACCGTAAATGACTGACGCTTATTATTTGATTTCAGGAGTATCCCTTTTTCAATATCTTCGAAAGATGCGAGAAACAAGGATGTGAATTTAAGAATAACAGCTTTCATATCAGATTATTAACTCCTGTCATTTATAAAACCAAAACACCATATCCGTTTCGGTATTTTTATTTTCCCATTTTCTTTCGCCGATATAATATGTTCCGAAGCTTGATGATGTGAATGCCATTTCATCGGATATTTCGCCGTTAAGGGGGTTTACCCATCTGTATTTATATTCGGTATTTTTTTCAAGATTGCCGATTGTGCCGGTGAGAATACCGCCATAATTTTTTGTGTTGACCTTTGCGGCAAGGGATGAATCGGTGAAGGAATAAAAATAAATCAGACCTTCCGTGTTATCCTTGTTTGAGGCAAAGCAATAATACACATTTGAGCTGGGTGCAAAATATGACTTGTTATCAAATCTCGGAATGAGATTATACCAATCAACATTTTGAAGGAATTTTTTCATATAGCCAATCTGATAGGAACTTTCGTATTCGAGAGAATCCTGCCAGGTGGCGTTTTTCTTTTCTTCGGATGTTATGGTATCAAGACCGTCGCTGCTGTCCTCATCTTCATTATAGGTGTTAAGATAACTCCAAGTGTCGTGTCCGCCCCATGAGGCGCCATACATACCGTTAAGATATGCGTACCAGCCCTGCATTCTTGCACCGTAATTTTTAGTCCAGAGATAACAATACTGCCCTTCGTAGTTTATAACGGGCTTGCCCTGAGAATTATACCAATAATCCTTCTCAACATTGAAGTTGCTTTGCTCTGTTTTGGAGGGAGTCCACTGAGCGGCATAAAGATTATGTGATGAAACATTTCTGAATGCAGAGGGATTTGCGTTCTTATTATAAACTTTCAGATTTTCGCCTGTTCCGTTGCCGTCGCCGTATGCCGAGGTCGCTCCGGAATTTTCCTGATGAGCGGTCAGCGGGTGGTCGTAGCAGTCATACTTATCAATGTATTCGGCAACAAGCTTATAGGGATTATTTATGTAATTCCAAAGCGGATGTTCGGTATCGGATGAATAGAAATCATTGTCAACTTCCTGGCCGAGAGTCCAGATAACGGGATATGCGCCATATCTTGCAACCCAGTAACGGCTCAGCTTTTCAAGATATGCTTTTACGCTGTCGGCAATTTCCTTTTTATCCTCGCCGAGAACATTGTCGGAATATCCGCCCATGTTTTCAATGAGCGTGTTCATATATGAGGGAAAGAAAAATTCCGCATTGGCGTGAACGAGACCGTTATTTGCTATTATGGAAAATTTTTCGTCATAATCATTGAAACCTTCAATGTCATTCCAATATATTCCGTCAAAGCAATAAAATTTTGCACCGATTGGCTCACTCTGAATAACTGTAAAGCCCTGTTCAGCCCTTTTCTTGCTGATAATTTTGACCATATCAATGGTTTCGTCGCCCAAGCTCCAATGGGTATCGCCAAGATACAGGAAGGGTGTGCCATCTGCGTAGGTAAGATATTTTTCGCCGTATTGAGTCGTTACAAAGCCGTGCTTGTATATTTCGAGATTGCCGGAATATTTTTTGCAGTTCACCTTTCCCGTTATACCGTTCAGACCGGAATTTGCCGTATCTTTACATTCGGTATAAAAATACCAAGTTCCTTCTTCGGGGCAGACAAATCTGATTTTCCATTTGTTTTCCCCTGCCCAAAAGCCGGGAACAACATATTTCTTGCCGTTCCCAATGAGAATCATATCAACATCGGTATCATAGAATGGCGCAGAATAATTAACAGAACTTGTTAAGGTTATTTCTTTCATAACCCAAGTTTCAGTTTCAAGAACCATATCGGGGCTTTCAATTTTACAGTCCTTATCCGCTTCAGCCCACGAATGAGAAGAATTTTCCGCTTTCGGAATGTCGCTTTCATCCGTTTTGCTTATCCCGTTAATCGCCCTCGAAATAAGACTTACGAATGTTCCGCCGCATTTTTCAAAAAAATTGACAACAGCAGGAACGGCATCTTTATCATAAGCAAAGCCGCTGACCGAAAATCCAAAAGCAAGGGATGCGGAAAGAAGTGCTGCAATTATTTTTTTAGCCATAATTTTTCCTCTGATAATTGTCATATTTATTTAACAGCTATTATCTCATAATTTCTTGTTCCGAGACCTATTTTTTCGGCATGTTCCAAGCCTGCCATCCAGTCTGTATCGGGGTATATTTTCTTAAATAAATCTTTTTCGCAAGATGAATTATCAGCGCAACTTCCGGGCA
>R15__coassemble_1195_pt1 | contig 14052 bp, 13 predicted proteins | sample R15__metabat2_low_PE_056 | metagenome-assembled genome bin R15
CTATATAATCAGAGCAGATTTCCTTTGCCTGGGCAGGAGTCATAACTCTATTCAGGTCGCCGATATCGCCGTCTGCAAAGCGGACTCCCGGCGTGACGGTGAGAAAATCTTTGCCGCAGATTTCGTGAACTTTGCCTGCTTCAAGAGGGGAACAAACAACGCCGTCAAGCCCTGCTTTTTTTGCGTTTGAGGCGTAGTGCATAACAACCTTGTCAATGGGCTCTTTGATAAGAAGGTCCTTTTCCATACTTTCCTGGTCGGTGGATGTGAGCTGAGTAACGGCGATGAGCAGGGGCCTTGTGCCGTCTTCTCTTGTGAGGCCTTCGATGGCCGCCTCCATCATACGGCAGGTTCCGCCGGCATGAAGGTTGCATATATCCACATCAAGGGATGAGAGAACTGCCATTGATTTTTTGACGGTGTTTGGAATATCGTGAAGTTTGAGGTCAAGAAAAATCTTGTGACCTCTCTTTTTAATTTCTTTAACTATTGAGGGCCCTTCCGCATAGAAAAGTTCCATGCCTATTTTTACGAAGGGCTTTTTACCCGTGAATTTGTCAAGGAAAGCAAATGTCTGCTCTGCCGAAGCAAAATCGCAGGCGATAATAACATCCTTACCCATGGTGAACCTCCTTAATTGTTGACCGAATTTATTATATCCGAAAGATTTTCGATTCCGTATTTTTCCATAACTTTCGGCATATTTTCAATTATTTCTTTGCAGGCGAAGGGATTAACAAGGTTTGCCGCGCCGACTTCAACCGCCGTTGCGCCTGCCATCATCATTTCGAGAACATCCTCTGCACTTGAAACGCCGCCCATTCCGATAACGGGAATTTTCACCGCATTTGCAACCTGATAAACCATTCTCAGCGCAACGGGGAAAATCGCAGGGCCCGAAAATCCGCCCATGGTGTTGGCTATAACGGGCTTACCGGTTCTGAGATTTATTCTCATGCCCAGAAGGGTGTTTATAAGTGAAATTCCGTCAGCACCCGCATCCTCACATGCCTTGGCGATGGAAACTATATCCGTAACATTTGGGGAAAGTTTAAGGATAACCGGTTTTGTTGTAACTGCTTTTACGGATCTTGTGACCTCGGCTGCCGCATCGGGGGAAGTTCCGAATGACATTCCGCCGCCGTGAACATTGGGGCAACTTACATTCACCTCAAGCCATCCGACCTGCTCGCATTTATCAAGCTTTTCGCAGGTGTAGGCATAATCCTCAACCGAAAATCCGCTGACGTTTGCCATAACCGGCTTATGAAAGCATTTTTTGAGTTTGGGGAGTTCTTCATTTATAACCTTTTCAACTCCCGGATTCTGAAGCCCAACGGCATTTATCATGCCGCTTGTGCATTCCGCAATTCTGGGAGTGGGATTACCGAAGCGGGGCTCTTTTGTTGTGCCCTTGAATGAAAAAGTGCCGAGAATGTTTATATCGTAAATTTCGGCGAATTCATATCCGAAGCCGAATGTGCCGGAAGCGGGAATTACGGGATTATCAAGTTCAATGCCGCAAAGATTAACGGATGTGTTCATTGATTATTTCTCCTCCCATAAAATTTCTTCCTTTTTCATAACGGGGCCGTCTTTGCAAATCCTCTTGTAACCGGTGAGAGTTTTGCAGGAGCATCCCATACATGCGCCAAATCCGCAGCCCATTCTCTCCTCAAAACTCATCTGACCGCTTGTTACGCTCTTTTTATAAACGGCTTTGAGCATCGGCTCCGGGCCGCAGGTGTAAAAATAACTGTAATTTTCCGGCAGAGCATCGGTGACAAAGCCCTTTATGCCGTAAGAACCGTCGGCGGTGGTGACTTTCACATCACAGCCGATTTCTTTGAAATCATCTTCGCAAAAAATTTCGCTCTTTGTATTAAATCCCAGCACAACGGAAACCTTCTTGCCCTCGGCAATAAGTTTTTTTGCCAGCATAAAGAGGGGAGGAACGCCAACTCCTCCGCCGAGAAGCACCGGGCAGTCACCCGAAAGGGATGTGTCATATCCGTTGCCGAGCCCCGTGAGAACATCAAGTTTTTCATTGGGGAGCATTTTGCTCATCTTTTCGGTGCCCTTGCCCACGATTTTATAGATAATCGTGACCGTATCATCGCTCTTATCAAAAACGGAGATGGGGCGCCTTAAATAAAGCCCGTCAAGCAGTATGTTGATAAACTGCCCCGGATTTGTTATGGCAGATACATCACCTGACAGCGTCATTTTCATAACGCTGTCGGTGAGGGGAATGTTTTCGGTTATTGCGAGTATTACCTGTTTCATAAGTTACTCCGATTGTATTCTGTTTAGTGTGAAGTGTGGAGAGTGAGGAGTGGAGTTTCGGTTGCCGCGTTGCGGCGATTATATTATCCGCCCCCTTGGGGGAGGTGCCCGAAGGGCGGAGGGGGTGTTCCCCATAAAGTAAAACAAATCAGCACCCCCTCAGATGCTTCGCATCAGCTCCCCTCGCCGGGGCAGGCGAACCCCTCGTCAACGCAAGCGTTGACACTCCCCTTAGCAAGGGGAATTTCCCAAGGGGGCGCAAATAGAACCCAACACCCAACACCCGGAACCTGCTCCTAAGTACTAAGCACTAAGTACTATAGAACCGCCAAGGGCGGTTCACTACCATCACGCATCAATAGGTGAAATTGTGAGAGTTGTTTCTTCAAGAACATCAAGAAGAACTCTTACTGTGTCAAGGGATGTGAACATGGTAACATTGTTTTCTGTTGCGCAGCGTCTTATCTGAACGCCGTCATCATAATGCCTGCCGGAGAGAATTGCTCTTGTGTTGATAACATAACTTACATAGCCGGCACGAATGGCATCAAGGATTTCGTCGCTGCCTTCGCTGATTTTGCCCATAACCTTTGTGCGAACACCGTTGGCTTTAAGGAAGTTTGCTGTGCCGATGGTTGCCTGAATGTTAAAGCCCATATTGTAAAATCTCTTGATGAGAGGAAGGGCCTCTTCCTTATCTTCATCCGCAAGGGTAACAAGAACGGTGCCGTAGTTCTGAAGAGTCATTCCCGAGGCGACAAGGGCCTTATACATCGCTCTTGAAAGGGTGTTATCATAGCCGATGGCTTCGCCGGTTGATTTCATTTCGGGTGAAAGGTAAGCGTCAAGTCCCTTTATCTTATTGAATGAGAATACGGGAACCTTTACATAGTGACGCTTCTTCTCTTCCGGGTAGAGGCAGAATATGCCCTGCTCCTTCAAACTCTTGCCAAGGATAACTTCCGTTGCAATATCCGCAAGGGAATAGCCCGTTGACTTTGAAAGGAAGGGAACGGTTCTTGAGGAACGGGGGTTAACCTCGATGATATAAACATCGTCATTTTTATCAACGATGAACTGAATGTTATAAAGGCCGATAATGCCGATGCCAAGACCAAGTTTCTTTGCGTATGTAAGAATTGTTCCGCGAACTTTATCGGAGATTGAGAAAGTGGGGTAAACGCTGATGGAGTCGCCGGAGTGAACGCCGGTTCTTTCAACAAGTTCCATAATGCCGGGAACGAAAACATCGTTGCCGTCGCAGATTGCGTCAACTTCAACTTCCTTGCCCTGAATATACTTATCAACAAGAACGGGCTTATCCTCATCAATTTCAACGGCTGTTCTCAGGTAATGGCGAAGGTCCTCATCCTTTGAAACTATCTGCATTGCTCTGCCACCCAAAACAAATGAGGGGCGAACAAGAACGGGGTAGCCGATTTCGTTGGCGGCTTTAAGGCCGTCCTCAATGTTGGTAACCGCTTTGCCCTTGGGCTGGGGGATATTAAGGTCAACGAGAACCTTTTCAAAACTGTCGCGGTTTTCGGCTCTTTCAATGGCGGCGCAGTCCGTGCCGATAATCTTAACGCCTCTGTCCATAAGGGGCTGAGCAAGGTTGATGGCAGTTTGACCGCCCAGAGAAGCGATGACACCCTCCGGCTGTTCAAAGTCGATTATTGCCATAACATCTTCCGGGGTAAGGGGCTCAAAATAGAGCTTATCGGCGGTTGTGTAATCGGTTGAAACTGTTTCGGGGTTGTTGTTGATGATGATTGCCTCGTAGCCGGCTCTCTTGATGGTCTGAACGGCGTGAACGGTTGAATAGTCGAATTCAACACCCTGACCTATTCTGATGGGGCCTGCGCCAAGAACGATAATCTTCTTTTTATCTGTCAGGCGGCTTTCGTTTTCGCCTGTGTAGGATGAATAAAGATATGCGATATATTTGCCGGTGTGAAGGGTATCAACCATTCTGAAAACGGGGGTGATGCCCATTTCTTTTCTCTTATGATAAACTTCAATTTCGGGAACGCCTTTAAGTTCGGCGATGAATTTATCGGAGAAGCCCATCTTCTTTGCCCGGGCGATAATTTCTTTATCAAGGTCGTTTGCCTTGATTTTCTTTTCCATATCAACGATATTTTTGAATGCTTCAAGGAAAAGTTCCGTAATCTTTGTTACCTCGTGAAGCTTTTCGATTGAAACGCCTCTTCTGAGAAGTTCAAATACGGCATAAACATTATCATCTCTTGAAACGCTGAGATTTTCATAAAGTTCTTCATCCGTAAAGGTATCAAACTTCTTCTGATGGAAGTGGCAAACTCCGATTTCAAGGGAACGAACGGATTTAAGGCAGCATTCTTCAAGTGTTGAGCCGATGCCCATAACTTCGCCCGTCGCCTTCATCTGAGTGCCAAGGGTGTTGGGCGCCTCCGCAAATTTATCGAAGGGGAAGCGGGGGAACTTTGCAACTATATAGTCAAGGCGGGGCTCGATTGCCGCTGTTCCGCCTGCAACGGGAATATCCTCAAGAGCCATGCCCAAAGCGATTTTGGCGGTAACTCTTGCTATGGGATAGCCGCTGGCTTTTGATGCAAGGGCGGAGGAGCGGGAAACTCTGGGATTAACTTCTATAAGGAAGTATTCACTTGAATTGGGATTGAGGGCAAACTGAACGTTGCAGCCGCCTTCTATTTTAAGTTCACGGATAATCTTGATTGCGGAGTCGTTGAGCATTTTAAGGTCATGGTCGTTGAGTGAAAGAATGGGAGCAACAACCATGGAGTCACCGGTGTGAACGCCTACGGGGTCAACATTTTCCATGCCGCAGATGGTGATTGCTTTATCATTTGAGTCACGCATAACCTCAAATTCGATTTCTTTATAACCCTTTACGCTCTTTTCGATAAGAACCTGATGAACGGGTGAAAGCTTGAATGCGTTAAGACCGATTTCAATCAGTTCTTCTTCATTATACGCAAATCCGCCGCCTGTTCCGCCCAAGGTGAATGCGGGGCGAAGAACAACGGGGTAGCCGATATCGTTGGCGGCTTTCTTTGCCTCTTCAATGCTGTATGTTATTTCGGAGGGGATAACCGGCTCGCCGATGGACTGGCACATCTCCTTGAATAATTCTCTGTCTTCCGCTCTCTCAATGCTTTCGCTGCTCGTTCCGAGAAGTTCCGTTCCGCATTCACGCAGAATTCCCTTCTTTTCGAGCTGCATTGCAAGGTTAAGACCTGTCTGACCGCCGATACCGGGAACGATGGCGTCCGGTCTTTCGTAGCGAAGGATTTTAGCAATGTATTCGAGGGTGAGGGGTTCCATATATACCTTGTCGGCTATGGATGTATCCGTCATAATGGTGGCGGGGTTGGAGTTGCAGAGTATAACCTCGTAACCCTCTTCTTTAAGTGCAAGGCAGGCCTGAGTTCCCGCATAGTCAAATTCAGCCGCCTGACCGATTACGATGGGGCCCGAACCGATTATAAGCACCTTTTTGATATCTGTTCTTTTTGCCATTTTTCTACCTCCGAAATTAGATGTTAGATGTTAGATATTAGACATTAGATTTAGATGTTAGATATTAGATGTTAGATGTATGTAGACATTTTCCGCTTAGTTTTTCGCCTTCAAAGGGGGTTGCCTTGCCCATTGAAACAAATTCAGAAGGGTTAACGATTATTTCTTCGCTGAGATTCCAGACTGAAAAGCCGCTTGGCTTTATGCCGAATCGCTTGCGCGGATTTATTGCCATAAGTTCAACAAGTTTTTGAAGTGTGATAACGCCGGTTTTAACAAGTTTTGTGTAAAGCACCGGGAATGCGGTTTCAAGCCCCACAATTCCAAATGCACTTTTTTCAAGGCCTCTGCTCTTTTCCTCTGCCGAGTGAGGAGCGTGGTCCGTTGCGATCATATCGATGGTTCCGTCTTTTATGCCTTCAATGAGGGCGAGACGGTCATCTTTTGAACGAAGGGGAGGATTCATTTTGAATTTTCCGTCTTCCCTAAGATTACTGTCGTCAAGCACAAGGTAGTGAGGGCCCGTTTCGCATGTGACATTCACTCCCTCTTTTTTTGCCTGCCTTATGAGTTCAACGCTCTCTTTGCATGAAATGTGGCAAACATGATAGGCACAGCCCGTTTCTTTTGCAAGGGCAAGGTCTCTTTTTATCGGACCCCATTCGCTTTCACTGCATATCCCCTTGTGATTATGCTCTTTGCAATATTCGCCTTCGTGAATGTAACCGCCGTTAAGAAGCGAATTATCTTCACAGTGAGCAACAATCATTTTGCCGAGGGTTTTTGCTTTCAGCATCGCCTCTCTCATCATGCTTTCGCTCTGAATTCCTCTGCCGTCATCCGAAAAAGCGATAACATCCTTTGCCATCTCTTCCATATCGCTTAATTTTTCGCCCTTTTGCCCGACGGTTATTGCGCCGTAAGGGTAAACATTTATAACGGCATCATTCTTAATCGCTTCAAGCTGAATGTTAAGCGCTTCTCTGCAATCCTGCACGGGATTTAAGTTCGGCATTGTGCAAACATCGGTGTAACCGCCTGCCTTAGCCGCCATACTGCCGGATTTTATTGTTTCTTTATAACAAAAACCCGGCTCACGAAAATGCACATGCACATCGCAGAAACCGGGAAGAATAATATATTCGGGATTGTTGAAAGAACCGAAAAATTCATCGGTCAATAAACACTTTGAGAAAGAGTCGGCAACGAAGGCCTCATAGTCATTTTTGAGTATGACTGCATTGATTTTTTTCATTATGCCAACCTCCTTTTTACTTTTGGCAAGGCGGCATAACAATACCCGGATGCACTGCACCCGTCTTAATTCACTATGCTAATCTTGCCAATCTCTCTGTATTGGATTAAAGATTAAAATAATAATAACACCGGCTTGTTGATTTGTCAACAAAAAAGTTATCGTTTACCCGTTCATCGCCTCTTTGAGGGCTTGCGCAAGTTGGTCGGGGCAAGATGTGGGTTTGAAGCCGCAGCGAATCCCTTCAAGGCGGGCTATGATATCCTCTGCCTTCATCCCTTCGCAAAGGGATGCAATGCCCTTGGTGTTGCCGTTGCAGCCGCCTTCAAAATATATGTTTGTGACTATTCCGTCGTTAAGGTCGAATGATACGGACCTTGAGCAGGTTCCGCGATTCATATGCTTATAAGTCATAATGTTATCCTTCTTTCATATTTCGTTATATATCTTTTTTATATTCAGGTTTTCTCCGTCATTTTCGCCAAGACCGAGAAAAACGTTATCGGGGGAATAAACACGGTAAATCCCGTTATTTTCAAGCCCTTTTACCCTTTCGGCAGAAAGGGCGCCGCCGTTATGGAATCTTGTTGACTGGCTTTCGGTTACGGTTACGGCAGGGTAAACATCCAGCGCTTTTTCAAGGGGGATTATCAAGGATTTCACATCGTTGTTTTTACTTTTTTCTAAGAGTTCTTCAAGGGTTACGGCATCGCTCAGTGAAAATCCGTTTGCGCTTGTTCTTTGAAGGGCGGTCATAACCGCTCCGCACCCGAGTTTTTCGCCGATATCCGCAATGAGAGTTCTAATGTAGGTTCCCGATGAGCAGGCAACCTCGATTTTGTATTCGCCGCTTTTTTCGTTTTCTGAAAGAATATTGAGGGAATACACGGTAACTTTTCTTTCGGGTCTTTCAACTTCAATTCCCTGCCTTGCAAGGTCATAAAGCCGTTTGCCCCCTACGGATACCGCCGAATACATGGGAGGAACCTGAGAGATTTCACCGACAAATTCCTTTGCGACTTTTTCAAATTCTTCTTTTTTGACTTTTACTTCTCTTTCTTCAAGAACCTTTCCGGTTATGTCGAGGGTGTCGGTAACCGTTCCGAGTTTCAGAGAAGCGATATATGATTTGTTATGGTCCGGGAGAAGTTCGCAAAATCTTGTTGCGCCGCCAAAAAGAACGGTCATAACCCCTGTCGCCATAGGGTCAAGGGTTCCGCTGTGACCGCATTTCTTTTCGAGAGCAAGTTTTCTTGCCTTTGCAACAACATCAAATGATGTGAAGCCCTCCGGTTTGTTAATTATGAGTAAACCTGTCATCTCTATCACCGTTTGCCATTATAACACAGTTATACCGCCATATCAATTGACAATTTTAATAACTTATGATATTTTAAGTGCATAACAAGGGGTGAAAATTATGCCTAAAAAAGACAGCAGAAACACTAAAATCCGAATAGTCAACGCCGCCTGGGATTTATTCTATAAATATGGCTATGATAACACAACCATAGAGGATATCATCTATGAATCCCACACTTCAAGGGGCTCATTCTATCATTATTTCAAGGGTAAGGATGAACTTCTCAACACCCTTGCGGCCCTGTTTGACAATAAATATGAGGAACTGAGCGAAACCATAAGCGATGAGATGTCCGCCTGTGAAAAACTTCTGTTCCTGAACAGAGAACTTTTTCTTATGACTGAGGATAAAGTTCCCATTGACCTGCTTTCACGGCTCTATTCCTCTCAGCTTACCACCAGCGGCGACAGAACCCTTCTTGACCACAACAGAATTTATTATAAATTTCTGAGAAAAATTGTTGTTGAAGGCAAAGAAAAGGGCGAATTTGCAGATGAAATTTCCGCAAACGAAATCGTCAGAGCTTATGCAATGTGCGAAAGGGCGATAATCAGCGATTGGTGCATGGCAAACGGGGAATACTCCCTGACAAGAGAGGCGGAAATGCTTATGCCTCGCCTTTTGAAAGGATTTCTCAAATGAAAAATTCAGTTTATAAATTCACAAATGATTTTTTCAGTGTGCCGTTGACTCTTGACTGCGGTCAGAGTTTCAGATGGACCGAAGATGAAAACGGAGATTGGCACGGAGTCGCCTTCGGAAAAGCCATTACCGTTCATCAGGATAAAAACGAGATAACTCTCATCGGCAGTGACAAAGAGGATTTTGAAAAAATCTGGAAAAAATATTTTGACCTTGACAGAGATTATAAGGCAATATGCAATTCTTTTTCACCGGATGAAATGCTTAAAAATGCGGTGAATGCTTATCCGGGAATAAGAATTCTCAGGCAAGAGAGCTGGGAAACACTCTGTTCATTCATCATTTCCCAGAATAACAACATCCCCAGAATTAAGGGGATAATCGACCGCCTTTGTCGCCTTGCCGGTGACGATATGGGGAACGGGGATTTCACCTTTCCCTCACCGGAAAAAGTTGCGTCTCTCGGTGTTGACGGCCTTGCTCCTTTAAGGCCGGGGTTTCGGGCGAAATATATAATTGATGCCGCCCAAAAAGTATCGAGCGGCATCGTGGATTTTGAACTTGTTGATAAATTGCCACTTGAAGAAGCGGCATCGGAACTTAAAAAGATAACCGGAGTGGGTGATAAGGTTGCCGCCTGCACTCTCCTTTACGGCTTCGGCAAGGTTGACGCATTCCCCATAGACGTGTGGGTTAAACGCATTTTGGCTGAGGATTACCCCGACGGCCTTCCGGAATGTATGAACGGCGTTCACGGCATCGCCCAGCAGTATCTTTTCCATTATAAAAGAAATCCGGTATAAAAGAAATCCGGTTTAGTTTTGGCCGGTAAGAACATTAAGCGCTTCTATATATCCTTCAGGGCCTTTGCCGCTTATTATTTTTTTGGCTGCAAGAGATGTTATTGATACTTTGCGGAAGTCCTCACGCTGCGAAATATCGGAAATATGAACCTCAACCGTGGGGATTTGAACGGCTTTCAGCGCGTCAAGAATTGCAATGGAATAATGTGAATAAGCGGCGGGATTTATTATAATTCCGTCAGCTTTTTTATATGCCTGCTGGATTTTATCGACGATTTCACCCTCGTGATTTGACTGAAAAATCTCGAAATCAACATTTTTGGCGTTGCAATAAACTTCAATCATTTCACAAAGGGAATTATAATCTTTTTTGCCGTAAATATCGGGTTCACGAGTTCCGAGCATATTTATATTTGGCCCGTTTATAATGAGTATATACATTCAATCACCTCATCCGTTGATGAATTTTCATTTACTTTGAAAGTTATATCGGCGGCATTTTTGTATTTTGACACTCTTTCGTCATAGAGGGCTTTCGTTCCTCTTTTTTCGCTGAGAGGCCTGCCCTTAGATTCAAGCATTTCGAGTGGGGTATCAAGAAAAACGACTATGCCGTTTTCTCTCAGAATTTCCGTATTTTCATCTCTTATTATTGTTCCGCCGCCGGTTGATATAACCGCGCCTCTTTCATTTCTTATTAAACTTATTGCAACGCTTTCAATATCGCGAAACGCCTTTTCACCGCTCTTTTCGATTATTTCGGGGATTTTTTTGCCGCCTTTTTCGATTTCTTCATCCGTATCGATGAAATTTCGCCCAAGTTTAACGGCAATCTCCCTGCCTACGGTGGTTTTTCCGCAGCCGGGCATACCGATAAGAACGATGTTTGCACTTTTAAGGTGAATTTTTTTGATTATATCCTCAACACATTCATCGGGGATTGATTTGCCGGTGAAAATTTCACTGCTTCTCTTTGCCTGAGAAACCAGCATCGGCAAGCCGCCGCTTGCTGTTATTCCGCATTTTTGGGCGTCTTGAATTAGCTTTGTTCTGAAGGGGTTATAGATAAGGTCAAAAACAAATTTGCAATTTTTGAATTTGCTTATGTCAATGACGCTCTCGCCGCATTTCGGGAACATACCCACGGGAGTGGTGTTTACAACAATATCCGCATCAAAGTGCTTGTCAATATTGCCGTAATTATTTGGGCCCGTTCTTGAAATCACAACGGATGAAGCTCCGGCTTTATCCATCACATATTGAACGGTTCTTGATGAGCCGCCAAGGCCAAGAATAACAACCTTTTTATCCTTTGGATTGCAGCCGACTCTTTTCAGCATAAATTCAAAGCCGTATGCGTCGGTGTTGTATCCGTAAAGTTTATCGCCTTTACAAACGCAGGTGTTGACGGAGCCGATTTCCTTCGCCGCATCCGATAAAACATCGCAGCGATTGAAGGCCTCAATCTTATAGGGAATGGTAACATTGAAGCCGGTATATTCGTTTTTTTCAAAAAAAGAATTGAGATTTTCTTTTTCGGTCGGGCTTAAAGTGTATTCATAATCCCCTAAAAGCGAGTGAATTTCGGGCGAGAGTGAATGAGATAACTTTTCCCCCAGAAGCGTAAATTTTGTTTTCATATTTTATTTTGGTAATCCTTTGAAAGAGAAATGAGTTTTATCATTAGTTCTTCGGCATAATCCGAAAGAGCGTCGGGAACGGCGGCTCTTGCGTTTTCAATAACAACTTTTTCTCTTTTTTCGTCTGTTACGGCTATGCCGTTTGCCGTTTTATATTCCCCGATTTCTTTTGCCGTTTTCATTCTTTCGGCGAAAAGGCGGAGAATTTCGGCATCGATTTTATCTATTTTATTTCTTAATTCTTCCATAATTTTATCCCAAATACTGAATTAAAGCGATTGCGGCGGCTGACTCAACTGCGGGGCCGACTCTCATAAGAATGCAGGGGTCGTGCCTGCCTTCAATTTTAAGGGTGACATTTTCTTTTGTTTCAAGATTTATGCTCTTTTGCTCGGCAGCGATTGAGGGAGTGGGTTTTACGGTGCAGGTGAAAACTATGGGCATCCCGTTTGAAATTCCGCCGGACATACCGCCTTGATGATTTGTTTTGGAGATAATTTTTTCACCGTCATAGGCATATTCATCGTTGTTTTCACTGCCAAAGGGAAGGGTTTCACCGAATTCAATCCCTTTTATTCCGGGAATTGCGAAAATGCAGTGGGCGATGGCACTGTCAAGTCCGCCGAATATGGGCTCGCCAATACCTGCGGGAACTCCGGTTATTTCACAGCGGATTTTGCCCCCGACGGAATCGCCCTTTGCCCTGACTTCATCGATAATATTTTCAATTTCTTTATCGGACGGATTTTCTTTTTCGCCGATTTTAACAATTTCGGTTTTAACTGAAATCCCTTTATTTTCAAGCATTTGCAAAATTATTCCGCCGGCAAAACAAAGGGGAGCGGTAATTCTGCCGCTCAGAGCGCCTCCGCCCATGTAATCGTTGAAACCGCCGTATTTCACAAACGCAGGGTAATCCGCGTGTGAAGGTCTGGGAATGTTTTTGAGCTTTTCGTAATCCCTGTCGTTCACATCCTCATTTTCTGTTATGCCGCAAAGGGGCGCGCCGCAGGTTTTGCCCTCGAAAATGCCGGAGAGAATTTTGAATTCATCCTTTTCTTTTCTCTTGGTTGTGAGTGCACCGCCGGGTGCTCTTCTCCCGATAAAAGCGTTAAGTTTATCAAAATCGATGGGGAAACCGGCAGGTAGTCCGTCAATAACGGCGCCCATCGCATCTCCGTGGGACTGACCGAAAAGTGTAATCTTGATTTTATCGCCGAATGTAAATGACATAGTTATCACCCTTTATTTCAGTATGCAGTTGCCTTCAAAATCCTCAAAAAATGAAGGATAGGATTTTGAAACGCAATCGGAGTTAAGTATGGTTACAGCCCTTTCGCATTTTAACGAAGCCAAGGCAAGTGCCATGGCAATTCTGTGGTCGCCGAATGAATCCGCTTCTCCGCCTTTGAGTGAGGATTTCCCCGTTATCAAAAGAGCGTCATCAGTTTCTTTTATATCCCCGCCTATTGCACCGAGGGCTTTACAGAGGGTTTCAAGGCGGTTCGTTTCTTTATATTTAAGACGGGCTGCATTATATATCTTTGTTTTTCCGCTTTTTGTGAGAGCGTATGCCGCAAGGACAGGCACCAAGTCGGGGATATCCGAGGCGTCAATTCCGCTTTTATCAAGCAGAGTCATAATCGCTCTGTCGCCTTGAAGAGAATTGAAATTCAGCCCCTCAACCTCTTTTTTTGCGCAGATAAAATATGCCGCTGCGGACCAGTCACCCTCTGCCTCATAATCTTTTGCAACGTATTTTTGATTTCCGGGAATTTCAAAGCCGTTATCTTTTTTGATGATTTCAACCCCGAAATGCCTCATAACCTCAAGAGTCATTTCAATGTATGGTTCGGATTGCAGGGGAGTGGTGAGGATAATTTCGCTGCCCCTATCAAGATTAGGCAGAGCCATCAGCAGACCGCTTATATATTGGGATGAAATGTCGCCGGGCAAAATATATTCACCGGCAGCAAGTTTTCCGCCTGCGAATTCATCCGATATTATCATTCCGTTGCTTTGAAGCAAATCGTAATAAACTTTGTTTGGCCTTGATTTGAGCTGAGGGCTCATTTCTGATTTACATTCCTTGCCGATAACCCCGATGAGCGGCAAAATAAATCTCAAAGTTGCGCCGCTGCTGCCAACGTCAATAAGGGGCAATTTGCTCTTATCGAATTCCCTTTGAATTTTTCTCTCTGTAAAGTTAAATTCCTTTACAAAGAAGCCGTTATTCCGTTTATCGATATTATTACCGAGAGCATTCAAGCAGTTTGCCGTTGCCAAAACGTCATCGCAGAAGTTGTTACAGGATATAAAGCACTCACCCCGACTCATTGAAGCACAAATCAGGGCACGCTGAATATATGATTTTGATGATGGAATGTTAATTTTATTCATAAAAAAATATTATCACTTTCCTTATGTTAAGTCAAATATAACTTTCGTTAATGACTATTTTGAAAATAAATCACAAACAACAAAAAAAGTGTGTAATATATCGGATTTTGTGATATAATAAATCAAATGCACAGAGAGGAG
>R15__coassemble_1316_pt1 | contig 12806 bp, 9 predicted proteins | sample R15__metabat2_low_PE_056 | metagenome-assembled genome bin R15
CCTTCATCGTTATCGCCTTCAAAATGGCGGTCGATAACAGTAATACTTACATCCATTTTTTAATTCCTTTGCATAATAAGTCATCATAATATAACACCACAAAGACGAAATTGTCAAGTGCGCTAAATTTTATTTGCTTTTTTCCAAATTAGAAAAATGATATATAATATATATGATATAATACCTTGAATTATAAATATATATTAAGGAGACCTATATTATATGGCAGAAATTACAGGCATTTTGAATGATATTTACAAAGGGCTCAAGCCGGCAATGGAAGACAGCGGCTTTGCTCCCGTGATTCCCGAAGGAACAGAAAAAGATGCTCTCCCTGCGGTTACGGACAGCGGCAGAATTTATATCGAGTATAAAGGCGAAGGCAAGGCACTGAGAATAGAGCATTTCAACAATAAGATTTCTCTTCTCGGCGCTCTCAAAGAGGGTGAAATTCTTCCCGGCGATTACAGCCAACTTGCCCTCTCTCTTCTTGAGGTTGAAACGGCAAACGAAAAGGATGTCAGATTTATCGTGAATGACTTTTCGGATACAATAGCCGAAACCTTCGGAACAAAAACCGTCAAGGCAGTCAAATCAAAACTTCCCACTCCCGTTTCAAAGGCGGCGGCAAAGAGCGGAGCGGTCTCCTATGACCCCAACACCCTCGCCAACAGATTCACGGCAATATTCCCGGAACTGAGAGATGAATATAAGGCCAATGTTGAAAAATATGGCCAGTTCCTTTCCGAGGATTTCTTTATAAATCACGGCACTCCTAAGGTTATGGAAGTCATCAAGAGAAATAACGATGCCGAAATGAAGCGCATGTTCAAACTCTTCAACGAAATTTATGAAGACGGCACAAACGAGACTCAGAGTCTTATCTGCGTCACGATTCTCGGCACTCTTGAAAACGAGGAACAGCTTGCAAATTGCATCGACTATATGAGCGATGACCTCACCGCTCCCGTTATTCAGGTCAACAAATTCCTCTGGTCAAAAGACGGCAGAGGTGCAAAGATGAAACTTGCAAATCCCCCGAAATATAAGCCCAAAAAGAAGAGCAAGGGCGGCTTTGCTTCAAGAGTGGGCATGCAACAATAAGATTGTGAAATTATGCGGGATTCCGCGTCAAATATAAAGATGGTGAAATAAGTATGGAAAACGAAAAAATCGAATTGACAGAAGAAACAGCAGTCCAGGAAATCGTTGAGGAATCCATCGAAACGGTTGAAATTGAAAGCGGCGATATGGAAACTCTCGTTACCGAAGAATATGACGCAAGTCAAATTCAGGTTCTTGAGGGCCTTGAAGCTGTTCGTAAAAGACCGGGTATGTATATCGGTTCCACAAGTTCATCGGGCCTTCATCATCTCGTTTATGAGATAGTTGATAACTCCATAGATGAATCTCTTGCGGGCTATTGCACCCACATCGAGGTTGAAATTGAACCGGGCAACATAATCTCCGTTACCGATAACGGCAGAGGTATTCCCGTTGATATTCAGGAGCAGACCGGAACCAGCGCACTCGAAGTTGTTTTCACGGTTCTTCATGCCGGCGGCAAATTCGGCGGCGGCGGATATAAAGTATCCGGCGGACTTCACGGCGTTGGCGCATCCGTTGTTAACGCCCTTTCCGAATGGCTTGAGGTTGATGTTCACAAAAACGGCAAAATCCACCACATGAAGTTCTCAAGGGGCTATATCGTTGAACCCCTCACCATTATCGGCGATACCGATATAACCGGAACAAAAGTTCGCTTCAAACCGGACCCCGAAATGTTTACGGATACAACCGTTTATGATTACGAAATTCTTCATAAGCGCCTTCAGGAAGAGGCGTTCCTCAATGCAGGGCTTAAAATCAGTCTTGTTGACTCCCGTGTTGAAAGTGAAGAAAAGCCCGAAGAAAAGCGCAAGGATATTATGTGCTATGAGGGCGGTATCAAAGAGTTCGTAACCTACCTCAACAAAAACAAGACTCCCATTCACGAAGATATAATCTATATGTCGGGCAAAAAAGACGATGCCATGGCAGAACTTGCCATGCAATATACCGACACCTATAACGAAGTGGTTGTTTCCTTTGCAAACAATGTTCACACTCCCGAAGGCGGTATGCATGAAGACGGTTTCAGAAGAGCCCTCACAAATTCCATCAACAAATACGGCAAAAAAGCAGGCCTTCTTAAAGGCGACGATAAAGTATCGGGCGAGGATTGCCGTGAAGGCATAACCTGCATTATATCCGTTAAACTTACGGAAGCACAGTTTGAAGGTCAGACGAAGCAGAAACTCGGTAATGTTGAAGTCAGAACTCTCGTCAATTCCCTCGTAAACGATGCTCTCGAACAGTATTTTGACGATAATCCCGCCGTGGGCAAGGCAATAATTGAAAAAGCCCTTACCGCAAACCGTGCAAGGGAAGCCGCCAGAAAGGCGAGAGAATCCGTCAGAAGAAAGACCGGCCTTGAATCCGGTCAGATGCCCGATAAACTTCAGGACTGCAACGAAAGAGACCCGTCCCTTTGCGAAATTTACATCGTCGAGGGCGATTCGGCTGCCGGCTCCGCCATTCAGGGCAGAGATTCAAGATATCAGGCAATTCTTGCAATGTGGGGCAAAATGCTCAACGTTGAAAAAGCGAGAGTTGATAAGGTTTATGATAACGATAAACTCAATCCCCTTATCGTTGCTCTCGGCGCAGGCATAGGCGAAGAATTCAATATGGAAAAACTTCGTTACCATAAGATTATCATCATGTCCGATGCCGATGTTGACGGCGCCCACATCAGAACCCTTCTTCTCACATTCTTCTTCAGATATATGAGACCTCTTATCGAAAACGGCTATGTTTATTCAGCAGTTCCTCCCCTTTATAAACTCGTAAAGGGCAGAACTCAGAAAGTTGCCTATTCCGATGAGGAGAGAGATGCAATATCCGCCGAAATGAGAGGCGGAAATGAAGATGCCAAGATTGATATTGCCAGATACAAAGGTCTTGGTGAAATGAATCCCGAAGAACTTTGGGATACAACAATGGACCCCGAAAAGCGTTCCCTTCGCCGCATAACCCTTGAGGATGCCGTTGCGGCGGACCAGATATTCACTCTGCTTATGGGCGAGGAGGTTGACCCCCGCCGTGAGTGGATTGAAACAAATGCAAAATACGTTGAAAATCTTGATATATAAGGAGGTGGAGTAAAGATGGCACATAACAGAGATTATAAACCCGAGGATATAGCATTCCCCGATCAGGTTATTACGGTTTCAAACATAGTTGAAGAAATGAAACAGGCGATGCTGGACTACTCCATGTCCGTTATCGTTGACCGTGCACTTCCCGATGTTCGTGACGGTCTTAAACCCGTTCACCGCCGCATACTTTACACTCTCTATGAAGACGGCCTTACCTCCGATAAGCCCTTCAGAAAGAGCGCAACCTGTGTCGGCGACGTTTTGGGCCGTTATCATCCCCACGGCGACGCATCGGTATATGATGCAATGGTTCGTCTTGCCCAGAATTTCTCTATGAGATATATGCTTGTTGACGGTCACGGAAACTTCGGTTCCGTTGACGGCGACCCACCGGCCGCCTACCGTTATACGGAAGCAAGAATGAGCAAAATCTGCAACAAGATGCTTGAGGATATAAACAAGGATACGATTGATTGGAACCCGAACTTTGACGAAACTCGCAAGGAGCCCAGAGTTCTTCCCTCAAGATTTCCGAATCTTCTTGTAAACGGTTCGCAGGGTATTGCCGTTGGTATGACGACAAATATTCCGCCCCACAATTTAGGCGAAGTTATTGACGCGTGCGTATGCGTGCTTGATAACCCCGATGCAACCCTTGATGACCTTCTCAAATGTGTTCACGGCCCCGATTTCCCCACCGGAGGAATAATCATGGGCAGATCCGGCATAAGAGAGGCGTATGCCACCGGCAGAGGCAAGGTTGTTGTCAGAGCCAAAACCGAATTTGAGGAATACGGCAGAGAAAACAGAACAAGAATAATCGTTACCGAACTTCCCTACATGGTCAAGAAGCGCGCTCTTCTCAAAAAGATAGCCGACCAGGTCAGAGAAAAGAGATTGGAAGGCATTTCCGACCTTCGTGACGAAACCGATAAAAACGGCATGCGTGTCGTTATCGAACTTAAACGTGATGCCAATGCTCAGGTTGTTCTCAACAAGCTCTTCAGCCAGACCGAAATGCAGTCATCCTTCGGCATCATAACAAGAGCCCTTGTTGAGGACCAAAAGCAGCCCAAAATTCTTTCACTGAGAAATTATCTTGATGAATATCTTGCATTCCAAGAAGAAGTTATCAAGCGCAGAACTCAGTTTGACCTTAAAAAAGCGCAGGAGAGGGCCCATCTTCTTGAAGGCCTCATCAAAGCGCAGGATAATATTGATGAAGTTATCCACATTATCCGCACAAGTTATGATGACGCCAAAGAGAAACTTATGGAACGCTTTGGGTTTGATGATATTCAGGCGCAGGCAATTCTCGATATGCGTCTTAAAGCCCTTCAGGGACTTGACAGAGAAAAACTTCAGTCGGAATATGACGAACTTCAGGAAAAGATTTCATATTATAAGCAGCTTCTCGGAGACGAGGTTATGCTTCGCAATGTTCTCAAAGAGGAACTTATTGCCATAAAAGAAAAATACGGTGACGAAAGAAAGACCGAAATCGTTGATGTCAGCGGCGAGGTTGACCTTGAAGACCTTATCCCCGAAACCGAAAGCGTATTCGCTCTCACCGAAATGGGCTATATCAAGCGCACAAGCGTTGATGAATATAAGCAGCAGGGCAGAGGCGGCAAAGGCGTCAAGGGCATGAAGCAGAGAGAAGAAGATAATGTTAAGATGCTCTTCACCTCCTCCACTCACGATAGAATTATGTTCTTCACCTCACTTGGCAGAGCATATATGGTCAAGGGCTATGAAATCCCCGAGGGCTCACGCCAGAGCAAGGGCACAAATGTAGTCAATGTTCTTCCCGTTATGCAGGGCGAAAAAGTCACTGCGATGATAGCCGTTCCCGAATTTGGTCAGGAAGATGCATATCTTTCAATGATAACAAGAAACGGCATAATCAAGAGAACATCCCTTGATATATTCAAGAATATCAGAAAGAACGGCCTTATCGCCATTCACCTTGATGAGGGCGATGAACTTGGCTGGGTTCGTCTCACAAAGGGCAACGGCAATATCTATGTTGCCACAAGAAGGGGCAAGATAGTATCCTTCAACGAAATTCAGGCAAGAGAAACAGGCAGGCAGTCGAGAGGCGTTAAGGCAATCAAACTTGCCGAGGGCGACTATGTTGTGGGCGCCGATGTTCTTTCGGATGATAAATTCGTTCTCACCGTTTCGGAAAACGGACTCGGAAAACTCTCACCCGCATCCGAATATCCCATCCACTCGAGAGCAACAATGGGCCAGACTAACTTCAAGATTGATAAATACGGCGAGGTTGTCTGCGTTCAGTCCGTCAATAACGAAAATGACCTTATGATAATGACCGCCGGCGGAATGATGGTCAGAATTTCACTTGAAACCATCACACCTCATTCGAGAACATCCAAGGGCGTTAAGATTATGAGCTTGCCCGAGGGCGACAGAATTATTTCCGTTGTTGCAGTTTCAAAGGCAGAGGAAGAGCCGGAAGAGGCCACCGAAACCGAAGGCAATGAATCAACTGCACCTGAAGGCGAAGCCGCCGAAACATCGGAAGAAAACTGAAATTCTCACGAAGGCAAAGCCGATGAGTAACGGAAGAAAACTGAAATTCTCCGAAAACAAAATTTCTATTTACTACGCACTGAAAAGGAGGCACTTATGAATATAGCACTTATTGCCCATGACGCAAAAAAAGAACTCATGGTTCAGTTCTGCATCGCATATTGCGGAATTCTCAGCCGTCACAATCTTTTTGCAACAGGCACAACCGGCAAAATGGTATCCGAGGCAACAGGTCTTGAAATAACAAGATTTCTCAGCGGGCACCAGGGCGGCGACCAGCAGGTTGCATCCGCAATCGCATGCAATGAGATAGACCTTCTCCTCATATTCAGAGATCCTCTCACCGCAAAGCCCCACGAACCCAACGAGGCAACGCTTTTAAGACTTTGCGATGTTCATAACGTTCCGGTTGCAACCAACATTGCAACTGCAGAAGCGCTCATCCACTCTCTCGCAAGAGGCGACCTGGATTGGAGAGATATAGTAAATCCCAAAAATTAATTTCCTCGATATTTTCTGAAAGGACCGATGCACTCGCAAAATAATTTTTATGAATTAAGTTTTGCGTAATTTTGCATCGTGTGGCAATACTATGGCACTTGTAACCAAAGCAATAAAAGGCACTCAGGACCTTATGCCGGAAGAAACCGGCAGGCAGAGATTTCTTGAGAGCACCCTTTTTGAAATAGCCGAATCCTTCGGCTTCAGAGAAATCCGCACCCCCGTTTTTGAACATACGGAACTTTTCCAAAGGGGTGTTGGCGAAACAACCGATGTTGTTCAGAAAGAAATGTATACCTTCGATGATAAGGGCGGCAGGTCAATAACCCTTCGCCCCGAAGGCACCGCAGGCGCAGTGCGCTCATTCCTTGAGCATGGACTTTTCAATGAGGCCCTGCCTTCAAAACTCTGTTATCTTCTCAATTGCTATCGCTACGAGAAACCTCAGGCAGGCAGATGGAGAGAATTCCAGCAGTTCGGCGTTGAATGTTTGGGAACCGCTTCCCCCGTGGCGGATGCGGAAGTCATTTCCCTTGCAAACGAAATTTTCTCGTTCTTCGGCGTTGAAGGGCTTGAACTTCAGCTCAATTCCATCGGTTGCCCCGAATGCAGAAAAAATTATCACAAGGCGCTCAAAGAATATTTTGAGTCAAGAAAAGATGAGCTTTGCCCCACCTGCCTTGAACGCCTTGACAAGAATCCCATGAGAATTCTTGACTGCAAGAGCCCCATCTGCAAAGAAATCTGCGAGGGTTCACCCCTCATTATCGATTATCTTTGTGATGACTGCGCTCAGCATTTTGAATCCGTTAAAAAGTATCTCGACAAAATGGGCATAAACTATGTTGTTAATCCCCGTATTGTCAGAGGCCTCGATTATTACACCAGAACCGTTTTCGAATTTGTTTCAACAAGCATCGGCGCCCAGGGAACAGTCTGCGGCGGCGGCCGTTATGACGGCCTTGTTGAGGAGCTGGGCGGTCCCAAAACTCCCGCTCTCGGTTTCGGTATGGGCACCGGCCGTCTTAAAATGGTTATGGAAGCCCAGGGCATAAATCTTCCCGAGGATAAACCCTGTGATATCTATCTTGTTCCCATGGATGAAGAGGCGTCACTTGAAGCAATGAAGATGGTTACGGACCTTCGTTCAAACGGAATTCACGCCCAGACTGATGTTGTGGGCCGTTCACTCAAGGCACAGATGAAATATGCCGATAAAATCGGAGCAAAGTTCACGGCGGTCATCGGCAGCGATGAACTTGCCAAGGGCGTTGTTGCAGTCAAAAATATGAAAACGAGAGAAACAAAGGAACTTCCCATAGAAGATTTTGAGGACAGTTTCCTTCGCCTCACTCTTGACGATGCCACCGAAGGCATTGCGTCGGGGGATATAGACCTCGGCACCCTGTTCGGAATATAACAAAACCACTCACCAACCGATAATTTTGATTGAAAGAGGAGAAGTTATGGGCAAATATGCTATCTACGGTGCAGGTTCCCTCGGAACCGTTCTCGGCGCCTACATGACAAAAAACGGAGTTGATGTTGAACTTGTCAACAGAAACAAGGAACATACCGCTGCCCTCAAAGAAAAGGGCGCAACCATAAAAGGAACGGTTGAATTTTCTGTTCCCGTAAAGGCAATATTCCCCGATGAAATGAGCGGCGAATACGATGTCATATTCCTTATGACAAAGCAACTTTTCAATCCTGATGTTGTGGCATTTCTTAAGCCCATGCTCAGCGAAAAAGGTGTTATCGTAACCCTTCAAAACGGAATCCCCGAACCCGGAATTGCCGAAATCATCGGCAAGGACCACACCATCGGCTGTGTTGTTGAATGGGGCGCAACCCTTTCCGCTCCCGGTGAAAGCACCCTCACCAGCGAACCCGACTCCCTTTCATTCCACATGGGCAAAATGGAGGGCATAACAGATGAGCAGTTTAATCTTGTTAAAGATTTGCTCGAAAAGATGTGCCCCGTTTTTGAAGAAGAAAATCTTCTTGGCGCCCGCTGGTCAAAACTTCTCATAAACGCAACATTCTCAGGCCTCGGCACCGTTATGGGCGGTCTCTTCGGCGATGTTTCCGAAGGGAAAGACGCTCAGAAGGTTGCCGTAAGATGTATGAAAGAATGTATAGATGTCGGCCATGCGGCAGGCGAAGAATTCGCACCCGTTCAGGGCAAAAACATTACAAAACTTTTCTATTATACCAATTCCTTGAAGAGAGCTTTTGCAATATTCCTTCTTCCCATCGCCATGAAAAAGCATCGTCTTCTTGAGCCCTCAATGCTTCAGGACCTCAAGAAGGGCAAGCCCTGTGAGGTTGATGCAATAAACGGCGTTGTTTGTGAATGGGGCAAAAAGTGCGGCGTTCCCACTCCCATAAACGATAAAATCGTTGAGATAATCAAGAAGGAACAGGCAGGCGAACTGCCCCTTTCAAAAGATAACATCAAACTTTTTGATGAACTTGTAAAGAAAGTGAAATAAAGCAAATGTTAATTGATATTGCCAAGGCAAACAGAAGTTACAGGGGCTATGATGAAAGTTATGTTTTCACAAAAGAGGAACTCCTTGACCTTGTGAACATAACAAGATTTGTTCCTTCAAGTGTAAACAAACAGCCCTTCAAATATTATGTTTCCTATGAAAAAGAAGAGGTTGCCCTCATACAGTCAATGACAAAGTGGGCGGCAGCTCTGCCCGAAATGGAACTCCCTCACCCCGGCAAACGCCCCACCGGATTTGTTATCGTTTGTCAGGATTTGGATATAAACCCGAATCCTGCCAGATACAGCACGGATATCGGCATTGTTGCCCAAACCCTTCTGCTTTATGCAGCCGAAAAGGGGCTTGGCGGATGTATGATAGGCAATTTTAAGCCGGAGGAAGTCAAAGAAAAACTTAACCTCGGTGATAATCTTCATCCCGTTCTCATAATCGCCCTTGGCAAGCCGGATGAAAAAATAGTTCTCACTGACCTTGAAAACGGCGAAAATTCAAATTATTACAGGGACGAAAACGATGTTCATTATGTTCCCAAAAGAAAACTTGAGGATATAATAATCAACAAATGATTAAAAAATATATAGGCACAAAAGATTTCTATAAGATGGTTTTGGTAATCGCAGTGCCCATTATGATTCAAAACGGGTTCACAAATTTCGTATCCCTTCTTGACAACATAATGGTTGGGCGAATCGGCACGGATGAAATGTCCGGCGTAGCCATAGTGAACCAACTTATATTCGTATTTAACCTGACTGTTTTCGGCGGACTTGCCGGAGCCGGCATTTTCGTTTCTCAGCTTTACGGCAGCGAAAATTATCAGGGAATAAAAAGCGTTTTCAGATTAAAACTTTATATAGGTCTCGGGGTTCTCGTTGCAGGCTGTGCCGTTTTGTATTTTTTTCAGGATAATCTTATCGGCTATTTTCTCCACGACGGCAGCGAAACCGGCGACCCGGTTGCAACTTTGAACTACGCAAAGCAATATCTCAACATAATGCTCATAGGCCTTGCACCCTATGTTCTTTCTCAGGTTTATGCAAACACTCTGAGAGAGGTTGGGCAAACGGTTTCCCCCATGAGCGCCGGTGTTGCGGCAGTTCTTGTAAATCTTGTTTTTAACTACCTGCTCATTTACGGCAAATTCGGTTTCCCGGTTATGGGAGTGCGAGGGGCAGCCATAGCAACGGTTATTTCAAGATATGTTGAATGCGGCATATTGATAATATGGACCTTGCTGCACAGAAAAGATTACGATTTTGTTCGCATATTTACAAAGGTAAAAATGCAGAAGACGCTCGTCTTCGATGTTCTCAAAAAAGGGTTCCCTCTTCTCATAAACGAACTTTTCTGGTCCGCCGGAATGACCATTATGACTCAATGCTTCTCCATGAGAGGGCTTGCAGCCGTAGGCGCCGTAAACATAGCGGCAACAATATTTGATATTTTCAATATTGTTTTTATTTCACTTGGATGCAGCGTTGCAACGATAGTGGGCAACCTTTTGGGCGCAGGCAAAATGGAAGAGGCAAAGGATACGGACAACAAAATGCTTTTCTTCTGCGTTGTGAGTTGCCTGATATTCTCAATACTTATGATTATTGCCGCACCCCTTTTCCCGAAGGTATATAACACCACTGACGAAGTGCGTAATCTTGCAAAGCAATTTATAACAATACTTGCCTTGCTTATGCCCTTCTTCTCATATAATCACGCCGCCTATTTCACAATCCGTTCCGGCGGCAGAACCTTTATAACAATGCTCTTTGACAGTTGCTTTGTGTGGATTTTCAATGTGACGGTGGCATTCTGCCTTTCAAGGTTTACCGATATTCCCGTTGTTATCCTATATGCAATATGTCAGGGCATGGATATACCGAAATGCTTATTCAGTTACCTTTGCATAAGGAGCAATATCTGGATGCAAAACATAGTTAAAGATAATAATAATTGATGCCATCGGCATAAAGGAGATAAAATAATGAAATACAACGAATTTGCAGGTGTTTATTCACTTCTTCTCACCCCCTTCAACGAAGACAGGTCTGTTGATTACAGAGCATACGAGGAATATGTTTCATGGCAGGCATCCTTTGCTCCCCAGCATCTTTTTGCAAACTGCGGTTCTTCCGAAATGATGCAGCTCACAAAGGATGAAAGACTGAAACTTGCTTCCCTTGCAGTAAAGAATGCAAACGGAATTCCCGTTTTTGCAACCGGCAACCTTGAAATGGACCCCGAAAGTGAACTTGACGAAATGAAAAAGCTTCAGGAAGCAGGGGTTTCCGGCCTTGTTTTTGTAACAAAAGGTATGTGTGACAGACCTGACGAAATGTTTGATTACATAACATCTCTCGCTTCAAAAACAGAGCTTCCCGTTGTTCTTTATGAGTTCCCCGGTCTTCAGCCCCACTGCATGGATGCCGACACTTACGGCCGCCTTGCCGCAACAGGTCTTATCAAGGGCATAAAAGATACAACCTGCAAAATCGAAGAGATAACAAAGAAAATCAAGGTTCAGGGCGAAAGCAATGTTCTTCAGGCAAATATGCCCTATCTTTATGATGCATACGAAAACGGCGCAAGAGGCGTTGTTTCAACACCCACAACCTGCGGTGCAGACCTTTTCGTCAAGATGTGGGATGAATGGGTTAAGGAAGATAAAGAAGCTGCTTATAAGACCTTTGAGCAGATTATCAACCTTGATAACGCAATCGATTCCGGCTTTAATGCCAGCGCAAAATACCTTTGCATGTGCAGAGGTGTCAAGATGAATTGGTACACAAGAGGCAACCACAACCTCGGCGGAGCCAGAAAGAGAAGCATTGAAACCTACGTTCAGTGGGCAACCTCAAACGGAATTCTCAAAAAATAAGAAAATCTCAACATATCGGGAAAGGAGCGATACAGGGCACAGAGCATCGGATATGCCTGTGTAATACCGTATCCCGTGAATAATATGAAAAAATTAAGTGCAGATGTTTGCGCCGTTACTCATGCCGGCAGAGTCCGCAGAGAAAATGAGGATAATTATTCTCTTAACGGCAAACTGACCTCAACCGGTGAACTCAAAAAAGGCAGCGCCTATGTTCAGCATATGAAGGAGCCCTTCCATATTTCCGTTTGTGACGGTATGGGCGGCGAAAGTTATGGCGATGTTGCAAGTTCAATAGCCGTTGAAGAAATCGCAAAAACCGCAGGGAATGTTTTTGACAGCGGTGACGATTTCAGCTTTGTAATTTCCAATGCTCTCGGCGATGCCAACGATAAAATCTGTTCCGAAATCATGGCAAGGGGCAGCCGTATGGGCACAACCCTTGCAGCGGTTTATGTTGTGAAGGGTAAGGCAATTTGTGTTGGTATGGGCGACACAAGAATTTATCATTTCTCAAACGGTATGCTTGAGCAGATGAGTTTTGACCACACCCACGCCCAGGGATTTGTTGACGCCATGGCTGTTTCTCAGGATGACGCCGGAATGATTCCCGACGCAAAGCGTCTTACAAAGCACCTTGGTGTTTTCCCCGAGGAGGCAACCCTTTCACCCAACATCAGCGTTATTGACGATGTTGATAACGGCGATATAATCCTTCTTTGCAGTGACGGTCTCACCGATATGGTATCCGACAGCGAAATTCAGGAAATTCTTGCAAGTGGCGACAACGCAAGGGATGTTACGGGCCGTCTTATAAAGAAAGCCCTCGAAAAAGGCGGCAAAGATAATGTTACCGTTGTTACCGCATTTATGGAAGCGGAAGAAACTGCCGTATTTATGCCCATAGCAGAAGCCATGGTTGGCGACAGCGACCCCGATTACTCCGAGGAATATCAGAGTTCCTACGGTGACGAAACAACCGCAGACGGCGAAAACGCACCCTCACCCTATGCCAATGTGGATTCAAGCATTGCAAAGCAGCCGATGGATAAACTCAAAATAATGAAGATTGCCATCATTGCAATAGTCGCTCTTGCCGTTCTTACAATCGCCGCTCTCGTTATAAAGGGCGTCGTTTCCGGAAAAGAAGAGGAAACAACC
>R15__coassemble_1335_pt1 | contig 12697 bp, 12 predicted proteins | sample R15__metabat2_low_PE_056 | metagenome-assembled genome bin R15
GAATTGCCATAAGGAATGCACCGAAATTTGAAAAAATTGCACTTGCCATAGCTTACCTCCGAAATAAATGTATTTATCAAGTTGATTTTATAACAAACTCAAAGAAAAATCAATTATAATTTATCGTGGGCAGATTACAGTTGACAAATTTTTGAAAAATAAGTATTATAATCAGTTGAAAAAACTTATAAGGAGTTATGACAATGAAAAAACAGGCATTTATGCTTAAACCCTATATATCCGAAACAATTTGGGGCGGCAGACGCCTCATAAACGAATACGGCATTGAAACCGAAAAGAGCAACGCCGCCGAAGGGTGGATGCTTTCTGCGCTCCACAACGGCCCTTCCCTTGTTTACGGCGGTGAAGCAAACGGAATGGAATTCTATAAGCTTCTTGAAGAAAATAAGGATTGGTGGGGCAGCAATGCCGCATCCTTTAAGGATTTCCCCATTCTCATAAAGTTCATTGACGCCATGGATAACCTCTCCGTTCAGGTTCATCCCACAAAGGAATATTGCGAAAAAACAGGCAAAGGCAGAAGCAAAACCGAATGCTGGTATATTCTTGACTGCGATGAGGATGCACAGCTTCTTCTCGGCTTCAAGGATAAGATTACTCCCGAAGAATTCAGAGAATCCGTTGAAAAGGGCAATCTTACGGATTATACCGGAGCGGTGAAAGTTCACAAAGGGGATTTCTTCTTTATCGATTCCGGCACCCTTCACGCAATATGCAAGGGGGTTCTCTTGGCGGAAGTTCAGGAGAGCAGTGACACAACTTACAGAATTTTTGACTATAACTGAGTGGGCAAAGACGGTAAGCCCAGGGAACTTCATATAAACGATGCCCTTGCGGTTACAAAACTTGAAAAATATTCACAGCCGGATTTCTGTAAAGGCGAAACACTTTACAACGATAACAAGAAACTCCTTGCAAAATGTGACCTTTTCACCGTTTTCAATCTTAAAGTTAAAGGCGAATACGAGGATAACTGCGATGAAAAATCCTTCGTTTCCCTTCTTATTCTTGAAGGGGAAGGGGAACTTCTCTGCGCCGGGGAAAAACTTTCATTCAAAAAGGGCGACAGCATATTTATCCCTGCCGGCACAGGCGATTATTCAATAAGCGGCAACACTCAAATACTTGAAACGAGAATCTGATAAATGACTATTGCAAGCGTTCAGAACCTTTCGGTTGAGTTCGGAAGCAACAGAATATTTCACCAAGTCACCTTCAGTATAAATGAGGGTGACTTTGTGGGGCTTATCGGGGCAAACGGCACGGGCAAAACAACCCTTTTTAAGTGCTTTACCGGTGAGCAGGAACCTGCCGAAGGGGGAATTGCCCTTTCAAAAAATTGCCGTTTGGGTTATCTTGAACAGCATGCCTGCGCGGGTTCAACAAGAACAGTCTATGATGAGGCACTCACCGCTTTTTCATCCCTTATCGAACTTGAAAAGCAGATTGAAATTCACCAAAGGCAACTTGAATTAAACCCCGATAATCGGGATGAACTTATTGCGATTCTTGATTCTGAGCAGGAAAAATTCCGTGCAAATGACGGTCTCATATATAGGAGCAAAACCGCATCCGCACTTAACGGCTTGGGGTTTTCAAAGAGCGATTTTGACCTTACTTGCGATAAACTCAGCGGCGGTCAAAGGTCAAAACTGAGTATGTGCAAACTCCTTTTAAGCAATGCGGATTTGATTTTGCTTGATGAGCCCACAAACCACCTTGACATAGCGGGAACAGAGTGGCTTGAGGATTATCTCAAAAGCTACAAGGGCTCGGCGCTGATAATCTCCCACGACAGATATTTTCTTGATAAAATCTGCAACAAAACCGTTGAACTTGCCAACAAAACCTGTTACACCGCAAACGGCAATTACTCCGTTTATCAAAAGCTTAAACAGGAGCGGCTTGAAACAGAGAGAAAGCACTACGAAAATCAGCTTGAAGAAATAAAGAGAATTGAGGGCATAATAGAGCAGCAGCGCTCCTTTGCCCGTGAAAGAAATTTCATCACCGCCGAAAGCAAAAGAAAAATGCTTGAAAAGAAAAAGGCGGAACTCGTTGTGCCCGAGCCGGATATTTCAAAAATGCGGGTTAAATTCACACCGGAATGTGAAAGCGGCAACGATGTTCTTATGGTGAAAGACCTTTCAAAATCCTTTGGTGACAAGCACCTTTTCTCAAAGGGCGATATGGAAATATTCAAGGGCGACAGGGCGTTTATTTTAGGCGCAAACGGCTGCGGAAAAACAACTCTTTTGCGAATTCTCACCCGTGGGCAAAGTGCAGACGAGGGCAGATTTGAATTCGGCTCCTGTGTTCGTGTGGGATATTTTGACCAAAGTCTTGAATCCCTCAGGGGCGGCAAAACAGTTCTTGACGAAATTTGGGATGAGCATCGGCTCATGACGGAAACCGAGGTGCGTAAATACCTTTCGCTGTTTCTTTTCATCGGGGATTCCGTTTTCAAAAATGTTGACTCTTTAAGCGGCGGCGAAAAGGCGAAACTCTGCCTTCTGAAACTGATGCTCTCCGGAGCAAATGTTTTGCTTCTTGACGAGCCCACAAACCATCTTGACATAATTTCACGGGAAGTGCTTGAAAATGCCCTTGCGGATTTTGAAGGAACCATAATTGCCGTTTCTCATGACAGGTATTTCATCAATAAGCTTTCAACAAAAATTTTCAGGATGAAAACCGACGGCTTCGAGAAATTTGACGGCGATTATAACGATTATTGCCGCATCGCCTTGGGTGAAGCGAGCGCAAAGCCGGAGAAAAAAGAAGCGAAGGTGAATTCCTATAAACTCCGCAAAGAGAGAGAAAGCGAAATAAACCGTTTGAGAGGCAAAATCAAACGGCAAGAGGCAGAAATTGACCGGCTCGAAAAGGAGATAAACGAACTTAACGAAAAAATTTCAGACCCCGAAACCGCGGCAAATTATGAGCTCATAATTGAACTTACGGATAAAATCAATAATCTCAGCGAAGAGCAACTCCTTCTCATGGATGAGTGGGAACAAAATAATTCAAGATTAAGTGAATTGGAGAGTGAAGAAGTATGACTCAAACTCAAATGTTTGAAAATGCAAAATGGATTGATTGCCCCGAAGGTGCGCAGGCACCCATATTCAGAAAAGAATTTTCTGCCGTTAAAGGCGAAGAGGCGGAAATCATCATTTGCGGTCTCGGCTTTTTTGAACTTAAAATAAACGGCAAAAGGGTAAGTGACGATTTGCTTGTTCCCAACGCATCAAATTACGGCTATCGTGATATGGATAACTGGAATTATCCCATCTATGATAAACTTTCATTCAGAACCTACTGCGTAAAATATGACCTCACCTCATATCTCGAAAGTGAAAATGCCTTGACGGTTATGCTTGGCGGCGGCTACTATCATCAAAGTTTCTATAAGGGCGAAGGGGATGTAAACTACGGCTCCCCGAAACTTTGTTTCATAATCAAAAAGAAAAGCGGAAATGTAATATCCGATTCTTCCGTTGACTGTTTCAAGGGATTTTTTGAGCGGTGCAATCTTTATTACGGCGAAATTCAGGATTACACCAAAAAGCCCCTCGGATATGAATTCACGGGCTATGAGGGAAAAGATTTTGCGCCGAGCCGTGAAATTGATGCCCCCGAAACGGATTTTTATATGCAAATCGGACCTGCGGATAAGGTGACGGATACCATAACCGACATAAAACTTCTCGAAGAAAAAGACGGCGTCAAGCTCTATGATATCGGCAAAAATATTGCCGGCAGAGCAGTCATTAAATGCGATAAACCCGGTGAAAAAATAAAGGTTCGCTATGCCGAACAGATTAAGGGGCACAATAACTGGGGAATTCATTTCAGCAGTGAGAGATACAGCGACACCTTTATCACCGACGGCAAGCAGAAAGAATACACAACCCTTTTCGGCTGGCAGGGCTTCAGATTCGTTGAAATTACGGGGGATTGTGAAATTCTCAGAGCGGAAATAATCCACTCCGATATTCCCGTAACATCCTCATTCGAATGTGATAACGAAAACCTTAACTGGCTTTATGATACATATATCCACACTCAGCTTTGCAATATGCACTCCGGTGTTCCCTCCGACTGCCCCCACAGAGAGCGTCTCGGCTATACCGGTGACGGTCAGCTTTGTGCCGAGGCGGCAATGCTGATGCTTGACAGCAAATCATTCTATCGCAAATGGCTTTATGATATAGCCGATTGCCAGTGCAAAGAGAGCGGCCATGTGGAGCACACTGCGCCCTTTATGGGCGGAGGCGGAGGCCCCTGCGGCTGGGGTGGCGCAATAGTTGAAGTGCCCCTCAAATACTATCTTATCTATGGCGACAGAAGCGTTCTTGAAGAGTTCTTCCCCAAGATGCTTCACTTCCTTGAATACCTCAATAACAGAAGCGAAAACGGACTCGTTTGCCGTGAAGAAGAGGGCGGCTGGTGCCTCGGCGATTGGCTGCCTCCCGAAAGAATTCGTGTTCCCGAAACCTATGTGAACACCTGCCTTTATATAAGATTTATGAAGCAGGTTATGGAAATTGCCGCCATAATCGGCAGGGAAGATGAGGTTAAGCATCTGCCGGAAAGGATTGCTCTTTCCTCAAAGATGGTGAATGCCGCTTATTACAGCGACCAGCAGGCGGGCTATTGCGGCGATGTTGACGGCGCAAGTTGCCTTGCAATGCAGGCAGGCATCGGCAACGATAAAGTCAAAAATCAAATAATCAAAAAATACAAGAGCAGAGGTATGTTTGACACCGGCATAATCGCCACTCTTGAACTTACCGAGTATCTTTATTCCATCGGCGAAAACGACCTTGCAACAACCCTTCTTTCAAATAACAGAGAGGTTTCCTTCGGCTATATGAAGGCAAACGGCGCCACCACCCTTTGGGAAAACTGGAACGGAGATTCTTCTCAAAATCACCCCATGTTCGGCGCAGTTGCAAGATGTCTTTTCACAAAACTTCTCGGCATAGGTCAGAAGGAAGGCACATGCGCCTTTGAAAGCGTTGTAATAACTCCCCATTTCACTTCTCTTATAAAGAAAGCCAAGGGCGAAATTTCAACCGTCAAGGGCAAGATAAGCGTGGAATACGAAATAACCGATGAAAAAACAAGGGTTAAAGTTTATGCCGAACCCGGTATTAATGCAGAATTCATATATGGCGATATTAAAGAAAAATTCAGCGGCGAGAAGGTTTTTGAATTTTGATTATCAAAAATTTTGAAGAAAAATACAGGGATGATGTGAGGGAAGTCTGCATTGAAACGGGACCCCTTGAAGCGTCAACAAATCCGAAAATCCGTGATTATATTCTTTCAACCTATTGCGAATATTACCTGGATAACGAAAAAGAAAACTGCTTTATCCTCATTGATGAAGAAAAGGATAAAGCGGTGGGATATGTTCTCTGTTGCTCCGATATAAAAAGATTTCGAAAGGGCGCAAAAAAATATTTCAGTTCTCCCGGTGACGTAGGGCTTATGAATGCACTTGAATGTCGAGGCGAGGTTTTTGCACATGAACTTTTCGGCAAAAATTATCCCGCCCATCTGCATATAAATATCAGCGAAAATTATCGTAACGGCGGGTACGGCTCAAAACTTATCTCAACTCTTCTTTCTCATCTTGAAAAAGAGGGAGTAAAAGGCATTTGCCTCATCTGCGGTTACGGCAACAAAGAAGCGATAAGATTTTATAAGAGAAACGGATTTGTTCCCGGTCTCAACATATTCTTTCAAGGACTGCTTATGAAGAGGAAAATCGGATGATTAAATACGGAATAATAGGAACCGGCTGGATTGCCGAATCCTTCATTGAGGGAGTGCGTCTTATGACCGACTCCGCCATTGCCGCCGTTTATTCAAGAACGGAAGAAAAGGGCAATGATTTTGCAAAGAGAAATGATATACCCCTTGTTTATACGGATATTGATGAGTTTGCAAATGGAGATTTTGACGCGGTTTACATCGCTTCGCCAAACGCCTGCCATGCTTCTCAGTCAATAAAAATGATGAAGGCGAGCAAGCACGTTATATGCGAAAAGCCCATTGCCGTTTCGCCGAATGAACTCAGGGAATGCATTGAAATTTCAAAAGAAACCAATCGCATATATATGGAAGCCATAATGTATATGCACACTCCGAACCGCGAAAAACTCCGTGAGGCAGTTGGTAAAATCGGCAACATAACAAGCGCACATTTTGATTTTTCACAGCTTTCCTCAAAATATGCCGCATATAAGAGGGGAGAAACTCCCAATATTTTCAATCCTGCCCTTGCAACAGGCGGACTTATGGATTTGGGCATTTACTGCATTTACCCCGCCATTGACATTTTTGGTGTTCCCAAAAAAATAACTGCCGATGCGGTCTTTATGAGAACGGGCTCCGATGGCAGCGGCAGCGGCACTTTCAATTATGGTGACAAGCTTTTGACCTTTACATATTCAAAAACAGGTCAGGATTATGCCGGCTCATTCATCTATGGTGATGAGGGCACGATAGAAATAGAATCAATTTCAAAACTCACAAACATTAAACTTGTTGATAAAGACGGCAACAAAAAAGTGATTTGCCCGGATATGCCTAAGAGCGAAATAATGGGATATGAGGCAAAAGAATTTGAAGAATTCATAAGCGGCAAAAATATGGAAAAATACAATTTGTCAAGTAAAACAGCTTTACAGGTCAGCGAGCAAATGGAAAAAATCAGAAATCTTGCCGGAATTGAATTCGATTTATAAGAGGGAAAAGCGATGATTCAATATTATCTCAGTAATCCGAAATATATACTTTTAATGGCTGTTCTTATTGCAGTAACGCTGTTTGTTTGCTTCAAGGCGATAAGCGCAAGCATTAAACACGGCAAAAAGAATAACGAAATAATTGCAAAACTCAAAGAAGAAAATGCTCTTCGCAACGAGTTTGCAATTCTCACAAATGAAACGGTTCAAAATGCGGATCCCGTTCGCCTTTTCAAAGGGGTTTCCCTCAATCTTCAAAAAAGAGTTGCGGATAAAGAGGATATGTTTGCCGAATTTGATTCCATGGAAGAGTGGCAAAAATACATCTACGCTCTTTCAATATTTTTTGAGGATGCGGAAAACGGAGTCGGCAACTTTTTCCGTATGAACACAAAGCCCCTTACAAACACCGCTCTCAGAGCTGTGGATGTTATAATCGGCGGCCGCCTATCCGAAATATTCACGGAGGAATATAACCAATTTGACGAGGATAACGAAGAAATATCCCTTGACGATAAACTCATAGCATCTCTCGATAAAGAAGCGGCGCCGCTCCTTTCGAATGGCACCGCAATGAAAACCGCAGGGGAATATATAAAGACACATTTTTCGTGATTCTGCATATAAACTGAGAAAAAATATGCAGAATACCAACATTCTGCATATAAATCTCAAAAAACTCACGATATATCGCAAACCGCTGAGCAGATGCCCTTATAAATTTCACCTTTTTTATATCCGCTTTCTTTGGCGGCAATTTTAGCCGCCTCGGTCTTGCTTTCACCGCCTTCGACAAGTTCGAGGGCGTATTTTATTGCCTCATCAAGAGTCATATTTTCACCCTCATCGGGCTTTGCACCCTCGATTATGAGAACAAGTTCTCCTTTAAGTTCCTCTTTTGAATATTTTTCGGCGGCGGCATAAAGGGTGGTTCTTATAACCTCTTCATGAATTTTTGTAAGTTCTCTGACAATGGCAATCTCCCTGTCATCAAAAATTGCCGCAAGGTCACGGAGCGTTCCGCTTATTTTGTGAGGCGCCTCATAAAAAATTATTGTTCTTTCCTCTTTTTTCAGAGACTCAAACAGCTTCTTTCTCGGCTGTTTTTCAACGGGCGGAAAGCCCTCAAATGTAAATCTTTTTGAAGGCATTCCGGATATGGCAAGGGCTGTTGCAAAGGCAACGGGTCCGGGCACCGACTCAACTTTTATTCCGTTTTCTCGGCAAAGTTTAACAAGGTCCTCACCGGGGTCGGAAATCGCCGGCATACCGGCATCCGTAACTATTGCGCAGTTTTCGCCGGCAAGTATTCTTTCAACTATATATGGTCCCTTTTCAAATTTGTTATGCTCAAAATAACTGATGAGGGGCTTTTTTATTTCAAAATGATTGAGAAGTTTAAGAGAAACTCTTGTATCCTCCGCCGCAATAAAATCGCAGGAGTCAAGAACCTCCGCCGCCCTTGGCGAAAAATCCCCAAGATTGCCTATGGGAGTGCCCACAACATATAAAATTCCGCTCATTGCTCCTCACCTCTGTTTTCAAGAAGATAATCGCCGTAAATTCTTTTCATCTCATCGGAATATTCGTTCCCGTCGCCATATACAAACAACTCCGGCTCAACCTTCATTCCGCTTTTGCCGCCTCTTCGCCCTTCAACAAGAATGAGCCAAGGGGCTTTTTCAGGTCTTTTTGAAACGAATCGCATTCTCTTCGGTTCAATGCCGCATTTTTGCATTGAGGAGAATAATTCCGCCATTCTTTCGGGCCTTATGCACATGCAGAGTTTTCCGCCGAAATTGAGAAGGAATGCGGCGGCTTTGCAAACATCGTCAAAACTGCACATCGTTCCGTGGCGGGCTATTTTATCCGCATTTGATGCGCTTATTATTCCTGCACCCTCTGCAGTGTAAGGGGGATTCATTGTAACAAGATTATATGAGCCGAAATCCACCTTGCCTTTAAGTTCCCTCAGGTCACAGTTCAAAGCGACTATTCTGTCACCTAAATTGTTGAATTCAACGGCTTCATTTATTTGAGAAACTGCCTTTTCACTTATTTCAACGGCAGTTATCAAGCCCGTTTTCTTTTTGCACCAGAGAAGGGGGATTATTCCGCACCCGGAACCCAAATCACAGCATTTTGCCTTTGAACCGGGATTTGCGAAATCGGCAAGAAGAACCGCATCCGTTCCGAAAGTGTGTTCCTTTGAAACGAAAGCGGTAATACCCGAACCGAGATATTCTTTTTGAAAATCCGGTGTTATCATAATGAGTAAACCCCTGTTCTGAGATAAACATATTCCTTTTCGCCTATTCTGAAATACTTATAGACCGGCTCGTGGAAAAGTTTATAATCCCTTACGCTGAAATCGTTAAGGTCAAGAGTCCTGATTTTATAAGAATTCGCGGTGCAAACATACAGCATATCATCGTAATAACTCAAATCGGTGGGATGGCTGAATGTTTTATCTTTGGAACTGCCTATGCGAAATTCAATGCGGTTATATTTCAGCGAATAATTTATAACAGCATTCCCGTCGGGAACGCAGAACCATAAGTCATTCCCTTTTGCGATAATCGACTTTGCGGGATGCCCCATATATTCTATCTTTCTTTCGTCAACGGGCATAAAACTGTCGCTGAGTATTTTAAGCCGACCGTCAGGGTATGAAGCGGCAATGCGACCATCCGGAAGGGTGGCAAGAGAGCAGGTGATAAAATCCACCAAATTTCTTGCTGCATCAAATCCGTCTGAGCCGAATTTACAGGATATATATTGATTAACGGGTATTCTCTCAAAGGAATCCTCAACAGGGTCGAAAAGATGAAAGGAAACCGCTTCTTTTCCGTTGCCCAGAGTTTCTCTTGCGGCATAAATCAAATCGTAATCTGAGGTGATTAAGTCAAGAATATCCGCATTGAAAATTTTTTGCATGGGAATCACTCACTTTGCTTGGATTGTAAGTTTATCGGGGAATTTCTTATGATTTGCCCCTTAATTTCAGATGAATTAAATCGCTGTATTTCAAAGAAAAACCCGCCTTGCCGATGCTGTATCGCTTGTAACCTGCGTAAAGCAGGTGGGTGCCTCCTGCAGTGTTCCGGCTCCCTTCGTCCGCCAAAAGGCGGGAGGTCTGCACTCCGACTGCAGAGAAACGGCTCCCGTGTAGTTGATTGTAGGGTTACATCAGGACACAAACTGTCGCACAAGGCAGGAAAATGACTTCATCTTCGGCGCAGACCGCAAAACGAAGTAAAATTATAGTGTAATGCGAACGGGACAGTGCGTAATCTTGGTTGTCGCTTTGCGACGATTATAACGTTTTGCTAAGCGCCTTTGCCTCGCTTCCGTACCTCAGTACTGTCGCGCTCGGCAAAACCGCTTTCTGCATCCGAATCTGAAGCCATTTTCCGCCGGCATCAAATCTTCGGCGCAGATAGTGCTTAGTCTTCCTCGCTGAACATTTCTGCGAGTCTGTCAAGGAAAATCTGACCGACCTCGTCATATTCCGCATCATCCTCGATGGGGTAAAGGGTTGCTTCATCACCTTCACCGGGTTCAACCTTCAAAACGATGAATTCATCTTCCTCTTCCTGATTGGGGTCCTCGGGCAGGGGAATGAGGGCAACATAAAGCCCCTTATCGGTTTCAATTCTGTCAAGTTCCTCAAATATATGCTCTTTTCCCTCTTCGTCAACAACGCTGACTATATCGGGTGTGTATTCTTCGCTCATATTATTTTTCCTTTCAAATGGATTTTTGTGGATTTTCAGCCGACTCTCTCGGCATTATATTCATATTTTACAATAAAACTCGGTATTAGTCAAGAGATGCATATTACTTTGCGCTTTATTGGCAATTTTGAGAAAAATTACTTTGCGCTTTATTGGCAATTTTGCAAATTTTTACCTTGCGCACTGTTGAAAAAAGTTTGAATAAGTGATATAAATTTGATAACAAAATAAAGTGGGGATGATTTCATGTATCTTGAAGAAAATTTGAAACTCAGGCATCCTCTCAAATTCAAAAACGGCAAATTTCGCGTGCTGGTCTTTTCCGATATGCACGGCGTGAAAAATTATGACACCCGTCTTATCCGTGATATGGATGCGCTTATTGAAAAGCATAAACCCGATTTGGTTCTTCTTAACGGCGATATGGGCTGGAAGGATGCGGTTGAGGATAAAGACACTTTGCGTGAATATCTTAAGGGTATGCTTTCTCCCATGGAAAAACGGCATCTCCCCTGGGCTTATGCCTTCGGCAATCACGATGACGAAAAGGGGCTTTCGAATGAGGAGCAGTTTACCGTCTATGATGAGTTTGAATATTGCCTGACAAAGAGAGGGCCGAAGGAAGTTTCCGGTGTCGGCAACTTCGTTTTGCCCGTTATGAGCAGCGACGAAAGTAAAATCGCTTTCAACATCTGGGGGCTTGATTCCCACGATTCAATGAAGGACTATATAAACGAATTTGACCTTGAAAAAGACCCCTGGTTCTTTAAACTCCCCGACCATATTCACCCTTACGGAAACTATGATACCCTGCGTTTTAATCAGATTTTGTGGTATTGGAATTCCTCGGAAGAACTGAACAAACATAACGGCTCAAAAATTCCCGGAATGATGTTTTTTCACATCCCTCTGCCGGAATTTTGCGAGGTATATAAGAATGTTGCCCAGTGCAAATTCAAAGGAAATCACCGTGAATCCGTTGGCACGGGTCCCTTCAACAGCGGAATGTTTAATGCCCTTGTTGAAAGAGGCGAGGTGAAAACCGTTGTTTGCGGTCACGACCATATAAATGATTTTGACGGTATTTATTGTAAAATAACACTTGCAATGGACGGCGGAATGGGATATGATGGATATTGCGATGAAGATATGCGCGGCGGCAGAATAATTGATATCGATGAAAATGATGCATTTAATCCCGTGACCTATATGGTCCGTTCCGCCGATGCGGTTGAAAATTATCCCGGTGTTTGCGAAAGGATTTATGGCGATGAGTAATGCACTTTTTGATGCGGTTCTTCGTGAAAAAGACCCCATGTATGACTGCGCAATAATCACTCCCGAAAATGGAATTGAATATTGGAAATACGAATGTTGCAACAACGCAAACAACAGCCACAGCGTCACGAAATTCTTTGTTGCAACAACCATCGGAATTCTTCGTGACAGAGGAATGATTGACATCAATGCCCCGGTAACATCATTCTTTGATGAGTCTGCTTTTCCCGATGATTTTGACGAAAAGTGGAATAAGGTTACCGTTTATGATGCAATGCGCCACAAAACGGGAATGGATATAATTCCTTACGGCGTTGATGACGACAACTGCACTCCGAAAATCGGCGATGATTTTCTCAAATACATATTCTCACTTAAACTTGCCTATGAGAGGGATGAATACCGCAGATATTCCGATGCGGCATATTACCTGCTCATGAGAATAATAGGCAGTGTAACAGGGGCTCCAGCCGATGAATTTATGAGAGAAAATATCTTTAATCCCCTTGAATTTCGGCAGTGGTCAATGGCAAAATGCCCCATGGGGCACCCAATCGGCGGAGGCGGATTCTTTGCAAGAAGCGACGATGTTGCAAAACTCGGCTTCGCATACGCCAACGACGGAATATATAACGGCAAACGGATTGTTTCGAAGGAGTGGACCGATATGGCGATGGCAAATGATTTTGCCTGCACCTCCCACAGAGGCACCGATGTTTACGTTAAAACCGGAGCGATGGGGCAGATAGTGGCGTTCACAAAAGAAAGAAAAGCCGCCTGCGCCTGGCACGGTTGTTCTCCGAAGGACGGCAACGCAAGAAATGACCGCCTTCTTGACGCATTTTTGGAATTTCTTGATGCAAGGCGCTGAGCACTCGATAATTCGCCCCTACCGGCGAC
>R15__coassemble_1345_pt1 | contig 12633 bp, 11 predicted proteins | sample R15__metabat2_low_PE_056 | metagenome-assembled genome bin R15
TGCGCAGGCGTAGGTGCTGCCGCTTTTGGTCTTTGTATAAATTCCGATTTCGCCGCCTACAAAATAGTAGCCGTATTGACCTTTCCAAAGCTGAACAAGGTAATCCTTGCCGTCATAAGTGAAGGCGTTTCTCACCGTATCGTAATACATGGCGGAAACCACTGCCAACTTATCATAAATTTGATTATATCCAAAGCCCCTCTGCCAGGCATTTTTATCATCCGTATAATAGTAATTGCCGTCGGGGTCATACTTATAGGCAAGGAGCGATGTTGAATCAAAATCTATATCAACATCGGGTCTCACATATTTGGGTGCCTTGGGCATTGTGAAAATCTTGTTGAATTCCGTATTCACTTTAGCCGCAACCGTTGTTGCAACAGTGGTGAGTTTCTCGACCACGGTTGATGTTTCGGATTTTGCTCTCGTTTCCGTTGCGGATTGATTATCATCGGAGGATGTTGCCCCCTGCGTTGCCGTTTCGGAAGGCAAAACCGAAGTTTCGGTTGTTGATTCTTCTTCGACAAATTCCGACGTAACCGCTTCACCGGGGATTTCAATTTGTTCTTCCGTATAATCGGGCTGAATTTCCGTTTTGGAATAATCGGTGGTGAAATTTTTGTCGTCACTCTGCTTTACCATCTTATAGCCGAGGGTTCCGCCGACTGCGACAACTGCCGCAATAACAATTGCAATAAGAATTACGGGTAATTTTTTCATTGCGTCACCTCATATTCTCTTACAAAGCTGTTTATGAATATGGTTCCCATATCCATTGAGAGAATGCAGGGCTTTGAATCATTGTAAATAAATGTCATTCCCTCCCCTTCTCCGCCGAGAAGGTTTCTGTCAAGATATTTTTCGCTTGTGCCGCTTTCAACGTTTATCTTATAGATTGCGGCGGTGTCGTCATTTGTTGCAACAAAAAGGGTTCCGTTAAGGAATTCACCACCCTGAATTGAGGGGATTGTTTGCTCAAGGGGAACCGATGCAACGGGAGCCATATCGTTATTGACATCGAAGGAAAGAATTCTTGTGGGCTTTTTGGAGTGGTCGGTGCAATAAAGATAACCTGTTTCGCTGTCAACCGCCACCCAGGGAAGTCCTCTTGAAACGATGAGTTTTTCTTCGCCCTCAACCATTTCGGTTGCATCAAGAATACAGTAATTCTCAAGTTCAAGGGTATCCGCATTGAAAACACCCACTACGGGGTATTTCCAAACCTTGCTGTCTTCCATTCCGGCATAGATTTTTCCGTTATAATAACTTATGCCGCCGATATGTTTTATGCCGTATTTTTCACTGAGTTCATCGGGAATTGCGGAAAGATTCATATTGACGAAAGTTCTGCAATCGCTCTTTGTTTTGATGAGAGTTGTTTTTGATGAGAAATAAACATTTTCGCCGTCACAGGCGATACCCTGTGAGCGAAAGTACGCCCCGGCTCCCACAACATTTGCCTCAACATTCCGGTCACCGCCGGGAATAAAATCAAGGGTATAGGTGAGAGCGGAAAAGGGAATCATCAAAGTCGCAGAAAAAACCGAAACAATTTTAACTATGGTTAAAAGAAAAGCATTCATAACTTTGTTTCCTTTTTCGCTTTAAATTCGATATTAGTCCATTATTCATTGCATTATAACAGATATTATTTATAATTACAAGTGAATATTTATAAAAAAAGGCTTCCGCCGTCAGACGAAAGCCGATATTTTTTCAATTTTAACCCGGAACGGTATCAACGGTGCCGTCGGAAACAATTTCGAGGTAGGCACTGCTGCCGAAGCCGCGCATCTTATAAACTCGTTCTCTGCCGGGGTTGAACATCTTAAGGTCGGTTTTGCCGCCATTGAGTCTAATCTGAAGGCGGGCTATCGCCGGGAATGTTGTCATGGTCAAGATATGCGTTCCGCCGCCGGCATTCCATGCTCCTGCAGCAAAAAATATGCAATTTAAGAACATGGGAACCCAGTAATTGTTGCTGAGAATTTTTCTTGAGATTGCGGCAAGTTCATCCTTGTTAATTTCCTTTTTGAGATAAAGCGGGTTATCCATTTTGAAAATGTTTCCGCAATAAGATTCAACATTATAATAGATGCCGGCGCCGTCGCTTCTTGTGAGGGCAAAGCAGCCGACGGAAACACCTTCTCCGACAGGAAGCTCATAATTGCCGACAGTCAGCACTTCATCGGACAAATTCTCAATATAAATCCAGATGTGACCAAGGGACGGGAAGCCGGAATTGTTGGAGCAAATATAAAGATAGGCAACGGTGTCGTCAAGATATTCGGGCTCCGGAACGATAATTTCGCCGCCCTCTCCTGAGTTCGGGTCCTCACTGTTTGAATCTCCGGTGTTTTCGCCGAGAAATTCGCCGATATTATTGCTGTTACCACTGTCGGCAAAAGCAACAGCACAAAGTGAAAATGTGAGAGCAAGTGCGAGAATAATCGCGGTTAAGCCTTTAAATAATTTTCTCATAATTGCTGAATACGACTCATTCACAAAGCAATTATGTTTTGCGGCCGTTACCTCTCTTTCTTAATTTTTAATCAGCCGATTTCCGAAACAAGAACAGGTCTGCCCTCTGCAACGGATTTCTTTGCGGCGAGAGCGATGAGAATGGAGTTAAGTCCGTCTTCACCTGTTGTGGGAGTGGGCTTATCATTGAGAACGGCATCAACAAACTGAAGCATTTCATCTCTGAATGACTGCATATATCTTTCAAGGAAGAAATAGAGGGGTTTGTCGGAAACAACACCGTCTTCACCCATATAAACAACATTTGTGGGTGTATCGTTTGAAGCCATTGCGGCACCGTTGGAGCCGAACACTTCAATTCTCTGGTCATATCCGTAGGCGGCACGGCGGCTGTTATCAATAACGCCTACTGCACCGTTTGCGAATTTAAGGGAGATAACTGCTGTGTCAACATCCCCTGCTGCGCCGATTGCGGGGTCAACAAGGCAGGTTGCATTGGCATAAACTTCGGTAACGGGGCTGCCTGCAAGGAAGCATGCCATATCGAAATCATGAATGGTCATATCAATGAACATACCGCCCGATACTGCGGAATACTCTGCCGGTGGCGGAGCGGGGTCTCTTGAAGTAATCTTAACGATGTGAACATCGCCGATTTTGCCCTCATCAACCTTTGCTCTGACATTTGCAAAGTTATGGTCAAATCTGCGGTTGAAGCCGACCTGAAGTTTAACTCCTGCCTCTTCAACTGCAGCGATAACCGCTTTAACCTTTTCGGGGGTGAGATCAACGGGCTTCTCACAGAAGATATCCTTGCCTGCCTTTGCGGCTTCAATGGCGATATCTGCGTGAGTATCTGTTGATGAACAGACAAGAACTGCCTCAACCTCGGGGTCTGCAAGCATTTGCTTGTAGTCTTCATAAACTGTGGGGATTCCGAGTTCTGCGGCAACCTTTTCGGCGTTTGCCTTAAAAACATCCGTAATACCGATAACCTTTGCAGTGGGAACATTGTATGTTATTGACTTTGCATGCAATGAACCGATTCTGCCGGCACCGATAATACCAACTTTGAGTTGTTTCATTTTGCTGTTTCCTTTCTGTGTTTTTTAACACTTTAATATTATCACAGCGTTTATGTAATTTCAACAATTTTTTGACAAAATCGGGTTGTAAAATATGAATATATTATGTTATACTGAGAAAAAATGTAACCAAGGAGTATAAATTATGCCAAAAAAGATTATCAGTATTATACTTGCGCTTTCAATGCTTTTCGGTTTTACCGTTATCGGATTTGCCGAGGAAGACCCACGGCAAAAGGCAAGCGATTACCCCTTCATTTTTGTTCACGGAATGCTGGGCTGGGGCGAAAACACCAAGGGCAGCCAGACTTATACCTACTGGGGTATGAGCGAAGAAAAGAGCATTCTCAATTATTTCAAGTCGAAGGGGTTAACCGTTTATGCACCTTCCGTGGGACCCATGAGCAGTGCTTGGGACAGGGCCTGTGAACTTTACGCTCAGCTCACCGGAACGAGAGTTGACTACGGCGCCGCCCACTCCGAAAAATACGGTCACGAAAGATACGGCAGGGATTATACCGGCAAGGGCTTTTTATCAGAAAACTGGTATGAAACCGATAAAATCAACCTTATCAGCCATTCATTTGGCGGCCTTAAAAACATCCGTAATACCGATAACCTTTGCAGTGGGAACATTGTATGTTATTGACTTTGCATGCAATGAACCGATTCTGCCGGCACCGATAATACCAACTTTGAGTTGTTTCATTTTGCTGTTTCCTTTCTGTGTTTTTTAACACTTTAATATTATCACAGCGTTTATGTAATTTCAACAATTTTTTGACAAAATCGGGTTGTAAAATATGAATATATTATGTTATACTGAGAAAAAATGTAACCAAGGAGTATAAATTATGCCAAAAAAGATTATCAGTATTATACTTGCGCTTTCAATGCTTTTCGGTTTTACCGTTATCGGATTTGCCGAGGAAGACCCACGGCAAAAGGCAAGCGATTACCCCTTCATTTTTGTTCACGGAATGCTGGGCTGGGGCGAAAACACCAAGGGCAGCCAGACTTATACCTACTGGGGTATGAGCGAAGAAAAGAGCATTCTCAATTATTTCAAGTCGAAGGGGTTAACCGTTTATGCACCTTCCGTGGGACCCATGAGCAGTGCTTGGGACAGGGCCTGTGAACTTTACGCTCAGCTCACCGGAACGAGAGTTGACTACGGCGCCGCCCACTCCGAAAAATACGGTCACGAAAGATACGGCAGGGATTATACCGGCAAGGGCTTTTTATCCGAAAACTGGTATGAAACCGATAAAATCAACCTTATCAGCCACTCATTCGGCGGCCCCACAGTCACCATTTTCACCTATCTTATGACCACCGGCTCTCAGGAGGAAATTGAGGCAGCTCCCGATGATTGCAGCGAACTTTTCAAGGGAAATCATGACTGCATATTCTCCGTGAATACCCTCGAATCCCCTCATAACGGCTCTCCCCTTTCAAATCTTATGTGTGACACGGTTCTGCCCATCTATTTTATGGCATTCTATATGAATCTTCAGGGCACAAAAGAAAATCCCACATACGATTTTATGCTCGACCAGTGGGGGCTCAGTTGTGACCCGGATGAAGGCACCGTAAAATTAAACTTAAAAGGCATATTGAATATTGCAAAATCCAACGACCATGCGGGCTACGATATGACCATAGGCGGAGCGAAGGAACTTGAAAAATATACTCCTTCAGATAAAGTTTATTATTTCTCATTTGCCGCGGATATGACAGAAGAAGGCGGAATTTTCGGCAGGCAGGTTTCATCCGACAATGTTATGTCATTCTTCTCAAATCTCATAATTCTTATGGCAAATCACAAATATAACGGCATAAAAATTGACAAATCCTGGCAGGCGAATGACGGAATGGTTCCCGTTCCCAGCGCCCTTTATCCGAATAATGCGGAAAACTGCCACGAAGATTACGTTGAGGGTATGGATGTTCAAACGGGTATCTGGTATGTGATGCCTCTTGCAAGCGGCCAATCCCACGGCTACGGCGTTTCGGGAAGTGAGGCGGATATTGCCCTCTATGACGGAATAATCGCCCGCCTTGACGGCATATCAAGGGTTGAGCCCAAATAATTCAAATAATTCGCGTTGTGAACAATCAAAATTCTCGTTTTGAATAATCAAATTCGTGTTGTGAACATTCAAAATTCGGCAGTTGACTTTAATGAGTTTTAATATTATAATTGAATGACATTATTATTTCCGGGAGGAATAAAAATATGAAAAAATTTACCGCAATTCTTCTTTGCATTGCAATGCTTGTTTCCGTATTCAGCGTAATGGGCTCCGCAACGGCAAAAACCACGGTTGACAAAGAAAATCAAAAGATTATCGTTGAGCACGATAACGAAAACGTTGACGGCACAGAAGCTGATTACCCCATCATTTTCGTTACCGGTATCGGTCAGTCATACAGTTACTTCTATGAAGATGCAGATGATGTTGCCGATTATTATGAGCGCTATCAGAAGTATCTTGACGGCGAACTCGGCGAAAATGAAACCGAAACAGACGGCGCCACCACAAGATGGAATCTTTTCTGCAACGATTTCAGTTTCGCATTCAAAGATATAACCCTCTACCCTGCTCTTCTTGCGGTTGTCGGCGGTCTTCTTCTTTCCTTCACGGGAATCAACTGCATCCCCAAGTGGGCAGTTAAGAAGGTTATAACAACCCTCTTCAAATATAACATAGTCGATGAAAACGGCGAACTCCCCGATAATGTTATCACCCCCAGAGCTCAGACCTGCGTTGCCAATATGACAGTTGAGCAGAAGGATAACTTCTACCGTTCAACTCCCTGCCAGGATATAATCGGCGACATCGGCGAGCAGATGATTTATTGCTTCAATTACAGTGCATTCTCATTCGTTTATGATAACGCAAAGGACCTTGACACCTTCATTAACGAGGTTGTTCTTCCCGAGCATCCCGGCTATGACAAGGTTGTTCTTGTTCCCATGAGCATGGGTGCATCCGTCGTTTCCGCTTATCTTCAGGAATACGGCACAAAGAAAGATGCAACCACCGGTGAAGAATACACCCAGGTTGCAAGAGTTGTTTCAATCGTCGGCGCATGGGACGGCAGTGATGTTTTCGCCGATCTTATCGAACTCAGTTACGCAGAAGATGCTCCTCAGAAACTTTATGACGGAATAGTTGCCGACCTTATCGGCGGCGACGGCGGATATGCAGTAAATCTTGTTCTCCGTCTTTTCCCCAAGGCAACTCTCAGAAGCATCATCGACGAAATTTTAGGTTCGCTTGTAGATGATTTCGTATGCAAAACTCCCTCACTTCTTGCTCTTATCCCTCACGACAGATACCAGGCAATTCGTGAAAATGTTCTCACAAAGGATGACGACCTTGCCTATATCGTTGAGATGACAGATAAATATTATGAGTGCCAGGATGGTCTTAAAGCAAGACTTCAGGGCATGAACGATAAGTTCGGCACCGAATTCTATTATATCGCAGGCTACGGCCTTGAATTCGGCGGCAGCGACGGCGGAGATTACGGATTCTTCAAGTTCCTTAACACCACCACAACAACCAACTCCGATGAAATCATCCAGATTTCCTCAACCGCAACAGGCGCAACAATTCTCAAGAGCGCTCTTTCATCCACACAGCTTACCGGTGAAGAGGCAATTCAGCAGAGCGGCTATGTTTCACCCGACGGCTCCGTTGACCTTTCAACCTGCATATTCCCCGATAACTGCTGGCTCTTCTATCAGCAGAAGCACGAACTCGAAAATAACAACACAGCTCTTAAACTTGCTCTTGAACTTGCCTGCAACGGCAAAACCGAAGAAGCAATGAAGTTCCCCAGATTCAACGGTTCAAGATTCCTCAAGAAGGTCAAGAGAGATTACCTTCCCGACCTTGCAAGATGGGTTTGCGAGAAGGCAGGAATTGAATACAGCGATGAATTCGACCTTAGAGATTATCTTGAAACAAATAACGGCATAACCTTCATGACCGGTGAACAGGTTGATGCAGTTCTTGCAGTTTACAATATGATGGATTCAATCGAAAACAAGAGAGAAGCCGACGATAAGATTATCGACAATCTCATCAACACAATGGCTGACCTTGGTGTAGGCAGTTACTCCCATGTTTCCGAAGACAGCGGCGACGAGGACTCCTCATTCATGAAGAAGGTAAACGACGGCGTTTCAAAGATATTCGGATATAAGGGCTTCATTGACCTTATCAACCCCTTCTATTACATCGCAAACAAATAAAATTTTCCCCTTGAGGAATGTGCCGGCAAAGCGACAGCGGAGTGCCTTCGCTGTCTGCCGGTCACCTCTTCAAGGGGGTTACTTTTAACGGGAGAAAAATATGGATTATTTTGTAACACCTCAGCAGTTCGGCGCCATTGCAGACGGAATAAACGATGATACTGCCGCAATCCGCAAGGCGATTGATGTTGCCTTTGAAACAACCGGATGCGTTTATTTCCCAAGGGGAATTTATCGCACGGATGTTATCCGTCTCAGACCGGAAGTAGCCCTTAAATCCGAGCCGAGTTGGTCTTATGCAAGAGACGGCAAAACAGTAATCGTTCCCCTCAGTGAAAATCAGGAGTGCCTTATAGATGCCTCAAATGCCATCGGTGTTACCCTTTCCGGGCTTTGTTTCAGCGGCAAGGATATGGGCGAAAATATGCACGGGTTGTTTATGTCAAGAGAAAATAAAACCGAACCCGTTGAACATTCCCTGAGAATTGACGAGTGTCTTTTTTGCCACTTTACCGGGAACGGCATGCATTTAAGTGGCGCATGGGCAGTCAGCATGCGTCATTCCCAGTGCAGGGATAATGCCGGCTATGGCTGTTATCTTGACGGCTGCGATGCCTTCATCTGCGACAACTGGTTTTCAACCAACGGCAAGGCAGGATTCGGCGGCGACACTTGGAATTCCGCCGTCAATTTCACCTCGAACAGAATTGAATGGAACAGGGAGTGCGGAGTTCGTCTTTGCGGCTCAATGCGTTTCAATTTGACCGGCAACTATTTTGACCGTTCATTCGGACCGGCAATCATAATAGACTCTGCGCCGAATTATCATAAGCGCCTTAAAATGACTCACACCGTTATGCCCTACGCCATCACCATCACAGGCAACACCATCGTCAGAAGCGGCAAAACTGCGGAGCCGGACAGTGATATGGATTGCCACATTCTTCTTAAAAATTCAGCGGGAATAACCATAACCGGCAACACATTCAACGTGTGGAAGGATGACGGCAGAAACGGCAGAATTTCGCCGAATTACGGCATTATAACAGAAAAATGCTCCCACTGCGTCATTGCAAACAATGCAATGCTGCCGGGAGCGGTAAAGCAACTTATTCTCGATAAAGGCGGTCACGGTGACGAGGTTGTCATAAAGGACAATGTGGGCGATGTTGTTCCCGAAAAGGCAAGAAACGTTCAGGACCCGTTCACGCCGGTGCATTTTATGAGCGAGGGCGGAGCGCCGTGGTACAGTGAAAAACTTGCCGGAGAAAACCGGTAGTGAACCGCCCCCGGCGGTTCGATAGAAAACCGGTAGTGAACCTCCCCCCGGCGGTTCGATAGAGAACCGGTAGTGAACCGCCCCCGGCGGTTCGATAGAAAACCGGTAGTGAACCGCCCCCGGCGGTTCGATAGTGCTTAGTACTTAGTACTTAGTGAATACAAATTGAAATAACCCACAATATAAGTAAATGAGCCGGGTAGAAGATGTAGAAAAACCATTTGTTGAATGCACTCTTCTTTCCCGGTTTTCCGTTATAAAGCAATGCAATAAAGGGAATGACGAGCAGAGTGCCGATTCTGTAAAGCTTGAACTCAGGTTCAAATGTTGTGAAATCAAATATATTGGCGGGAATCAAATTGAAGATATAGGTAAGGGCAATAATAATATATGCTCCCCACATATAAATCTTTTTATCTCTGAGAAACCAAAATGCAAGGCAAAAAAGAATATTCCAATATTTCCAGTCACCGAAGCAAGAAACATAAAGAATTGCGGCGGTGGCTGCTATTTTGCAAGCAACAGGCATCTTGCCCTTATCCCAGATATAAATTGCCAGCAAACCGAGAAACAGTGTGAAAATTACGCTGAGGCCATTAAACACAAGGTCGCCGACAGCGTTTGTCAAGGATATAAAGCCGACGGAATCCTCTCTGAGAACCCCCTTGTCAAGAATTTCAACGAAAAGCAGAGTTTTGCTTTCAAGCAGAAGAAACGGAACGGCGGATATAACCGCAAAAATTCCGAGCCGCGTGAGATACTTTTTAACATTTCTCGTGTAAAAATATCCTTCCGCTATAAAATAAGCCATAGTGGGCCCTGTCAGCCGCGAAATCATTCTGCCTGCAAGATACCAAGGGGAATCCGGGCTTAAAAATGCGCATACCGTATGGTCAACAACCATCAAAACAATAACAATATATTTGATAACTGCCTGATTGAGAACTTTGGTTTTCATTTGTTCACGCCTTTCAATAATTTTCATGAAGATTATAGAGAAAAAAAGAAAATAAGTCAATAACTATCATGTTATTTTGTTAGTCCTGTTTTTGGGACACCAAAACAGTTATAATGCAGTTGTAAACAAAAGAACCGGCTCATTCAAGCCGGAAAAGCGAAAAAGGATGGTAAAAAAATATGAAAATTTGGTGTCTTAAATGCGGAAATATCATTGATGAGGTTAACACCTGCGGAATGATGCAGAGAAAATGCGACTGCTGCGGAGAAACGATTGTCTATTCCGTTGATTCCGAAATGGCATACATCGCATCGCTGAACAGAACAAAGGAACTCGTCAATAAGGAACTCCTTGTCAGAAATTGCATGAGAACGGCATAATAAACCACATGGATATTACCAAAATTTAGCCTTCCAAAATGACATAAATACCACAAGAATAATGAGAAATCCGAAATTGAAAAGAGAGAATTTGCCGATGTAATAACCGGTTTTGCCGGGATTATGCTTCACATATTCTCTGAAAGTTATGAGAGAAGCGAGGGAAGCGATGAGAGTTCCGACGCCGCCCACATTTACGCCCACAAGCAGTTCCCTGTAATTCCCGGTGAACTGTGAAAGCAAAATTGCGGAGGGAACATTGCTTATGCACTGGCAGGAAAGGGTGCTGAAAACAAGAGTGTTCTTTTCAAGAAGGGATGAAAAGAAATCTCTGATAACATCAATCCTCGCCATATTTCCGGCAAAGATGAAGAAGAATACAAAGGTGAAAAGCAGCGGATAATCCACCATTTTAAGTGCTTTTCTGTCGGCAAAAAGGAGAACGACGGGTATGACGATGAGCCCTATCCAATAGGGTATAACTCTGAAAACGATTATAATCGAAAGGGCAAAAAGCACCAGATACAGAGCCGTTCTGCCGGGGTTCAAAACTATCTTTTCATCGTCAAGTTCAAGTTTTTCGGGCTTGACGAATATGCAGCAGCATATTGTGATTATGACAACGGACAGAACAAATGGCGGCGCCATAATCGTAACAAATTCGCCGTTTGGAATTTCAAATTTTGTGTAAAGATAAAGATTTTGCGGATTGCCGAAGGGGGTGAGCATTCCTCCTAAGTTTGCAGCAATATTTTGCATTATGAAGGTGAATGCCATATACTTTTCCTTGTGGGTGGTTGTGAGCACCAAAAATCCCAGCGGAAGAAAAGTGAGAAGCGCCATATCGTTGGCTATAAGCATCGAGCCGATGAAAGTTATGTAAACCAGAGCCAAAATGCTCATTCTGGCATTTTTGAAAAGATGAACAACCTTTCTTGCCAGCATATAGAAAAAGTTTATGTTTTTAAGAGCGCAAACAACCGCCAAAACGCAGAAAAGGCAGGTCAGAGTTTTGAAATCGAAATAGCCGATATATTCTTTATCCGGATGGACTATAAAGGAGGTTATGATCGCCGCACAAAGTGCGATGACCATAACCACATTCTTTTTTATGAAACTTTTTATTTTTGTCATTTTGTTCCGGTGCTGCCGAAGCCGCCTGCACCTCTCTCGGTTTCGTCAAGTTCATCAACCTCGGTCACAGGTATGAGCGAAACGGGCATAATAACCATCTGAGCTATGCGTTCATCCGGCTCAATGGTATATGGTTCATCAAGTTGATTTATAACCCCAACGCAGACCTCTCCTCTGTAATCGCTGTCAATTACGCCAACGGAATTGAGAAGGCCTATTCCGTGCTTTATGGCAAGACCGCTTCTGGCAAAGAGAAATGCGCAAAGTTCGGCTGAGGGCAATGCGATTGCAATACCCGTTGGGATAACTGCCTTTTCGCCCTTTTTGAGGGTAATCGGCTCATCTATGCAGGCATATAAATCCATGCCGGCACTGCCGGGAGTTGCCCTGAAAGGAATTTTTGCATTTTCCCTGACTTTTTTTATTTTAAGATTATCCATTATCTCTCCGGATTCTCCTTATCGGCTTCTTCGGGGGACACCTTGATATGGGGGCAATCAAGTTTATCAATTATATTGCCGCAAGGGGCTGCCCAGCGGACTGCGTTTGTTATAATTCTCTGAACGATTTCGTTATGATATGTGGGATTTGTTTCGTGACCGGGCTGGAAATAGAATATTCTGCCAAGTCCTCTCTGCCAGCAGCATCCGGAGCGGAAAACTTCGCCGCCGGAGAACCAGCCCATAAATATGATTTCATCGGGCTGAGGAATATCAAATCTTTCGCCATACATTTCTTCACGGGGAAGAACGAAATATTCGGGAACACCCTGAGCGATGGGATGAGCGGGATTTATGTTCCAAACTCTTTCTTTGTCGCCGTCACGCCAAGAAAGATTGCAGCTTGTTCCCATAAGTTTTTTGAATATTTTTGAGTGATGACCGGAGTGGAGAACTATGAGACCCATACCTCTCTGAACTCTGTCATAAATCTTATCAACGAGTTTGTCGGGCACTTTATCGTGCGCGCAGTGGCCCCACCAGATAAGAACATCGGTGTTTTCGAGAACTTCATCCGAAAGACCGCAACGGCGCTGGCTGAGGGTGGCG
>R15__coassemble_1351_pt1 | contig 12572 bp, 9 predicted proteins | sample R15__metabat2_low_PE_056 | metagenome-assembled genome bin R15
GATAATAGCCGCAAGGGATAAGGTAGGCAGACTTCCGATGTGCATAGGCAAAAGAGAAGACGGATTCTGCGTTTCTTTTGAGTCATTCGCATGCGAAAAACTTGAATATGAAAAATACAAAGATTTAGGGCCGGGAGAAATCGTTGAGATAACAAGCGACAAGGTCACGGTTCTTAAAGAGCCGGGCAAAAAGAAAAAGGTTTGCGCTTTTCTTTGGAGTTATTACGGTTACCCCACAACGGAATATGAGGGTGTGACGGTAGAGTCAATGAGATACCGCAACGGCGAAATAATGGCTCAGTATGATATGGAAAGCGGCAAACTGCCGAAGCTTGATTATGTTGGCGGCGTTCCCGATTCAGGAACTCCCCACGCAATCGGCTATTCAAATAAGAGCGGAGTTCCCTTCGCAAGGGCATTCATAAAATACACGCCCACATGGGCAAGAAGTTTTATGCCCACAAGGCAGACAGAGAGAAACAAAGTTGCCAGGATGAAGCAAATTCCCGTAAGCGAACTTATCAAAGATAAGGACCTGCTGTTTGTTGACGATTCAATAGTCAGAGGCACTCAGCTTCGCGAAACGGTTGAATTTCTCTATGCCAGCGGCGCAAAGTCGGTTCATATGCGCTCCGCCTGCCCGCCCATAATGTATGGCTGCAAGTTCCTTAACTTCTCAAGGGGAACAAGCGATATGGACCTTATTGCAAGGCGTATCATTGACCGTCTTGAGGGCGATGAGGGAATAAATCATATAGATGAATACAGCGACGGCTCAACCGAGAGAGGCCGTAAACTCAGAGAAGAAATCTGCAAGGAAATGAATTTTGCCTCCCTTGATTTCCAATCATTGGAAGGCGTTATAAAATCCATAGGTCTTGATGAGTGCGAACTTTGCACTTATTGTTGGAACGGAAAGGAATAATATATGAATACTCAGTCAAAATCAGACAGCTATGCAGCAGCAGGCGTTGATATAACCGCAGGTTACAAAGCTGTTGAACTTATGAAAAAGCACATAGCAAAAACCATGACCGCGGGTGTGTGCTCGGATGTCGGCGGATTCGGCGGACTTTTTGAGCTTGACCTTGAAGGCATCACAAAGCCCGTTCTTGTCAGCGGCACAGACGGTGTGGGCACAAAGCTTAAAATCGCATTTCTTATGGATAAGCATGATACAGTGGGTATTGACTGCGTTGCAATGTGCGTAAACGATATAATCTGCTGCGGCGCAAAGCCCCTGTTTTTCCTGGATTATATCGCATGCGGAAAAAATATTCCCGAAAGAATTGCAGATATAGTCAAGGGTGTATGTGACGGCTGTGTTCAGTCAAATGCAGCTCTTATCGGCGGCGAAACTGCCGAAATGCCCGGCTTCTATCCCATTGATGAATACGACCTTGCAGGTTACTGCACAGGCGTTGTTGATAAGTCAAAGATAATCAACAACAAAGAGATGAAGGCAGGGGATGTTATAATCGCCCTCCCCTCAAGCGGCGTTCATTCAAACGGTTTTTCACTTGTTCGTAAAGTATTTGATGTTGAGAATGCGGATATAAAGAGCCCCGTTGAAGCCCTCGGCGGCAAGTCAATCGGCGAAACACTCCTCACTCCCACAAGAATTTATGTTAAACCCGTTCTTGCTCTCCTTGAGCAGGTAAAGGTCAAGGGAATTTCCCACATAACAGGCGGCGGCTTCTATGAGAATATTCCCAGAAGCATTCCCGACGGTCTCGGCGCAAAAATCAAGAAGAGCGATGTTAAAGTTCTTCCCATATTCAATCTTATCGCGAATGTAGGCGGCATAAGTGAAAGAGATATGTTCAACACCTTCAATATGGGTGTAGGTATGAGCATAGTTGTTGCCCCCGAAGATAGAGATAAGGCGCTTGAAATTCTCAAAGCAGCCGGTGAAGACGCTTATGTTATCGGCGAAATCATAAACAGCGACGACAAGATTATTCTTGAATAAGAGGCGAAATATGGCTGATAAGAAAAAGGTTGCCGTTCTGGTTTCCGGTGGCGGCACAAATCTTCAGGCAATAATCGATGCCGAAAAAAGCGGAATAATAAAAAGCGGAACAATTTCGCTTGTAATTTCAAACAATGCCAATGCCTACGCACTCACAAGGGCGGCAAACGCAGGCATTGAAACGAAGGTAATTCTCAAAAAGAATTACGCTTCAAGAGATGAATTTGAGGAAGCGATAATCGATGCTCTTGACTCAAAGGGAATTGATTTCATAGTTTTGGCAGGATTTATGAGCATCCTGTCGGCAAAATTCACCTCACATTACGAAAAGAGAATTATCAATGTTCACCCCTCCCTTATCCCATCCTTCTGCGGAGAGGGATTCTACGGGCTGAAGGTTCACGAAGCAGCCCTTGCAAAGGGAGTTAAGGTAACAGGCGCAACCGTTCACTTCGTAAACGAAATCCCCGACGGCGGCGAAATAATCGCTCAAAAGGCGGTTGAAGTCAAAGACGGTGACACCCCGGAAATTCTCCAAAAGAGAGTTATGGAGCAGGCAGAATGGATTATCCTGCCGGAATCCGTTGAGAAGATTTGCCGGTAGTGAACGACCCTTGGTCGTTCTTAATGCGGAAGGCGAAATTTGCCAATGCACTAAGCACTAAGCACTAAGCACTAAATAAGGAAGGAATAAATATAACTATGGATATTTACAAAATCAATGACATTTATGAACTCATCAAAGATAACTCCTATGTGGGCAGAGGCATTGTAATCGGTAAAACTGCCGACGGCAAAAAGGCCGCAACCGCATATTTCATTATGGGCAGAAGCGCAAACAGCCGCAACCGTATTTTCACTGAAAAAGACGGTGCTGTTTACACAGAGCCCTTTGACGCATCAAAAGTTGAGGACCCCTCACTTATCATCTATGCGGCAATAAGAAAATATGAAAACAAACTCATCGTTACAAACGGTGACCAGACCGATACAATTTATGACGGTCTTGCTGCCGGCAAGGGATTCGGCTGCGCTCTCAAATCAAGAGAATTTGAGCCCGATAAGCCCAACTTCACTCCCAGAATCAGCGGTATGCTCACCTTTGACAACAAGAATTTTACATATCAGATGTCAATTCTCAAGAGCGCCGATGCAGAGGGAACTGCCTGTAACAGATATGTTTTCTCATACCCCTCACTCCCGGGCCTCGGTCATTTCATTCACACCTATGTAGGCGACGGCAATCCCATCCCCACATTCCAGGGTGAACCCGAAAGAGTGGCAATTCCCGATGATATCGATGAATTCACCGATAAACTCTGGAAAGGTCTTAACGAGGATAACAAAATTTCTCTCTATGTTCGCTATATCGACCTTGAAAGCGGCAAAGAAGAAAACAGAATGATAAACAAGAATAAATAAGGAGAACGCAGAAATGAAAGAATTTGAACTTAAATACGGTTGTAACCCCAATCAGAAGCCCGCTAAAATTTTTATGCATGACGGCAGCGAACTCCCCATCGAAATTCTCTGCGGCCGTCCCGGATTTATCAACTTCCTTGATGCTTTCAATTCATGGCAGCTTGTTAAGGAACTCAAAGAGGCACTCGGTCTTCCCGCAGTTACATCATTTAAGCATGTAAGCCCCACATCCGCAGCAGTTGGCGTTCCCCTTTCAGATACACTCAAAAAGGCATGCTTTGTTGACGATATAGAAGGTCTTGACGATTCTCCCCTCGCCTGCGCTTATGCAAGAGCAAGAGGCACCGACAGAATGTGTTCATTCGGTGACTGGGTTGCCCTGAGTGATGTTTGCGATGTTACAACCGCAAAAATGATTAAGAGAGAAGTTTCCGACGGCATCATCGCCCCCGGCTATGAACCCGAAGCACTTGAAATTCTTAAAACAAAGAGAAACGGCAACTACAACATAGTTAAGATTGACCCCGATTATGTTCCCGCGGAAATCGAGCATAAGCAGGTTTTCGGCATCACATTTGAGCAGGGCAGAAACAACTTCAAGATTAACAATGAACTTCTTTCAAATCTTGTTACTGCCAACAAAAATCTCCCCTCCTCCGCAGCAAGAGACCTGATTATTTCACTCATTACCCTCAAATATACACAGTCAAATTCAGTTTGCTACGCAGTTGACGGCCAGGCAATCGGCGTTGGCGCAGGTCAGCAGTCAAGAATCCACTGCACCCGCCTTGCAGGCACAAAGGCAGACACCTGGTTCCTTCGTCAGGCAGATAAAGTTATAAACCTCCCCTTCAGAGATGATATAAGCCGCCCCAACAGAGATAATGTTATTGACGGCTACATCAACAAGAACGAAGAAGATGTTTGCGCAGACGGCGTTTGGCAGAAGTGGTTCAAAGTTCAGCCCGAGCCCTTCACAGATGAAGAGCAGAAGGCATATCTTGCAACAAAAACAAATGTTGCTCTCGGCTCAGACGCATTCTTCCCCTTCAGCGACAATATCGCAAGAGCATACAAGAGCGGTGTTAAGTATATAGCAGAGCCGGGCGGCTCAATCCGTGACGACCTTGTTATTGAATGCGCAGATAAATACGATATGGTTATGGCATTCACCGGAATGAGACTGTTCCATCATTGACGGCAAAGCCGTCAATGAGTGTGGAATGTGACCATTCACTTCACACTTCACTCTATACATACCTTCACAAAGGAATATGATTATGAAAATAGCAGTAATAGGCGGCGGCGGAAGAGAGCACGCCATCATAAAGAAATTAAAAGAAAATTCCGATATCGAAAAAATCTATGCTCTGCCCGGTAACGGCGGAATGGCTGAGGATGCCGAGTGCGTTTCAATCGGCGCAACGGATATTGACGGCATAGTCGATTTTGCCGTCAACAACGGCATTGACTACGCTGTTGTTGCCCCCGATGACCCTCTGGTTCTCGGATGCGTTGATGCCCTTGAAGCAAAAGGTATCCCCTGCTTTGGTCCGAAGGCGAATGCGGCAATAATCGAAGGCAGTAAAGTTTTTTCAAAAAATCTCATGAAGAAATACGGTATTCCCACAGCGGAATATGAAGTATTCACCGATATGGATAAGGCGCTTAGCTATCTTGAAACAGCGCCCATCCCCACGGTTATCAAGGCAGACGGTTTGGCTCTTGGCAAGGGCGTTATAATCGCCATGACAAGGGATGAGGCAAAAGAGGCCGTCATTTCGATGATGAAGGATAAAAAATTCGGCAAGAGCGGTGACAGCATTGTTATCGAAGAATTCCTTGAAGGACCCGAAGTTTCCGTTCTTTCATTCACCGACGGCAAGACCGTTGTTCCCATGATTTCCTCAATGGACCATAAGCGTGCCGGGGATAATGACACAGGTCTTAACACCGGCGGAATGGGCACAATCGCCCCGAATCCCTACTATACCGATGCGGTTGCAAAGGAATGTATGGATAGGATATTCCTGCCCACCATCAAGGCGATGAATGCAGAGGGCAGAACATTCAAGGGCTGCCTGTATTTCGGACTTATGATAACCAAAAACGGCCCCAAGGTTATTGAATATAACTGCCGTTTCGGCGACCCGGAAACTCAGGTTGTTCTTCCCCTTCTCAAAACGGACCTTTTCACGGTTATGAAGGCCGTAACAGAAGAAAAATTAAGTGAAATAAGCGTTGAATTTGAAAAGAGCAATGCCTGCTGCGTCATCATGGCTTCAAAGGGCTACCCCGTTTCATACGAAAAGGGATATGAGATGACAATTCCGGCAGAGATTAAGGATAACGTTTATGTTGCCGGCGCAAAACTTGAAAACGGAAAACTTCTCACAAACGGCGGCAGAGTTCTTGGCGTAACGGCAAAGGGCGAAACTCTTGAGGATGCAATCAAGGCCTCATACGATTTGGTTAAGAAGATTTCATTTGGCAACGCATTTTACAGAAATGATATAGGCGCAAGAGCGCTGAAAGCGAAGGTGAACTGATTTGGTTTACAGAATATTTGTTGAAAAGAAAAAAGAACTTGCCAACGAGGCAAAGGCGCTTTTAAGCGACGCAAAAAATCTTTTGGGCATTAAAGGGATTGAGGATGTAAGAATCATCAACCGCTATGATGCCGAAAATATTACGGAAGAACTTTTCAATTACTCCGTAGGCACCGTTTTCTCCGAGCCGCAGCTTGATATTGCTTCGGCAGAGGTTGACCTTGCAGGCGCAGAAATTTTTGCAACGGAATATCTCCCCGGTCAGTTTGACCAGAGAGCGGATTCCGCGGCTCAGTGCATACAGATTATTTCTCAGGGCGAAAGACCTCTTATCCGCTCTGCAAAGGTTTACGCCCTCTACGGCAACCTTTCAAAAGAGGATGTTGACGAAATAAAGAAGTATGTTATCAACCCCGTTGAGGCAAGAGAGGCAACACTTGAAAAGCCGGAAACTCTCAAAGTAAATTACGAAATTCCCACAACGGTTAAAACTCTTGAGGGCTTCATTTCCCTTTCGAGAGCGGAACTTGAAAAATTCGTTGCGGATTACGGCCTTGCAATGGATGCCGACGATATAGAATTCTGTCAAAATTATTTTAAGAGTGAGCATCGTGACCCCACCATCACCGAAATAAGAATGATAGACACCTATTGGTCCGACCACTGCCGTCACACAACATTCCTGACGGTTATTGATAACGCAACATTTGAGGATGAACTTCTTCAAAAGGCATACGATGACTATATCGCCATAAGAAAAGATTTGGGCAGAACAAAGCCCATCTGCCTTATGGACCTTGCCACAATCGCGGTTAAATATCTTAAAAAGAACGGCAAGCTTGACAAACTTGACGAAAGTGAAGAAATCAACGCCTGCACCGTTAAAATAAAGATTGATGTTGAGGGCAAAAGCGAGGATTGGCTTCTTCTCTTCAAGAATGAAACTCACAACCATCCCACTGAAATTGAGCCCTTTGGCGGCGCTGCAACCTGTATAGGCGGCGCAATCCGTGACCCCCTTTCGGGCCGTTCATACGTTTACGGTGCAATGAGAGTCACCGGCGCAGCGGACCCCACAAAGCCCATAAGCGAAACAATTCCCGGCAAACTCCCCCAAAGAAAACTTGTTACCACCGCAGCAGCCGGCTATTCATCCTACGGCAACCAGATAGGTCTCGCAACAGGCATTGTTGATGAACTCTATCACCCCGGTTATGCCGCAAAGAGAATGGAAATTGGCGCCGTTATAGCCGCAACTCCCGCTGAAAATGTAAGAAGAGAAGTTCCCGCCCCCGGCGATGTTGTTATTCTTCTCGGCGGCAGCACCGGCAGAGACGGCATTGGCGGTGCAACAGGTTCATCCAAGGCACATAACGCTCACTCCGTTGAAACCTGCGGTGCGGAAGTTCAGAAGGGCAATGCCCCCGAAGAAAGAAAACTTCAGCGTCTTTTCCGTAACGGCGACGCATGCAGAATGATTAAGCGCTGCAACGACTTTGGTGCAGGCGGTGTTTCCGTTGCCATAGGCGAACTTGCAGACGGCCTTGAAATCGACCTTAACGCAGTTCCCAGAAAATATGAGGGACTTGACGGAACCGAAATTGCCATAAGCGAATCCCAGGAGAGAATGGCAGTTGTTATCGAAAAAGAAAATATTGACGCATTTCTTAAACTTGCCGACAGTGAAAATCTTCAGGCCTGCGTTGTTGCCGTTGTAAAAGCGGAACCTCGCCTCACAATGAACTGGAACGGCAAAACAATAGTTGACATAAGCCGTGAATTCCTTAATTCAAACGGTGCGGATAAGCATATCAACATCGCTCCCGCCAAGCCCGAAAATTGGGAAAAGGAAGTCAAGGGCGGCTTTTCGGAAAACTTCAAGGCAGTGGCAGGTGACCTCAATATCTGCTCAAAGAGAGGTCTTTCCGAAAGATTTGACTCCACCATCGGCGCCGGCACGGTTCTTATGCCCTTCGGCGGCAAAAACCAGCTCACCCCCATTCAGGCGATGGTTCAGAAGATTTCCGTTGAAAAGAAGCATACGGATGACTGCTCCTTCATGAGCTGGGGCTACAATCCCTTCATAACCGAAAAGAGCCCCTATCACGGCGCATATCTTGCAGTTATTGAATCGGTCTGCAAACTTATCGCAACAGGCGCAACATTTGAAGATGTTTATCTCACATTCCAAGAATATTTTGAAAAGCCCGGCAAGGACTCCAAGCGTTGGGGCAAGCCCCTTGCAGCCCTTTTAGGCGCATTTGAGGCACAGAAAGAACTTGAAATCGGTTCAATCGGCGGCAAGGATTCAATGAGCGGTTCATTTGAAGACCTTGATGTTCCCCCAACCCTCGTTTCATTCGCAGTCACAACAGGCAAGGTAAAGGATGTTGTTTCACCCGAATTCAAAAAAGCGGGCCACAGAGTTATCCGCCTTGCTCCCGAATACGATAAGAACGGTCTGCCTGTTACAGATTCCCTTCTTGATGTTTTCGCAGCAGTGAAGGCATTTCGTGAGGGAGATAAGGTTGCCGCAATCTACACTCCCGGAATGGGCGGTATGGCAGAGGCAGTTCTCAAAATGGCAATAGGCAACTCCCTCGGCTTTGAATTTGGCGACAATCTCACAAATGAAGAAATATTCGGCTATGACTACGGCTCATTCATCATTGAAGTTACGGATGACACATTTGAAGAAAAGACAATAGGTTTCGTAACCGAAAAGCCCGAAATCAAAAAGGGCGGCGAAGTTCTTGACCTTAATGCTCTTCTCGGAATATATGAGGATAAACTTGAAAAGGTTTACACCTGCAACATTGCAACTCCCGATGCGCCCGTTCAGAATTTCTCATTCGATAAGAGAAACGGCGCCGCTCCCGCAATAAAGAGTGCAAAGCCCAAAGTTCTTATCCCCGCATTCCCCGGCACGAACTGTGAATTTGACTCTGCCAAAGCGGTGAGAGATGCAGGGGCCGAGCCCGAAATCATTGTTATCAACAACCTTTCCGCAGACGGCATTTCAAGAAGCGTTGAAAAGTTCGCAAAGGAACTTAGAGATGCTCAGATGATATTCATCCCCGGCGGTTTCTCCGGCGGTGACGAGCCCGACGGCAGCGGCAAATTCATAACCGCATTCTTCAGAAACGCCGCCATCAAAGAGGGTGTAACGGACCTTCTTGATAACAGAGACGGTCTTATGTGCGGTATCTGCAACGGCTTCCAGGCCCTTATAAAGCTCGGACTTGTTCCCTACGGCAAGATTATCGACACGGATGAAAACTGCCCCACCCTCACATTCAACACAATCGCACGCCATCAGTCAAAGATTGTCAGAACAAGAATTGCTTCCGTCAAATCTCCGTGGCTCGGCGAAACAAATGTGGGCGATGTTTTCTCAGTCCCCATTTCTCACGGTGAAGGCCGCTTCCTTGCCGGTGAAGAACTTATAAAGGAACTTGCCGCAAACGGTCAGATTGCAACGCAGTATGTTGACCTTGAGGGCAACTCCACAATGGATGTTCACTTCAACCCCAACAGCTCAATGTATGCAATCGAGGGTATAACCTCACCCGACGGCAGAGTATTCGGCAAGATGGGCCACAGTGAAAGAATCGGCAGCGGACTTTATAAGAACGTTCCCGGCAATTACGATATCGGAATGTTCAGAAGCGCAGTCAAATATTTCAAATAAAATGCAATAAGGAGAAAAAGAGCAAATGGCATATTTAACAGATATAGAAATCGCTCAGCAGTGCGAAATGAAGCCCATTCAGGAAATTGCAAAAACTGCCCATGTTGACGAAAAATATCTTGAACAATACGGCAGATATAAGGCAAAAGTTGACCCTGCTCTTATCAGAGAGACAGATAAAAAAGACGGCAAACTCATTCTCGTTACCGCCATCACTCCCACTCCCGCAGGCGAGGGCAAAACCACAACAACCATCGGTCTTGCAGACGGTTTGAGAAAAATCGGCAAGGATGTTACCGTTGCCCTTCGTGAGCCCTCTCTCGGCCCCGTTTTCGGCGTAAAGGGCGGCGCAGCAGGCGGCGGATATGCCCAGGTTGTTCCCATGGAAGATATTAACCTTCATTTCACAGGCGACTTCCACGCAATCGGCGCAGCAAACAATCTTCTTGCCGCGATGCTTGATAACCACATTCAGCAGGGCAATGCTCTCGGCATTGACCCCCGCAAGATTACATGGAAGAGATGCGTTGATATGAACGACAGACAGCTTCGTTTTATCGTCAACGGACTTGGCGGAAAGCCCAACGGCACTCCCAGAGAAGACGGCTACGATATAACGGTTGCCAGTGAAATTATGGCTGTTTTCTGCCTTGCATCATCAATCACGGACCTTAAAGAGCGTCTTTCAAGAATAATCGTCGGCTACACTTATGATGATAAGCCCGTTACCGCAGGCGACCTCAAGGCAGTTGGCGCAATGACAGCCCTTCTTAAAGACGCAATCAAGCCCAACCTTGTTCAGACTCTTGAAGGCACCCCCGCATTCGTTCACGGCGGTCCATTCGCCAACATAGCTCACGGCTGTAACTCCGTTATGGCAACAAAGATGGCTCTCAAGATGGGCGACTACACCGTTACGGAAGCCGGATTCGGTGCAGACCTGGGCGCAGAGAAATTCCTCGACATCAAGTGCCGTATGGCAGGCCTTACCCCCGACGCAGTTGTTGTTGTTGCAACGGTAAGAGCGCTCAAAATGCACGGCGGTCTTGATAAGAAATCCCTCGGCACAGAGGATATCGGCGCACTTGAAAAGGGCATCCCCAATCTCCTTCGCCATGTTTCAAACATCAAGAATGTTTATAAACTCCCCTGCGTTGTTGCAGTAAACCGCTTCCCCACCGATACAGACGCTGAAATCGATTTCATCATCGCAAAGTGCCGTGAACTCGGCGTAAACACCGTTCTTTCAACGGTTTGGGCAGATGGCGGCAACGGCGGCGTTGACCTTGCTAAAGAGGTTGTTCGTCTTTGTGAGGAAGAAAAGGGCGATTTCACATTTTCATATTCTCTTGAGGGCACAATCGAAGAAAAGATTGAAGCCATCGTTAAAAAGATTTACGGCGGCAACGGCATCACCGTTCTCCCCGCCGCAAAGAAGCAGATTGACACACTCACCGCCCTCGGCTATGATAAGCTGCCTGTTTGCATTGCAAAAACTCAGTATAGTTTTTCCGATGACCCCACAAAACTCGGCGCTCCCGAAGATTTCACCGTCACAATCAAGAATGTTAAAGTTTCCGCAGGTGCCGGCTTCGTTGTTGTTCTCACAGGCGACATTATGACAATGCCCGGCCTTCCGAAAGTTCCCGCAGCGGAAAAAATTGATGTTGACGAAAACGGAAAGATTACCGGATTATTCTGATAAATCCGAGAAGTTTTATGATTTTCCGGATTGTAACCGAAAGCTTATAAAATTCACCCGCCGTTCAATGAACAGCGGGTGATTTTATTATTGATTTGCAGTCAAAATTTTGGTGAAAATCATTTTCTTTTATGTTTTCACTTTTCTTCCTTTTTGCTCTTAAAGAGGAGTTTATCAACGGGGAAATAGAGGAAGAACTGGATTGCTCCGCAGCAGGCGCCGGAGATTGAGATTGCGGCGCTCTCCCCAACATACTTTGCAAAGAAGGTGATGAGAACTGGTGAAAGCCATGCGGAGAAGCAGATGAGAGCAACCGTGAATACGATATAAATGGGAAGGGTTACTGCAACATTCGCATTTGAATTAAAAGTTTTATCTCTGTTTATAAAGAAAGAAACAATCTGGGCGATGATGTTGCTGACATTTGCTGCGATGAATACACCGAGTCCTGCTGTGATTATTCCCGTTTCGGCATCGGGGGCTTCGGATTTGAAAATCCAAAATTCATAAGCCCTGTGAAGGAATTCATCATTCATAAAAAGTTTTATGAGAAGGGGCAGAAATGTTTGAATAACAAAGGCGATAAGACTTACAAAGATAAATTTGACAAACTGCCAAAGAGTTGTTATTGCAGAGCCCTTGCCTTCGGCCGCCTTATCAATCTGATTGAGTTTTCCCATAAATTCATCTCCCTATTATTTGAGCCACCGATTCACTCAGTGGCTCCGATTTTTATTAAGAATTATTCGTCGAAAGTGTCATCCTTTTTCTTTTTGGATTTCTTTCTTTCGGATTTGCTCTTTGCGGCAGCTTCTTCAATTCTCTGTTCCTTTTCTTTTTCAGCTGCTTCCTGAGCGGCCTTTCTTTCGGCCTCTGCCTTTTCGTTGGCAGTGTTGTTGGTTGAAACTGCCCAGCGGGCAATTTTCATTTTGTTTCTGTCAGCGCCGGTTTCGATAACGAGAGAGTCATCCTTAACGGTAACAACTCTGCCCATGATGCCGCCGATTGTTGTGATTTCGTCACCAACCTGGATGGTATCACGCATTGTCTGCTCTTCTTTTTGTTTTTTCTTCTGAGGGCGAATCATTACGAAATACATCATTGCAAACAGCGCAACCATGAGAATTATCATGGAAACTGAACTCTGTGAAGAAGTGCCTGATGTTGATGTTGTGGATGTTGCTGTTGACATAAGTGAATAAATATAGGGCATTGGGGTTTCCTCCTGAAATAGAA
>R15__coassemble_1453_pt1 | contig 11842 bp, 10 predicted proteins | sample R15__metabat2_low_PE_056 | metagenome-assembled genome bin R15
GGAGAAATAATTAAAACCACCCCTTTCGAGATGGTTTTAATTATACGTGATTTCATGTTTTTCACTCCCGAACTTCTTAAATTTCAAGACGGCAATCCGGTTAAAACGCCGGAGGATTTTGCTCTGCGCCGCAAGGAGATGCTGAAAATTCTTGCCGAGGAGGAATACGGATATCTTCCTCCCGTTATGGGCGAAACGACTTTTGAAGTCACGGATATTGATTACAAAAACTGCGCGGGGCACGGTCCCCTTCAGACTCTCAAAATTTTCATTGAAACTCAAAAGGGCAAATTCACTTTGCCTGCATATTTCGTTGCGCCGACAAACAAAGAAAAATTCCCCGTTTTCATGTTCATAAACTTCGGCGAATCCCCCTATCACAGATATTATCCCATGGAAGAAATCGTCGATGCGGGCTACGGCGTTTGCTATATTTACTATCAGGATGTTACATCCGATGACGATGATTTTTCAAACGGCCTTGCCGGTATGTTTGACCGCCCGGAAGGTAACGGATTCGGCAAAATTTCGCTGTGGGCTTATGCGGTGAGCAGAGCCCTTGACTGCATTCTTCAATTCCCCGGAGTTGATAAGGAAAACATCGCGGTTATAGGTCATTCCCGTCTCGCCAAAACCGCTCTTTGGTGCGGTGCAAATGACGAGAGAATAAAATATGCCATCTCCAACTGCTCCGGCTGCAGCGGTGCCGCATACGAAGGTATAAAACACGAAGGAGCCGAAACGTTTGAGTTGATTTACAAAAAATTCCCATTTTGGTTTTGTGATAACTTCAAAAAATGGATTAAAGACGGCGAAAGTTGCCCCTTTGACCAGCATTTTCTTCTCGCCTGCTGCGCTCCGAGATATGTTATGATTGGTTCCGCGGATGAGGATAAATGGGCGGATATTTATTCCGAACAGCTTTGCTGCCTTGCCGCATCCCCCGCTTTTGAACTTCTCGGAGTCGAGGGCTATAAAGGAGAAACCGACCCTGTCAAGGCCGGTTACGCAAGTAATGAAGGACATATTTGTTATCATCTCAGGGCAGGAAGGCATTATCTGAGCAGAAACAATTGGAACAGATATATTGAGGCAATCGATTTCATCAATAAATAACCACAATATTTTAAAGGAGTAACCGTTCATTCGATTACTCCTTTGTTTTTACCCTTTTATTTTCAGCGAAATAATTTCTTTATTTTCACCGAAAAGTTTTTCAATATCCGCCATAGAAAGGTCTTGCTTTGCTTTGAGAGTAACATCAAGCATTTCTTTTTCTTCGGCGTTTTTTGTTATAGTCAGAGAATTTATTTGAATCTGCTTTTCATCTGCCATTTTGAACAGCTTTTCTTTGAAGAAATTGCTTGAAACGGCGTTTATTATTATCTCGCTTTCCGAAAAGGCATCCATGCCTATGCTGTGTTTATGGAAAAGGACCTGAATAATAACCACAACCAGGGCGAGAATGAGCCCCGGTATATACATTCCGCAGCCGATTGCAAGGCCCATTGCAGCTGTTGCCCAGATGCCTGCGGCTGTTGTGAGTCCCTTAATGGAATTGCCGTTTTTGAATATTACGCCTGCACCAAGAAATGAAATGCCGCTGACAACCTGAGCCGCAATTCTGGCGGTATCTGCGCCTCTGACTCCGTTTGCCGCATTGGCGCCGGTGATTATCATATCCGAAAAGCCGTATTTTGAAACCATCATAAGGAGCGCCGCGGTTGTGGCAATTATAATGTGAGTTCTTATACCCGCCTCTTTTGAGCGCTTTGTTCTTTCAAGGCCCACTGCCGCTCCGCATATTGCCGCAAGAATTATTCTTATGATAACCGTTGCAAGAGAAAATTCACTGAGAAAATCATTAAAAGCTTCCATTGATTTACCCTCCAATGTATGGTATTATATCATATATAAGCCATGTAAATCAAGTGTTAAGTGCGAACGGAGTTGATAATATGCAATCAAAAATTTCGCCGTCAATGATGTGTGCGGAACTGATAAAGACAAAAGAAATTCTCGAAGAATTTGAGAGAAGCGGAATAGAATACCTGCATATAGATATTATGGATGGGCATTTTGTTCCCAATTTTATGCTCAGCACGGAATATATCAAAACCATGAAACAGCTGACAAAAATCCCTCTTGACATTCATCTTATGATTGAAAAGCCGGATGACAAACTTGACTGGTTTCAGTTTGGCGAAGGGGATATTGTATCCGTTCACGTTGAAAGCACCTGTCACATTCAAAAGGTGCTGACTGCCATAAGAAACAGGGGTGCAAAGGCGTTTCTTGCCCTTAATCCCGGAACTCCCCTTTGTGTTCTTGACGAAATTAAGGATGACGTTGACGGAATACTGATTATGACGGTAAATCCCGGATTTGCAGGGCAAAAAATGATTCCCGCAACCCTTGAAAAGGTCAGAAAAGTAAAGGCGATTTTCAAAGAGATTGGCCGTGATATTCCCGTTGAGGTTGACGGAAACGTAACTTATGAAAATGCGGTTATAATGAGAGAAGCCGGCGCGGATATTTTCGTAGTGGGCACTTCAAGTATTCTCGCAAGAGGCATTGACCTTCATGCCGCAATTGAAAAAATGAGAAACTGCGTTAATTGACGCATAGGGTAATTATGCCCGTAAAAAAGCATAAAATTCGAACTGTAAGAAAGGATATAACCATGAAAATTCTTGTTTTCGGTTCAATGAATATAGATAAAGTTTATTCCCTCAGGCATCTGCCGGAAAGAGGGGAAACACTCTACTGCACCAAATTTGAAACCCATGTGGGAGGCAAGGGGCTCAACCAGGCCATTTCCCTCTCCAAGGCGGGTATGGATGTCTATATGGCGGGCTGTGTGGGCCTTGACGGCGGATTTCTCACAAATTATCTCAGGGGCGTCGGAGTCAACACTTCCCTTGTGAAAATCTCATCCGGATATTCGGGCCACGCAATTATTGAGGTTGACAAAAACGGTCAAAATCAGATGATTCTTTACCCCGGTGCAAACCACGAAATCAGCGAGGAATACTGCGATAAAATCCTCGAAAATTTCGGCAAAGACGATTTGATTCTCATGCAGTGCGAAACAAGTTGCACGGAATATATGATACTTAAAGCCCACGAAAAGGGCATAAAACTCGCCCTTAATCCCTCACCGTTCACCGAGGAAGTCAAAAAACTTCCCCTCCAATATGTGAATTATCTGTTTGTAAACGAAGACGAGGGCAAGAGCATTGCAGGCGAGGAGAATATCGATAAAGCGGTTGACAAACTGAGAAAGATGCTTCTTGACGGCGCAGTAATAATGACTCTTGGCGCGGATGGCTCCGTTTACGGCGACGATGACTGCATTGTAAAGGCAGATGCCTTTACGGTAAATGCGGTTGATACAACGGGAGCGGGCGACACATTCACCGGTTATTTTCTTGCATCGCTCATTGAAGACGATGCTCCCGCAGACCATGCTCTGAGATTTGCAAGTGCCGCATCGGCCCTGGCAGTTCAAAAAGTCGGAGCGGCAGAAACAATACCCGACAGAAGCGAAGTTGAGCAATTCTTTTATAACTTTTGAAAAAAAATGCTTGACAAACGGGAAAACCTGTTATAAAATACACCCACAACAAAGAAGAGCGAAGTTCGTTCTCACCTTCCGGGTTCCGTCCTGCGTTGGTCAATATACTTCATTGGCGGCAGTGCCGTTATGAGTTGATTGATTATGCGAGGCGGAGTTTCCGGCCTCGCTTTCGTTTAATTTTGGGAGGTGCTTAGCATCAGCAAGCAGGAACAGCAAATCAATGAAGAAATCCGTGACAAAGAGATAAGAGTTATTTCAGAAAGCGGTGAGCAGCTGGGGATTATGTCCGCAGAAGAAGCTCTCAAAATCGCAGAAGAAAGAAATCTCGACCTTGTTAAAATCGCACCCATGGCAACTCCGCCGGTGTGCAAGGTTATGGATTACGGCAAGTTCAGATTTGAAAAGGCAAAAAAAGAGAAAGAAGCAAAGAAAAACCAGAAAGTTATCGAAACAAAAGAAATCCGCCTTTCTCTCAACATCGACGTTCACGACTTTGACACAAAGGTAAACCATGCCAAAAAGTTTTTGGCTGACGGCAACAAGCTGAAGGTTTCCATCAGATTCAGAGGCCGTGAAATGGCTCACCCCGAACTCGGTCAGGTCATTATGGACCGCTGCGCCGAGGCACTCAGTGAGTGCGCAAATGTTGAAAAGCCTGCAAAGCTTGAGGGCAGACAGATGCTTATGTTTATGGCTCCCAAAGCATCAAAGTAAAAAATATTTAAGGAGGATATATCTATGCCTAAGATTAAGACCCACAGTGGTGCAAAGAAGCGTTTCAAGATCTCCAAGGGTGGCAAGCCCATGCGTGCACATGCTTACAAATCACACATTCTCAACAAGAAGAGCACCAAGCGCAAGAGAAATCTTCGCAAGGTTTCCGTTGCAGATGAGACCAATGTAAAGCAGATTAAGAGACTTGTTCCCTACAAATAATATTGAAAAAGGAGATTAAATAATATGGCTCGTATTAAAGGCGCTATTATGACGCGCAAGAGAAGAAATAAAGTTCTCAGACTTGCTAAGGGCTACTACGGCTCAAAGCATTCACTCTTCAAGACCGCCAAGCAGGCAGTTATGAAGAGCGGTAACTATGCATATATCGGCAGAAAGCAGAAGAAGAGAGACTTCAGAAAGCTTTGGATAACCAGAATTTCCGCCGGCTGCAAAGCAAACGGAATGAACTATTCAACATTTATGAACGGCCTCAAGAAGGCAGGCATCAACCTCAACAGAAAGATGCTCTCCGAAATCGCCATCGCAGACCCCGCTGCATTCACAGCACTTTGCGAGCAGGCAAAGGCAGCTCTTTAATTGAAACATGAACTCCCCGATTTTTTCGGGGAGTTTTTTTATCGGATTATCACTCAATGCGCATCGAAAGGATAGGTGCGGGCGGATTGATAATCGGCCCCTACAATCAACCCGAAAGGTGCATTGAAAGTCGTTCACAATTTTTTAACTTGATTATTTTATAAAAATAGTATATAATGTGCCCATAATGGAATATTATGGATTAGTATGGGTTAATGTATTAAAAAAATTTGATACATACGAGATAAAATTATGACTGCATATTTTGATAACAGCGCAACCACCGCTCCCTGCAAAGAAGCGGTTGAAGCAATGATTGATACAATTGAAAACAAATGGGGCAATCCGTCCTCTCTCCACTACAAGGGCAACGAGGCAAATGAGGTTCTTGAAAATGCCCGCAAAGAAATTGCCGCAAAGCTTCACTGCACTCCGGAAGAAGTATTCTTCACCTCCGGCGGAACGGAAAGCGACAATCTTGCAATATTCGGCGCAGCATACAAAATGAAGCGTCTTGGCAAAAGAATTGTTTCAACAAGCGTTGAGCACCCTGCGGTTGACGAAGCTCTTTCCGCCCTTGAAGCAGACGGCTTTGAAGTGATACGCCTTAAAGTAAACGGCGAAGGCAAAATAGATGAAAAAGACCTTTATGAGGCCGTTACCCCCGATACCATTCTCGTAACAATGATGCTTGTCAACAACGAGGTGGGTTCAATAATGCCCGTTGAATGTGCAAAGCGAGCTGTTATGAGAGTCAAATCCCCTGCCCTCATCCACTGCGATGCGGTTCAGGCCTTCGGCAAAATGCCTTTAAGCCCCACTGCGCTTGGCGTTGACCTTATGACCATAAGTTCACATAAAATTCACGGCCCCAAGGGTGTCGGAGCCCTTTACATAAAAAAAGGCACTAAACTTAAACCCCACACCTACGGCGGAGAGCAGGAAATGAAAATCCGCCCCGGAACTCAGGCGATGCCTGCAATAGCGGGATTCGGCGCCGCAGCAGCAGCGCTGCCCGATATAAATGAAGAACTTAAAAAAATAACCGACCTTCGTGATTATATGCTTTCAAAATTTGATGAAATGGGCGGCATTGAAATAAACTCCCCAAAGGATGCCCTGCCTTTCGTCACCAACATTTCCGTTATGGGAATAAAGAGCGAGCCGATGATGAACTTTCTCTCGGATAAAGGAATCTGCGTTTCGTCGGGTTCCGCCTGTTCCAAGGGCAAAAAAAGTCGGGTTCTCACCGAAATGGGCCTTTCAAAAGAAAGAATGGAAAGCCCTCTTCGCATAAGTTTTTCAAGATTCACAACAAAAGAAGAAATCGATTACCTCTGCTCAATGATTGAAGAGGGTAAAAATACAATAAGAGCCATAGGAAAATAAAATATGAAAGAAGTTATTCTCATCAAAAACGGCGAGCTTGCCCTCAAGGGGCTCAACCGCCATATATTTGAAGATCTGCTCATAAAAAATATGAAGCATCGTCTTGGCAGCATCGGCAAATTCAACTTTATAAGAGCCCAGTCAACAATAGTTGCCGAGCCCCAAAATGAAGATACGGACCTTGACCTTGCAGTCGAAAAGATAAAAAAAGTTTTCGGCATCGCCGCTTTTTCGAGAGCAGCGGCAGTTGAAAAGGATTTTCAGGTAATTCTCAAAACCGCCGAAACATATCTTGAAAACGACCTTATGTGCGCTTCCACATTCAAAGTTGAGGCAAAGCGTTCCGATAAAAAATTCCCACTGAATTCCCCCGAAATATGCAGGGAAGCAGGCGGATACCTTCTCAATAAATTCCCTCATCTGACTGTTGATGTTCATAATCCGGATATAACGGTAAATATAGAAATCCGTGATGAATTTGCCTATATTCACGGCAGGCAGATAAAAGGCGCAGGCGGAATGCCCACGGGCTCCGCAGGCAAGGCGGCGCTTCTTATTTCAGGCGGAATTGACAGCCCCGTTGCCGGCTATATGATGGCAAAAAGAGGCCTTGAACTCACCGCCGTTCACTTCGCTTCCCCTCCCTACACAAGCGAAAGAGCCGAACAGAAGGTTCACTCCCTTTTAGGTCAGGTTGCAAAGTATTCGGGCAGAACAAACCTCTGGGTTGTTCCCTTCACGGAAATTCAGGAAAAGATAAAAGACGAATGCCCCGAAGATATTTTCACCGTCATCATGAGAAGAATGATGATGCGCGTTGCTCAGATTATCGCCGAAAGAGAAAATGCGGGAGCCCTCATAACAGGCGAAAGCGTAGGTCAGGTTGCAAGCCAGACCATGCCTGCCATCGCATGCACGGATGCAATATGCGAAATCCCCGTTTTCAGGCCTCTTATCGGCATGGATAAAGACGAGGTTATCGAAATATCCAGAAAAATAGAAACATTCGATATTTCAATTCTTCCATACGAGGATTGCTGCACGGTATTCACCCCGAAGCATCCCAGAACAAAGCCCACCATAAAGTATGTTGAAGAGGCGGAAGCCAAATTTGACTTTGAGCCGATGATTATCAAAGCTGCCGAGGAGGCACGGCTCGTTGTTATACATTGACGGGGAATAACAAAACAAGCCCGTCAAAAGGAGAAAATAATATGAAACAAAAAAAGTTGTGGATTGCCCTGCTCTGCGTTTTCACGGTTGGCGCAATCGCATTCATCGGTCTGTCGATTTTGAATGTTACAACCTCAGGTCAGGCAGAGGAAACAACATCCGCCGGCGAATATTATATAGAGGGTGAAGTTACATACGACGCCGCAGGCGAAGAAATCGCCGACGTTGTTTCAAACAACGTTAAAGGCACCACCTTCCCCGATGGAATAAAAGAGGAATTCAAAAACGCCTATGCCATCAACAATAAGCTTGTGGGATGGCTCACAATTCCCGGAACGGAAATGGATACGGCGGTTGTTCAGTGGAATGATAACTCCCATTATCTCACCAAGGATTTTTATGAGAGAACGACCGGCGAAACATCATCAACCAACTACGGCAACATCTATCTTGATTACAGATGTGACAGCGGCGAAACCATTTCAAAAAATATGGTTATCCACGGCCACACAACCGGCAGAAGCACCGGCATTTATAAGCAGGCCTTCCGCTCTCTCTATGATTACAAGAAAAAAGAGGCATTCATGGAGAACCCCATTATCAAATACAGCACTCTCTATGAAGAATATACATATAAAATATGCGCCGTATTTCTTTCAACAACCGAGCCCTCATCCGATAACGGATATTTTCTCAACTATATCTACCCCGATATGTCCGAGAGCAATATGGTTGGTTATATTGAGCAGGTAAAGCAGAGAATGCTCTATGAAACCGGCGTTTCCCTTGAACCCACGGATAAGATTATCACCCTTTCAACCTGCACCTACGACTACGGCAAGAGTGTTGACACCCGCCTTGTGGTTGTTGCCCGCCTTCTTCACGATGGCGAAGATGAATCAATCGACACATCCCTCGTAAAAGATAATCCCGATTACAGAAGGCCTCAAATTTGGTATAATTCAAACGGCAAAACAAATCCTTATAAAGACACTGAGAAATGGTATCCCAGTGCCGACTGATAAAGGAGGAAACACTAATGGCAGATAAAGATGAAAAAAAAGAAGGACTCACCTCCATAAGCGATGATGAAGCCATAACCGAAATAGATTTTGGCAGTTTTCTTGCGGAAGGAGACAGCGGCTCATCTGTTGCGGAAGACCTTCACAGTGATATTGAAAACATTGAGGCATCTCTCAACAATGCAATTCAGGGCCTCTATGATACCATTATGAGCAGCGGCCCGGAGACTGTTGTTCCCAAAACAATGAGCGAAATAACATCCAAAGAAGAAAAGGACTCATCACCTCTGGGCGAAATGTGGATGAATCCGGCAGAATATATTGATATGTCTGTTCCGGCTGAAAAAAGAGAGCCCATTTCCGAGGAAGAAAGCGCCAAAGCCAAGGATGATATTTTCGGATTGATTGAGGACCTCAAAACAAGCACCGACTCCGAAACCGGATTTGATGATATTCTTGCAAGCATAGAATCAAACGAAGGCATTTCTCCGGTCAGCACCGTTGATGAAGCCGCAAAGCTTGCCGATTTCACACCCAAAAGTCTTGATGAACTTGACGAGTTGTTGGGAGAGGATAACGAAGCCCAAGAAGAAGCTCCGGAAGCTGCTCCTGCGCCCGTGAGCTCCACCGAGGAAGCCAAGGCTGAATATTTGGGTGCGGCACTTGATCCAAATCATCCCCATGATTCCGGTTCCCTTCCCGAACTCAATTCAAGCAACGGAATTTTCCCCGATGACATTGATGCGGCGGATGACCTTCCCATGAGAGAAAGAAGAAAAGCGAACAAAGCCGCCAAGAAGCAGGAAAAGGAAGAAATCAAAGAAGCAAAAAGCGAAAAGAACAACACCACAAAAGAAATCATCCGCAAAGTTGTTCTCACCCTTTCCATTATAACAATTATCGTAAGTGTGGGCATTCTTGCAAATCAATATATCATTCAGCCCAAACTCTTTGAAAAGAATCAGAAAGAGATGGAAGATATAGTTTCGGTTGACTCCGATGAGGACCCCACCGGCGTAATAGATGAAAATTACAGCGACGAATCGGATGACACGGAATACCCCGAAGGCATGATGCTTAAATATAAAAAGCTCTATGCGATAAATAACGACCTTGCGGGCTGGATTTCAATTCCCGGTCTTTCCATAAATCTTCCCATAGTTCAGGGGGATGACAACAGTTATTACCTCAAGAGAAACTTCTATAAGAAGTGGACAGATTACGGCGTTCCCTTCTTTGATTACAGAGTTGAAGACCTTAAAAATCTTCCCAAGAACCTTGTGGTTTACGGCCATAATATGCGCTATGACTCCAAGATTTTCGGCACACTCGAAAATTACTACGAACCGGATACATTCAAGAGTAATCCCGTTATTCAGTGCGACACGATTTACGGCACTCACACCTGGTTTGTTTATGCGGTATTCATCACAAATTCAAACGCCTCCCAGGATAACGGTTACCTCTTCCCCTATAACTTTGTTGAACTGAGCAATTCTCAGTTTGCCGAGTATATAACCGAACTTGACAAGAGAAAACTTTATTCAACAGGCGTTGACATTCTGCCCACCGATAACATTCTGACTCTTTCAACCTGCTGCTATGACTTTGACGAGGCAAGATTTGTTGTTGTTGCAAGAGAGCAGAGAGAGGGCGAATCCGCAACACCCGACACATCCAATGTTGTTAAGAATGATAATCCCAGATACCCGCAGGCATGGTATAAGGCATACGGTAAGACCAATCCCTACGCAAACGACACCAACTGGGAGCCGTAAATTGTCAATGCATAATGCATAATGCACAATGCACAATTAAGCTGCAAGTAGATGCCGACCAAAGACGAATTGAGGTGAGGATTTGAACGAACAACTGAATATTTTCACCTTGCGGAATGTTGACGGCGAAGATATAAACTTCATCCCCGATTACCTGTCATATAACGGCATTCCCGGGCTCACGGCTTTCAGCAGTTCAAAGGACCTCGCTTACAGCATCGCCTCGGGAGTCAAAGGTAAAATTGCGGTTATTGCGGTTCCCGAAAGTGAATTCAACAACGCAAAACTTTATCTGATGAAGAAACTCGGCGTCAGGATAATGCGCTCTGCAAAGATAGTCAAAGCGCTGGGCGGCAACACCGCCGTACCGGATTACGATAAGCACACCGCAGTTCCGGAAGGGGCAACGGTTTATCTCACAAACGACGGATTATATTCCGCCATCGCATTCCGGCTGAGTGACACGGTATGCTTGTTGACACCTTCCGAAAAAGAAAGATTTAAGCATATTATTTCTTCCGGAGCATCAAGAATTCTCAAGCCCGTTCCCTCATCGGAAGAAAAGCTTAAAAAAGATATTCTCTCCGTTGCCTCATCAGGCAAAAAAATCGCAATTTCAACCTACGGCAGCGGCAAAGCCCTGCTGAAAATATTAAATTCAGTTAAACCCGACGGCAACTTTATTGCCGCCGAATCGGAAATAAAGAAAAAAGATACAGATCCTATTGCCAAAGGCGCAAAATCAGCCAAAGAAAAGACCAAATCAGATTTCGGCGTATGTTTAAGCCGAATCGAAGGAGGAAAAATCACTGTTTCCGTTGCAAATTCGGAATGTGCAAGGGTTTCCGAAATTGAATCCTTGCCAAACGAAGATGAAAAGCATCTGCTTGCAGCGGCTGTGATGAAAATTTGTGAAATGATGAACGACGCTTCAAACAACGGATTAACTTCACCCGAAGCCACGAAACCTGTTAAATCCCATAAAGGACTCATAATTGCCATATCCTGCATTGCGGCAGCGATTATAGTCTGCCTTATTGTGGGCATAGTTGTGTTTGCCACCGGAAAAGGAAAAGAAGACAGCAACGAAAATTCCGATATTACCGTTATGAGTGAAGAACAAACCGACAGCATTGCCGACGAAAGTTTTTCCGAAACGGAAGACAGCGAAATGACCGATAAAGGCGACGGTGAGGTTGTTCCCATATTCAGCGACGAACTTTCCGAAACCGATGGTGAAAGCAGTGAGAGCACAACTCTTAAAGATAAACTGTCCGCCGCTGTTTCCGCAATTACAACAACGCTGAAAGCCACAACAAAATCCACTTCTTCAGCTGCAAAAACAACAAAAGCGGCTTCTTCAGCCGCAAAAACCACAACCAAGACGAATACCACAACCGTAAAATCGGACGCTAAAGCCACCTCTTCCACGAAGAAAAGCTCTTCAACAACCAAAAAGAGTGAAACAACAACCAAGAAGGGTGAAACAACAACAAAAAAGAGTGAAGATTCAACCACCGCTTCCCCATCCGGCACCTTCACTTTTAATATCTACGGCTACGGTCACGGTGTAGGAATGAGCCAGG
>R15__coassemble_1529_pt1 | contig 11425 bp, 8 predicted proteins | sample R15__metabat2_low_PE_056 | metagenome-assembled genome bin R15
CATCAATTCCCGTTATCAACGCAGGTGACGGCGGTCATAACCACCCCACGCAAACGCTTGCGGATTTGCTGACAATCAGCCGCGAAAAAGGCGGATTTAACAATCTCACAATCGGCTTTTGCGGCGACCTTAAATTCGGCAGAACCGTTCACTCCCTCATTTCCGCCATGTCAAGATATGAGGGCATAAAGGTTGTTCTCATTTCCCCCGATGAACTTAAATTGCCAAGTTACATAAAGAAGGATGTTCTAAAAAAGAACGGCATTCCCTACACCCAAACGACGGATTTGGAGGGAGCAATGCCGGAACTGGATATTCTCTATATGACCAGAGTTCAGAGAGAGCGCTTCTTTAACGAAGAGGATTATCTTCGCCTTAAAGACAGCTACATTCTCACCCCCGAAAAGCTTAAAAATGCAAAAGAAAATCTCAGCATAATGCATCCCCTGCCGAGAGTCAACGAAATCAGCGTTGCCATTGACGATGACCCCAGGGCCTGTTATTTCAAGCAGGTTCTTAACGGCAAATACATTCGCATGGCGCTCATTCTTAAACTTCTCAAGGAGGCAGGCAGAATATGAATATTGATTCAATCACCAACGGTGTTGTTATCGACCACATATCCGCAGGCAGCGCAATGAAACTTTATAATCTTCTGCACCTTGATAAACTTGATTGCTCGGTTGCCATGATTATGAATGTTCCCAGCCGCAAAATGGGTAAAAAAGATATAATCAAGATTGACTCGGATATCCATGTAAATCTTGATATTATCGGCTATGTTGACCCCAACGCAACGGTCAATGTTATAAGGAACGGCGAACTTGTGAAAAAACTTTCGATAGATTTGCCGGAAACCCTTACCAATGTTCTCACCTGCAAAAACCCCAGATGCATCACCAGCGTTGAGCAGGAACTTGACCATATTTTCAAATTGACGGATAAGCAAAATAAAGTTTATCGTTGCATTTATTGCGAAACGAAGGCGAATTAATTTCAGCCCACGTTAAAAGCCGCCGCTTCATTTGAAGCGGCGGCTTTTGGTTTCATCAGAAGTTAAGGAATGTCTTGAGTATGGGAGCTGCTATATTAAGAATCGAGATAAGGAATCTTGAGTCAAGAGATTTGCTGTTTGTTGCGAAAACTGCATCAAATCTATATGACTTAACATATCTGTATTCGCCGTTATCGTTAGTGTAGGTGAGGGTTTCGGTAACGGGCTTATAGAAGAGAAGTGTCTGTTCCTGGGGTTTCTCGTTTATAACAACTTCGCTTCTTGTGCAGGGCTTATTGTCATTCCAATAATAGCGCTTAAAGTTCTTGCCGAGAGCGAATTTTATTTCGTCATCAGCATAAACTCTGAACAAGAAATCTTCATCGGACATCCACTGTGCAACAGCAATGTGTGTAACAGTTGCAAGAATGCCGTTTTCGTCTGATTCAGGACCTTTGCCTTCAATCCATTCTTCTTCTTCGGGAAGGTTTGCAGCGCTGCTGATTACATCATCAACATAGTAATATTTCCAACCGATGAATTCACAGTTACGATAGGGCTTTGAAGCATTATCTTTACCATCGGTTACGACGGGCTTTTCGATATCATCCTCGGTTAATGCCTTGCCGGTAAGAGGGTCTATGATGGGATTGCCTTCTTCGTCGGTAAGAGTCTTGGAGCTGTATTTAACGTTGCCGTCATCATCAAGTTTGTTATAATCGGCATCGGGAACAGATGAAAAGCTTATGGTGTTGAACTTTGTGGGTGATATGGGGGTCTGATACTGTTCAAGTTCCGCTATATCTTCACTTGCGCCTTCATAATAAACATAGTCACCATAGGTATATTGGTAACCGTTTATTACGGTGCCATAATATTTGATAAACGCATATCTGTTCTGAAGTGAATATTTGAAATAGAGCTTTCTGGTTCCGTCTGCACCGGGAACAAGAGCTGAAGCACTGCCGCTATATGCACTGCCCGATTCGGGAGAAGCGAAGATTGATGTTTCATTGAGGTTTTTGCCTTCGGGTATCATCGCTTTAACGTCATCCATAACGTCTGAAACATCGCTTGCAGTGGGCTTTCCGCCGTTGGCGTCTGTTGCTTTATAGGTTCTTGTTGCAACCTTAACATATTCGCCGTTTTCATTCTGAGCATAGAAATCAACGCTGTAATCCATTGCTTCAATGTCAGGATAAATTGTGATTTCTTTTGCTTCTTTTGCGGCTTTCATAATTACGGATGTAATTTCAATTTCTCCGCTATCCATAAGATTTTCGCCTTCAAGAGCAGAATCAAGATAAAGACCGTTTATTTTATAACCTTCTTGTGCGAATCCGGTTGTGTCCTTAATAAATTCCGCATAGGTCTTTACTGTTGTGCCCGTGCTCTTGAAACTTACATCGCTGAGTTTTACGGTGTCACCAAGTGAATATGCATTCTCCGATGTTGCACCAAGGCCGGAAACCGACAGCTTATATGCATAAACGGTGAATTCGGGATAAACATCAATGTAGGTTGAGCCGGAGGTCATACTGCCCTGTGTCGGCTGAAGTCTATCGGTTCTGGCTTTACCGTCTTTAATCTGGTCAACGTTTATTTTATTGCCGTTTCCGTCAACATAAGTTACATCGTAAAGTTCAAGGTCAACTCCGAAAACGTTTGTATTAACAACGCCTTCACTTGTAACATCCAGTGTAACGGGTTCATTGCCGCTCTTATAAGCGGGGTTCTCGGCGCCAAGTGTAAGACCTGCATATATCTCAGCCGAATTGTTAAAGGCAGGGAATGTGCTCTTGAATTCTTTGCAGATTGTGTATTCGCTCTTGGACTGTTCAAGATTGGGATTTCCGTCTTCTATGGTCGGAGACCAAACCCTTATATCAAAGCCATAAGCGGTCTGAAGATAGAGAGCACCGCCAAACGTACTGTATACCGTGCACGCTGCGGTATAATAATTATCGCCGGATTTGTAAGCGAAGTTGTTGTATTCGTAGCTGATATCATCGCTATGCTCTTCACCGTCTGTGGGGAAGGACTTTGCGTAGGTGCCGTCATACTGAAGGAAATAGGGCTCATATCCGAGTTTTTCGGCAATTGAATCATAATTTTTGCTGATATATTTTGCAATGATAGAACCGGAGGGGTTTGCCGCAGCATCGGAATCTCCGGGAAGAGCAAACATACCTTCTTGTTCTTCATTACCTTCATCAATGGGAAGATTTGCAATTTCAATCTCGGTTCCGTCGAGTTTAAATGCCTTTAATGAGATTGTTGTGGCCGTGTTGTCAAAATAAACGGCCTTTACTTCGTTAACCTTCTTGTTGGCTGTAACGGTTTCCCAGTAGTAGAAGGTGTATCCATCTTTTACGGGGATTTTGTCGGTATAATCCGCAGGGTCAAATTCGGTATTGACAAGAGTTTCAAATGAGGTTTCGACTTAAATTCTGCCGCCGACAAGGTCAAGGTGGACCGTTACCTTATCGGTTGAAAGAGCAAGCTGAACTTCCTGATCTCTTTCGGCTCTGAGAGTGCCTGCTACGAAATTGCCGTCTTGGTCATAATAGCCGATTAAGTTAGGAACATTATTGAATGCCTCAGTAATATCAACACTGCCTAAAGGAACTTCTTTTGTGTATGTTCCGATTTCGTCGTTTGCTTTACCGGTAAGAGTAACATTATCGCCGGTTCCGACAGTAAAGGTAAGTTCGGCTTCGTTTATAAAGTTATCTGCCTTTCTTGTTGCGGATGCACCGGTTGATGCCGTGCCGATAGTCTGTGAAACAAAATTGGATTTTCCGGAATATGATGAATAGAATGTTGAGGGGGCAAAAGCGCGACCGGTTGTTCCGGCGGCAATACCGTCCTTTACCTTAAGAGTAACGCTAAAGCAAGTTGTGTCTTGCTGAGCTTTAGTCATCTTCTGGCCCTTACGGGATATGCCGGTTGCAACGATGATGGTCCAGCCCTTAACATCATCGGTAGTGTAAACAACTGCGCCGCTTGCATCTTTTACGCCTTGGTTTGCAGTTGTGTTGTTCTTATAAAGATAGGTGCCGACAGCGCCCGTACTCTTTGTGCTGATTACATCTGTGCCGGTTTTGGTTTCAAAAGCGGTAAAACGTTCCGACTTCAGTGAATCATCAACAAGCTCAAAGAAGCTATTGTCAAAGAAAGTCTTCATATCGAGTGTTTTGCTTGATGATGATGTGCCGATGTAGTAACTTGTTTTGATGTAATAGGTGATTGTGATTTTTTCACCGGGAACAACGGTTCCGCTGACCGGATTGCCGTCTTCATCCTTTGCTTCAGCACCAAGATACATGAAGTTGCCGTAAGTTTCCTCAAGGTCAGCATATGTCTTGATGGTATCAGGTGCAAAGTTGGCAGAAGTGCCAAGAGCAACTGTGCCCACAAGCATTACAAGACAAAGGATAACGCTGAGGACTTTTTTCATTGTACGCATTTTGTTTCCTCCCTGAAATTGAGAAATTTGACCTGATTGCCGCCATCCGAGCGACCGGGCCATGGTCGGAGCGCACCCCGACAAATTTACAGGCGTATTATATAATATAAAAAGGGATAAAGCAACATATTTTTTCAAATAAATCACTTTATCCTGTTTTTTTGAATATTTTACACAAAAATCAGATTTCAGATTCGTGCAACTTTACTCTCTCTTGCTGCCTCGGCAACCGCCTCAGAAACCGCAGAACAAATTCTTTTATCGAAGGGTAAGGGCAAAATATGCTCGCTGTCAAGTTCATCATCACCGACAAGTCCGGCTATTGCATAAGCGGCAGCCGCCTTCATTTCCTCGTTAATATCGGATGCCCTCACATCTAAAGCTCCTCTGAATATTCCGGGGAATGCAAGAACATTGTTGACCTGATTGGGGTAATCGCTTCTGCCGGTGCATACGATTGCAGCCCCTGCCTCTATCGCCTTTTCGGGCATAATTTCGGGGACGGGATTTGCCATCGCCATTATGATTGCCTTATCATTCATGGATTTAACCATTTCTTCGCTGACAAGGCCGGGAGCGGAAACGCCAACAAAAACATCCGCACCTTTCATGGCATCTGCAAGAGTGCCGTGAATTCTGTTTTTGTTTGTGAAGGAGGCGAGGGATTCGTTGGCGGGAGTCAGTTCATCCCCCTTGCAGATTATGCCCTTGCGGTTACAGACGATTATATTGCCTGCGCCGGCGCAGTCGAGCAATTTTGCTATTGCGGTGCCTGCGGAACCTGCGCCGCTCATGGCTATTGTGCAGTCTTCAATCTTTTTGCCCACAACTCTCAGGGCATTGACAAGGGCCGCCAAAACAACAACGGCGGTTCCGTGCTGGTCATCGTGAAAAACGGGGATATCGCACTTCTCTTTAAGTTTCTTTTCGATTTCAAAGCATCTCGGGGCGGAAATATCCTCAAGATTTATTCCGCCGAATGAGCCGGATATAAGATAAACCGTGTTGACAATTTCATCAACATCTTTTGAACGAACACATATGGGAATGGCATCAATTCCGCCGAATTCCTTGAAAAGCACGCTTTTGCCTTCCATAACAGGCATACCGGCTTCGGGACCTATATCTCCAAGCCCCAAAACGGCAGTTCCGTCAGTCACAACGGCAACGGTATTCCATCTTCTTGTAAGTTCAAAGCTTTTGTTATAATCTTTTTGTATTTCAAGGCAGGGAGCGGCAACACCGGGGGTATATGCCAAAGAAAGCGCATCCTTGGTGTCAACGGCTGCCCTTGATTTTGTTTCGAGTTTGCCCTTCCACTCGTAATGGAGTTTCAGGGATTCTTCAGCGTAGTTCATCGAATTCTCCTTTAGATTATGCATTCTGCATTAACTTCCCAGCCCTTCGAGCGTTCAACGGCTTTCTTCCAGCCGGCATAGAGTTTGTTTCTCTTATCCTCATCCATAACGGGTGAGAAAACTTTATCAACCTGACGGTTCTTTTCGATTTCTTCCTTGCTCTCCCAAACTCCGACAGCAAGACCTGCAAGGTATGCGGCGCCGAGAGCGGTTGTTTCAACAGTCTTAGGTCTGTTGACATCGCATCTTATCATATCCGCCTGAATTTGGAGCATAATATTGCTGACACTTGCGCCGCCGTCAACACGAAGTTCGGTGAAATCGATGCCTGAATCGGACTTCATCGCCTCAAGCAAATCCGTCATCTGATATGTGATTGCTTCAAGAACGCTTCTTGCGATATGGGCTCTGTTTACACCTCTTGTGAGACCGACAATGGTGCCCCTTGCATACATATCCCAATATGGAGCGCCAAGGCCCGTGAATGCGGGAACGAAATAAATTCCGTTGGCATCGGGAACGCTCTCTGCAAGTTCGTCACAGCGCTTTGCGTTATCAATCATGTGAAGTTCGTCACGGAGCCACTTGATAACGGAGCCGGCATTAAATGCGGAACCCTCAATGGAATATTCAACTTTATCGCCTATGCCCCAGGCAACGCCGGTGAGAAGATTATTCTTTGATTTAACTCTGTTTTCGCCGGTATTCATAAGAAGGAAGCAACCGGTGCCATAGGTATTCTTTGCCTGACCGGGTTCAAAACAGCCCTGTCCGAAAAGTGCGGCGGGTTGGTCGCCGACTGCGCCGCAGATGGGGATACCTTCAAGGTCTTCAAGGCCCAAAATGCCCTTTGCAACTCTGCCGTAAATTTTGCTGGAGGGAACGGGTTCCGGGAGAATGTTCATGGGGATGCCCAATTTTTCGCAGAGGAACTCATCCCAGCAAAGTTTATCAACATCAAAGAGCATTGTTCTTGATGCGTTTGAGTAATCCGTAACATGAACGCTGCCGCCGGTAAGATTCCATATAAGCCATGTTTCAACAGTTCCGAAAAGGAGCTGACCTTTATCCGCAAGTTCCTTTGCTTCGGGAACATTGTCAAGAATCCACTTGATTTTAGTGCCGGAGAAATAAGCGTCAATAAGAAGTCCGGTCTTTTCCTTTATATAATCCTCAAGGCCCTGCTTTTTAAGTTCTTCGCAGTATTCGGCAGTTCTTCTGCACTGCCAGACGATTGCGTTATAAACCGGCTTTCCGGTCTGACGGTCCCAAAGAATTGTTGTTTCTCTCTGATTTGTTATGCCGATTCCGGCTATATCGCCGGCCTTGAGTCCGCTCTGTGAAAAGCAGGAAGCAGCCGCCTGAAACTGGCTGTAAAGTATGGCAAGAGGGTCATGCTCAACCCAGCCCGCCCGGGGATAAATCTGTTCAAATTCATTTTGTGCCTTGGAAATGATATTACCTTTTTTGTCAAAGATAATAGCTCTTGAGCTGGTTGTGCCCTGGTCCAGTGCCATAACATATTTTGCCATAGTTTTTCCTCCGCTTATTTATTTGATGATTGTATTTTATTATATTCCGAAATATTTCACTGCATTATTATACGAAATATCCTCTGCAAGAGTTTTAAGGACTTTTGCGTCATGGGGATAGAGCCCGTTTTCAACAAATTCGCCTATAAGATTGCAGGCGATTCTGCGGAAATACTCGTGTCTGGGATACGAAAGGAACGAGCGGGAATCCGTAACCATACCAACGAATTTGCCCAGGGCGCCGAGATTTGCAAGGGCTTTCATCTGTTCTCTCATGCCGTCAATGTTATCATTGAACCACCATGCGGAGCCGAACTGAATTTTGCTTTGGGCCTCATCGCTCTGGAAGTTGCCAAGCATCGAGCCGAGAACATAGTTATCCTTGGGGTTAAGGGTAAAGAGAACGGTTTTGGGCAGGTTATTTTCGGCATCGAGGGAATCAAGAAAGCATGAAAGTTTTCTTGCAACAAGTTGGTCATCGATGGAGTCAAAGCCCGCATCGGGACCTATGGAGTTAAACATTCTTGTGTTGTTGTTTCTCATGGGGCCGATGTGAAGTTCCATCACCCACCCCTTTGCTTTATATTCGGTTGCAAGGAAGCGAAGAAGGCCCGTTTTGTATTTATCCGCCTCTTCCGTGCTTATGTTTCTGCCGTTTCTTGCGGCGGCAAAAATTGATTCAAGTTCGCCGTTTGTTACCTCTTCGCAGGGAACATAGGCAAAAGCGTGGTCACTGGCACAGCAACCCATCTCGGCGAAATAATCTATTCTCTCTTTAAGAACTTCACGAAGTTTTGCATAGCTGTAAATCTCCGCGCCTGCGGTTTTCTCCATATTTTTCAGCCAGGAGCGGAAACCCGGTGCTTCAACGGAAAGGGCTTTATCGGGGCGGAATGCGGGAAGAACTTTGAATCCGAGGTCTTCCTTTGCAAGAAGTTTATGATATTCAAGCAAATCCGCAGGGTCATCCGTTGTGCAAAGATGGGAAACCCCCGATTTCTTAATAAGTTCACGGGGAGTAAATCCGCCGTTTTTGATTGCAGCATTTGCCTTTTCCCATATCGCCTCGGCAGTATCCGCCGAAAGTATATCGTCTATTCCGAAGTATCTTCTCAGTTCAAGATGGCACCAATGATACATGGGGTTGCCCACAAGCGAGGGCATACAGGATGCAAAGGCAACGAATTTATCGTGGCCGCTTGCGTCGCCGGTTATGTATTTTTCTTTTATTCCGCAGGAACGCATTGCGCGCCATTTATAGTGGTCGCCGGCAAGCCAAAGCTCGGCAATATCCGACGGCTCTTTATTTTCATAAATTTCTTTGGGTGAAAGATGGCAATGCCAATCGAAAATCGGCATTTTATCAGCCGCTTCAAACATCTCGACTGCCGCCTCATTATAAAGAAGAAAATCCTTACCCATAAATTCTCTCATCTTATATCCTCCTCTAACATCTAATATCTAACATCTAACATCCAGTATTATACACCCCGCTTCTTATATTATCAAGTGGAGTTATCCATATTTTATGAAACATTATTCATACTTTATTAACTTGACAAAATTCTCCCCTTATAATATAATTGAAAAAAATTAAAGGGAAGGAAATAAAAATTATGGAAGCTATTACTAACTTTTTCACCGAACTTTTTTCAAACGTTGACAGCACCGGCTTTGGCGAACTCGGCCTTGCAATAACAAGAGCTCTTGCAAATTTTGACGCCAGAACATCCATGGACGGTTACATCAACCTTATGACAACACTTCTTGATAAATTTTATCCCATTTGGAATCCCATCTGGGCTGAAATCACAACTTATCTTGAAGCTTGGTTCGGTTTTTAATCAATTATCAATATGTTCAGTGAACTTATAGATTTTCTCGATTCAAAAACGGTTCTCATTCTCGGCTTTGGCAGAGAGGGGCGCTCAACCTACGACATAATAAGGCGCAACCTCCCTAAAAAACAAATCGGCATAGGGGATATCAGGGATATTTCTCTTAACGACGAATTTGTCACGCTCCACTGCGGAGAAGATTATATGAATGCCATTTGCGACTATGATGTTATAATCAAAACTCCCGGCATATCATTCAAGGGAGTCCGAATTCCCGAAGGCACAACCGTCACCTGTCAGACCGATTTGTTCATGCATTTTTCGGACTGCTTATGTGTTGGCGTTACGGGCACGAAGGGCAAAACCACCGTGGCATCACTGGTTTATGACATTCTGAAAAAAGCCGGCAAAAAGGTTACGCTTATCGGAAATATCGGCGTTCCCGTGCTTGACAGTTTTGAAGATACTCAGCCGGAAATTGCCGTTATCGAAATGAGTTCTCATCAGTTGGAATACACAACCGCATCCCCTCAAATTGCGGTCATCACCAACATTTATCACGAACATCTTGACCACTATAACGGCTTTGACGGCTATGTTTCCGCCAAAATGAACATAACAAAGCACCAGACTGCCGGTGACTGCCTTATCTGCAACGCAAGTCACAATTTTGACAGTTACTGCGATTTTTCCGCAATCCCCTCAACGGTTATAAAGGTAACCTCCCACGCTTATGAATATCAGGCATTTTATGGTGCCGCCTTAAAAAATCCCCGTCTTATAGGCAACCATAACAAATCCAATGTTTATCTTGCGGCAACGGTTGCTCAATATCTGAAAATATCAGATGATGTAATAACCGAGGCAATAAGCGAATTCAAGGGCATTGAGCATCGCCTTGAGCCCGTTGGCGAAAACGAGGGTATCAGTTTCTTTGAGGATGCAACGGCAACCATTCCCATAGCAACAATATGCGGCATAGAAGCCATAGGCAATGTTGACACTCTCATCTTCGGCGGTATGAGCGTTGGAGTAAGTTACAGCGAATTTGAGGATTATTTGGCTCAGAGCAATATAAGAAATCTCATCGGATTGCCTGATACGGGCAGAGAAATTTGCGCCGACCTTGCCAACAAGGGATGCAGAAAAAATCTTATTCTTGCAGAGGATATGGAAAGCGCGGTTGACGCCGCATTTTCAGTTACGGAAAAAGGAAAAAGCTGCCTTATGTCATCGGCAGCATCAAGCTATAACGTTTATAAGAATTTTGAGCATAAAGGAAACCACTTCAAAGAGTTGGCTGTGAAGAAACGCAGTTGACTTTATGCAGGCCAAAGACTTTTCGCAAATCAAAGACTTTTTTGCAGGCCAAAGTTTGCAGGTCAAAGACTTTTTTGCAGGCCAAAGTTTGCAGGTCAAAGAATGAATTCTTGGCTCAATTTTCAAAACGAAAAAAAGTTTTTCACATTGTAAAACACCCGATTTTTCAAGGAAAACGGGTGTTTTATTCACTTTATTCACGCAGTTTTTCACTTTTTTGCCGATTTTTTCACCCAAAAGCGGCAAATTTCATTTAATTCACACTTTTCACATTTTGGCCTTCCGGCAACGCAGGTATCCCTGCCGTGAAGCACACAGCGGTGGCAAAAATCGTTGCTTTTTTCAGGCGGAAGAAGTTTTTTAAGCTCCGTTTCAACCTTAAAAGGGTCCTTCGTTTCCACCAGTCCCAGCAGATTTGAAATCCTGATTAAATGGGTGTCGGCAACAACCGCGGGCTGTTTATACACATCCCCCATTATGAGATTTGCCGTTTTTCTGCCAACGCCGGGAAGGGATGTGAGGTCATCCATATTATCGGGAACTTTGCCCTCAAATTTTTCAATCATCATTTGGCACATCCCCACTATATCCTTCGCCTTCGCTCTGAAAAATCCGCAGGAATGAATGATATTTTCAATATCGCCAACATCCGCATTTGCAAAATCCTCAACGGTTTTATACTTTTCAAAAAGAGCGGGAGTGACGAGGTTTACTCTCGCATCGGTGCATTGAGCGGAAAGTCGTGTTGCAATAATAAGCTGAAGGGGATTTTCCGCATTGAGAGAGCATATTGCATCCGGATATTTCTTTTCGAGAATCTGAACGGCCGAAAAGGCAATTTGTTTTTTGGTCATGGCATTCACGTATAATTAAAACCATCTCGAAAGGGGTGGTTTTAATTATTTCTCCTTTCT
>R15__coassemble_1583_pt1 | contig 11061 bp, 7 predicted proteins | sample R15__metabat2_low_PE_056 | metagenome-assembled genome bin R15
TATCGGCACTGCGTGCCACTTCCCCCAAGGGGGAAGATTTATCCGCCCGACGTAATAGGTTTTCTGCCGACTCTCGGCGAGCAATCTAACATCTGCCATCTAATATCTAACATCTAAATTCGCACCCCCTCTGTCGGCTTTGCCGACACCTCCCCCAAGGGGGCGGAATAATCAAAACCCACCCGTCATCGTAACGGGTGGGTTCTTGGGATTTATAGTTCGCCGATAGTCGGCAGCAGACTTTTTAGGTCGGGCCGATTGATAATCGGTCCCTACTTGTAGCTTGCAGCTTGCCGCTTGCCCCTTGCAGCTTGCCGCTTGCCCCTTGTAGCTTGCAGCTTGCCGCTTGTAGCTTGTAGCTTGCCGCTTGCAGCTTGCAGCTTAATTATGCATTAACTTAGTCCGCAGTGTAAATTGTCTGATACTGGGTAAGGGTATCTTCGCCGACGTTATTGTAGTGGTTATAGATTATGGCTACATCGCCATAGTCTCTGTTGCCGTCGCAGTTAACGTCTGCTGCATACTGCTGTGCTGTGCCGGGGATATTTTCGCCTACTGCAAGATAATACTCATAGATTGTCTTGTCGGCGCCGTCGATACGGGTATCGGAGTTCAAATCACCAAACATAACTGCGATATAGGATACCTGCTGAACGGGAAGCGGGTTGTTATAGGTTGTTGAAACGGCTGCTTCGAGCTTAGCACCTGTTCCGTCGCCGTCATTATGTCTGTAGTTATAGCTGCCGCCGTAGGTTGCGTCTGTTGAGCCGGTAACAATACCGTATGCCTTATAAAGGTCCTCATAAGCAACTGTCTTGGTTTCGCCGGTTACGGAGTCAACATATTCATAATATGAGAGACCGCTGCCTTCTTTAAGACCGGTTACATAAACGATCTTCTGCGTGTTACCATCGGCTCTTTCCATAACATTCTTGATGAATGCTTCGCCGTTATAAAGGTCCTGAATTTCTTCGGGAAGAGTTTCGTCAACGGTTACGTTTGCATCGTCAACAAGGATGATGTCGGCCTCGTTCTGAGTGCCTGCATATTCCTTGAATCTGAGAGCGTTGATAACTGATGTAAGAGCTTCTGCCATATCGTCAACTTCTGTCTGCTTCTCATCATCGTAATCCTCATGGTGGGCATCATAAAGTGCCTGAGCACTGTTGGTTGCGGTGAGAAGGTTTGTAAGGGTTTCAACAGTGTAACCGAATTCAGCCGTTTCGGTCTTATCGGTATTGATGAAGCCGAGAGGTGATGTGATATAGCTGGTAGCGGATGCTATTGTTTTGAGAAGTGTTGACCAGTCGCATTCACCGGTTCTCAGTGAAAGGTCATAGTATGCGGTAAGTATTGACTGGAATGCTTCTGTGATAAGTGACTGTTTAAGGGCTGTTGTGCCTGTCTTCTTATCCTGATAATCGGAATCGATATAATCAAGAAGCTGAGTGCCGTATTCGTATGCCTTCTGGAACTCTTCAAATGAGCTTGTGGTATATTTTGCAACATAGATATCGTTGCCACCTTCATCTTTACGGCCGCTCTTTGTTCTGTTTATAAGGCCCTTATTTGCCTGGTTGCCGGGAAGTGACGGGTCAATATAAGCACTCTTGGTGTAGCTGAGAACCCATTCAAGTGCTGTTGTATCAACAGTTCTGAGGGCTGATGTTGCTTCTGAAAGAGTAGCTCTCCATGACATATCATCATAGTGGTCATAGATACCGTCGCTGTATTTCGCAACATTCTGAGCAAATTCAATATAGGATTCCTGAATATCGTCTCTGACTTCGTTTGCATCTTCTGCGCTGTAAACGAAATTGGTGATGGGTGTAAGCGAAATGCTGTCGCCGCCCTTATATGCGCCGAATGCGCTTGTTCCGCCAAAGCTTGCGGTGAAGAGTGCGAATGCCTTTCTGGTGATAACATTTGTATCCTGATTATAGGTGAGGCCGAGGGCGTTACACTTGCTGGTGATAGCATTCTTCTGGTCTGCTGTCAGGTTATCAAATGTGAGTGTTCCGCTGCCGTCAACAATGTTGAAGTTTGTTGTGCCGAGAGCGAGCTGAACAACTTCCTGAGTAAATCTGGTTGAAAGAACAACATCGTTGCCGCTGTCATTACCATAATTCAAAGCTTCCGTGATGGCAATATAGGAGCTGTTTGTGCCATAATTGGCGAAGTAGTAACCGGTGGTCTTGTTATCGCTTACGGTGTACTTGTTTGCCTGACCGCTTGTTGCATAGAAGGGATACATTGAACCGGGTGTGTCGGGCTCGCTATCATATTTATAGGTAACGTCGCCAACTGTTTCGCCGTCTGTGTTGGTAACGATTCTGCCGTCACCGTTTGTATCGTAAAGACCTGCATCCTGAAGCTGCATTCTTACGAAATACTGGAGCCATTCGCCGTATGCGTTGGGAAGGTCACTCTGAACGAAATTGAAGTAATCATCGATGAAATCGGATGTATCTTCAACTGCGTTGTTAAGTCTGTTACCAACATAAACCAGGTCTGTCTTATAGTCTTCTCTGTCACGAACTCTGTAACCGTCGGTGTAAACGACTTCACCGTTGGTGCCCGATCTCAGAGGATAACTGCCGCTGGTCTTAACAGGAGTGGCAACCTGGAATCTGCCGTCGTTGCCGGTGATTGTTGTGTAACTGTAAGTACCGTTGGAAGCAGTGCCGTCTGTGGGATTACCGCTTGCATCAAGTGAAATTCTTGACTCTGATGCTGTTGCGGTTCTGTAGTCGGCATCTACATAGATACGGTATTCCTTGGGGGAGTTAAGAGGAGTATATTCAACAACATAAGCGTTTGTGATGTTGTTTGCCGCATTTTTTGCAGCAACTTCATTGCTGTAAGTTGAGGGGAACTGAACCTGATAATACTTAACACCTTCAACCATAACTTCGGTGTAACCGTTGCCGCCTGTCAGGGATTTATCAATTTCTGCAAGACTTATCTGGTCAGTTGCGTCATTACGCTTTCTGAAGTTGACCTTGCCTTCTTCTGTGGTGAGAAGGTGGCCGTTGGCATCGAGGTCAAATGTATCGTAGTATGCTTTAAGGGTATTAATATCAAATGATTTATTACTATATGCTGTTGCAAGCCAGTTACCTTCTGCATAGTCATAGCTCTTTGTTGTGTCATCATACATAAATGACATAACAAGAGGAAGAATTGAGATAACGATTGCAGGAGCGTATGTATCAAGAAGGGTGAGAAGGTTATTGAGAATGGTTTTCAGTGATGAACCGCTGAGTAATTCTTCAAAGCTTGATACCGATGAGGGATTACTGAATACATTATAATATGTTGTTGTGTCGGAGTGGTCGTCATCGTTGTTATCTTCGGTGGTTCTTGTAACATTGATGCCGCCGGATACATTTGCTGCGGGAAGAACGTTATAACCGCCTACAACAAATCCCAATATTCTGTGGATAAGCTGAATAAGAATATCCGTAAGACTGTTTTGGAAGTCGGCAAGGAAAACGGTTCTCTGGCCGCTGAGTGCGGTGTAGGTGAATGTTGAAGTATCGTCGTTGATACCGATAAGTGAGAATATCTTCTGAAGGTCGATATTCATAACAGAGTTAAGAAGCCAGTCCTCAAACAGGGTTGCGGATGTTGATGCCGTTCCTCCGTTTGCTTCACCTGCCGTGTCGGACATCCATGTGGGAAGCCATGAGTCGGGGATAAGTGAGAATACGGTGTTATCCAGAAGGCCATAAAGGATATTGGCTCTCTCCTGGTTGGTCATCTCTGTAAATTCGCCTCTGCCTGAATACATTGCGTCAACTGCATTCTGGAACTGTGTTTTCCAAACCGCATTAATGGTTGTAACCTTGGAGCCGTTCAAACTTACACGGCTGCTGACGGCTGAACTTGTGCCGTAGTTAGAGAATTCTCTGGTATCGGGATTATATTTTCCGGTAAATACATTAATATACTGTGTTGCACCCCAGAGAAGGAATTCAAATACGAACTCTTCAAAGGTCTTATCTGCAGATGATGAAAGGTTGTAACCGAGTGTGTTTGCAAACGGGAATGCACCGTTAAGGAAGTAGGAAGCGATTGCAGCGCCGATATCCATGGCAGCTCTGGGAACTTCAACTTCTTTAGTGCCAATCATCATTGTTTCGGTCCATGCAAGAGGCTCGATGTTGCTGTCGTTACCGTTTGCAACGAATGTTCCGGCTTCGGGATGCTGCTGATAATAGTAAGCATCGAGTCTGTCCCAATAATTGTTTTCGGGCATATAAACAGCTGCAAGTGATGCAAGTGCGTATGCGCCAACCGATGCAACTGAATCGGCGTAATCGGGAATGTAGCAGCCTTCAACAAGACTTGCAAGAAGAATCTTTACGATGTAAGCCCAAACTTCGGAATCCGAAACATCTTTCTTTGCCTTGATAAGGGCGGGTTCATGATAATCGGGAGCCGAGGGGTCATCAATATTTACGGGTGCATCTGCTTCATGCTCATCGTCGCCTACATAGTAGTAATATGTGGGCATAACCTTTGATGTTGCGTTGGGGTCATCTGACCAGATAACATACTGCTTATCATAGGTTCTGGCAGTTGACTCTGCCCATGTGAGATAGAGCTGACCGTGTTCTTCATCCGTTGAAAGAGTGGAAAGGTCTGTTCTTGCCATATAGGAAGGAACCGATATACCGAGAAGCGGCATAAGGGTGGGAAGAAGGTCAAGAAGAGATGAAAGAAGGGCCATGAAGTTATCTGTGATGGCGATTCCGTTATAGTCAATCTTGATGAAAACATCAAGCGCGCCGTCAACAAGAAGCCATGTGAGAAGGTTATCAATCATTGCGGCGGGTTTATTTTCAACGCCTGTCCAGTCAACTGCGGGTGCGCCGTTTTGACAAAGGAGCGTTTCAATCATACCCGGGGTATCGGGTGTGCCGACGATCATCTGATAAATCATATCGCTCATGATTTCTTCATCGGGGTCCTTGCCTATATCAAGGGCATCATAAAGAACTTCCTGAAGGAGGTCATAGAGCATACCGCTCATAAGAGCGTTGATTGCGTTATTGACAAGCTGATAAGCGCCCATCTTATAAGTCTGAACACCGAGGCCGTTATCTCTGTCGGCCTGAATATATTCACTGCCGATGGATGCTCCGCCGGGGTAGTTGGCTATGTTGGGAAGGAACGCTTCAAAGTTTTCACCGAGAACGGATGTTCCGCCTGTTTCGGCAGATGTGCCCGTACCGTCGATAAGAAGCCAGTTAACGAGAGTCTGAATACCTTCGTCATAAGTCCAGCCGGAGGGAGCTTCGTCAACGGAATCATCCCAAAGACTTTTGTAAAGGAGGTTCTTGAGCCAGCCGTCAAAATCGTTGATTATGTCTTCAACATCATCGCCGATGGCATCAATAATCCAGCCGCCGACTGTTCCGAGGTCAAGAGTGCTGTCACCGAGCTTTGAAAGAATCCACGCATTATCACCGAGGAAGTCAAGGAGCATGAAAAGAACGTCTTCCTGAGGAGTAGTGGTTCCGCTCTGCTGGTTTGTTGCATAATCTCTTGCCGCAGTGGGAACGCAACGGGCGCAATAAACGTTTGTTCCGTTAACCTTAAGGGCTTGAAGTGAAAGGTCGTCAAGGTTCTCAAGGTCGATAAGACTCATAAGTATCTTAACAAGACCGGAAAGTCCGTCACCCTTTGAAAGAATCAACTTCGCAGATGAGGATGAACCCTCACCTACAAGTGCATTCAAAAGGTGATAGATATACCAAAATGCATCATCCAAGCACTGAATCTGAATGTCGATTGCAACAATGGTATAGTCAAAATCGATTGCAATATTCGCATCATAAAGCACCTGGTCAACAAGGTCCAGAATGTAGGTTGCTGCCTGCTCTGATGAGAACTCATACTTTTTGATAGAGTTGAGGTCTTCGTCTCTGCCTAAGCGGTAGGTTGTGTAATCCGCCGCAAATGCCTGAGGAACTGCAATTGAGAAAATCATAATTGCAGCAATGAGCAAAGCAAGGATTTTCTTCGCTTTTTTCATAGGTTTGCACCTCCGTGAAAATATTTTACGGCTCTATATAAAAATAAAGTTGTTACAAGTGGGATTTGCATTATTAAATTTTTTGTAAACAATTTATGAACATTTTGTGAACAACTCAAAAATTTAAGCACCCTGCACAAAACGATTTAGATTTCGTTGTGCAAGGTGCCTTAATGGTTGGTTACTCCTTCAAGTTCTTCATCAGTTTATCCGCTATTTGGGCTTCCTCGGTGAAGGAATTGTTTTTCCAATAGGATATTGCCGAACTTATGACCATCACTGCTGCCGTTATGAGATTTTCGTATGTTTCGTTTTCAATGGGGATAACGGTGATTCCCAGAAGGCGCATGGCAGTGATTACAAGCGCCGCCGTGAGCATAAGAAGTCTTGCCCATGTGCCCACGGTAACATTTTTGATGCTTTTAAGTTTTTCCATTTCAGACTGTCCTTTCTTCAAGTTGTTTTATTTTAAGTTCGCTGACCGTCATGCGTTCAACGAGATTATTATGCTTGTTTACTCTTTTTTCCAGCTGTTCAAGCCGATAATTTGTCAGTTTCTGGGATGTGAGAATCCCCGCAATGCAGCCGATTGCCGAGCCCAGAAACGACAGGATTGTGTTTAATTCAATCTCTATGCCGAATCCCCCCTTTCCAAACTTGCAGCTTAATTATGCATTCTTAATAGCTCTTGCTATTGCCTGACCGCATTTCTTTTGACCAAGGGCGGTTTTAACATTTGCCAAATCCGAATTGCTGTCAATGAACAGGGTTTCAACCAGAATGGCGCAGGGCTTTGTTTGCCTGATAAATCCGAAATAATCGCTGCCGTAGGCATTGAGTTTTACCTTTGCTCCCCTGTTCCTCACGTTGAAAGTCTGACTGATTTCTTTGCAGATTGCCTCCGCTGCCTTTTTGCCTGTGGGAGAGCCGTGATAATAATAAACTTCGGTTCCCGTGCCGCCACCGGCATTAAGATGTATTTCCATTACGAAATTGTAATTTCTTTTATTTATTTCATTGATACGCTGAACCAAGGTCATATTGCCCTCATAGTTGATTATGTCGCAGCCCAGTTCGTCCGCGGCATATTTTGCAATTTCTCTTGCAATCTTGAATTCCTGATATTTTCCGTTGCAGGCACCGGGGTCGTAAACCCCCTTGGCACTTCTGCCGTGCCCCACGGATATGCATATTTTCTTTTCCATTCCATTATTTCCTTTCTCTTTTTTAACTTGATGCGCCTGTCGGGGTGATTGTAGGGGCGGATTGGCGCATGAGTGTATAAGCGCATAAGCGCATTAGCCGGTTAGTTTTGCAAAGATTTTATGTGCGTGCGGTGATGAACAGTAGGGGCGGATTATTAATACGCCCGCACCTACCCTTTCGATGCGCATTGGATAGGGCTTTTTCTTCCCCCCTGGGGGAAGTGGCACGCAGTGCCGATAGGGGTGCACCCCCTCTGTCGGCTATGCCGACACCTCCCCTCGCCGGGGCAGGCGAACCCCTCGTCAACGCAAGCGTTGACACTCCCCTTAGCAAGGGGAATTTCCCAAGGGGGCGGATGATATAATCGCCGCAGCGCGGCAACCTTCACTCCACTCTCCACACTTCACACATGGAACGGCCAAGGGCCGTTCACTACCGCATTACGCACTAAGCACTACCTCAAGCAGCGATTTTCCGCTGTAAACCCCTGTCTGAAGGCCGTTTTCGGTTTTGTAAACCATTGCAAGGCGGGCAGGATTTGTGCCGCTTGCAGGTATTGTCACCATGGTGTAATCCATCGTTTCGCCGTCGAAATTTTCAACCATTTCGTCAAGCAAATCCACTGCCTCATCGTCATCCGCCGCATCCGCAAGAGGAGTCACGGTGTCGCTGACAAAAAGCAGTCTTGCCGCGCCCATAACCGCAAGGTATCCGAAATCCTGTTCCTCCGCAGTTTCAAGGGATTCAACCCTCTGTTCAAGGCGATTGAGGGCGGCATAAACGGATAAATCATCCGTCGGAATCATATTCCCCGCTTTAAGGGACGGATACATGCTGATTTTGCCAATGCTGCTTTTTTCGATTATTTCATCGTTATTCGTTGTCCAGTGGGCGCTGACCTGAATTTTCAGAATTCCGGAGGTTGTCAGGGCAGACATAAGAGTATAAATAAGTTTGCCGTTTTCGATTTTTGCATCTCCGGTTGAACTTGCGCTTATGACTCCGCTTGTGAATTTTATAAGGGAAGTAACCTCAAAATCGATGGTATAAAACGTTGCATTCCTCTGCTGCCAATCGGATATGTCAATTCTGATGGCGGAATTGTTCTTCTCCCCCATATATATAACGCTTTCGGAAAATTCAAGTGTTCTGTTTTCGTCAAGCGTTCCGTCAATGTAATTCATTATTTTTTCTCCTTTCATGCATACGCTCTCATCGCATTGACTGCCTCAATGGCGTCACGGCGCTCGGCGTAAAGGGTGCTTATTTCGTTTCTGAGCATCATTGTTCTTTTGCTGTAAGGAGGCAGAGTTTTAAGCTCCGCTCTCCTTGATTTTATTCGGTTATAAACAATTTCAGCCGCCTGTTCGTATTCACTTATCATTCTTTTGTAAACTTCACTCATTGCATAATCTCCACTGCCGGGTATCTTCCCGACTCTGCCATATAAAACGCACAAATTTTCTTGATTTCGTCTGATTTCGGCTCCGCCTCGCCGTTTTCAAATTTTTCAACTCTTTTTTGAGAAATTCCGGTTATTTTAGAGAATTGACCGGGTGAAATTCCCTGCCGTATTCTGGCATTTTTAAGTTGATTTGAAAATCCGTCAATCCCTTGACACGCAAGGGATATAACCATCGCTTCCCTGATTTTGAGGGGAACCAATTCTCTTTTTTCGCTGTCGTGTATGTAATAGACGGCATACTCCAGCTTTTCTTTGATTTTTCTTTCGGCATTCAGCAGAACTTTTCTCACTCCCTGATGGCTGATGCCGTTTTTTTCCGCTATTTCGGTGACGGTCATATTTTCATAAAACCTGTCATGAATAACGCTTTTTTCTCTTTCGGTAAGTTCATTTTCAATTGCTCTTTCCACAAGCAATGCCAGTTCAACACGCCTTTTTCTCCAGGCGTATTCCACCGGGGATTCGCACATTTTGCAATCGCAGCCGCAACACACCTTTTGGGCGGCTTTGATTTCGCTTTCGCCGGGAAATGTAAGGTCTTCCGGCTCAAATATTTCTTCCATTCATTCTCCTTTCGTTCGGGGTTTGGACAGTCCGTACATATATCTTAGGACACTTTGTCCGTTTTGTCAAGTGTTTTTTTGTCAATCACCCGATACCCGGCGACCGGCAACCGCCACAAGTCGGCTTAAAACTTTTTACGTCGGGCGGATAAATCTTCCCCCTTGGGGGAAGTGGCACGCAGTGCCGATAGGGGTGCACCCCCTCCGCCCTTCGGGCACCTCCCCTCGCCGGGGCAGGCGAACCCCTCGTCAACGCAAGCGTTGACACTCCCCTTAGCAAGGGGAATTTCCCAAGGGGGCGGAATATATAATTGCATTCTCTTGACATTTCTCTTTTAAAGATATATACTTTAACCTGTATTATTATGGAGTATTATGTTTCGATTTAATCATATTGCTTTTGTCGGAGGCGAAGTTATGAGCGAGAAATCAAAATCAAAAATCAATCTTCCAAAACTTAAAACCAAACAGGCAAAACTCATCTTTATTGCCGCCATCGCTTTGGTTTTTGTTATCATTCTTTGTGTTGCTTTCGCCTTGATAATAAGCAATAAAAAAGATAAGGAAGCAAACGCAATAAGCGGCTGCACCCTTGAAACTGTTGAGTTTGAGGATGTTGAGAGCATCAAGATTCTTAACGATTCCGTTTTGGTTTTCAAAAATTCAGCCGGCAAATACGGCATTATGAAATCCGACGGAACAATAACCGCCGAGGCGAAGCAGGATAAAATTTATGTTGCCGAGGATGAGTGGCGGCATTATATCATAGTTGCAGAAGGCCCCGATTCCGAATATCCCCTGCGTGTGGATGTTGAGAGCGGCACAGTCACATCAAGGCAATATCACGGCTTGACTCAGCCGGAAAAATTCCCGTTTTGGAGCGAGGAAACCAAAGGGCTTGTGTGGGCAGATGAAAAAGGAACTCTCGGCAACGTGAAATCCGGCGAACTTTCCCTTGATGAAGGGCTTTATCCCATTCCCTCCTCCAATTCCTCCGACGCAAAATACGGCTATATCGGTCAAACTCTCATGCTTGAAATTGCCCTTATGTATGAAGATGCAAAGGATTTTTCAGACGGCATGGCGGCGGTCAAGAAAGGCGGATACTGGGGCTATATCAACGAAAACGGCGTTATCAAAGTCGGTTTTGACTATGATTCGTCATATTCATTCAGCGACGGGCTTGTTCCCGTTTGCAGCGGCAATCTTTGGGGCATAATCAACAAATCCGGCGAAACCGTTGTGGACTTTGGATTTGAACTTCTTTTGCCCGGCGAAAACGGCAAATATTTAGGCAAAAAAGACGGCAAATGGTATATAGCAACGGTTGACGAAAATCTGCTTGAAAAAGCCGAGGATGAATCCCAAAGTGCTCAGGGCGCTCAGGTCAGCGGCGGCAACTATGTTGTTAAAACTCAGGGCAGTTCCCTCAGAATAAGGGCAACCGCCTCAACAACAGGCGCCGTTATTGCGCAAATTCCAAACGGCACAACGATTACGGTCACGGAATCCGTTCCCGGCTGGGCAAAGGTCACCTACGCCTCGGCAACGGGCTGGGTAAGCACCGATTATATCGAAGAAATCGGGCAGGAATCCCCTGCTGCCGATGAAAATGTGGAGGTCGGATAATGTATAACTCCTTTGAAGAACTTAAAATTGACTGCCTCAAATGCACCAAATGCCCCCTTTGCGAAACAAGAAACAATGTTGTTGTGGGCGTAGGGAACGAAAAGGCAGAGGTTATGTTTGTGGGCGAAGGCCCCGGATACAACGAGGATATGCAG
>R15__coassemble_1588_pt1 | contig 11037 bp, 8 predicted proteins | sample R15__metabat2_low_PE_056 | metagenome-assembled genome bin R15
AAATTAAAATAATACCTTATATATGGGGATTTATTCGATGGAAAAGATAACCGCTGTTGCCAATGACAAAATAAAATATGCAGTTCGGCTTTCGTCAAGCGGTTCATTCCGCCGTGAAAATCGTGAATTTTTTCTTGAGGGTGCACGGCTGTGCAGTGACGCCGCAGGGTGCGGAATAAATATTGCAAAGGCATTTTTCACCCGTGACGCTCTTGATAAATATAATGATTATATTGATATTATAATTTCAAAGTGCAATGAATGTTTTGAAATCGGCAACGATGTTGCCAAAAAGATAGGCGACACTCAGTCAACGCAGGGAGTTTTTTGCATTTGCGAAATTCCGGATGAGGATTCGGTAAAGCTTAATCCTCTCGGCAGATACCTTGCCCTCGAAAATGTTCAGGACCCTTCAAACTTCGGCGCAATAAGCAGAAGCGCGGAGGCAATCGGGCTTGACGGCCTCATAGTCAGCGGCGGATGCGATATATATAACCCCAAAGCCCTTCGTGCCGCCATGGGTTCATCTCTGAGATTACCCGTCATCACCGCCGATAATCTGCCCGAATTTCTTAAAGAAGCAAAAAGCAAGGGCATAAAAACTTACGCATCCGTTCCCCTCAACAGCGCAACGGATATAAGAAATATCAGCCGTGAAGGCGGAATAATCTGTTGCATAGGCAACGAGGGCAATGGTCTTACGGAGGAAACGAAGGCCGCCTGTGACGAGCTTATAACGATACCCATGCAGGGCAGGGCGGAATCCTTCAATGCCTCTGCCGCCGCGGCAATAATCGCCTGGGAGCTTAAAAGATGAACAAAGCAAAATATTGGATATGGCTTTCCATGGCACTTGGTGCCGGAGCGAGAGTTGATGAAATTCTCGATGCCTGGCCCGACCCGGAAAAGCTCTATAACGAATCGGATAAATCAAGACTCATTTCCGGCGTTTTCACAAAGGCGCGGCTTGAACGCCTCAAAGCAACCGATATAAAAGACGCCGAAAATGCCATTGAAATATGCAGCAAAAACGGTTGGAATTATTACACCCCGGATTCCCCGGATTATCCGGATGAACTGAGGACTCTTGTTGACAGGCCCCTTGTTCTTTTCACCGACGGCGATATAAATTTGCTTAAAAACAAAGTTGCCATCGGAGTTGTGGGAACAAGAAACCCGACCTACGACAGCGTTGCAATAGCAAAAAAGCTTTGCGGTGAAATGGCGCAGTGCGGAGCGGTAATAGTCAGCGGCGGAGCCCTCGGCATCGATGCCGCCGCCCACGAAGGCGCCCTTTCCGCAAAAGGAATAACCGCCTGCGTTTTAGGGTGCGGTCTGGGAACAAGATACCTTATGGAAAATGACGCCATGAGAAGAGAAATCGCCAAAACCGGCGTTGTTATTTCGGAATATATTCCCTTTACCCCTGCATCAAGAACAACTTTTCCCATAAGAAACAGAATAATTTCAGGGTTAAGCAAAGGGCTTCTTGTTGTTGAGGCAGGCGAAAAAAGCGGCTCTCTCATAACCGCCAGATTTGCCGCAGAGCAGGGCAAAGATGTTTTTGCCGTTCCCGGCAGCATTTTGGTCAGTTCTTACAGCGGAGTAAATCGGCTTATCCGTGACGGCGCAAGGCCCGTAACATGCGCCGACGATATTCTTTCACCCTATGCGGCAATGTATCCGGATTTGCTCTCTCCCGAAAAGAACAGCAACGAGCTTCCCAAGGCAACAAAAAGAAAAGGCGATAAAAAAGTGAACGCAAAAGCGGTTGCTCCAAAAGGTGTTTCACCCGATGCGGCAAATGTTTATATGATTATGGGTGACGACCCCGTATATTCGGATGAAATATGTGAAAAGGGCAATCTTTCTGCCGCAGTTGTAATGGCAGCACTTATGGAACTTGAACTTTCCGGCGCCGTCATACAAGGCGAAGGAAAAATGTGGAACAGAATTTAGTGCTTCATTTATGAACGGCAGTGAACCGCCCTTGACGGTTCCAAAGTTAACTGTTAACTTCAATATTCTGTCGATTTTACAGGAAAGGAAAAAGGAAATAAATAAGAATCTTGTAATCGTTGAGTCGCCTGCAAAGGCAAACACAATCAAAAAATATTTGGGCAGCGGTTTTGAAGTCATCGCTTCAAAGGGCCATGTAAGGGACCTTCCCGATAAAACTCTCAGCGTTGATGTTTCAAACAAATACGAGCCCAAATACACCATCATTCCCGAAAAGGCAAAACTTGTTGAGGACCTTCGCAAAAAGGCCTCAAAATGCGAAAAAGTTTATCTCGCAACCGACCCTGACCGTGAGGGAGAAGGCATATCATGGCATCTTGCAACAGTTCTCGGCCTTGATCTTAATGATGCCAACAGAGTCACATTCAACGAAATAACAAAGAGCGGCATTGAAGCCGGTATGAAGGCGCCAAGGCAGGTAAATCTTGACCTTGTAAACGCTCAGCAGGCAAGAAGAATTCTTGACCGCCTTGTGGGCTATAATCTCAGCCCCTTTGTTTCTCAAAAAATAAGACCTCGCCTTTCCGCAGGCAGAGTTCAGAGCGTTGCCGTGAGAGTTATTGTTGACAGAGAAGCCGAAATAAACGCCTTCGTTCCCGAAGAATATTGGAGCATCGAGGCAAAACTCACAACAGAGGGCAGAAAAGTTCTCAAGGCAACTCTCGAAAGTGACGAAAACGGCAAGGTCAAAATCGTTGACGAAGCCGGGGCAAAGGCATATATTGACCGCCTTGACGGTGCGGAATATGAAATAAAAACCGTAAAGAGAGGAACAAAAACTCAAAAAGCATATCCTCCCTTCACAACCTCAACTTTGCAGCAGGATGCTTCAAGAAAGTTGGGCTTCCAGGCGTCAAGAACAATGAGAACCGCCCAGGAACTTTATGAAGGCGTAAATGTTACCGGTCACGGCACCATGGGTCTTATCACCTATATGAGAACAGACTCTCTCAGAATTTCAGACGAAGCAAGAGCCGCCGGCAAAAAGTTTATCGAAGATAACTTCGGTAAAGAATACCTGCCTGCAAAGGATAACTTCTATAAAACAAGTCAAAACGCTCAGGATGGTCACGAGGCAATCAGACCTTCAACCCCCTCAATCACTCCCGAAATGGTTGCAAACGACCTTACTGCCGATCAGTTGAAACTTTACACTCTTATCTGGAAGCGCTTTATCGCCTGCCTTATGGCTCCCTGCACCTACAACACCACAAAGGTTGAGATAATTTCACATAAGAGTGAAAAAGAAAACGAGTTCTGCATTCTCACCGCAACGGGCAACACCGTTAAGTTTGAGGGCTTCAACAAAGTTTATAAATCAGGTGAAGAGGCGGATAAAAACGAACTTCCCGAGGTTAAGCAGGATGAAGTGCTGAAACTTAAAGAACTCACACCTTCTCAGCATTTCACTCAGCCCCCTGCCAGATTCACCGAAGCATCCCTCATCAAGGAACTTGAAGAAAACGGCGTTGGCAGACCCAGCACATACGCTTCAATAATTTCAACCATCACCGATAAAGAATATGTTGTCAGAAAGCAAAAGCAACTTGTTCCCACCGAACTCGGCACGGCGGTTGTTAATCTTCTTAAAGAGCGCTTCCCCAAAATAGTCAACACAAAGTTTACCGCTCAGATGGAAACAGACCTTGACAGAGTAGGAAACGGCGAAACGGACTATGTTAAAATGCTGGATGAATTTTATCCCGATTTCAAAAAATCCCTCGACAAAGCAAGAGAGGATATGAAGGGAGAAAAAATTCATCTTCAGGAAGATATCACCGATATCCCCTGCCCCAAATGCGGAAAGCCCATGGTTGTTAAATTCGGCCGTTTCGGCAGATTCCTTGCATGCAGCGGCTACCCCGAATGCAATTCAACAATGTCAATGGTATTGGGCAAAGGCGCCTGCCCCGACTGCGGCGGCGATATAGTTGAAAAGAAGTCAAGAAAGGGCTATAAGTTCTTCGGCTGTTCAAATTATCCGAACTGCAACTTCGTTTCCTGGGACCCCCCGGTTGAAACAACCTGCCCGGACTGCGGTAAGCCCATGTTCTCAAAGCGCGGCGGCAAGCCCTACTGCGCCAACAAAGCGTGCAAAAACTGCAAAACGAAATAATTATGAGTGTTAAGATTATAGGCGGCGGCTTTGCCGGCTGTGAAGCTGCACATCAGCTGTCAAAAAGAGGAATAAAAGTTGAACTTTATGAAATGAAGCCGACTAAATTTTCTCCCGCCCACAAAAACGAAAATCTCTGTGAACTCGTCTGTTCCAACTCCTTCAAGGCAATGCGCATTGAAAGCGCCGCAGGTATGATGAAGGCGGAGATGGAAATGATGGATTCTCTCTGCGTTGCCGTTGCAAAAGAAACGGCAGTGCCCGCAGGAGGCGCTCTGGCTGTTGACAGAGATAAATTTGCAGCGCTTATGACTCAAAAAATCCTTGAGGATGAAAACATCACTCTCATCCGTGAGGAAGTTACAAAAATTCCCGAGGGCAATGTGATTATCGCCGCAGGTCCCCTTGCAAGCGACGCCATCGGCGATGAAATAAAAAAGCTTTGCCCCGAATGTCTCAGTTTCTTTGACGCCGCGGCGCCCATAGTCACCGCAGACAGCATCAATTACGATAAGGCCTTTTCTCAATCAAGATACGACAGAGGCAATGAGGATGACTACATAAATTGCCCCATGAACAAAGAGGAATATGAGGCATTTTATGAGGCGCTCATATCCGCCGAAAGCGCCCCCGTTCATGAATTTGATAAAAGAAAAGATGTTTATGAGGGCTGTATGCCCATAGAAGTTATGGCATCAAGAGGCCACGATACCATCAGATTCGGCCCCATGAAGCCGACGGGGCTCATCGACCCCAAAACAGGTCACAGGCCCTGGGCAAATCTTCAACTTCGCAAAGAAAATGTTGACGCAACGATGTATAATCTGGTGGGATTTCAGACAAATCTTAAATTCGGCGAGCAAAAGAGAGTATTCTCAATGATTCCCGCCCTTGAAAACTGCGAATTTGTCAGATACGGAGTTATGCATCGCAACACATTCTTAAATTCTCCCGGTCTGCTTGACGATGATTTTTCACTCAAAAGCAGAGGCAATCTGTTCTTTGCAGGGCAGATAACCGGAGTTGAGGGCTATATGGAATCTGCCATGTCGGGTATTCTTGCAGGAATAAACATGGCAAACAAAATAATGGGCAAAGAAAAATTTTTGCCGCCGGTTGAAACAATATCCGGCGCTCTGGCAAGATATGTTGCCGACGAAAGCATTAAAAACTTTCAGCCCATGGGAGCCGCCTTCGGACTGCTTCCGCCGCTCGAAACAAAAATAAGGGATAAGAAACAACGATATGAGGCCCTGGCAAAAAGAGGCCTTGAAAAAATGAAAAATTACACGGAATATGCCGAATAAGGGCATTCATAATTCCATCCATAATCTGAACAAGGAGAAAAATAATGGATAAATTACTCGATTTGATTTGTGATGAATTTGTATTGTCAAAAGAAGATATAAACAGCGACACTCTGCTTATGGAATTCGTAAGCGACGAATTTGATATGCTCCACCTCGTTGAGAGCATAAACGAGGCGTATGAAATCGAATTTGAAAGTGAACTGAATGATGAAATGAGCATTGCGGACCTCGCAAGAGAAATAGACGAATATTAAGACTAAGAACAGAAGGAATAAAAATGAGTCAGGCACTTGATAATTTACAAAAAAATCTCGGTTACACATTCAAGGATATAAGCCTTCTTAAAACCGCCCTCACCCACTCATCCTATGCGAATGAGCGAGGTGTTGTGTGCAATGAGCGCCTTGAATTTTTAGGCGATTCGATTTTGGGATTTGTTTCCGCCAACTACCTTTACAGAAACCTCAATCAGGCGGAGGGCGAACTCACAAAGCACAGGGCTTCAAGAGTATGCGAAGGGGCGCTTTGCGTATTTGCCCGTGAACTTCAGATAGGCGAAGCCCTTTATCTGGGCAAAGGCGAGGAAAGAATGGGCGGCAGAAATAAGCCCTCCATGCTGGCGGATGCCTTTGAGGCGGTGCTCGCCGCAGTGTATCTTGACGGCGGACTTGAAGAGGCGGAAAAAATAGCCCTCAGGTTCATAAGCCGTCACGATGACCTTGATAAAAGAGGCGACTATAAAACCACCCTTCAGGAAGTTATTCAGCGCAACCGCACGGAACATGTTGAATATGTTCTCGTTGACGAGCAGGGCCCTGCCCACGATAAATCATTCACCGTTGAGGTTCACCTTAACAGCAATGTCATCGGCAAGGGCACCGGCAGAAGCAAAAAAATTGCGGAACAGAATGCGGCAAAGGAAGCCCTCTCCCTCATGGGCATTGACAAAGTATGAACGGAAAACATATAAATGTTGCTCTCTTTGTTGTTCACAAGGGCTGCCCTCACACCTGTTCATTCTGTAATCAAAAAAGCATAACCGGCGAAAGCGGAAACGTTACACCGGAAGATGTAAAAAATGCGGCTCTCACCGCCATTGAATCCTTAGGCAGCGAAAAGGCGGAGGATGGGGAAATAGCGTTCTTCGGCGGCAGTTTCACGATGATAGAAAGAGAATATATGATTTCCCTGCTTGATGCTGCCCGACAGTTTGTGAAAAACGGGTATTTCAAAGGCATCCGCATTTCCACACGGCCCGACGGCATCAGCGATGAAATATGCAAAATTCTCAAAGAATATCGGGTATCCGCAGTTGAACTCGGTGCTCAGTCACTTGACGATAAAGTTCTTCTGCTTAACGAGAGAGGTCACACGGCAAAACAGGTTGAAGATGCAATGAAAATGCTGAAAAGTTACGGCTTTGAAACCGGGCTTCAGATGATGACGGGGCTTTACGGTTCCGAGGATTTTGACAGCATTGAAACCGCCGAAAAAATAATCGCAATGAAGCCGGATACCATAAGAATTTACCCCACCGTGGTTCTTGAAAATTCAAAGCTTTGCTCCCTTATGAGAGCGGGAATTTTCAAGCCCAAAGGTGTTGAGGAAACAGTTGCCCTCTGCTCAAAACTCATCCCGATGTTTGAAAATGCGGGCATAAAAATAATCCGTGTTGGGCTTCACTCCGGCGGCGGAGTTGAGGAAAATATGGTGGGCGGCGCCTACCATCCTGCTCTTAGGGAACTTTGCGAGGGCAGAATATACCGTGATAAAGCGGAGAAAATTCTGAAAGAGAAAAATAAAGGCGAATATACAATTTATGTAGGCAAGGGCTGCGTTTCCAAAATGACAGGTCAAAAGAGATGCAACCTTGATTATCTTGAAAATCTTGGCTACAGATGCACGGTAAAAGAAAAGCCGTGCCAAAACGGAAGTGAGATAAAGTATGATATTGAAATCAATTGAAATGCAGGGTTTCAAGTCTTTCCCCGACAGAACGAATCTTGAACTCGGCAGAGGCATAACCGGAGTTGTCGGCCCCAACGGTTCGGGCAAGAGCAACATCTCCGATGCAGTGCGCTGGGTTCTGGGTGAGCAGTCAACGAAAGCGCTCCGTGGTGCCCGTATGGAGGATGTTATTTTCGGCGGCACAAGCAGTCGAAAAGCCCTGGGCTACGCGGAGGTTACCCTTCATCTTGACAACAAAGACAGAAGTCTTGAAAAGGATGCGGATGATGTGGCGGTCACAAGGCGCTACTATCGTTCCGGTGAAAGTGAATACAAAATAAACGGCGAGGTTTGCCGTCTTAAAGATATTCACGAGTTGTTTATGGATACGGGCCTTGGCAGAGACGGTTATTCCATGGTCAGCCAGGGCAGAATTGCGGACCTTGTTTCCGCCAAATCCACTCAGCGCCGTGATATGCTTGAAGAGGCGGCAGGCATCTCCCATTACAGATACAGAAGGGCAGACGCCAACAGGCGCCTTGAACAGACGGAAGAAAATCTTGTTCGCCTTCGTGATATTTTGGCAGAACTTGAAGGCAGAATAGGTCCCCTTAAAACTCAGAGCGAAAAGGCAATCAAATTCCTCGCTCTTTCAGACGAAAAGAAAGTTCTTGAAATCGGTCTGTGGCTTCACACAATCGAAAAATCAAGTGCAGGCCTTCGTGAGCAGGAAACGAAGCTTTCCATAGCCACCACCCAATATGAGCATACCGATGCAAAACTTGCAGAGGTTGAAGAAAAAATTGAGGAGGCAATCAAAGAGGGGCAGGATTTGACAATTCAGGTTGAGGCCCTCACAAGAAGCATATCCGAAGCAGAAGAAAAGGCCGCCGTAATTGACGGTCAGGTTGCGGTTGAAAAGAATACAATCGCACATAATATTTCAACAATCCACCGTATAACCGAGGATATGGGCGATGACGAAAAAACTGCCGGCGAAATTGACGAAATAATCGAAAAAGCAAATGGGGATATCGCCGAAAAAGAGGCGGCGGCAGCCGAAGTAAGAAAAGAACTTGAAGACGAAGTCGGCAAACTAAACACCCTCATCGGTCAGACCGGCGAAAACAACGATAAGGCAAGGGAAATTGCGGAAAAAATCAGCGCCGCAACAATGAAGCTCAGCGATTTGAGAGTTGAAAAATCCACCTCTGCATCCACCGTTGCGGAACTTGAAGCGAGAGTTGCCAACATAGATTCCGTTATCGAAACGAGGGGCGGAATCGTTGATAATCTTGATGCCGAAATGAAAAAGGCACAAGGGGAAATCGACAAAATCAAGAGCGAAATTGCTGACAGCGAGAATTCCCTTGACGGCTATAATCTCATAATCTCATCCCGTGAAGAAAAGGTTCAAAAACTCGGCAAGGAACTTGAGGATATCAATCTTGATATCTATCAAAAAAATGCCAGAATTAAAATGCTGGATGACCTTGAAAAAAATCTTGACGGCTACTCCGGCTCGGTTCAGAAGGTCATAAAAGAGGCAAATCGCGGCGCATTGAGAGGCATTCACGGAACTCTTTCACAGCTCATTTCAACAAAGGGCGATTATTCCGTTGCGGTTGAAACCGCTTTGGGCAACGCCATACAGAATATAGTTGTTGACGATGAAGGATGCGCAAAAAGAGCCATCGCCTTCCTTAAAGATAACAGAGCAGGGCGCGCAACATTCCTGCCTCTCACATCTGTAAAGGCAAAAGACTTTACAGAGAAGGGCCTTGAAAACTGTGACGGCTTTGTGGATATGGCGGACCGCCTTGTTGACCGTGACTCAAAATACGATGAAATTATCGAGTCACTCCTTGGCAGAACGGCGGTTGTTGAAGATATCGACTGTGCCGTTGAAATGGCGAAAAAATATTCCTACCGTTTCAAGATAGTCACCCTTGACGGTCAGGTTGTGAATGCAGGCGGTTCAATCACCGGCGGTTCAAGGGGTTCCGGTGCGGGATTCCTCAGCAGAATAAACGAAATCGAGGAACTCAAGGCAAAGGTTGCTTCCCTCGGAAAAATTTATGACGAGAAAAATAAAGCATACACCTCTGCCGCTGCCGAACTTGATAAAATCAAGGCAGAGATTGATGCCTGCCGCTCCGATATAACCGCTCAGCAGGAAAATCTCATCAGAGCCGAGGGCGAATACAAACTTATCGAAGACAGATACAACGCCGCAAAAAATCACATTGCCGAAATGCTTGACGAAAAAGAAAAATCTCTTCAGAGAATTAAAGAAGCGGGCGAAAGTGAAAAGGCATTTGACAGCGAAATAGAGAAACTCACCGGCGAAATCGAAAAACTCAACGGCGAACTGACAGGTCTTGATAAAGAGAGAGCCGCCATTGAGGAACTGAGAGAAAAATCCGCTGCCGTTCAAAACGAGCTCAACATCAAAATCGTTTCATTCAATAAAGAAATCGAAGCGTCAAGAGAGATTATCGAATCTGCCATGAACAGAAAAGAGGCGCTCTCCGGCCGTTCCGATAAACTCAAAGAAGAAATTGAAGAAATCAAAAAGATAAACGAAGAAAAGGGCGAAATAATTGACTCCCTTGAAGCAGAAGCAAAGCAGCTGAGAAATTCCGTTGTTGAAACCAACGAAAAAATCAGCGCCCTTATTGCAAGAAGAACCGAATCCGAGGGTGAAAATGCCGACCTTCGTATCCGCCAAAAAGACCTTAACGGCGAAAAGGAACGCCTCGGCGGTGAACTTGCAAGACTTGAAGAGAAAAAAGCAAATCTCGAAAGAGACCTTGAAACTTCAAAAACCAAACTTTATGACGAATATCAGCTTTCTTACCGTGAGGCAAAGGAAGTTGGCGTAATTCCCGATGATATAGGCAAGGCACAGCGAAATCTTGCGGAAATCAAGGGCAAAATTCGCGCTTTGGGCAATGTCAATGTTGGCGCAGTTGAGGAATATAAAGAAGTCAGCGAAAGATATGAATACCTCAGCGGTCAGATGAATGATGTTGAAAAATCCAAAGCGGAAATTGAAAAACTCATTGAAGAACTGACAAGCAAAATGGCGGAGCGGTTCAGAGAGCAATTCAGACGAATAAACAACACCTTCGGCGAAACATTCAAAGAACTGTTTGACGGCGGTTATGCCGAGCTTGAACTTGACGACCCCAAGGATGTTTTGGAGTGCAACATCAATATCAGGGTTCAGCCGCCGGGAAAGAATGTTCAGAATATCGACCTTCTTTCGGGCGGTGAAAAGGGACTTGCCGCAATTGCTCTCCTGTTTGCAATTCTCAAGGTAAATCCCGCTCCCTTCTGTATATTTGACGAGGTTGAAGCGGCCCTTGACGACGTTAACGTTTCAAGATATGCAAGTTATGTTCGTTCAATGACGGACCACACCCAGTTCATCCTCATCACCCACAGAAGAGGCACCATGGAAGAGGCGGATATCCTCTACGGCGTCACCATGCAGGAGGAAGGCGTTTCCAAGATGCTTGAACTCAAGAGTGCCGAAATGGCGAAGAGACTGGGGCTGGAGTAATGCAAAATGCATAATGCACAATGCAAAATGCACAAAAAACCCCCATTTTTTTCTACTTGTAAAAAATATTTATTTTT
>R15__coassemble_1648_pt1 | contig 10703 bp, 7 predicted proteins | sample R15__metabat2_low_PE_056 | metagenome-assembled genome bin R15
ATTCACTCTATGTAGTCAACGGTGACACTCTTATGCAGGCAACAGGAGCCGACAGTGTTCTTCACGCCATCAAACAGATGGGCGGGATTTCAATGTTTGGCCACATGGTTCCCATCTGGGCAGTTGTTCTTATTGAATTTGTATTTGCATTCACCCTTGAAAACATTCTGGGTTCTCCCCTTTCATTCAAACTTGCATGCAGAGTTTTTGACCCGAGAAAAAATCACCCCATGCATTTTGAAACCGCCATCATCTGTGCAACAGTAGGCATTATGTGCCCCGTTATGAGTTTCATCGCCGCCTGGATGTATTACCCCTACTATGCAGGGTTCAACATTTTCACTCTTCTTGCAAACTGGCTCGAACTTGTTTGCTATAACCTTCCGTTTGCTTATTTCAGCCAGTTATTCTTCATTCAGCCCCTTGTAAGAACTCTTTTCAAAGCACTTTTCAGAAAACAGATTGAGAAGAGACACTCTCAGGACAACAAAGAAGAGAAGCCCGTTGACGAAACCGAGGCCATTGCCGATATAATCAAGAGAATTGATGAACTTACCGAAGGCCTCGCTCACGAGAGAAGACAGAGAAAGAAAATTCAGGAAAAGATCGAAAAATAACAATACTGCCGCAAAGGATAAGAATTCCTGTGCGGCAGTTGATTTTTTTCGTATGTATGCATATTTTTGCGTCAAAATGTTTTATATTTCAAATTATCACGTGAAATAATATTTCAAATTATCACGTGAAATAATAATTTTATTGACAGTCAATGCGTAAATATGTTAAATTAAATAAAGAGACCAAAAAAAACGACACGAGGAGTTGCTTATGACTGCGAAAGAAGCCATAAATATGATAAACGTGATGAAGGAAATGTTTTTCCTAGTCCGTATTTCCGACCCCGAAACACACGAGGTGTGGGGCATTGATGAAAAGGGCGAATTTGCGCCTGTCGATGTCTGTTACAGAGTTTGGGGCAGAACCTGTGCCTGCGAACACTGCTCAACAAAAAGGACCTGTATGAAGAATATCATTTCGGATAAATACGAGATTCTCAACGGCGAAGTTTATCATGTAACTTCAAAACCCGTTGAGATTGAAGGGCATATTTTTGCCTTTGAAATCGTAATGAAACTTGACGAATCCGAAGACCTTAAACGCAGGGAAGTTCTTATCGAAGAAAAAGAGCAATATCTCGAAATAATTTCAACTCTCACAACGGATTTTGAGTCCGTATATCATGTTGACCTTAACACCGGGAAAATGACCATCACCAAAAAGAGTGATGATATGGAAAAGTATTTGGGCGACAAACTTAATGACGGTGTAAATTTCTCAAAATTGCTTGATATTTATCTTGATACACTTGTAAAAAACAGCGATGTTGGATTTTTAAGCAAATTCAGAAATCCCGATTTCATTCGTTCATTGCTTAAAGACAGAGATGTTTATAAGCACGTTTATCGTGTGGGAACAGAAGAGAATTTTCACTACGATGAGATGAAAATAGTCAAAGCAAATGCGGGAGATGAAATCAACTCGATTGTTCTCGGCATAACGAATGTTGATGGGGATATACGCAAAAGAATCGAAGAGGACCGCCGCAAAGCGGAGCAAGCCCTTGCGCTTGACGAGGCAAGAAACGCCGCAGAAGCCGCAAACAAGGCGAAAACCTCATTTCTCTTTAATATGTCCCACGATATACGCACTCCCATGAATGCGATAATCGGCTTCAACAATATGGCAGTAAAGCACATTGATAACAGCGAAAAAGTTCTTGATTATCTCGGAAAAGTTGAGGTAAGCAGTCAGCATCTGCTGTCGATTATCAACGACGTTCTCGATATGGCGAGAATTGAGTCGGGCAAGGTTACGATTGAGGAAGAAGCATGCAGTATAGGAGATTGCGCAAACGAACTTTATGACATTATTTTCCAGACTGCAAAAGATAAAAATATCGCCTTAATCACCGATTTTTCAGGCATTAAGCACGACAGCGTTTACCTTGATAAGCTTCGCGTGAACCGCGTTATAATGAATATTCTGAGCAATGCGGTTAAATATACAAACGATTTTGGCACAATCAGATTTACCGTTTCGGAAGAAGAATTTTCGGAAAACAGCGCCACATATTGCTTCACCGTTGTCGATAACGGAATAGGAATGTCGGAGGATTATGTAAAACATATTTTCGAGGCATTTACCCGTGAAGAAACCTCAACCGTCAGCAAAATTCAGGGAACCGGTCTCGGTATGGCAATAACAAAAGAACTTGTTGACCTGATGGGCGGCACGATTGATATTAAATCAAAACTCGGTATGGGAACAACAATGGCAGTTCGCTTTAATTTCCGCCTCGCTGATGAAATTCTTATTTCCGAAGAAAAGGGTGAGGAATTCAGCGCCGATATTCTCAACGGAAAGCGGGTTCTTCTTGCGGAAGATAATGAAATGAACAGAGAAATCGCCCACGAAATTCTTGAGGATTTCGGCCTCATTGTTGAGGATGCCGAAAACGGAGCAGAAGCCGTTTCAATCTATAAAGAAAGCATAAAATCCGGTAATTATTTTGATGTAATTCTCATGGATATTCAAATGCCGGTTATGAACGGATATGAAGCAACGGCAAGCATTCGCAGATTTGAAAGAGAGATGAATGTGAGAGTTCCGATTCTTGCGATGACGGCAAATGCTTTCGCAGAGGATAAAATAAACAGCATTAACGCCGGAATGGACGGGCATTTATCAAAGCCCATCAATATGAACGAACTTACCGCCGCACTGGGAAACTTTTTGGGATAATAAGCAAAACTCCTTGCTCAAACCGAGCAAGGAGTTTTTGGTTAATTTTCAGTCTTTAAGCATAGCTTCGAGAACTTCGGCCGTCATTTTGCAATCTGCCAACGAATCGTGGGCGTTGCGGCAGTCAATGCCGAAATAATCGCACATCTGAGTAAGTTTATGGCCTTCCACAATCCAATCATCACAGGGCTTTTCATTACATTTGGGCCTTCTTTTATACTTCTTTTTTGCAATCCGGCAAGCATCAATATACTTGACATTTTCATCGAATATAACACCATTCGCTTCAAGAAAGCCGATATCAAATCCGGTGTTATAACCCAAAAGATTGCATCCGTCAATAAACTGCTGAAATTCATCTCTGTAAAAAGCAAAGGGCTTATAGGGAGCGAGAATTTTTTCGTCAAGGTGATGAATGCTTTTTGTGATTTCCGGTATGCCGAAAAGAGGCCTGCAATAAGTGGAATATGTATCAATCACTTCAAATCCGTGACCGTATTTTATTGCAGAAACTTCAATAATTTCACACTCCTGAGGTTTAAGACCTGTTGTTTCTGTATCAAAAACCACAAGCGGAAAAATTTCGCTGAGATTTATTTCATTTATTTTAAGATAATTCGGTTTCATATTTCACCATCATAATTCCGATTGAGATATGAGTAAATGTGTTTTATAAATTTTCCGCTATTTTTCTTGCCACATGAACGCCGCTTGCAGAGGCGTGTGAAAGGGAGTGTGTAACACCGGAACCATCGCCGATAATATAAAGCCCATCATACTTTGTCATAAGATTTTCGTCAAGCTCAACTTCCATATTATAGAACTTGACTTCAACGCCGTAAAGCAGGGTATCAACATTGGCAGTGCCGGGAGCTATCTTATCAAGAGCATATATCATCTCAATTATTCCGTCAAGTATTCTTTTGGGAATAACAAGACTTAAATCGCCGGGAGTTGCCGCAAGTGTGGGAGTCACAAAGCTGCCGCTCAAACGATGCTCATTGCTTCTTTTGCCGTTGATAAGGTCGCCGAAGCGCTGAACAATAACCCCTCCGCCAAGCATATTTGAAAGCTTTGCTATGCTTTCGCCATAGCCGTTGCTGTCCTTAAAAGGCTCGGAAAAATGCTTTGAAACAAGCAGGGCGAAATTTGTGTTTTCGGTATGGAATTTCGGGTCTTCATAACTGTGCCCGTTTACCGTTACAATGCCGTTTGTGTTTTCGTTGACGACAACGCCGTGAGGATTCATGCAGAATGTTCTGACCAAATCTTCAAACTGCTTTGTTCTGTAAACAATTTTGCTCTCATAAAGTTCATCCGTAAGATGAGAAAAAACCTCGTAAGGCAGTTCAACGCGAACACCGATGTCAACTCTGTTTGATTTTGTATTTATATTCAGTTCTTTGCATACCGTTTCCATCCATTTGCTGCCGGACCTGCCGACCGAAACAACGCATCGTGAACATTCATATTCGCCTTTTTTGCTGATGATTTTATAAGTGTCATCGGCTTTTTCAATTTTTTCAATTGATTCATTAAAGTGAAATTCGACTTTATCTTTAAGTTCGTTATAGAGATTGCCGAGAACTATATAATTTATGTCGGTTCCCAGATGGCGAACACTTGCGTCAAGCAGATGCAGGTCATTTTCAAAGCACTTCTTTTTAAGATTGGAATTTGCAGTTGAATAAAGTTTTGTGCCCTCGCCGCCGAAGCGAAGATTGATTTCGTCAACATAGTTCATAAGTTCAATGGCTTCTTTTTTGCCAACATATTCATAAAGAGTTCCGCCGAATTCGTTGGTAATATTATATTTGCCATCGGAAAACGCTCCTGCGCCGCCAAAGCCGCTCATTATGGCGCAAGTGGGGCATTTCATGCAGGTTTTAATTTTTTTGCCGTCGATGGGGCACTTTCTTTTTTCAAGAGAATTGCCCGCCTCAAAAACAGCTATTTTAAGATCAGGCGCCTTCAGAGTGAGTTCATAAGCGGTGAATATTCCTCCGGGGCCTGCTCCGATTACGGCAACATCATACATTTTGTTCACCTCACAAAAAAATAAAAGGTCAACGGCCTTAGTTGAGAAGAAAGCACCGCAAACCTTGCCCGTTTAATATATCAAAAATCTGTAAGCATGTCAACTTAAATTCAAAATATTTTCTCACAAAAACATATGAAAATTTATCGGATTTATGTTGTATATTCCGACAATATATGGTATTATACTAAAATAAAAATAATGGAGGCAATATTATGACAGCACTTTACATTATCGGCGCAATTCTCGGAATAATTATCTTTCTTCTTCTCATCGCATGTATCAATGCGGCGAGAATTAAAATCACACCCGAAGACAAAGAAACGGCAGCCCCTCACACAAAGGAAGAGGAAGAAAAGTATGCAAAAATCCTCTCGGATATGATAAAGGTTCCCACCATTTCCGCCGAAGAAGGCGCAGACCTTACGGAATTTCGCAAACTTCAGGAAGTTATGGCGGAGCATTTCCCTCTCATTTTCTCAAAGCTTGAAAAAACGGATTTAGACGGAAATCTGCTTTTCAGATGGAAGGGTAAAAATGATAAACTTGAAGGAATGCTTCTTATGGGGCATCAGGATGTTGTTCCCGCAGCAGAAAAGAACTGGGAACATGACCCCTTCTCGGGACTTATAGAAAACGGTGTTATTCACGGAAGAGGTGCAATGGACTGCAAATGCACCGTAATGGCAGAATTTCAGGCAGTTGAAGAACTGCTTGAACAGGGCTTCGAACCCGAAAGAGATATTTATCTCACCTGCTCCGTAAACGAAGAAATATCCGGCGGCGGTGCAGAAAAAGTTGTTGATTATCTTAAAAATAACGGCATTCACCTTGCATCCGTTATGGATGAAGGCGGCGCCATAGTTTCAGATGTTTTGCCGGGTCTTAACGGACTTTGTGCAGCGGTCGGCGTTGTTGAAAAAGGCACAACCAACATCAAATTCAAGGCAAAGAGTGCCGGCGGACATTCATCAACTCCCCCGAAAAATTCTCCCTTTGCCCGCCTTGCAAAATTCATTTGCGAAGTAGAAAAGAAGAGCCCTTTCAAATCCGAAATCACCGCTCCCGTCAAGGCGATGTTTGAGTATGTAGCTCCATATTTGACCTTCCCCCTTCGTCTTGTTCTCGGCAATCTCTGGCTCTTCAAGCCCCTTCTTATAAAAGTTATGCCTCTTGTTTCTTCACAGGCGGCGGCATTTCTCAGAACCACTTGCGTTTTCACAATGAGCGACGGCTCAAAGGCGCCCAATGTTATCCCCGATGAGGCGTATGTTATTGCCAATATTCGCCCCTCAATTCAGCAGAACTCCGAAGAATGCGTTAAAATTCTCAGCGATATGGCTAAGAAATATGATATTGAAACAGAAGTTATTTTTGCAAGCAGCGCCAGCGAAGTTACCGACCATAAAGGCGAAAACTTTGAATATCTCAAAAAGTGCGTTGACGAATGTTGCCCCGGTGTTTGCTGCACTCCTTATTATATGACAGGCGGCACCGACAGCAGAAAATTCTATCCCGTATGTGATAATGTTCTTCGTTTCTGCCCCATCAGAATGACAAATGAACAGATGGCTGCAATGCACGCTGCAAACGAAAACATCAATGCAGACGCAGTTGCGGAAGGCGTTAAATTCTATAAGTATTATCTTGAAAACAGAGATAAATAAGAGGTATAAAAATGACATTTGCACTCGCAATGAAAATGCTCGGTGCCACGATTATGGCATTCTTCACAATGATTGGAGGAATATTTATGCCGACCGAAAAGAAAGAAATCTGCATGATAGCTCACAGGGGTTACAGCGGAATATATCACGAAAATACTGCCCTTGCATTTGAAAAGGCGGCAAAGCACGGCTCAGGCGGTGCCGAAACGGATATAAGAGTCACAAGCGACGGCATATATGTATGCAGCCACAACAGTTCAATCACCCTTAAAGACGGAACCGAACTTGAAATAGCAACAAACACATACGCTGACCTCACGGCTCAAAATCTTGAGCATAAAAATATCGGCAACGTTAAACTCTGCACTCTCAGAGAGTATCTTCAAATAATGAAGAAGAATGATATGGTCTGCTTCATTGAACTTAAAGGGGATTTTGATGATGCTCAAATAAAAGAGATATTTGATATTTGCGCAGAGGAATATGAGCTGCCAAAGTGCATTCTTCAGTCTTTTGAGATGGAAAATCTTCTCAAGGCAAGAAAGATTGTTCCCGACCTTCCCATTATGCTCACCTACGGCTCCGGCGACAGCTACGAGGGATGCATAGAAAACGGCATTTCAATCGACGCCGATTACCACTGCATAACGGAGGAAATAGTCAAAGAATTCCACGATGCAGGGCTTGAAGTTGGCGTTTGGACCTGCAATGATATATTCTCACTTGAATACTGCAAATCCCTTGGCGTTGACTATATTGAAAGCGACCTTTTCTGATAAATAAAGTTAATCGGGAGATTTTATATGAAGCCGAATGTTATACCCGTTCCCGTAAAATACAAAGAAATAAACGGGCAGTCAAAGTTGAATTCCGATACGGATATTTTTGTTTCGGAGGATAAGAGCATTGCCTTTGAAGGATATACTCTTTCGCTGGATAATAACCGGCTTCATATCTCATGCTCATCCCCTGCCGGCGAATTTTATGCAAGGCAAACCATAAAGCAACTTATTTCAACAAGCAGCGGTGTATGCAACAATTTTATAATCGAGGATTATCCCCGTTTTAAGCACAGGGGTTTTATGATTGACTGTTGCAGGCATTTTTTTGATGTTGATAATTTGAAAAAAATCATAGATGTTGCCGCTCTTATGAAAATGAATGTTTTTCACTGGCATCTTACGGATGACCAGGGCTGGCGACTTCCGATTTCGGGCAGAGATGAGCTTTGCGAAATCGGCGGCAAAAGAAAGAATTCTCTATTCGGCTCCGTTGACGAGGGTAAAGAATATGCATTCTCTTTCACAAAATCCGATATAAAAGAAATTGTTGATTATTGTAAAGAAAGATTTATTGAAGTCATCCCGGAAATTGAAATGCCCGGTCACTCATCCGCAGTGCTTGCAACATATCCTCATCTCGGCTGCACGGGCGAAAAAGTTGAAGTGGTTATGAAAGAGGGCATTTTCGATACGGTCCTTTGCCTTGGAAATCCCGACACAATGAAATTCGTTAAAGATGTTCTTGACGATGTGTGCGAAATGTTCCCCGGAAAATATGTTCACATCGGCGGCGATGAGGCACCCCGCAAAAAGTGGAAAGAATGCCCGAAATGCAGTGAAAAGATGAAAAGCCTCGGCATAGAAAACTACGATAAGCTGCAGGGAAATTTCATAAAAGAGGTTGCCGATTATCTTAAATCAAAAGGCAAAACCGCAATAAGCTGGAACGAAAGTCTTAAAGGCGATATGCTGTCACCCGATGATATTATTATTCATCGCTGGATGGAAAAAGGGAATTTAAGCAAGGATTTTGCATCCGCAGGCGGAAAAGTAATTGAGGCGGATTTCTATCACTACTATTGCGATTATCCCTACGGAATGACTCCCGTTTCAAAAACATATAATTACAAGCCCGCATCAAATGGGCTTAAAGAAAATCAGATTTTGGGCATCGAAGCGGAAATGTGGACTGAATATATCCGTTCATTCGATGACCTGAAAAAGAAGTTTTATCCCCGTTCAATAGCCGTTGCAGAGGCGGCCTGGTCTCCGGAAAATAATAAAGATTACAAAGATTTCAAGGTAAGAGTTGATGCATTAAGGCCTCTCATTTCCGATTTTGGAATTGATATTATTCCCGAAAAAGATTGGTCAATGCCTCCCCTTCATCGCCTTGCGGATATAATAAAATTTTTCAGCGGTTCATTCAGTATTGAAGCAATAAAGAACTCCCTCAATAACAACAAGAAGGAGAAATGATATGGGACTTGGTGCAAAAATAAAAGATATATGCGGCATCGAGGGCGACACTAAAGAGGTCCTTCGTCCAATGTGCAATTTCACCTGCGCAAACATAACAATCGGCGGCGCAGGTTACCCCATCAACCAATTTCATCAGCAATTTCTTGCCTATGTTGAAGGTATGTCAACGGGCAAAGCGGGCCTTATCACTCTTATAACAGGTCTTTGGGATGCAATCAGCGACCCCGTTATGGGAATAGTAACCGACAGAACCAAATCAAATTGGGGCCGTCACAGACCTTATATGCTCTTTTCCGCAATCCCCTTTGCAATATCATATATTTTCAAGTGGACTTCATTTGGCATTTCCGATAAAGGCAACGCAACTGCAACCTGGTGGTGGTATCTTTTTGCAGGGCTTATGTATGCAACATTTATGACGGTTATGGATATTCCCCACACCTCAATGCTGCCCACCGTTGCTCCCGGATATTTTGAGAGAACTCAATACAAAATCGTTGAATACGCAATGAATTCCGTGGGGCAGGTCTCATCTTATGTGTTCACCGCCCTTGTTCTCAGCGGATTCAGCATAAAAACGGCTCTTACCGCGCTGCCTACCCCCTCCTCTGCGGACAGGTCAAAATACACCATGGTTGGCCTTGTTCTTGCCGCATGGTTCCTGTGGGCTCCCATTCTCTGCTTTTTCAAGACAAAGGAGCCGTCATCAAAAAATCAGGTAAACGAAAAACTCGACCTGCGCTATATCATAAATGAATATAAGCAGGTTTTCAGAAGCAGAGCATTCAAACAATATTTTGTTATCTCTCTGTTTTTCTCAATGAGCAGATACTTCTGCAACTATGCGGACCAGTATTTCATGGTCAGCGTTACGGATACATATAATATCTTTATTTCAATGAATATAATCTCCGGCATTGCCGAGTTCTGCGGTTCGCCCATCAACTATGTTATTACCAGATATAAGGGCAAAACCGCCTGTGGAAAGGTTCTCGGACCTCTCATGGTTCTCGGAATTGCAATAAACGGATTTCTCACTTACGAAACTCCCTCCGTTATTAAATACGCCGTTATCATTATTTCATCAATCTGCTACAATATCGGCTTCTCGGGTCCCGGCTTCGTCTATGAAAACATTCAGCCGGATATTACGGATGTTGACGAACTTATAACCGGCAGAAGAAGAGAGGGCGTTATCTCAACATTCAGCACCTTCTTCAAGAAAACGGTAAGTTCACTTATGGGCTATCTTGTTGGCGCATCCCTGGAATGGTTCGGCTATGACCCGAATGTTAAACATCCCACCTTGCAGTCAAAGAAAACCACTTTCGGTCTTCGTCTTAATTATTCTGTTATCCCCTCCATTCTTGCGCTTTTCTGCGTAATATCCGTTTACAGATACAGAATGACAAAGGATGACCACGAACAAATAAAGAGAGTGATTGCCGAAAAGCACGAAACCGGAACTTGCAATATAACTCCGGAAGAAAAGAAGCGAATAGAAGAAATTGCCGGTCAAAAATGGGAATCCATGTGGATTGGCAGCGGCGATGAAATCCGCAGTTTATCATAAATCGAAAGGTAAAATCCAATGAGCAAAGAAAACATAAGAAATTTTTGCATAATCGCACATATTGACCACGGCAAAACAACTCTTTCAGACCGTCTTCTTGAAAAGACAAAGTCCGTGGCACTCAGGGATATGTCGGAGCAACTTCTTGACAATATGGACCTTGAAAGAGAAAGAGGCATAACAATAAAAGCCCATGCCGTTAAACTTGACTATGAGGCAGATAACGGCATAACCTACGCCCTCAATTTGATTGATACTCCGGGCCATGTTGACTTTAACTATGAGGTTTCCCGCTCCCTTCCGGCATGTGAAGGAGCCATTCGCATATTCGATGCAACTCAAGGTGTTGAAGCGCAAAC
>R15__coassemble_1649_pt1 | contig 10695 bp, 8 predicted proteins | sample R15__metabat2_low_PE_056 | metagenome-assembled genome bin R15
TTCTATCTGAGCGGAAATATCATCCCCGGCTCCGTGGAGTTCATAAATAAGCTTCGTGAATGCGGCAAGGATTTTTATTTCTTCACCAACAACTCCTCAAACAATGTTGAGGTGTGCCGTGAAAAGCTTGAAAAAATGGGCTTCCCCGTTGACGAAAACAGGGTTATCGTTTCATCCCATGTTGCCGTTTCATATCTTAACAAAAATTATCCCGGCAAAAGAGTTTACCTTTTGGGCAACGAGCGTTTGACCGGCGATATGCAAAAGGGCAATATAAATCTTGTTGAGGATAATCCGGATATAGTTCTTTTGGGATTTGACACAACACTCACTTACGAAAAAATCCACAAGGCGGCAAAATTCATTTTTGAGGGTGCCACATATATCGCAACCCATCCCGATATGAACTGCCCCACTGCCGACGGATTTATGCCGGATACCGGCTCAATGATTGAACTTTTTGCCGCATCAACAGGCAAAAGGCCTCTTGTTCTCGGCAAGCCCATGACTCCCACCGTTGATTACATAACGGATATGCTGGGGTGTAAAAGGGATGAGCTCTGCTTTATCGGCGACCGCCTTGCAACGGATATTGCCATAGGCGAAAAACATAATATTCCATCGGTTTTGGTTTTCAGCGGCGTAACTTCAAAAGAAGAATACGAAAAATCGGATATCAGAGCCACTTTGGCCGTGGATAACCTCAAAGCCCTGTGCGATTATTTGCAAGTCAATAAAAAGGGACAAGAATGAAAAGAAAAAAAGTGATATTCCTCGTTCAGGGGGCATTGATTGCCGCAATGTACGCCGCGGCAACATATTTAAGTTCGGTGTTCGGAATTGCATACGGTCCCATACAGTTAAGATTTTCCGAAGCGCTCACGGCATTGGCGGCGCTGACTCCGGCAGCAATACCGGGGCTCACAATCGGCTGCGCCATAGGCAATATCGGCAGCCCCATGGGAGTGCTTGATGTTGCTCTCGGTTCCGTTGCAACTTTGATTGCGGCGGTGCTTTCATACAAATTGAAAAAAATAAAGTTTGGGAAATTACCGGTTTTATCAATACTTATGCCGGTTATATTCAACGCATTGATAATAGGAGCCGAAACGGTGTTCCTTATGCCGGGAGCGCAGGCGTCGCTTATGGCGTTTCTTATAAACGCAGGTGAAATTGCGTTGGGCGAAACAATAATATGCCTTATCGGCGGAATTCCCCTTTATTCGGCTTTGAATAAAACAAAAATTTTCAAGGAGAAAAGTTTATGAAAACTTGGAATGTAGGTCTTATCGGTTGCGGCGGCATCAGCCATGTTCACTCACTTTATTACGCTTCTCAAGATAAGGTGAAAATTGTTGCTCTTTGTGATATTATTCCCGAAAGAGCCGAAAAGAGAAAGAACGAATTTTTCCCCGATGCCAAAATTTATACGGATTACAAGGAACTTTTGAAGGATGAAAATATTGATTCCGTTGATATATGCACTCCCAACTACCTTCATTCAATAATCGCAGTTGACGCCTTTGCGGCCGGCAAACATGTTATAACCGAAAAGCCGGATGCAGTCAGCGTTGAAGAGGCAGTCAGAATGAACGAAGCTGCCGAGAAGGCAGGCAAAAGGCTTTTCGTTATGAGAAACAACAGATTTGTTGAGTGCTCAAAATACGCAAAGCAATTCATAGATGAAGGCGGATGCGGCAAAATTTATTGCGGCCGATGCGGCTGGCAGAGAAGAAGAGGAATTCCCGGCAAGGGCGGCTGGTTCACCACCAAAGAGAAGAGCGGCGGCGGTCCGCTTATCGACCTTGGCGTTCACATGATTGACCTTGCAATCTATCTTATGGGAAGCCCCAAACCCGTTGCGGTATCGGGCGCTGCCTACTGCGAATTTGCAAACACCGATTTAAGCGACTCCGACCATTCAAGATTCGGCGATAAGGACACAAACGGAACATACGACGTTGAAGACCTTGCCATGGGCTTTATCCGTTTTGACAACGGCGCCGTTCTTCAGCTTGAATTTTCATGGGCTTCAAACATTGAAAAAGAAACAAGATTTGTTGAACTTCGCGGCACAAAGGCGGGCCTCGTTTGGGATGACGGCGATGTTAAGATTTTCACGGAAGTTGCCGGCAAACTTGCAGATATAAGCTCACCCAAGCTTTCAAATAATCACGGCCACGAAAATGCCCTCGCCCATTATTATGACTGTATGATAAACGGCGCAGAACCCGTATTCGTTCCTCAGCAGGGCATAGATATGATAAAAATCCTGTGTGCAATCTATAAATCCGCAGAAACAGGCAAAGAAGTTTTGCTGTGATAAAAATTTAATTTCGTGAAAATCGGGAGGTTACACTGTGAAGGATATGTTTATGAACGAACATCTTGTTGTTTTTTCGCATCCGCTGTGCGCAACAAGATTTGATACGGTTCTCAAATATTTTTTCAGTGAAAAGCATATCAAAGCAAAATGTATCCCTCAGATTTTTGCATCTCTTTCGATATCATTGCTTACATACCCTGCTGTTATTATTGAATCGGGAATATGCAAGGTGAAAACAAACAATGTAAAAGTTGAGGCACCTGTTTTCGTGATTGGGCATTGGCGAAGCGGAACAACCCTTGTTCAATATATGCTTTCAAGAGATAAAAGATTTGGCATTTTTGATCCCTATATAACTTATGGATACAACTACTACCACACCTTGAAACATTTAAACAAATACATAGTAAAAAATTCAATGGCAGAAAAAAGGCCAATGGATAATATGAAATTCGGTATGGATCTCCCTTTGGAAGAGTATATTGTATTTGCAACATCGTGTGCTGATTCTGTTTATGCAGGGAACTTTTTTCCACATTCGTTTGAAAAATATCTGAATAACGCTTATTGGAAAGATTTGCCTGAAAAGAAATACAAAAAAATTGCCGGTCATTATGACGGTATGCTGAAAAAAGCATCTTTGATAAACAACGGAAAAAGGATGCTCCTCAAGAGTCCTGATAACACTTGCAGGGTTGAGGAACTTCACAAACTTTATCCGGATGCAAAATTCGTCAGCATTTATCGTAACCCCTACACTGTAATCAGGTCTTCCGTTCACCTTTATGAAACTATCTTCTCATTGTGGGGACTTCAGAATCCCCCCTCGAGGAGCGAACTTGAGGATATGATTATAGATAATTTCATAAGAATGTATAATGCTTACGCAATCGCAAAAGCCAAATTGCCCGAAGACAGCATTTACGAAATCAGATATGAAGATTTTCAGGAAGCCCCAATTCCCATATTGAAAGACGCTTACGAAAAACTCGGTCTTGGCGATTTTGAAAAAGCGCGTCATTCAATCGAAGAATATTGGAACAGTGAAGCGGATTATAAGAAGAATAAATTTGATTATCCTGCTGATCTGATGAAAAAAATTGATGATAACCTCGGATTTTATTTTGAAGAATACGGATACGAAAAAGGAAAGATCTTTGCATGAAAAGTCATTTGGACATTCTTGAGCGAGAGGCGATCTACATATTGAGAGAAATAGCGGCAGAATGTGAAAAACCGGTTATGCTTTATTCCATAGGCAAAGACAGTTCTGTTATGCTTCACCTTGCAAAAAAAGCATTCTATCCGGAAAAAATTCCATTCCCGTTTCTTCATATTGATACAACATGGAAATTTCATGAAATGATCGAATTTCGTGATAATATTGCAAAAAAAGAAAATATAGACCTTATTGTTTATACCAACGTTGATGGACTTAAAAGCGGAATAAATCCATTTAATGGTGGAAGCGCCTACACAGATATAATGAAAACTCAGGCCCTCAAACAAGCTCTTGATAAATATGGCTTCACAGCCGCTTTCGGTGGTGGCAGAAGAGACGAAGAAAAATCCAGAGCAAAAGAAAGAATAATTTCTTTCAGAAATATTAATCACTCGTGGGATCCAAAAAAGCAAAGGCCTGAATTTGGAAAACTATATAACACAGAATTAAAAGCCGGTGAAAGTCTGCGAATATTTCCTTTATCAAATTGGACAGAGAAAGATATTTGGGAATATATTCAAAGAGAAAAAATAGATGTTGTTCCTCTCTATTTTGCAAAGGAAAGACCTACAATAATCAGAGATGGAAGCATAATTCTTGTTGACGATGATCGTTTGGAGCTGCGTGATGGTGAAGAGATAAAAACAAGATGTGTTAGATTTCGTACTCTTGGCTGTTATCCATTGACAGGTGCAACTCAATCCAATGCATCAAATATAGATATGGTTGTAGATGAAATTCGCAATGCAACAACATCTGAGCGTTCAGGAAGAATAATTGATTTTGAAAAAAGTTCTGTTATGGAAAAGAGAAAAAGAGAAGGATATTTTTAATGAAAGAGCTTCTTAAATTTATGACTTGCGGAAGCGTAGATGACGGAAAGTCCACTCTTATTGGGCATCTGCTTTATAACACAAATTCCCTTTATACTGACCAAATTGATGTTTTGAATTATGAAAGCCGCAACATCTACGGAACTCAAATGGATTATTCACTCTTACTTGATGGTCTTGAAGCAGAAAGAGAACAGCGAATAACTATAGATGTTGCGTACCGCTTTTTTGCAAGTGATAAAAGGAATTTTATAATTGCCGACACTCCCGGTCATAAAGAATATACAAAGAATATGGCTGTTGGGGCTTCGTTTTCGGATGCATCGGTTATTTTGATTGATGCATCAAAAGGACTTGTACCCCAAACTTATCGCCATTTTTATATATGCTACCTTATGGGTATCAGAGATTTTATTTTTGCCATAAACAAAATGGATCTCGTTGATTACAGTTGCGAAATATTTTCAAACATTTCAGACGAAATCAACAAAATGATTTCTGAATGCAATACAAACTCCGTAAGTATTATACCGATATCCGCAACGAAAGGTGATAATATTTCACAAAAAAGCGAAAACACGCCATGGTATTTTGGAAACGACTTACTTAACACACTCGATGAACTTGACATAAAAACAAAAACTGATGTTTGTTCGATACTGCCGGTCCAACGCATTTCCGTAATAAGCAATGAATCAAGGTGGTATCAAGGATGCCTTGAATGCGGAACGCTTTCAGTTGGTGACACGGTTTCAATTTTTCCGGGGAACGAAAAAGCAAAAATCAAGTCTGTCGCAGTTTGCGGAAAAGAATGCGATTTTGCTGAAGAGGGGGATCAAATTTCCCTACGTCTCGATGATGATTACGATATTTCAAAGGGTTCTGTTATCTGCAAAGACTACACACCATTTGTAAGCACGTTGATAAAAGTAAATTTACTTTGGCTCAACGATTCCCCCTTGACCGCCGGCCGTATTTTTTATATGAAATCACAAAGCGGTAAAATTCCTGTAACAGTATCGTCAATTATCAATCGTCTTGATGTTGAAACAGGAGAAAAATTAGACACCGACATAATTTTGAAAAACGATTTAGCACAATGCACATTGACATGTTCAGTTCCGATTGCGGTTGACAGTTTTACAAATCACAGATGTCTTGCTGAATTTATTCTCATCGACAGAATTGACAATTCCACTGCCGCATACGGGAATATAATAAAACCTCTTGACAACAATTTTATTTCGCCGACCAAGTCTGATGTTACACCAATGGCAAGAGCAATTCAAAAGAACCAGATTCCTTTCACCATCTGGTTGACCGGACTTCCGGCATCAGGAAAAACCTCGATTGCTAACGCCATTGAAAGGGAGTTGCTGGCGCAAGGTAAACATACCATGCTTCTCGATGGAGACAATATTCGTTCCGGGATAAACAAAAATCTCGGTTTTTCCAAGGAAGACCGTTCTGAAAATATCAGAATAACGGCTGAAATAGCCAAGCTTATGAATGAAGCCGGATTAATTACCATCGTTTCTCTTGTTTCGCCCGGAAAATCCGACAGAGAAAAAGCAAAGGAGATAGTCGGAGAAAATTTCTTTGAAATTTATGTGGCAACTCCTGCCGAAATCTGTGCATCAAGAGACAAAAAAGGTTATTATAAGAAGGCGTCCGAAGGTAAAATTAAAGAATTTACCGGCGTTTCATCGAATTATGAGGAACCCGAAAATCCAAATTTAACGGTAAGTGGTGAAAACAATTCTGTAAAAGAGTGTGCAGATAAGGTAATATCTCTTCTCCGATTAAAAAATCTTATTTAATGTTTTGAAGGTGGAATGTTATGGAACAAAAAAAAGAGTTGAAATGCCTGCTTTGTTCAATATTTTTCATAGTTGGAATTGTAATTTTTATTTTGTCACTCCGGGATGCTTATTATTTTGTTTTATGCATGAAAACGCCCGGTGTTGCAATCAGATGCCTTATTGAACTTGTAAGTTCGTCATGCATAATGCCATACTGTTACAGAAATTCTGCTATAGACGGAAAGCTTTCGTTTCAGTTTATTACGTTTTATATTCTGTGCCGTATAATTGGCATCAAGTCAGATAAAAAGAGACAAAAAGATTTTATCAAAAGAATAAGCAAAGCAATAAGCAAAAAAATAAACTCCGTTCACAAAATAATGAAAATTTTGTTTATAAAATCCGAAGATGAGGAAACTGACGCCTTGGAATTATATCTGTTTGCAGACTCATTCTTCAAATCACTCAAGAAAGAAGGAAATATTAAATGACTTACAATGCTATTCAAGGTCTCTCAATGGTTGTTTGGATTGTTTTCTATATTTTCTACGGAAAACACATCGGACTCAGCAAGCCGAAAGCGTTTCTTGCCGCTGTTTACACCTGCGTTACCACTTTCCTGATGATATTCATTCTCACTTGGATTGAAAGCGGTTTCAAACAATTCGGCGCACAGAATGCCGTCAGGGTTTTTGCAGTTGAAATCATCATAATTTACACTCAAAAATTCATTTTCGGAATAGATTTCAGAAAGAACCTTGATTACTGCAGCGTTTGGCCCTGCCTTTGGTATGGTGTTGGCCATCTTGCCTGTCTTATTCCCAAATGCTGCCATTCGTTTACCTATGTTGAGGGTTCGGCACTTTATAAGATTTCTTACGCATTAACCGGAACCGCCCTTTTCCCTCAGCAACTTTGTGAAGCGGTATGCGCACTCATAATTGCTCTTGTCATGTGGATAATAATGAGAAAGAAGAATTATTATATAGGCGGCAGAATGTTTTTCGTTATGCTTATCACATACGGAGTTCAGAGAATATTCTGGGAATTCTTCAGAGATAATAATAAAGTAATTATCTTCAAGGAATTTGCAAGTGCAATCAGCACTGAAACCGACAAGGCGTATATTGGCATATCAAATCTGGCTCTTTGGTCACTGGCAATGGTTGTTGAGGGCGTAATTGCTCTTATTATACTCAACAAACTTGACAAAAAAGCCGCATTAAAAGAAGCGACTGAAGAAGAGTAAAAATAACCGGCAAGTCATTTTTGGCTTGCCTTTTTTGATAAGGTGACAGAATATGAATTCTCACGAACTCAAAAATTTTATATCAAAACACGATATGCTGTGGGAGGATTTGCCGACAGACTGGGATGAAGGTCCTTTTCTCGGCAACGGATGCACCGGCGCGCTTTTGTGGTATGACAAAGAAATGGAATGTTTCACCATAAAGCCGGGACGAACGGATATATACGATAACAGGCCCATTGAGCGTTACACGATTATGGATAAGCAGTTTGCCGTGCCGCGCCTGCAGCTCGGCCCCATTCACATTCTCACGAAGGGCAAGGTGAAGGGCTGCAATATGCGTCTTTCGCTCTATGACGCCATTCTCACAGGCGAATTTTTTACGGACTGCGGCAAAATAAGCATAAATATGTTTATTCCGAGTGGAGAGGAAGGGATAGTTCTCTCACTTGTTCCATCCGAAAATGAAGAGGTTTCGCTTAAACATATACCCATGCCGGCGGAAAGCCCAAGGCAGACGAGAATGGTTCAAAATAACGATTCCAGAATGCGTAAGGACTATGCCCGCCCGAAGGATGCTTTACCGCCTGTTAAACAAGGTGACACAACAATATATGAACAGCCGCTTTTCACAAGCGGTTCATACTGCGTTGCAATAAATGAAAAAGGCAACGATTACATCATCGCCCTCTCCGTTTCGGATGATGACGGCGAAGCGATTTTTGATGCACTTAAAACAATAAAAGCCCTTGAAAATAAAGAAAGGGCGCTTATTTCTCATAAAGAAAAAAGAAATGAAATATACGGCAGAAGTTTCTTTTCCGTTTCGGACCCGATATGGGAAAAATATTGGTGGATTCAGATTTACAAGATGGCCTGCCTTACAAGAGAAGGCGGCAGAATAGTTGACACCATGGGGCCCTGGGCCATGACCACTTCCTGGCCAAGTGCATTTTGGAATCTCAATGTGCAGCTCACCTACGCCCCCATGATTCCCACCGGAATGTTTGATATTTCCCGTTCTCTGCCGGAATGTCTTTACCGCGAAAAAGAAAATCTTAACCTGAATATTGCGGAGGAATATCGTGACGGATGTTTCGGAATCGGCACCAACACCTGCCGAAATTTAAGAAGTGAGGTGGCAGTTCCCGGCAAAACAAGCGAAAAGCACTTCAAAATCGAGCTTGGCAACCTCACCTGGGCACTTCACGTTTGCTATACATTATATAAGACCACCCTTGACGAGGAGATGCTGAAAAGCACAATTCTTCCCCTGCTTGAGGGCTCGGTTAAATATTATTGCCGATTTCTTTTTGAGGATGAAAAGGGAATTTTGCACCTTGCTCCCACGGAAAGCCCCGAATATCTTGTGGTTGATGAGGATACGAATTATGACCTTGCCCTTCTTAAATGGGGCCTCGGCATTCTTATTGACGAAAATTCACGCCTTGACCAAAACTGCGATAAAATCGCTTATTGGCAAAATATTCGCTCCCGATTAACCACATTCCCAAAGGATGAAAATGAGGGGCTGCTCATAGCAAGGAACACTCATCTTGCCGTTTCACACAGGCATTATTCTCATCTTCTTGCCTTTTATCCCCTGCATTTGCTTGACGCCGATAAAAAAGAGGATTCGGATTTAGTCAAAAAATCCGTTGAGCACTGGCAAAGTATGCCCGAAGTGCTTGAGGGCTACTCCATGACAGGCGCCGCATCAATGTGCGCAATGCTCCGTGACGGCGATAAGGCGATTGAATATCTTGACCGCCTTATGCGGGATTATATAAGGCCCTCAACTTTATATCGTGAGGAAGGCGGACCTGTTACGGAAACTCCCCTTGCTGCCATAAGTTCAATATCGGATATGCTGCTGCAAAGTTACGGCGGCAAAATACGGGTATTCCCCGCCTGCCCCACAAGGTGGAAGGACGCTAAATTTACTCTTTTTGCCGAGGGTGGAATAAAAGTGACGGCAGAAAGAAAGAACGGAGCTTTGCAATATGTAAAACTCCGTTCGATGATAAACCAAAATATTAAATTATATGCAGATTTTGATGCGCCGATTACTGCAAATGTTCCCTTTGAATTTTCAAACGGATTATTCACATTTGACGCAAAGGCGAATGAGGAAATCGAATTTTCCGCTCTCAACAGTTAAACATTTCGGCTGAAAATCCCGATTATTCACGAGAGAATAATTCACCTGCTCTGCTTCATTTCCTCCGCCTTTTCGGCTTCGCTGTTGACCTCTTCGGGGCTTCTGAAGGTGGGAACAACCTGCTTTAATGCGGCTTTTGCGCTCTCATCGTCACCATCGAGTGCCTTTGAGAGAATATCAAGTTTTTCTTCGAGCTCAGCATCGGATATGGGTTCATCCCTTTCGATGTAAATGAGCTCGTTTTCTGTTTTATCAAGTTCCTCGGTTTTAACGAGGAGTTCCTCATAAAGTTTTTCGCCGGGTCTGAGACCTGTTTCAACCATTTCAATATCAACATCGGGCTTCATACCCATAAGTTTTATCATATTGACCGCAAGGTCATAAATCTTCACGGGCTGGCCCATATCGAGAACAAAAAGTTCGCCGTTCTTTGCCATGGCGCCGGATGTGAGAACAAGCTGTGACGCTTCGGGAATTGTCATAAAGTATCTGATAATTCTCTTATCCGTAATGGTAACCGGACCGCCCGATGCAATCTGCCTTTTGAAAAGAGGAATAACGGAACCGGCAGAGCCGAGAACATTGCCGAATCTGGTTATGCTGAATGTGGTTGTTAAATTCTTTTTGGCATAGTTGCCGACTATCAGTTCGCACATTCTCTTTGTGGCGCCCATAACGTTGGTGGGATTTACCGCCTTGTCGGTGGAGACCATAATCATTCTTTTAACGCCGTGCTTTACACACATTTTAACGGTGTTGAGAGTTCCGAAAACGTTGTTTTCTATGGCTTCAACACAGTTCTTTTCCATGAGAGGAACATGCTTATGAGCCGCGGCATTGAGAACGATATCGGGCTTATATTCTTCAAAAATACGGTCAAGGGCTTTTTCGTTCACAACGGAAGCGATTTCAACTTTAACCTCAACATCATTATGTGAAAGTTTAAGTTCCTGCTGAACATCGTATGCGCCGTTTTCGTAAACATCAAGAATAACAAGTTTTTTGGGGTTCATTCCCGCAATCTGCCTGCACAGTTCGCTGCCGATTGAACCGCCGCCACCTGTTATGAGAATGGTTTTGCCTTCATAATAGGATATTGTTT
>R15__coassemble_1671_pt1 | contig 10573 bp, 7 predicted proteins | sample R15__metabat2_low_PE_056 | metagenome-assembled genome bin R15
GGCTCTGCGCCAAGGAGCATTCCCCCCCAGTTCTGGGCGCTGATTGTGGGGAAAAGGGAATAGCCGTAAAACGACTGTGAACCTTTGCCGAAAATCTTATCCATATTTGGAGTTTCGGTATTCTTGTTGAAATTTCCCATTCCGTCAATGCCGATTATAACAACGTTATCGTAAATATAGTTGCCCATATTTTATTTTCCATCCTTTGAAATATTTTGTTACATTATAGCAATGTTTGTCTTTCTATTCAAGAAAAAAACGTAACAAAAAAATTGTGCAAAAACTGTGTAAAATTCCTTGATTATTTTGTTAATATATATTATAATAAATCAAATTATGCTTGAATGAGTCAAATAAGGAACTAAAAATGAAAGAATACGATTTTTCAGTGCCTCAAGAGGAGCACGAAAAACAAATTGAATATATGAATCTTGTTCGCTCCCTTCTTGATGTGAAGTTTGAGGGCAGAGAACCCAAGGCCTTCGTTCACACCTACGGCTGTCAGGGGAATGTGGCGGACAGTGAACGGCTCAAAGGTATGCTCTATAATATGGGCTACACCTTCACCGATAATCTTGAAGAGGCGGATTTGGTCCTTTATAACACCTGCGCGGTGCGCGAGCATGCAGAGGACAGAGTCTTCGGCAATGTGGGAGCTCTCAAAAATCTCAAAATGGCAAATCGGGATATGCGCATTCTTCTTTGCGGATGCATGATGCAGCAGCCCCATATCGCCGAAAAAATCAGAAAGAGTTATCCCTTTGTTGATGTTGTTTTCGGAACTCATGTTTTTCATAAACTGCCCGAGTTTCTCTATAAATCCTATACGGGCAAAAAGAAGCTTTGCGAAATCCCCATGAGCGACGGCGTTGTTCCCGAAGATATTCCCCTTTATCGTGACAGTGAGTTTAAGGCGTGGCTGCCGATTATGTATGGCTGCAACAACTTCTGCTCCTACTGCATCGTTCCCTATGTCAGGGGCAGGGAGAGAAGCCGCGACCCGAAAATAATAATTGAGGAGGCAAAAGAACTTGTTGCCTCCGGCTATAAAGAAATCACCCTTCTCGGTCAGAATGTCAATTCCTACGGCAAAAGCCCGGATTACGGATATAACTTTGCCCGTCTTCTTCGTGAACTTAACGAAATTCCCGGTGATTTCATAATCAGATTTATGACCTCTCACCCCAAGGACTGCACAAAGGAACTGCTGGATACCATGGCGTCCTGCAAAAAGGTTGCAAAGCATCTGCATCTTCCCTTCCAAAGCGGGTGTGACAGAGTGCTTAAAGAGATGAACAGGGGCTACACAAGCGAAAAATATCTTTCACTGCTTGAATATGCCTATAAAGTTATGCCGGATTTATCCGTCACCGCCGATGTTATAGTGGGCTTCCCCGGTGAAACTTATGAAGAATTCCTTGAAACCGTTGACCTTGTCAAAAAGGCGGGGTTCACCTCCATGTTCACCTTCATATATTCCCCCAGAGAGGGCACAAAGGCGGCAAAAATGCCGGACCCCATATCTGCCGAAGAAAAGGGCAGATGGTTCAGAGAACTTCTTGATGCTCAGGAAGAGGTTGCCGCAAAGAGAACCGCCGAAAGTGTCGGCAAAACTTACAGAGTGTTGTGCGAGGGAGTCAGCAAAGGCGGGCTCATCGAGGGCAGAACAGAGGGCAATATAATAATCGAATTCCCCGGCGATGAAAGTTTAATCGGTTCCTTCAGAAATGTTACCGTAACAGAATCCCTCACATGGATTTTGAGGGGAAAGCTTTGTTAATGCAGAATGCAGAATGCATAATGCACAATTGAGCTGCAAGCTGCAAGCTCCAAGCTGCAAGTAGAGGCAATGCAGAATGCATGATGATTGTTAAAATTCCGTGTGCCGATTAAACGGCAAAATCGGATAAGATAATATAACGGGGATATCCCCGAAAAAGGAGAAAAATTATGGATGTAATCGCAAAAGCAAGAGAACTCGGCGCAGCCCTTCAGCAGGATGAGCGCTATCTTAAGTTCACGGCAGCTCAGAAGGCAAATGAAGAAGATACCGCTCTCAACGAGCTTATCGCAAAGCTTCAGCTTATCCAGCTTTCATTCCAGCAGGAAGCAAGCAAAGAAGATAAGGACGATGCCAAAATTCAGGAACTTGATACCGAATTCGGTCAGCTCTATTCACAGATCATGGCTAACCCCAACATGCAGGCATATCAGGAAGCTGCCGGCGAAATTGATGAACTGATGAAGTATATCAACGGCATATTCACCCTCTGCCTTCAGGGCGAGGACCCCGCAACATGCGAGCCCCACGAAGAGCATAACTGCTCCGGCGAATGCTCAAGCTGCGGCGGCTGCCATTGATTAGCGAGCATTTTCCTCCCCCCTTGGGGGAGGTGCCGGCAAAGCCGGCAGAGGGGGTGCACCCCTATCGGCACTGCGTGCCACTTCCCCTCGCCGGGGCAGGCGAACCCCTCGTCAACGCAAGCGTTGACACTCCCCTTAGCAAGGGGAATTTCCCAAGGGGGGAAGAGTTATCTGCCCTTACCTGAAAGATTTAGAAACAGAGGAAATTGTAATGGCCGAATTTACCCCCATGATGAAGCAATATTTCGAAATCAAAAAGAAATATCCCGACACAATACTTATGTATCGCCTCGGGGATTTCTACGAAATGTTTTTCGATGATGCAAAGGTTGCTTCCCGTGAACTTGAACTTGTGCTTACGGGCCGTGACTGTGGGCAGGAAGAGAGAGCACCCATGTGCGGAATTCCTTTCCACTCTGCCGACTCCTATATCGCTCGTCTTGTTCAGAGGGGGTATAAGGTTGCCATTTGCGAGCAACTTGAAGACCCTTCGGTTGCAAAAGGAATAGTCAAGCGCAATGTTACGAGAGTTATGACTCCCGGCACGGTTATTGAAAGCACCATGCTTGATGAGAGCAAAAACAATTTCCTTTGCTGCGTCTGCGTTCTGGGCAACGCAATCGGCCTTTCCTTTGCCGATGTTTCAACCGGCGCACTCTATGCAACACAGATTAAAAACAGCAAAGATTGCCAAAAAGCAATCATAAACGAACTCGGTCGGTTTGCACCGAGAGAGGTTATAATAAACAGCGATGTTCTTAATCTTTCCCTCGTTACGGATTTCATCAAAACCAAACTCGGCAACGCAAGTTGTGAGCTGCTTGATGATGAGAATTTTGAACTTTCCGCCTGCACCGCCTGCCTGCTTAATCATTTCAGCGCCGGCTCCGTTGCCGAACTTATGCCGGATGACAGCACTGCTGCGGTATGCTCCGTCGGATGTTCCCTTGAATATCTCAAATCCATGCAAAAAAACGAGCTTGAAAACATAAGAAATATCGAATATTACGGCGATGGCAGTTTTATGCGCCTTGATGTTTCAACCCTTCGCAACCTTGAAATCACCGAAACCATGCGAAGCAGAGAAAAAAGAGGTTCTCTGCTCTGGGTTCTCGATAAAACGAAAACATCTCCGGGCAAAAGAATGCTCCGCTCCTGGATTGAGAAGCCCCTTCTCAATATCGGCGGAATAACAAAGCGCCATAACGCCGTTTCGGAACTTTGCAACAATCCTGCCCTGCGTGAGGATATAATCGCATCCCTCACCGGCTGTCAGGATATGGAGCGTCTCATAACAAGAATTTCTTACGGCACTGCAAACGCAAGGGAACTCAAAGCCCTTTCAACAACCCTTCTGCGTCTGCCTGCAGTGCGTGAAATGCTCTCAAACTGCAACTGTTCTTTGCTCGGCGAAATAAAAGAAGGTATAATCCCTCTCGATGACATAACCGAACTTATCGAAAACGCGATAGTTGATGACCCGCCCTTCTCCGTTCGTGAAGGCGGAATGATTAAACCCGGTTTCAACGGCGAACTTGACGAACTTCACAATCTTGTTGATAACGGCAAGGGCTATCTTGCGGATATTCAGCTTCGTGAACAGGACAGAACCGGAATTAAGAAACTGAAAATCGGTTATAACCGCGTTTTCGGCTACTATCTTGAAGTGCCCAACGCCTTCAAAGAGATGGTTCCCGAGGACTATATAAGGAAGCAGACTCTTTCAAACTGTGAAAGATTTATCACTCAGGAACTTAAAGACCTTGAGTCAAAGGTTCTGGGGGCTCAGGAGAGAATTGCTCATCTGGAATTCGAAATCTTCGATTCCGTCAGGGGCAAGGCGGCAGAAAAACTTTATGAAATTCAAAAAACCGCTTCAAGTGTTGCCGCTCTGGATGTTCTCTGTTCCTTCGCGAGTGTTGCCTGCGAAAATAATTATTCCTGCCCCGAAATGAACGCGGGGGATGAGATAGTCATAAAAGAGGGGCGTCATCCCGTTGTTGAAAAGATGATAGATTACCCCTTCGTTCCAAATGACACAACCCTTGATGGCGGCGATAACCGCTGCGCAATAATCACGGGCCCCAATATGGCGGGTAAATCAACCTTTATGCGTCAGGTTGCCCTGATATGTTTGATGGCGCAGGCCGGCTCCTTCGTTCCTGCCGACTTTGCCCGTCTTTGCATCGTTGACGGAATATTTACAAGAATAGGTGCCGGCGATGACCTTGCCTCCGGCTCGTCAACATTTATGGTTGAAATGAGCGAGGTCGCGGATATTCTCCGCTCAGCCACCTCAAAGAGTCTTATAATCTTTGACGAAATCGGCAGAGGCACTTCAACCTTTGACGGTATGAGCATTGCGAGGGCGGTGCTTGAATACACGGCCGATAAAAAGAAACTTGGTGCAAAAACCCTTTTCGCAACCCACTACCACGAACTTACGGAACTTGAAAACACGGTTGACGGTGTTCGTAACTATAACATTGCAGTCAAAAAGAGAGGGGATAACATAACCTTCCTTCGCCGCATTGTTCCCGGATGCGCAGACGGCAGTTACGGCATTGAGGTTGCCAAACTTGCCGGCGTTCCTTCATCCGTTGTTGAAAGGGCAAAAGTTGTTCTCAAAGAGATTGAAGAGAGCAGCGGCAGGCCGATAATCATAAATGATAAAAGCGAAGATTCCCTTCAGATTTCATTCGCTTCAACCAACGATGATGTTATTCGTTCAAAACTTAAAAACATCGATATAAATACTCTCACACCCATTGAGGCAATGCAAATCCTTTATGAACTTGCGTCTTTGGCGGAATAGTGCGTAGTGCTTAGTACTTAGTGCTTAGTAATTGATTAGGGGAAAGGAGGACTTGAAATGGGCAAGCTTAACAAAATAAATATTATGCCGAAGCATCTTGCAGAACTTATTGCAGCAGGCGAAGTGGTTGAAAGACCGGCTTCCGTTGTCAAGGAACTCCTTGAAAATGCCATTGATGCAGGTGCATCATCCATCACCCTTGAAATAAAGAACGGCGGAATATCCTATATCAGAATAACCGATAACGGCTGCGGAATAAGCCATGAGGATATAAGAAATGCCTTCGTTTCCCACGCAACAAGCAAAATAACAACAAGCGATGACCTTGACAGAATCCTTACCCTCGGCTTCAGAGGCGAGGCGCTGCCCAGCATTGCGGCGGTTGCAAAGGTTGAGGTTCTCACAAGAACAAAAGAGGATGAAACCGGTTCAAGATACTGCATTGAATTCGGCGAAGAAACATTGCTTGATGATGCCGGCTGCCCTCTGGGAACAACAATCACCGTCAGGGATTTGTTCCTTAAAACTCCGGCAAGAATGAAATTCCTCAAAAAAGATGTTACGGAAGCCAACGCAGTTGCAGGTGTGGTTGACAGAATTGCCCTCTCCCATCCCGAGGTTTCAATCCGTTTTATCCGTGAGGGAAAGCAAACTCTCATAACAAGCGGCAAGGGCGATGAAGAAACCTGCATGCGTGAGGTTCTCGGCAAGGAATTTGCCCAAGAGATGATTCCCTGCATAAACGAAAGCGGCGGAGTTAAAGTCAGCGGATTTATTTCAAAGCCCGCCTATTCAAGACCAAACAGAAATATGCAGTTCTTCTTCCTAAATCACAGATTTGTCAAAACCGGAACCGGTGCGGCGGCTGTGGCGGAAGGATATAAAGGCAGCATCATGGTGGGCAAATTCCCCTGCTGCGTTATCAACATAGAAATAAATCCCTCCATGGTGGATGTGAATGTTCATCCCGCCAAAACGGAGATAAGATTTTCCGACGAAAAGCCCGTATTCAATGCAGTTTACGGCGCAGTCAGAAACGCTCTTTCCCAAGGGGATACCCCGAAGCAGGTTCAGTTATCCCACGAAGAAAATTATAAAAAATATACTGAGAAGCCGCCTGAAACCTCCGAGCAGATAAAATTCACCGGTCAAGCGGATTTTTGGCAGCATCAAAGTGCCTCCGATTTCAGAGAGCAAATATCCGAAGCAGCCGATGACCCGAAAACCATTAAAAATCCGGTTCCCTTCACTCCGGCAAAAGTCAATCTTGATATCGTTGTCGAGGATGATGAGCCCTTGACAATTCCGAAAGTCACAACAACCGTAACGGCAGCGTCACCAAGCGATGAACCGGAAGGCAAAATTGACAGCGTTGACGATATACTGCTGAATTCCCCTGCGAAAAGCAGCGGTCTAAATGATAATTTTGCAGCAAGAAGCGTTGCTTTGGATAAAGATAAAAACTGCGAAGAAAGCCCCGCACCTCTGCCTGTTGACAACACCGCATTTGATGAAGAAAGATTTCGCCTTGTGGGCGAGGCCTTTATGACCTACATCATCTGCGAATACGATAAAAAACTCATAATAATCGATAAGCATGCCGCTCACGAGAGAATGATTTATGAACGGCTCAAAAAAGAAAACGGCGAGCGCACGCCTCAGATTCTTCTTATGCCCGTAACGGTCAATCTCTCAAAAGAGGAATATGCGGCAATTCTTGAAAATACCGAACTTCTCGGCACATCCGGTTTCAATGTTGAGGATTTCGGCAGCGGTTCCGTTATCGTTACGGAATGTCCCATGGAACTTTCAATGGGCGATATTCCCGACGTTATAAGAGAGATTGCGGGCAGATTTGTTGAAAAGCGGCAGGATGTGATGTTTGAAAAACTTGACTGGATTTTCCATTCCGTTGCATGCCGCAGCGCAATAAAGGCGGGCAACATCACATCAAAATACGAAATGTAAATCTTTGCAAAACAACTTCTTTCAATGCCGGATATCAGATATTGCCCCCACGGCAGACCGGTGCTGATTGAAATGACACAAAGAGAGTTGGAAAAGAACTTTGGCAGAATTTAAGATACCACTCATTGCGGTTGTGGGCCCGACGGCATCGGGCAAAACCGCCTTGGGCGTGAATATATGCAAGGCAATCGGCGGCGAAGTCATCTCATGCGATTCAATGCAGATTTATAAGGGGATGACCATCGCAACCGCAAAGCCGATTGAAAGCGAAATGCAGGGAGTGCCTCATCATTTGATTGATTTCGCCTCTCCCGATGAAATATTCAGCGTTGCAAAATATTGTTCACTTGCCGGCAAAGCGGCAGAGGATATTCTCTCACGAAATTTTATGCCCGTTCTTGTTGGGGGCACGGGGCTCTATTACTCATCATTTGTTGACAATATAGAATTCCTGCCGGACGAAACGGATTTTGAATATCGTGAAATGCTTAAAAAACGGGCGGAAGAAGAGGGGAATGAAGTCCTCCTTGAAGCTCTTCGCAAAATCGACCCCGAAAGCGCCGCCGCACTTCACCCGAACAATATCGGCAGAATTATAAGAGCCCTTGAAATTTATCACACAACGGGCAAAACAAAATCCGTGCAGAATGCTCTCTCAACCAAAAATCCGTCGCCTTATGAGGTTACCGCCATTTGCCTTGACAGCAGAAACAGGCAGTTCCTCTATGACAGGATAAACAAGAGAGTTGATATTATGCTGCAAAACGGATTGCTTAACGAGGCAGAGGAATTTTATTCCGGTCACTTTGGCAGAACTGCCGTTCAGGCAATCGGATATAAAGAACTGAAGCCCTATATTGACAAAGAAAAATCTCTTGAAGAATGTGTTGAAAATCTGAAAATGCAAACAAGGCGTTACGCAAAGCGCCAACTCACCTGGTTCAGACGGGATGAAAGAATGCATTTTCTTTACATTGATGATTACGGCAGTGCCGACGAACTTACCGAAGCGGCGCTTGAAATAATAAAAACATCACATCCGTATGTAGCTTTTCACACGGATGTGTTATGAGAAAGGGGAGAATTGTTATTGGACAGAAAAAAGCTGCTTAAAATATTTTCAATCATAACGGCAGCCCTTATTTTGGGATACACAATATCGGCAATATATACGGCTGTTGTAAATAACTACAAAACCCAGACCGCTTATATACAAACCGTTTCCGAAAGCACTGATGCGGAGATGTTCATAATAAGAAGTGAAACAATTCTTGAAAATCCCGACAGTGAAACAATTGTTGTTCCCCTTGCGGAAAACGGCGGAAGAATATCAAACGGCTGTGAGATTGCGGCGATTTTCACCGATGAAACTTCGGCGGAAAATTACTCATCATTGATTTCTCTTAAAAACAAACTTGCAACCTATGAAAAAATTGACAGCGGAATACGCCTTGCAAACCTTGACCTCGAAAAACTTTCCGGTGAAATAAATTCCGATTTTTATTCGATGCTTGATGCCGTTTATGAAAACGATTTTTCATCTCTTGCCGAAACGGAACTAAGTTTTGATGAGAAACTTTCGAGAAAGAATATATCTCTTGGCAAAGATGTGGATTGCTCCGAAACCATAGCCTCTCTCGCTAAGGAAATAGAAGCTCTTTCATCCTCGAAGCCGAAAAAATTGATATACGCCGAATCATCCGGCTATTATGTTTCCCGCCCCGACGGATATGAGGACGTAATCAAAATTGAAGATATAGATTCCTTGACCCCCGAAATACTTGAAGAGGCGCTTAATAAAGAAAAAAACGAAATATCCTCAAACACAATCGGCAAGGTGATAAACGGGCATGAGTGGTATATAGCCACCTGTGTTTCTTCATCGGCAGTTTCCACTCTTGCAGTTGGCAAAACGGTTGAAATTGTTTTGGGTGATGACAGCGATGAGGTTGTATCGGCAAAGGTTTATACGAATAAATTGATTGAAGAAGGCAAATCCCTCATGGTCTTCAAATGCTCCAATATGAACGAAAAACTTGCCACAATCAGAAAAGTAAACGGAAGGATTGTTACGGGAAGTTACAGGGGGATTAAAATAAAGAAAGACGCAGTCAGATTTAACGATGAAGGCGAAGAGGGAGTTTATATCAAGGAAGGAAATCTCATTTATTTCAATTTGATTGATGTAATTTATTCGGATGAAAATTACGTTGTGTCAAATGACGGAAGCGGCAAAGCCGGGCATCTTTCAAAATATGATGAGATTGTGCTTTCCGGAAAGGAGCTTTCAAATGGAAAAGTTCTTGATTGACCCGAAATATGAAGATATTGAAGAAAATCTCAAAGTGATAAACGAAAACATCGCCGAGGCGGCAATAAAATCCGGCAGAAATCCCGATGACATTCACTTTATGGCGGTTACAAAAACCGTTGAGCCGAAATATATCAATCACGCCATTGAGTGCGGAATAAAACTCATAGGCGAAAATCGAGTTCAGGAATTTCTTGAAAAAGAACCGGAACTTAATCTTGCAAATGTTTCACCCCATCTTATCGGTCATCTGCAATCAAACAAGGTCAAAAAGATTGTGGGCAAGGTCGATGTAATTCAATCTGTTGACACTGTTTCGATAGCTCAGGAAATTGCAAAGCATGCACGAAATGCCGGAATAACTCAAAAAATTCTGCTTGAGGTCAATGCCGGCAACGAATACAGCAAATTCGGATTTGATATAAACGAAGTTGCCGAAATGGCGGAAGAAATCTCAAAAATTCAGGGCATTTGCATTAAAGGACTTATGTGCGTGGCGCCGATTTGCGAAAAAAAGCAAGAACTTATGAATATTTTTTCAAATATGCGCAATAAGTTTATTGACATTGACACCAAAAAAATGGATAATATCAATATGGAAATTTTATCAATGGGAATGAGCGGAGATTATGTTGATGCCATTCTCGGCGGAGCAAATCTTGTAAGAGTCGGCTCTGCAATCTTTGGTCCGCGTATCTACAGAGATAAACACTGAAATCATTAACAAACCATCAGGAGGAAATAAATCATGGACATCAAAAGCAAAATTCACAACTGGATAAACACATCCGACGACAATTACACCGATTCGGAAGCTTACGAAGAAGAAGACTTCGACTTCCGTCCCGGAGATGAAGAGCAGCCCGCTGCTCAGAGCGCACCCAAAGCCCAGCCCTTCCGTGCAAAGAGTGAAAGAAACAATGTTGTTTCAATTAATTCCACAAAGCCGGTTTCGTCAACCAAGCCCAGAGTTGTTTTCCAAAAAATAGACTCATTTGCCGAGGTCAATAAGGTTGCCGATATTCTCAAAGAAAAGAGAATAGTTGTTCTTAACCTTGAAACATGCCCCAACACTGACGCTCAGAGAATTATCGACGTTCTTTACGGCGTTGCTT
>R15__coassemble_1686_pt1 | contig 10520 bp, 7 predicted proteins | sample R15__metabat2_low_PE_056 | metagenome-assembled genome bin R15
GTATAACACCGTCTATAATGTATTATATACATAAAAATCGCCTGAGTCAAGGGGTTCAGGCGATTTTATTTGCATTTTTTTTGGGAAATTTTCGGGTTTTTTGGGGGATTTTTCAGACGATTTTGGTTTGACTTTTTTCAGGCGATTTTGTTTGCATTTTTTGAGACTCTTTTAATATTCCTCGTCGTAATCATATCCGTAATCGTAATCTTCTTCGCCCTCGTCGACCTCTTCGCCGGCCTCTTCATCGGATAACGGCTCTTCATAAACGCGGAGGATTACCGTTGTGCCGACTTCATAACTTTTTTCGGCGATGGGAGCCATTGAAAGAACTTCGCCATCGATGTGGTAGCCCTCATTTGTAACAGTTTTTGAAACGGTGAAGCCGATTTGTGTCAATCTTGCCTCCGCTTCTTCAAATGTGGAACCGACAACATTGGGAAGAATGATTGTTTCAACGCCCTTGCTCACATAAATTGTGATGGTGGCGCCTTTGTTGACCGAGGTATCGGGAGCGACGCTCTGGCTGATGATGTAGCCGGCCTGAATTTCGCTGTTATATACCTCTTCAAATTTCAGCGTGAAGTTTGAGTTAAATACGGTACTTGTGGAAACGTCAACATAACTTCTGCCTTCGAAGTTGGGAACGGGTATCTGCTCCGCCTCGGTAACGGTTGTTTCGATATTTTTGTTGCTGCTGAAGTTGATTTTGTCTTTGAAAACGGTCAATGCAAGGATTCCGCAGGTAATAACCCCAACAAGAATTATTGATACGGCGGTTATTGCAAGAACCGCGCCGCCGCTCAGGGATTTTTTCTTCTTTTTGCCGGAGGGAGTTCCTTTTGACGGCGTGGCGGATGCTTTTCTGCTTTGGTTTGCCGCCGCTTCTTGCTGCTTTCTTGTGTATTCGGCGCCTGCGGCTGTTGCGGCAGGTGAAGCGGAAAGCTCGGCTCTGAGTTGCTCAATGCTGCCGGTTCTGTCCTGAGGCAGAATTTGAAGGGCGTTAATAAGCCCGTTTATGACATAGGCGGGCAGTGCTTCGGCGAATTTGCCGGGAACCATAAGGCGGTCGTTTGTGACTCTCTCTTTTGCGGAAATGGGGTCAGAACCTATGAGAGAGCGGTAAAGCACTGCGGCAAATGCGTAAATATCGGTCCAAGGGCCCTGACGGTTATCAAGACCATACTGCTCCATTGCGGCATAGCCGTCATAAATCTTTGGGGTGAGAAGACTGCCGGTTGTTCTTGCCTCGCCGATGCAGAAACCGGTGATTTTGATTTTTCCGTCGGAGCCGATAATGAGAGTCTGGGGCGAAATTCCCCTGTGAATTATTCCGGCGGAGTGAAGATTTCCGATGGTTGAGAGAATGGGCATAAGAAGGGAACGGGCTCTTTCCCAGGGGATGTAACCCGTTTTGCTTCTGAGAAGAAAATCACGAAGAGAAATTCCGTCAACATGTTCATATATTGCATAGGATGTGCCGTAATCTTCCACAACATCGGTAACATTTATAAGTGCGGAAAGGCCGCCGAGACGTTTAAGACGCAGCCAAAGCTCCTCGAAGGAACGTCTGAGTTCCGCAAAACTGCCCTCACTGCCCAGCATAACCTGAAGGGTGGGGTTTGCCTGAGTTCTTGATGTGAAAGAATCGGGCATAAATTCCCTTATATCAACCGCTTTTTTTGTTGTTAAATCCCAACCGATATAGGTTGCACCTTCGCCGTTGCTTTCAAGAACCTTGCCAACAAGATAGCGGTTTGAGATGACCGTTCTTATGGGCAAATAGGGGAGGGCCTGAACCGTATCAATATGAAAACCGCAATAGGGGCATTTCTTTTCTTCCCCGATTTCTTTCATGCAGCTCATACATAAATTTTCAGTGCTTAACATAGTTTAACTCCTTGTTTGGCTATATGCCGACAACACTATTCTATATTAAGCAAAATATAGCAAAATAAAAGGGCGATGTCAACGAAAGCAACAAAAATGTAATAATTTTTCGGCAAAATGTATAATCTTTTTTTACATATTTTGTGAATGCAGTAGTTAATGCCATCTTGAAATATATTTTTATCGTGTTATAATATAATATGTATAATAGGGTGAATGGGCAGATGTGTGTCAATTCATCAACAAAGGGAGTGAGCTTTTGCCTGATAATAATATTCCGCTTTATCTTTTCCATGAGGGAACAAACGCCAAGGCCTATGAATTTATGGGTGCGCATCCTGCGGGTAAAAACGGTGTCGTTTTCAGAGTATGGGCTCCTAAGGCAAGGGCAGTGTTTGTTGCAGGGGATTTCAACTCCTGGAATCCCGATGCCTCTCCCATGAAAAAAATAAGCGATGGCGTTTGGGAATGCACCGCAGAGGGTGTTTCGAAGTATGACGCATACAAATACCTGATAAAAACCGAAGACGGCAGAGAATTTTATAAGGCGGACCCATACGCCTTCCATGCCGAAACAAGACCGGGAACGGCCTCAAAATATTACGGCGAACCGGAATTTGGCTGGACAGACAAGGCGTGGATGAAAAAAAGGAAGAATAAAAGCATCTATTCTTCCCCTGTCAATATCTATGAGGTTCATGCCGGTTCCTGGCAACTTTATGACGACGGCAACCCCCTTTCCTACCGCGACCTTGCGGACCGCCTTGTTCCCTATGCGGCTGAAATGGGTTACACGCATATCGAACTGCTTCCGGTTATGGAGCATCCCTTTGACGGCTCCTGGGGCTATCAGGTTACGGGCTATTTTGCCCCCACATCAAGATACGGCACACCGGAGGATTTTGCCTATTTTGTTGACAGAGCCCATAAAGCGGGCATAGGAGTTATTCTTGACTGGGTTCCCGCCCATTTCCCCAAGGATGCCTTCGGACTCTATGAATTTGACGGCACCGCCTGTTACGAATATAAGGACCCTAAAAAGGGTGAGCATTACCAGTGGGGAACAAGAGTTTTTGACTACGGCAAAACCGAAGTTCAGTCCTTCCTTTGCTCCTCGGCGATGTTTTGGATTGAAAAATATCACATTGACGGTCTGAGAGTTGATGCGGTCGCATCCATGCTCTATTTGGATTACGGCAGGGATGACGGTCAGTGGATACCCAATGTCAACGGCGGCAGAGAAAATCTTGAGGCGGTGGCATTCCTTCAAAAACTCAACGAATCCATCTTCCGTGAGCACGGTGATGTTATGATGATTGCGGAGGAAAGCACTTCATGGCCCATGGTTTCAAAACCCGTCTATTCGGGAGGCCTCGGCTTCAATTTCAAATGGAATATGGGCTGGATGAATGATTGCCTTCGCTATTTCGCCCTTGACGGAATATTCAGAAAGTTCAATCACGATTGCCTCACATTCTCATTTTTCTACGCATTCAGTGAAAACTTTGTTTTGCCCATATCCCACGATGAAGTGGTTCACGGCAAATGTTCTCTCATAAACAAAATGCCCGGCACCTACGAAGAAAAATTTGCGGGAGTTCGTTCATTCCTTGGATATATGATGTCACACCCCGGCAAAAAACTTCTCTTTATGGGCAGTGAATTCGGGCAGTTCATCGAGTGGAATTATAAACAGCAACTTGACTGGCTTCTTCTTGATTACGAAGCCCACAGGCAGCTTAAACAATATGTTGCCGACCTGAATAAATTCTATCTTAAAAACGCTCCCTTCTGGGAAGATGACTACAGCTGGGATGGTTTCAGCTGGATAGTCAGCGACGATTCGGATAATTCCGTTGTGGCATATATGCGAAAGGATAAGCAGGGCAAGTCAATAATTTCCGCCTGCAATTTCACGAATGTTACACGAAAAAAATACAAGATAGGCGTTCCCAAGGCGGGAATGTATCGTGTTTTGTTCTCCTCTGCCGATAATAAATACGGCGGCAAAGGCGAAAGCACGTCAGAGCCCGTCAGAGCAAAAAAACAACCCATGCACGGTTACCCTTACAGCATCGAAATCGACCTTGAAGGGCTCAGCACGATTTATATCAGCGTTCCCGTAAACAGAACTTGAAGCTTCAAGCAGGGGCGATTGTCAACGCACAATGCATAATGCACAATGCAAAATCGTATTAATGCGGAAGGTGGAATTGCGGTCGCTTCGCTCTTCACTCTCCACATTTCACCCTTTGAACGGCCACGGGCCGTTCACTACCAACCCTACCATCTAATAACGGAGGTAATTTTATGGCAAGAAAACCCGAATGTATAGCAATGCTCCTTGCAGGCGGCCAAGGAAGCCGTCTTGGCATTCTCACAAAAAATATAGCAAAACCGGCTGTTCCCTACGGCGGAAAATACCGCATAATCGATTTTCCCCTTTCAAACTGCGTGAACTCCGGCATTTATACCGTCGGTGTTCTCACCCAGTATCAGCCCCTTGAACTCAACGACTATATCGGCAACGGTCAGCCATGGGACCTTGACAGGGCAAACGGCGGCGTTCACATCCTTTCACCCTATCAGCAGATTAAGGGCACGGAGTGGTATAAAGGCACCGCAAACGCAATTTATCAAAACATCAATTTCATTGAGAGATATAACCCGGAATATGTTCTCATCCTCTCCGGTGACCACATCTATAAAATGGATTATTCCAAGATGCTTGATTACCACAAAGAGAAGAATGCGGATTGCACAATAGCAATGCTTGAAGTGCCCTGGGATGAGGCGAGCCGTTTCGGGCTTATGCTTGTAAATGATGACGGCTCCATCTCCGAATTTGAGGAGAAGCCCAAGAATCCCAGAAGCAATAAGGCGTCAATGGGCGTTTATGTTTTCCCCTGGGAAAAGCTTCGCAAATATCTTATCGAGGATGAAGCAGACGAAAATTCAAGCAACGATTTCGGCAAGAATGTTATTCCCGCAATGCATTCAAACGGCGAAAGAATGTTTGCTTATCAGTTTGACGGCTATTGGAAAGACGTCGGAACCATCAACAGTCTCTGGGATGCGAACCTTGACCTTCTCAATCCCAAAGTTGACCTTGACCTTGATGACGACAGTTGGAAAATCTATTCCAAGCCACCTGTTGCTCCCCCTCATTTCGTTGGGGATAAGGCAAAGGTTGAAAATTCCATGGTCACCGAGGGCTGCGATATAAACGGCAATGTTGATTTCTCCGTTCTTTTCGCAAATGTTACCGTTGAGGAGGGCGCCGATGTCAAATACTCAATCGTTATGCCCGGCACCGTCATCAAAAAAGGCGCCACCGTTCAGTATTCAATAGTTGCGGAAAATGCGGTTATTGAAGAAAATGCAGTTGTGGGCAAGAGCCCCGAAAGCATGGAAAATATCGAGGATTGGGGAGTTTCCGTTATCGGCAGCGACGTAACAATCGGCAAAGGAGCCGTTATCGGCCCCAAAGAAATGATAGATGAAAATGTGGGAGGTGCAGAATAATGTCGGCAAAGAATGTTTTAGGAATAATCTTTTCAAACGCTTATGACGAAGTTATACCTCAGCTTACCGCTTTGAGAACAATGGGCTCCGTTCCCTATGCGGGGCGTTACCGTCTTATCGATTTCCCCCTTTCAAATATGGTCAATGCAGGCATAACTCAGGTTGGTGTTATTGCAAATTCCAACTACCGCTCACTTATGGACCATGTGGGTAACGGCAAACCCTGGGACCTTTCAAGAAAACACGAGGGGCTCAAAATTCTTCCTCCCTTCTCACTGCCTTCAACCGGAAGATATGCCGGTAAAGCAGAAGCTCTTTACGGCAGCATAGATTATATCAGCGACAGCGGCAAAGATTATGTTCTTCTTTCCGACTGTAATTTCATAAGCAGCATCGATTATGACGATATGGTAAAATATACCGTCTCAAAGGATGCGGATATAGTTCTCGCCTATTCCGAAAAAATTCCTCAGGCCCTTGAAAATGCAACCGAATATGAAATCGATAAAGACGGCAGAATAACCGGCTCGGAATATATCGACTGCTATTCAAGCCCCGTAAACTATTCTCTTAAAACCATGATGATAAGAAGAACTCTTCTTGAACGCCTTCTTCACGAGGGCAACAGCAAGAGAATTGCCGATATAGAAGAGCTTGTTATTCTCAATATCAAACACGTTAAAGTTTACGGTTACAAAGTTGAGGGATACGCAAAGGTAATTTCTTCCCTTCAGAGTTACTATGAAGCCAATATGGACCTTCTTAAACCCGAGGTAAGAAAAGAAATTTTTGCAGGGGAAAGACCTGTTTACACCAAGATCGGCGACAGAGTTCCCACCTTCTACGGAATAACTGCAGACGCAAAGAATTCACTCATTGCAGACGGATGCAAAATTGAAGGCGAAGTTGAAAACAGCATCATCTTCAGAGGCGTTACCGTTGCAAAGGGCGCAAAGGTCAAAAATTCCATCATCATGCAGAACACAATAATCAGCGAAAACGCAAATCTTGAATGTGTTATCTGCGACAAGGATGTTGTTGTGAAACCGGGCAAAAAACTTTGCGGCGCCGAAAATTACCCCGTATGCGTCGGCAAGGGAACGGTTATATAATGCAGAATGCATAATGCACAATGCATAATTAAAATTCATATTTTGAAAGAGATAAGTGAAAATGGCAAAAGATAAAGAAAAAACTCAAAATATAATAACGATAATCATAGTCGTTATTGCTCTTATATTGGCGGCAGCGGTTGTTCTTGTCAAAACGGGAGTTTTAACAAAGAACGGCGAAACGGAAGACACCGAGGAAGAAACCGTTGTTGAATCAAGAATAGTTGTTGAAACCACCGTCAATGACGAAGGTGAAGTGGAATATGTTACCGTGCTTGAATATTATACCGCTCCCGCACAGGGCAAGCAGCACAGATATTCAACCACCACAACAAAGCCCACAAAGGCAACCGAACCCGAAGAAACAGAGCCGGAAACCTCCATTGTTGAGCATTCAAAGGTTCTGGCGGTCACGAATGCCGACGGTCAGGTTCTCTATGATGACAGCGGCGAAATTCAGACCGAAATAGTCACCTATACCGAGGTTGTCACAACTGCTCCCTCAGCATCCGAAACCACAACGGAATCCACAACAGAATATGTTCCCGAGTATTCATATTCCGTTGTGACCGACCCGGTTTTCAAAAAGCCCAAGAAAGATAAAGACGGTAACACCGTTACCGAGGCAATCATCCTTAATCCCACCACCACCGAGCCCACAACCGAGGACCGTTGGAGCGAGAATGTTACGGATGATACCACAACCACAAAAAAGAAAATCATAACAACAAATTACAGTGCCCAGGAAAATCTTGAAAATGCAATTCTTGCTCAGATAAATGATGACAGAGAGATAAAAGGTCTGCCCGCCATCTCCTCAAGCAAAGACCTTAAAACTGCGGCAAGAACCAATTCCCTTTCAATGATAGACTCCAACATAAATGCCCAGACCGGTTACGGTAAAACCTACACCTTCACCTCAAGTTATGCAGGCACATCCCTCTATAATGTTATAGCCACATCCGGCGCAGGCACAACCTCCATGAGTGAAGATATAACATCGGTTGGCATCGGCGTTTACAAATCCGGAGAAAAATATTACACAACACTTATATTCCAGTGAGAATAAGAGGTTAATGTTATGAAGATTTTATATGCAGCAAGTGAAGCGCTCCCCTTTGCGGCAAGCGGAGGACTTGCGGATGTTGCGGGTTCCCTTCCCGTTGCTCTGCGTAAGCGCAGAAACACCGTGAGAGTCGTTATGCCCCTTTACGGCACCATCAAGCAGGAACTACGTGATTCGATGAGATTCATAGATAAGATTATGGTTCCCGTTTCATGGAGAAGGCAGTATTGCGGAATTTTTGAAGCCAAGGCAAACGGAGTCACCTATTACCTTCTTGATAACGAATATTATTTCAAGAGGAACACTCTTTACGGTCACTATGATGACGGCGAAAGATTTGCTTTCTTTGCAAGAGCCGTCCTTGAAATACTGCCCGTAATCGATTTTAAGCCCGATATAATTCACTGCAACGATTGGCAGACGGCACTTGTTCCCGTTTACTACTCAACCATGTATGCAAACAGAGAGGGCTACACCGGCATAAAGACCGTGTTCACCATTCACAACATCCAGTATCAGGGAATTTACGGCAAAGAAATCCTCGGGGATGTTTTCGGCCTTGGTGAAGAATGCACATCCCTTGTTGAATTCGGTGACTGCATCAATCTTATGAAGGGCGGAATTGAGTGTGCCGACAGAGTTACAACCGTCAGCAACACCTATGCCTCGGAAATCCTTGACCCCTGGTTCAGCCACGGGCTTCATCCCATTCTTAAAGAGAGAAGCTATAAGCTCAGCGGTATTCTTAACGGAATTGACGTTGATGGTTATAACCCGGAAACGGATAAAGATATATTCTTTAACTACACAGACGCATCCGGCAAAGCAAAGAACAAATCAGCCCTTCAGGAAATGTTTGGTCTGCCCGTGAGAAGTGATGTTCCCGTTCTCGGAATAATTTCCCGCCTTGTATCCCATAAGGGATTTGACCTCGTTAAGAGAGTTATGTGGGACCTTCTTTCAAATGAGGATATGCAGCTTATCGTTCTTGGCAGCGGCGACTGGGAATACGAAGCATTCTTCAAAGAACTTGCGGCATCCTTCCCCGATAAAGTCGGCCTTCGTGTCGGATTTATCCCCGATATGGCAAGAAAGATTTATGCCGGCGCAGACTTATTCCTTATGCCTTCAAAGAGTGAGCCCTGCGGTCTTTCACAGATGGTTGCTCTCAGATACGGCACCGTTCCCATCGTCAGGGAAACAGGCGGCCTTAAAGATACAATCACCGACAGCGGCGACGGCAAAGGCAACGGCTTCACATTCAAGAGCTATGATGCCTACGATATGCAGGATGCAATCAAGAGAGCCCTTGCGGCATATTATGACAGAGAAAATTGGCCCGTTCTCGTTGAGAGAGCCCTTGCCTGCGATAACTCCTGGAGCAAGAGCGCCAAAGAATATATAGAACTCTATAAGGATATTATCAAATGAAGACCTACAAAATTCACCTTATCCGCCACGCAATAAATGAAGGCACCGAAGAGGGCAGATATATCGGTCACACCGATGCTCCTTTGAGTGAAGAGGGCAGGGCGCAGCTTCTTCAAATGCGGGATGATTATATTTATCCCGGTGTTGAAGCGGTATTCTCAAGCCCCCTCAAAAGATGCGTTGATACTGCAAAAATTCTTTACCCCCAAAAAGAGCCAATCATTATGGATGGGCTTATGGAATGTAATTTCGGCGAATTTGAAAACAAAACGGCGGAAGAACTTGAAGAAAACGAAGACTTTTTATCATGGATAAAAGGCGATACCGCCCCTCCCTTCGGTGAGAGCAGCAACGCCTTCGGCCAAAGAATATGCACAACTTTTGAGAAAATTGCCGACGGAATGATGAAAAGCGGAGTTTTTGAGGCGGCAATAATTACCCACGGCGGTGTTGCAAGTGCAATTCTTGCGGCTTACGGCCTGCCTCAGGCACCAATGCACGAGTGGATGATGCCAAATTGCTGCGGCTTCACACTGCGCCTTGACCCCGCAATGTGGATGAGAGGCAGAAAATGCGAAGTTTTCGCAGAAATACCCGATACAAAAGAAGAATAGAACAGGAGAAAAATATGTATAACGATTATCTTGACACGGCGGCATTCGTTGCAAAGTATGACCCTGAGGTCGGAGATGCGATGAATCTTGAAATCGGCCGACAGAGAAGAAACCTTGAACTTATCGCATCGGAAAACATTGTTTCCCCTGCCGTTATGGCGGCAATGGGCAGCATTCTCACAAACAAATATGCCGAAGGTTATCCGGGAAAGAGATATTACGGCGGCTGTGAATGCGTTGATATAGTTGAAACCCTTGCAATAGAAAGGGCAAAGAAAATATTCGGCGCGGAATATGCAAATGTTCAGGCCCACTCCGGTGCACAGGCAAATATGGCGGCCTATGCCGCTCTCATTCAGCCGGGTGATACGGTTATGGGAATGAGTCTTGCCCACGGCGGTCATCTTACCCACGGTTCACCCGTAAACGCCAGCGGCAAACTTTATAACTTTGTTCCCTACGGCGTCAACGATGAGGGTTTCATCGATTATGATGAACTTGAAAGAATTGCAAAGGAATGTAATCCGAAACTTATTGTTGCAGGCGCATCGGCTTATCCCAGAACAATAGATTTTGAAAGAATTTCCGTTATCGCAAAGAGCGTCGGCGCTTATTTTATGGTTGATATGGCCCACATTGCAGGCCTTGTTGCCGCAGGGCTTCATCCCTCACCTGTTCCCTATGCGGATGTTGTAACAACCACAACCCACAAAACTTTGAGAGGCCCCAGAGGCGGTCTCATTCTTGCAAAAGAGGAATTCGGCCCTGCCATCAATAAGGCAATATTCACCGTCAACCAGGGAGGTCCGCTTATGAATGTTATAGACTCAAAAGCGGTATGCTTCGGCGAAGCACTCAAACCCGAATTCAAAGAATATCAAA
>R15__coassemble_1701_pt1 | contig 10460 bp, 9 predicted proteins | sample R15__metabat2_low_PE_056 | metagenome-assembled genome bin R15
TAAAAAGTCTGATGGCTCTATTTTAACATATCATATTCGCTTGACGTTCTGCGCCGGATAGGGCAAGGTTATAGTTTTTGGCGAGGAAAAAAGGATGCAGAAAGTGGATTTGCCGAGCGCGACAGTACATGGGTACGGAAGCGAGGCAAATGCACTTAGTCAAGCGATATAATCAAAAATCCTTATAATACGAAAAAGCCACCAGATTTGTAAAAAGTCTGATGGCTCTATTTTAACATATCATATTCGCTTGACGTTCTGCGCCTTTTTTACCGCCAAAAATCAGTAGGTGAAGTTCTTGTAAAGAATATGCGCCGTACCTGTGGCTGTTCCGGAACCAATACCAATATCAATAGCAACGGAAATATCATAAGTCACGGTAAGAGCAACAAGCTTGCCTGTTGTTTTATCAATCTTGGCAACTGCCTTTGCATTTGAATAGGATTCATCAATCTTTGCGCCGGCATAAGTTCCGCCGATTGCGTCATAGATAACTTCGCCTGTCTTGTGGTCATAATAACCCTTATCTTCGTTACCAACGCAGATGCCGCACTTATCGATGGGTGCCTTTGTGTACTTTTCATCCTCTGACCCCTTGGATGTGCCGGGCTTTACATTGAGGGTGATAACATAATATTTGCCATCTTCTTTGCAGGTTGCGCCTGTAAGGTCGGATTCGGTGAGGGTTGACTTTCTGAGATATTCTCTTCTTGTGTCTTCATCCCACTGACCTTTGGTAACTGTTTCGGAATATTTGTTATCTTCGCCTATACCAACGAACTGCTCAACAAGACTCTTGAATGCTTTAAGAGCAAGGCTCATATCCATATTTTCGTTATCGGTATAGCGTTCCTTTGAGAAGCCCGCCTTTGCAGCATAAGCGCCGTTGATTGCATTGTTATATGCAGCAAGGATTTCCGCCTTGGTTTCGGGAGCTTTTGCCACTTCGGTTGATTCGCCTTCGCTTGCGTCTTCGGATGCTGCTTCACTTGCGTCTTCTGATGCTGCTTCGCTTGCATCTTCGGATACTGCTTCACTTGCATCTTCTGATACTGCTTCGCTTGCGTCTTCCGAAACATCTTCGCTTGTTTCTTCGATAATGTCTTCGCTTGTTTCTTCGGGAGCGGTTGTGGATTCTTCCTCGGTTTTTGCTCCGCATGCTGCGAATGCAAGAACCATTGCGAGAGTGAGTACTACAGCCAGTAACTTTTTCATTGTTTTTACTCCTTTTGATTTTTTATCATCGGTCAGCCCACCGGGGACTGACCGTATTTTACTTTTGAAACTTACTTAATGACTCTGACTTTGATTGCACCGATTTCGGCATCAAATTCCTTATCGGTATCAACAACAGTGTAGCCCATACCCTTCTTGGATGCGGTGAAAACATTGGCAACTGCTGCGCCGACTGCCTTTGCGGCTGCTTCTGCCTTTGCTGCAAAATCCGCATCTTCCTTATGAAGGAAGCAGGTGCGAACTGCAAATGATTCGGGGAGCTTTGTGTTGGGATAGTTGACTGAATTTTTGATTTCGCCCTTTTCAAGATAAGCGGCAACTTCCTTTGCAGCCATAACTGCGCAGTTATCTTCGCTTTCGGGTGTCGATGCGCCAAGGTGGGGGATGGCGGTAACGCCTTCGTGAAGAATCTGGTCGTCGGTGGGGAAGTCGGTTACATAAGCAGCAACCTTGCCTTCGTCAAGAGCGGAGATAAGAGAAGCGTTGTCAACAAGTTCGCCTCTTGCGAAGTTAAGAATGCGAACGGAATCCTTCATCTTTGCGATGGATTCAGCATTGATGAGACCTCTTGTTCCGTCATTAAGGGGAAGATGAAGAGTGATATAATCTGCCTTTGCATAAACATCATTCATATCAGCGGTGATTTCGATGCCCTTTGCATTGAAAGCGGCGATTGCTTCGTCTTTAAGGAAGGGGTCATAGCCGATGATGCTCATGCCGAGTGCCTTTGCGCTGTCTGCAACGAGAGCACCGATTGCGCCCATACCAACAACGCCGAGAGTTTTGCCGAGAATTTCGGGACCTGCGAATGCACTCTTGCCTTTTTCAACAAGCTTGCCAACATTTTCGCCTTCGCCCTTGAGGCCTTTGCACCAATCATAGGAAGCGGCGATTTTTCTTGAAGCAAGGAAAAGTGAGCAGATAACAAGTTCCTTAACCGCGTTTGCGTTTGCGCCGGGTGTGTTGAAAACAACGATGCCCTTATCGGCACAATCTGCAACGGGAATATTGTTTACGCCTGCGCCTGCTCTTGCGATTGCGATTGTTTTTTCGCTGAGAGCCATTTCGTGCATTGCTGCGGAACGAACAAGAATGGCATCGGGATTTTCGATTGCGTCACCGCAGGTGTATTTTGCGGCGTCAAGTTCGTCAAGGCCGCACTTTGCAATTTTGTTGAGAGTAAGAATATTATACATTGTCATTTGCCTCCGCTCAGTTATTCTTTTCAAAATCAGCCATAAAGTCAACAAGCTTCTCAACGCCTTCGATGGGCATTGCGTTATAGATGCTTGCTCTCATACCGCCGACTGAACGGTGACCTTTAAGATTTACGAAACCTGCTGCTGCAGCGTCTTTAACAAACTTTGCATTGAGGTCTTCGCTCTCGGTAACGAATGTAACATTCATCATTGAGCGGTCGCTCTTCTTAACGGGATTTATGAACATCTTGCTGTTATCAAGGAAATTATAGAGGATTCCTGCCTTCTTCTCATTGCGCTCTTTCATTGCTTCAAGACCGCCGATGGATTTAATCCATTCGAGAACAAGCTTGCACATATAGATTGACCAGCAGGGAGGAGTGTTATACATTGAATCATTATCTGCAAGAGTCTTATAGTCAAGCATAACGGGAGTGATATCTCTTGCATTGCCGAGAAGATCTTCACGAACTATAACGATTGTGAGACCTGCGGGAGCAACGTTCTTCTGAGCACCGCCGTAGATTACGCCATACTTTGAAACATCCATGGGCTCACTCAGGAAGCAGGATGAAACGTCGGCAATAAGGGGAACATTGCCTGTTTCGGGAAGTTCTGTAAAACGGGTGCCGTAGATGGTGTTGTTCTGGCAGATGTAGAAATAATCGGCATCGCTTCTGAATTCGGACTTGTTAAGTTCGGGAATGCAGGAGAAATTCTGTTCCTTTGAGGATGCAACAACCTTAACATCGCCGTATTTGCAGGCCTCTTTATATGCCTTGGTTGAAAACTGACCTGAAAGAACGTAGTCTGCCTTGCCACTGCCGTTCATGAAGTTGAGGGGAATGGCGGAGAACTGTGTTGAAGCGCCGCCCTGGCAGAAGATAACCTTGTAGTTATCGGGGATTGCAAGAACCTCTTTGAAAAGGTCGAGTGCACCGTAGATAATGGGCTCATAGGCCTTTGAACGGTGGCTCATCTCCATAACGGATTGACCTGTTCCGTTATAATCGAGGATTTCTTCCGCTGCCTTGTTAAGGACACTTTCGGGAAGCATTGAGGGACCTGCTGAGAAATTGTAAACTCTGGACATTTTTATTACGACCTTTCGTGAATTCCGCTTTGCGGAAAATTATTAATTATTTTTGGGATTATTCTTCGGATTTCGTTATGCCGATTCCGAGGTCGGTGAGCTGAATATCATCAACCGTTGCGGGGCAATCGGTCATGGGTTCGGAAGCATTCTGAACCTTGGGGTAAGCGATAACATCTCTCAGTGATTCACAGCCGAGCATCTGCATAATGAGTCTGTCAAGGCCGATACCCATACCGCCGTGGGGAGGTGCGCCGTATTTGAAAGCGTCAAGAAGATAGCCGAATTTTGTGTGGGCTTCTTCATCACTGAGACCGAGAAGGGAGAAGATTCTGCCCTGAAGGTCGGGATTTGTAATTCTTATTGAACCGGAGCAAAGCTCGATGCCGTTGAGAACCAAATCGTAGGCCTTGGCTCTGACATTCGCCTTATCACTTTCAAGATATTCAAGGCACTCATCCATGGGAGCAGTGAAGGGATGATGCATTGCAACAAACTGACCGAGTTCCTCATCCCAATCGAAGAAGGGGAATTCGGTAATCCAGAGGAGATTATATTGCCCCTCGGGTATTATGTCAAGCTTCTTTGCAACGATTTGTCTGAGCTGACCGAGAACGGTGAGAACAACGGAGTTCTTTGTGTCACCAACGATAAGAACAACATCCCCTGCCTTTGCGTCTGCCTTTTCGAGGATGGCGGTCATCTCTTCTTCCTTCATAAACTTTGCGAAGGAGGCGTTATATGTTCCGTCTTCTGCAATTCTGATATAGGCAAGGCCTTTTGCGCCGCTGCCCTTGGCAGTCTCGGTGAGTTTGTCGATTTCTTTTCTGGTGAGAACGGAATAGGCATTCTTTGCAGTTATGCAGCGAACGGAGCCGCCCGCATTGATTGCGCCGGTGAATACGGAGAATTCGCAGTTTTTGACTGTTTCGCTCAAATCCGTAATTTCCATTGCGTAGCGTGTATCGGGTTTGTCACTGCCGTAACGGTCCATGGCTTCCTTATAGGTGAGTCTGGGGAGAGGAAGTTTTATGTCAACACCCATGGCTTCACGGAAAACTCTTTCCATAAAGCCCTCACCGATTTTAAGAACATCCTCCATATCAACAAAGGACATCTCAAGGTCAATCTGGGTGAATTCCGGCTGCCTGTCGGCTCTCAGGTCTTCATCTCTGAAGCAGCGGGCAATCTGCATATATCTGTCAAAACCCGCAACCATTGAAAGCTGCTTATAAAGCTGAGGTGACTGGGGAAGGGCATAGAACTTGCCCTTGTGAATACGGGAGGGAACAAGATAATCCCTTGCGCCTTCGGGAGTTGATTTGATGAGAATGGGGGTTTCGATTTCAACAAATCCGTTTTCATCAAAATAGTCTCTTGTAATCTTCGTAATCTTGTGGCGCATAAGAATATTCTTCTGAAGGTCCGGACGACGAAGGTCAAGATAACGATATTTGAGTCTGGTGAGTTCCGCAGTCTGGCAATCCTCGATTATTTCGAAGGGAGGAGTTTCGCTCTTTGCCAAAACTCTGAGGTCCGTAACTTCAATTTCAATGTCGCCTGTGGGAATTTCGCTGTTTTTGGAGGAACGCTCTCTGACTGTTCCTTCCGCCATAAGAACATATTCGCTGCGAACGGCGAATGCCTTATCAAAAATTTCTTTTTTTGTTGATTCGTCAAAAGCCAGCTGAACAATGCCGCTTCTGTCTCTGAGGTCAACGAAGATAAGTGAGCCGAGGTCTCTCTGCCTCTGAACCCAGCCCGCAACGGTAACTTTTTTGCCGGCATCGGCAAGACGAAGGTCGCCGCAGTAATGGGTTCTTTTAAGCCCTGTCATAAAATCCATGGTATGACACAATCCTTTCTGTGGTATTGAGCATTAAGTGTTATCTTCCGCTTGTTGCGGTATTTCTCAGCGTAACATCGTGGTATCCGCCTTCAACAATGCTGGTGGCGGAAACGACGGTGAGCTTTGCATTCTTCTGAAGATCGGGAATGTTTATAACGCCACAGTTGCACATGGTTGATTTAACTTTGTAAAGACTCTTTTCAACATTGTCTGCAAGAGGGCCTGCGTATGTAACATAGGAGTCAACGCCCTCTTCAAAACTGAGCTTTGTTTTGCCGCCTAAGTCATATCTCTGCCAGTTCTTTGCTCTGTTGCTGCCTTCACCCCAATATTCCTTAACATAAACGCCGTTTACCATAAGCTTTTCAGTGGGGGATTCGTCAAATCTTGCAAAGTATCTGCCGAGCATCATGAAGTCGGCGCCCATTGCGAGGGCCAAAGTCATATGATAATCGTGAACTATGCCGCCGTCTGAGCAAACGGGAACATAAATTCCGGTTTCTTTATAGTATTCATCTCTTGCGGCTGCAACTTCGATAAGAGCAGTTGCCTGACCTCTGCCTATACCCTTCGTTTCACGGGTGATGCAGATTGAGCCGCCGCCGATGCCGACCTTAACAAAATCGGCGCCTGCTTTTGCAAGGAAGAGGAAGCCCTCTCTGTCAACAACATTTCCTGCGCCTACTTTTACTTTATCGCCGTATTTTTCACGGATGAATTTGAGGGCTCTCTCCTGCCATACGCTGTATCCTTCGGAGGAGTCGATGCAGAGAACATCTGCGCCTGCCTCAACGAGGGCGGGAACTCTCTCTTCATAGTCACGGGTGTTGATACCTGCGCCTACAACATAACTCTTGTTTTCATCAAGGAGTTCCTGGGGATTTTCTTTATGCTGTGAATAGTCTTTTCTGAAAACGAAATAAAGAAGATTGCCGTTGTTATCAACAATGGGGAGTGAATTGAGCTTATGCTCCCAAATTATATCGTTGGCATCTTTGAGGGTTGTTTGAGCAGGGGCGGTAACCATCTTGTCAATGGGAGTCATAAATTCGGAAACCTTTGTCTGGGTATCCATACGGCTGACTCTGTAATCACGGCTTGTAACGATGCCGAGAAGTTTGCCGTTTGCCTCACCATTATCGGTGACGGCCATGGTGCTGTGACCTGTTTTATCAAGGAGTTCAAGAACATCGCTGAGAGTTGAATCGGGTTTGAGGTTTGAATCGCTTACAACAAAGCCCGCCTTGTAATTCTTAACTTTTGCAACCATTGCGGCCTCATTCTCAATGCTCTGTGAGCCGTAGATAAATGAAATTCCGCCTTCCTTGGCAAGGGCAATGGCAAGTGTGTCGTTTGAAACCGACTGCATAATTGCCGAAACCATGGGTATGTTAAGCATGAGGGGGCATTCCTCTTCGCCCTTGCGATATTTAACAAGGGGAGTTCTCAGTGAAACATTTGCGGGAATGCATTCCTCGGATGTGTAACCGGGAATGAGAAGATATTCGCTGAATGTTCTTGAAGGTTCGTTACAATAGATAGCCATAATTATTCACTCCTTATCGTTTACAGATAATTATCAATTAGTCAAAATAGATTGTTTTGCCGGTCTTTGAAGATTCATAAACTGCGTTTACGATTCTTACGCTCTTGATGGCTTCCATGGGAAGTATGCCGGGGTCTCTGTCGTCAAGGCAAGCGGCTATCATATCTTCAACAACATAGTCGTGACCGAGGCAGAGCTTCGGGTCAAGGGCTGCAGCGGCTGCATTGCCCTGATATTTTTCGAGCATTTCTGCTTCTTCGCCTTCGGGAGCATCCTTAAATTTCCAGGTCTTGAGATGGTCCTGGTCGGCTTCCATTGTTCCGTTGGAGCCGTAAATCTTGATGCCTGTTTCAATTCCGGGATAAGCGCAGGTTGTTGAAAGGAAGGTTGCGATTGCGCCGGATTTGAAGGTGATGATGGAGCAGGTGTAGTCTTCTGTTTTGATGTCGTGGTCAAAAATCTTTGCCTTTGCGGTAACGGATTCAACATCGCTGTTCATAAGCCACTGCATAAGGTCAACGGTGTGAACTGCCTGGTTCATGAGCGAACCGCCGCCGTCCATTTCCCAAGTGCCTCTCCAGCCGCCGTTATCGTAGTATTCCTGAGTTCTGTACCATTTAACTGCGAAGTCGCCGAAAAGGACCTTTCCGATTTTGCCGCTGACAACTGCATCGTGCATAAGGGGCATATCGGGGTTATATCTGTTCTGATGAACAACACCGGCCTTCATTCCGGTTTCTTTTCTTGCTTCTTCGATTTTGAGTGCCTGCTCAACTGTTATGTCGATGGGCTTTTCAACAAGAACATTTTTGCCTGCTCTGAGAGCTTCACAGGCGAGTTCTGCATGAAGTCCGCTGGGAACACAGATGCTGACACATTCGATATCGGGATTTTTCAGCATCTCTGTGAAATTTGTATAAGTTAAAGTTCCGGGCCATTTCTCCTTTGCTTTTTCAAGCTTTTCGGGAATAAGGTCGCAAACTGCGATAAGGTTTGCTCTCTCGCTTTTGTAAGCGGCGCTTGCGTGATTTTCGCCGACACCGAGGCCGACAACTGCGTAACCAAGTTTTCTTTCAGACATTTTCTTGTTCTCCTCTATATTGATTAAAATTTTTATTTTCAGGGATTTTGCATTGTGCATTATGCATTATGCATTATGCATTGTATGGAACTCAGTCCTCGATATTTCTGTATTTGGTGAATTTGTATTTAAGACCGTTATATTCCATTTCTTCTCCGTCACGGGCAAGAACGAAGTTTTCGTCTTTATCAAGATTGGGGAAGAATTTGTCTGCGGGCTGTGAAGCGTCAACTTTTGTTACATAAACCGTTGAGCAGTATGGAACAAGCTGTGCATACATCATCGCTCCGCCAATAACATAAACGGTGTTGGTATCATATCTCTTGAGCAGATTAAACAGCTCATCCATCGTTCTCACAACCGTAACGCCTTCGGGATTAAACGAAGGGTCATCGGAAAGAACAATGTTTGTTCTGTCAACAAGGGGCTTTTGGTTGGGGAAAGAAAGAAATGTGTTCATTCCCATAACAACAACATTGCCTATTGTTTTGCTCTTAAAAAATTTCATATCTTCGGGAATATGATAGAGCAGGTCATTTCCGCTGCCTATCGCCCAGTTTTTATCAACACATACTATTGCTTTCATAATAAGACCTCTTTTGTAATCGGAGTTAGCTTATGGCTCGACCAAGGGTCGAGCACTGCCATTAAACTGCAACGGGAATTTTTGCCGTGAACTCGTGATAATTATAATCCTCAACCTTGAAGCTGTCTTTGGTGAAGGAATAAAAGTCCGTAACGCTCTTGTCAAGAGTTACTTTGGGGGCGGGGAGGGGATTTTGCTTTATAAGTTCCTCAACGATGGGAATGTGCCTGTCATAAATATGGGCATCGGCGATAACGTGAACGAATTCGCCGGGCTCAAAACCGGTAACCTGGGCTATCATACAAACAAGAGCGGAATACTGGGCAACATTCCATATATTTGCCGCCAGCATATCCTGACTTCTCTGATTGAGAATTGCGTTGAGCTTGTTGCCGGTAACATTAAATGTCATACTGTAAGCGCAGGGGTAAAGGGCCATCTCGCTTAAATCCTGATGAACATAGATGTTTGTCATTATTCTTCTGCTGCCGGGGTTATGTTTAAGGTCCCAGATAACTTTATCAACCTGGTCCATATCCCCTTCGGGATAATGATGTTTAACACCCAGCTGATAGCCGTAGGCCTTGCCGATTGAACCGTTTTCATCCGCCCAGGAATCCCAAACATGGGAGCCGAGGTCGTGAATGTTGTTTGACTTCTTCTGCCAAATCCAGAGAAGCTCATCAACGGCGCTCTTTAAGAATGTTTTTCTGAGAGTCAACATGGGGAATTCCTTGCTCAAATCATATCTGTTGACAACACAGAATTTCTTTATTGTGTGGGCGGGAGTTCCGTCTTCCCATCTGGGACGAACATCAATATCGTCATCTCTTATTCCGTTTTCAAGAATATCTTTGCATGTTGCAATGAATACTTCATCTGCGTAGCTCATATTTTTACCCTTCCAATTTTTTTAAAATCTTTTCAAACGCCACACCGAATCTCGGGTCCGTTCCCTCTTCGTAGGTTTCTTTTATCGCTTTGCCGGTGAATATCATCGCTTTCTCTGCCGCATCAAAGCAATTTTTGCCATTCATCAGCCCTGCGGTGAGAACGGAGGCGAATATATCTCCCGTGCCGTAATAGGTTCCCGGATATTTCGGCGAGGAATAATGCTTTATCATTCCCGTTGCTGTTTCGTAAACGGAAACTCCGGTTGTGTCTTTCCCGGATGATGTTCCCGTGAGAACAACATATTTTTTTGCGATTTTGCCAAGTTCTTTGAGAAGCTCATCGCTCTCTTCGAGGGACATATCCGGCTTATATTCTTTTCCTGTGAGAAGGCAGCCCTCCGTGATGTTGGGAACAAGAACATCCGCTTTTTTGCAAAGGCGCTTCATCTCCTCAACAAACGCGTCATCAAACCCCACATAAAGTTTGCCGCTGTCCGCCATGGCAGGGTCAATGACGATAAGGGCATCTTTTAATCTGTCAGCCATATTTTCAACGATTTTCGTTTGCCTTGCTGAGCCGAGGTAGCCGCTGTAAAGCCCGTCAAATTTGAGGCCCAAATTCATCCAGTGTTCAAACGAAGGCATAAGATTATCCGTAAGGTCGGTGAAGGTGTAGCCCTCAATGTTGCCCGTGTGGGTTGATAAAATTGCGGTTGGCAGGGGATTACACTCAACCCCTGCTGCGGATAAAATCGGCAACGCGGCGCTCAGGGAACATTTCCCCACGCCCGAAATATCGTGAACGGCAATGACTCTTTTCATTTGAAATCATCCCATTATAAATATATTTAATATATTTATTAAGTAAAAAATTAGGGGTTTAATATGAATAAAAGATTTATATTTAGTTTCCTTGTTATAATTTTAAGTTTAACGTTTACTAGCTGCCAGAGAGACATTACCATTAGGATTAATGA
>R15__coassemble_1714_pt1 | contig 10400 bp, 8 predicted proteins | sample R15__metabat2_low_PE_056 | metagenome-assembled genome bin R15
TTTTTTATTTGCATATATCATAAAGTATTTCGGCACATTTTTCAAAGCCAAGAGTTGATGAGCAAAGACTCATATCGTAGTTTGAGGCCTTGCCCCACTCCATATCGGTGAAATAGTGATAATAGGATGTTCTGTGCTTATCTCTGTCTTTTATGAGTTTTTCGGGATTTTCGCTTTTGCCGTAGATGGTTGTTATTCTGTCAACACGGCTGTTTATATCTGCATGAATGAACACTTTGAACACATCATCCCTGTCACGGAATATATAGTCGGCGCATCTGCCTACGATGACGCAGGGGCCCTGCTCGGCCAGTTCGTTTATTATTTTTGACTGGATTGACCAGATTATATCCTCGTTGCCGGAGCGATAATAATAGTTGCTCTTAAAAATTGATGCAAGATGACCGCCGGAGGAATATTCGCCCTTATCCTTGATATATTCCTTTGCAAAGCCGCTCTTTTCCGCAACCTTATCGATTATTTCACTGTCATAGCAGGGAATGCCAAGCTTTTCGGCAAGGAGTTTGCCTATTGCTTTACCGCCGGAACCGTATTCACGGCTGATTGTGATAATGTTGTAATTCATGGTTAAGTTCCTTTCTTTATTTAATACTTGCCGCCTCTACTTAACGGGCTTCAAAGGTGTTTCATTGCCATCGGCATCAACAAAATATGTGTTATCAAGTTGGGCTCGCATATTTTTTCTGAATGCGGCAAGGTATTCCTGCCTCAGGCGTGCCTGTTCCTCTTTTTCTTCTTTTGTGAGTTCACGCTCTTTTGAAAGTTTTGCGAGTTCATTTATTCTTTTATTTCTCTCTGTCATTTTTTACTCCTGATAATCCACACTGAATGTAACCGCTTCTCCGTTTGACTCATACACGAATGAAACGCTGTATGATCCGTCGGTATTGGTGGTTATTGAATATCCGTCATAGCCGTTTACGGAATTATCAAGCACCGTGAAGCCGTCGCCTGTATCAATCAATATGGTGGGCTTTGCCATGGTGGTGATGTTATCAACTCTGACGGCAGTCATATTTTTGCCGCCGCTCACAGTGAACTCCGCCTTGTTGTTGACCGCCTTTACGGAGGGAACAACGCTGTCACCTGTTGCTTCGCCAACATTTATATTTGTTACCGAAACTCTGCTTTCGTTTCTGACGGCCTCAGTATGGTCATCGGTTTCTTCGTTGCCCACACCGTTGGGAAGAAGGATGACATTCATCGAAATAGTGTCGCCCTTTTTGAAGGTGATTTTGCCCGTATCAAGAGTTAAATCCCCTTGAGTTTCTTCGCTTGTGCCGTTTATGCGAACAGCGAAGGGAATGCTGCTCTTTTTGCCGTCAACGGTAATTTCACTGTCAAGGATGATATAAGAGAAATTGCAGCCGAAACATTCTTCGATTTTGCCTTCGGTTTCGGGAGTTATATCATACAGACTGTAATAGGGCTTCTCCGTTCCGAGTGTGTAGTAAACATCTTTTCCGCCGGTTATGGCGCTTACACTCGCAACCTTGTTTTCGGCATCAAGATAGCCGAGTTTGTCATAGGCGTTAAATCTGCCGTTGAAACTGAACAAGCTGAAATCCTCTTTGAAATTATTGAATGTTGAATCCTCATTGAAGGTGACATTCACTGTGTAGAATGTTCTGTTTTCATCGTTTGAGGGGAACTCAACATGGCGAAGGGAATAGGTGTATTTTCCGCTTTTGGCGGTGTAATAATCTGTGACATCCGCAAAGCACTGGCCAACGGAGTCAATCTTTGAGCCGGAGAATTCACCGTATTTATCATCGTCAACCATAAATTTCAAAACACCCACGGAGTTATATTGGGGCTGACCTGCCCAAACATTGCAGCTTCTGCATCTGAAATCGGGGAGAATCCAGCCGTTGCCTTCCTTGTTATCAACGGAATAGGGAGCAATGCAGTTACTTTCCGTGCAGCCCGTTGAAAGGTGATAATAGGAAACATGGAATTCGATTGATGAAAGCTGTTTAAGCTGATTCTTTCCCCAACCGTTATAAAGATGAAGCTGAGTGAATTTCGTTTCTTCATTTGCATTTATGCAAAGGGGAATAAAGGAATCGCCGTATTGATAATCGTTGTGGCTGTAAAAATCTTCGCCGCCATCGCCCATAAAGTTTTTGCACACCTCAACATCGATGGGAACAAGGTTGTTTTCGTCGTCAAGTATTGCCCCCGCTTCAAGCATACCCTGCTTTCCGAAAAATCTGATGTTAATTTTGCGGTCAATATTATCGCCTTTGATTGTTATGGGCATATAATATTGGAATTCGGGGTCACGGTAATAGATATTGAAATCAGTGCCGTCATTTGTGAAGGTATAGGCGCCTCTCAAAGCGTCGTAACCGAGATATTCGCAATTTGCATTATTCTGCCCCACGGTTATATCCGTAAGGGGATGAAGTTCCTCATAAGCGGCGGATTTTACGCCGTCAAAATTATCGGAGGAATCGGTATAAATTCTTGCGCCGAAGGTAATTCTCGGAAGGTTATCCTCCGTCACCTCTTCGCTGTTATAGGCGAGAAGTTTGCCGTCGCCGATGTTTGCAGTCTGAGTGAGAATGTATCTGCCTGCAAATTCATCAACATAAATATCATCCGTTGTGGCGGCATCGCCGATTATGAATCCCACAACGCCCACATTCTTTATAACGAACGCAACATATCCCTCATCTTTGTTCAGTTCATATTTCTCAACCTTTGATTTGGGAATGGAAATCTCGGTTCCGAAGGAGGTGAATGTGGGATTTTCCGTTTCGGAATAAAGTGAATACTGGGCGTAAAGTTTATCGCCGTAAACATGATAATTCTTATCCACCTTGAAGTTTTCGCTTTCAAGGTCGCGGATGTGAGCATCATAGTAATATTCCCCAAGGCGCAAAACATTGACTCTGCCGTCGCCGTTGCTCTTTTCAAAATAATGTCTGAGACCGGATTTATCCGTATAAAAAGTTTTGAAGGAATCCTCAATAAACACATTGCCTGCCACATCCGTAAGGGTTGCGGTGGTTTTGTTTTTAAGGCCGTGAGTGAGGATTATTTCGCTGTTTGAAAGTCGGAATGCGGTTCTGTTTGTATCCGCATAAACTCCCTGAACGGAATTTTTGAGGGATGCCGCATAATTAACGGAATTTTGAAGTTTAGTTTCGCCTGAATTCACATTCATAACAGTGCCTGCCTCAACGGCATTTTCAACATTTGCCGGGGATGAAAAAAGTTTTACGGTGTTTGCCGAAAACGAACTGAAAAATGTCATTATAAGTCCGAGGATAAACGATAATATTTTCATAATATCTCTCCGCTGTTTACTGTCAGATTACTGTTTTGGATATCAGCCGGCTTCTGCCAGATTTTAACATAGTCAACGATGAACTGAGTCTTGTGGCCGGAAGTCGTCTCATACTCAATTTTTTCCGGAATTTCCAGAGAAACAATTACCATTTCCTCAACTTCGGAAACTCCCTTGCTCCAACTTGACCTTGCGGTTTCAACGCCGTTTATGTAGAAGATATATTCATCTTCGGTCCATTCGAGACCATAGGTGTTATATTCTTCGTAAATATTGTTGCCCCTGAATTTGCCTAATGTGCATGAATCGAGATTTTCCGCATCGTTATCTCCGCCGTTGCAGTGTATGGTGTGGGTAACACTGTTTCTCTTAAAGATGTTTGCATTTGATGAAACATTTTCGAATATATCGATTTCGGCTCCGCCTACTCCGCCCTTTGAAAGGTCATGGTCGTATGGATGGTCCGCCTGAATCCAGAAAGCGCTCCAGAAATTATCGCCGCTGTTTATAATGGCTCTGCATTCAAAGTAGCCCCTCTTGTATTTTTGCTTAATGTTGACCATACCAACATACCAGCCGGGACCGTATTCGCCGTCTTCAAGATATTCTCCGGTAAAAACAAGGTTTCCGTCTTTAACCTCAACCTGACTTTCGGCGTTATATCCGCCTCTTCTGGGACCGCTTGCACGATATGCCCACAAATCGGTGTTAAGAGAATCACCGTCAAATTCGTCGCAAAAAACAAGTTCGTATCCGTCAAGATTCAGTTCCTGACCGAGAGGCGTGAGGCCTCCGTCAAAAAGAACAGAGCCGAACATTTCCGTAAAAGCGATGAATATCGCCGCAATCTTTTTGAACGAAAAACCGTTGCTGAATGCTTTTGAGGCAATTCTTCCCACTCTGTAAACGGCTTCCTTCTGCCTGAAAGCGAAATTGAGAGCATCCATAATTTTTTCGAGCATATATAATCCCCCAATATATTTTTCTTAAATTATAGCATAATGTTAAAGCAAACGCAATGATTAAAGATTACAGAAAAATTTGACTCTTTTTGTTGATATTGTATTTTATTTATGCTATATTTATATAAATATTATGTTGGGAGAGTGTTTTTAATGGAAACATATCTTACAATCGGGCTTCTTGCCGTTGTGACGATACTTCTCGTTATCATTCTGATAAAGCAGGCAAAATCCGATAAAAGTAATAACAGCGCAGAAATAAACGAGCTTAAAGAAAAAGTGGCATCTCTTTCCTCCTCCCTCGATACGGAATTTGAAAGGTCAAGAAGGGAGAACGCCGTAAGTCAGGCGGATATGCGAAAAGAAACTGCCGCCGTCATCGGTGAAATGTCCGGAAAAATCGACAAACTGAAAGAAGAAAATTCCGACAGGCAGTCAAAGTTTGAACTGAATATCGAAAAAGCCCTGAACGGCATAAAAATGAACGATATTGAGCAAAATGAAAAGCAGAGCAAAATCATTTCCGAATCTCTTGAAAAGATGAAGGAAAGCAACGAAAAAGCCATGACCTCAATGCGTGAAAGCAACGAAAAGAAACTTGAAGAGATGAGAGCCACCGTTGATGAAAAGCTGAGCGAAACACTTTCAGCGCGCCTTGACTCATCCTTCAAAACGGTTTCGGAGCGGCTTGAAAATGTTTATAAATCCCTTGGGGAAATGAAAGAACTTTCAAGCGGCATAACAACAAATGTCACCGCCCTTAACAGAGTTCTCACAAATGTCAAGGCGAGAGGCACCTGGGCTGAGGTTCAGTTGGGTTCAATTCTCGACCAGACAATACCGGGAATGTATGAAACTAATTTTGCATCCGTTGACGGCAGCAGTGACAGAGTTGAATTTGCCGTCAAAATCCCCTCCTCCGACGGCACAATCACATTTATGCCCATCGACTCAAAGTTCCCCATGGAGGATTACATTCGCCTTTGCGATGCGGCGGATTCGGCAGATGCAGTTGCCCTTGACAGTGCAAGAAAAGCCCTTGAAGCAAGAGTCATAAGTGAGGCAAAAACCGTTTCAAAATATATCAATGTTCCCCGCACCACTCCCTATGCAATTCTTTATCTTGCAACGGAAGGGCTCTATGCGGAAATTGCATCCTCAAGAAACGGCATAAGCGAAAAAGTGATGGCGGAATATAACATTATGATTGCAGGCCCCTCAACAATAACCGCCCTTCTCAATTCCCTTTCTCTCGGCTACAGAGCAGTTGCCATAAACGAAAAGGCAAATGAGGTTCGTGAACTTCTTGCCGCAGCAAAGAAACAATACAGCACCTTCGGGGAAGTTTTGGCGAAGGCAAAGAAGAAAATTGAAGAAGCGGGCAAAACTCTTGACGAGGCGGATAAGAGAAATAACATAATAGTCAAAAAACTCAACAGCGTTGACGAGATTGAGTATTCTCAGGCAGAAACCATTCTCGGAATAAATGAAAAATCAATCATAACGGAGGAAGAATAAATGAAGGAACCAAAAGAATTACTTAAAGAAATGACTCTTGAAGAGAAAGCGGCTCTTTGCGACGGAAGGGATTTCTGGCATCTGAAGGGCTTTGAAAAATACGGCATACCCGAAGTTATGGTATGTGACGGCCCTCACGGACTGCGCAAAAAGGACTATGAAAAAACGGGGCTCAGCATTGACACATCCGTTCCTGCAATAAGTTTCCCCACGGCGGCAACAACCGCCTGCTCCTGGGACCCGGATTTGCTCTACGAAATGGGTGTTGCCCTTGGCAAAAAGTGTCTTAAAGAAAATGTGGGCGTTCTTTTGGGGCCCGGCATAAATATGAAGCGCTCTCCCCTTTGCGGCAGAAATTTCGAATATTTCTCCGAGGACCCCATTCTCGCCGGCGAAATGGCAACGGGATTTATAAGCGGCGTTCAGTCAATGGGCGTTGGCACATCCCTCAAACATTTCTGCGTAAACAGCCAGGAAACAAGAAGAATGGTTGTTGACGAGGTTGTTGATGAAAGAGCCCTTCGGGAAATATATCTTCGCGCATTTGAAATTGCAGTCACAAAGGCAAAGCCCTGGACTGTTATGAATTCATATAACAAAATTAACGGCACTCACGGCTCCGAAAATTATCACACCCAAACCGAAATTCTCCGTGACACCTGGGGATATGACGGCATGGTAGTCAGCGACTGGGGCGCAGTCAACAACAGAGTTGACGGCATGAAGGCAGGCAACGACCTTGAAATGCCCTCCTCCACAGGCAGCGGCACAAAGAAAATCCTTGATGCAGTCAGAAGCGGCAACCTTGATGAAGAAATCGTTGACAAGAGAGCCCTCAATGTTCTTAACCTCATAAAGAAATGCGCCGATAATGCAAAGCCCGGCTTTGAATATAACGACGCAGACGACCAGCCCCTTGCAAGAAAGATTGCCGCATCGTCAATGGTTCTTCTCAAAAACGACGGCATCCTTCCCCTTGATAAGAGCAAAAAAATCGCAGTTATCGGCGCCCTTGCCAAAACTCCCAGATATCAGGGCGCAGGTTCATCACATATAGTTCCCACTCAGCTTGACAATGCCTTTGATGAGATGACAAAGCTGGGCTTTGAACTTCAGTATGCCGAAGGATATGAACTTTCAAACAAGAAAGAATCCAAAAACGCTAAGCACCTTGAAGAGGCAAAAACCCTTGCCGCAAAGGTTGACACCGTTGTTCTTTTCATTGGTCTTACGGATGAATATGAGGCAGAGGGCTATGACAGAGCCCACATGGACCTTCCCGAATCCCACAACAAACTCGTAAACGCCGTTGCAAAGATAAACCCGAATATCGTTATCGTTCTTGCAGGCGGTTCCCCCGTCGGTATGCCCTGGGATGACAAGGCAAAGGCAATTCTTCACTCATATCTCGGCGGTCAGGCAGGAGGCGGAGCAGTTGCGGATATTCTTTCGGGCAATGTTAATCCCTCAGGTAAGCTTGCGGAAACCTATCCCATGTGTTACGGCTGCACTCCTGCGAAAAATTATTTCCCCGGCAACCCTGCAACCGTTGAACACAGAGAGAGCATCTATATCGGTTACAGATATTATGAAAAAATCGGCAGAAAGGTGCGTTATCCCTTCGGTCACGGCCTTTCCTACACAAGTTTTGAATATTCCGACCTGAAACTTGATAAGAACGAGATGGATGAAAACGATACCCTTAAGGTAAGTTTCAAGGTCAAAAATACAGGCAGCGTTGCAGGCAAAGAAATTGCCCAGCTTTATGTTGCGGATAAAGAAAGCACCATATTCCGCCCCGTAAAAGAGCTCAAGGGCTTCAAAAAAGTATCCCTTGAACCGGGTGAAGAAAAGGAAGTTGAAATTTCTCTTTGCCGCAGAGCATTTGCATTTTGGAATGTTGAGGTAAATGACTGGACCGTTGAAAGCGGAGAATTTGATATAGTAATCGGCGCATCAAGTGCGGATATCCGCTTGACAGGTACCGTTAAAGTCAATGCCGCTCCCGTTGCAATCCCCGATTATCACGAAACCGCTCCCATCTATTATGAAGGAACAGTTCAGGAAGTTCCCGATGAGCAGTTTGTTGCGGTTCTCGGCAGAGATATTCCCGCAACCGAAAAGCTTCAGGGCACCCCCATTGACATAACGGATAACTTTGAAAGCTGCCGCTACACAAAGAACGGCGCAAAGATGTATAAACTTCTCGATAAGGTAATACCCGACGGCTTTGCAAAGGGCATCGCCCTTCAGACTCCCTTCCGCGATTTCATAAGCATGAGCGGCGGAGTATTCAACGACACAATGGCAGACGGACTTGTTCTTCTTCTCAGCGACAAGAAGGGCGGAGTTCGCAAGATAATGAAAGAAATCCCCAAAGCAGTCAAGGGCTTGCCTGCACTTTTGAAGAGCATATAATCAATGCATAATGCACAATGCACAATGCATAATGCAGAATTCGGAGGGAATGTTATGAACAAAGTTCCGCTTAAAGAAAAAATCGGATACGGCGTGGGGGCAGTGGGCCTTGATTTAAGTTACGGTCTGTTTTATTCCTACCTTTCACTGTATCTGACAAATGCCCTCGGAATAAAATCCCTTTTTCTTCTCATTCTTGCTCCCATCGCAAGATTATGGGACGGAATAAACGATCCCATGATGGGTTCCGTTGTTGACAGAACGAAAACAAAAATGGGCAAATACCGCCCCTGGATTCTCACCGGCGCAATTCTCAACGCCGTTGTGCTTTCACTTCTTTTCAACAATCCCGGATTTTCCTCCGGCTCCATAGGGCTCTATATCTATGTTGCTGTTCTCTATATCGGCTGGGGTATGACAAACACCCTTGCGGATATCCCCTTCTGGTCAATGATTCCCTCATTTGCAACGGAAGAAAAGGACAGAAACCTTGTTTCAACCATCGCCAGAACCTTCTCAGGTCTCGGTCAGGGCATTGTTTCAATCCTCACCGCCTATGTTGTTGCATATTTCGGCGGCGCATCAAGCAGCACCCTTTCGGAAATGGACAGCGAAACTCTTTCAAAGGGCTTCGGCAAATGGTCAATCATCGCCTCTGTATGCCTTGTTATATTCGCATCCATAAGCGTTCTTTCAACAAAAGAGAGAAATGTTACCGTTTCGGATGAAAAATTCAGCTTCAAAAAAGCCCTCGGCATAATAAGGCATAACGACCAGCTTCTCACCTTTATGCTTTTTGCCATGATTTCAAACTGCGGTTACTATATGACAAGCGGCATAAGCAGTTATTATTTCAACTCCGTGAGAGGCGATTTGACACTGCAGTCAAAGTTTAATCTTCTGGGCTCCGTGGGCTCAATAATTTCAATTCTTGTTATTCCCATCTGCTCAAAGTTTATGACCAACCGCACCACCTACCGTTTCTCTCTGACAACAGCAACACTCGGCTATATCGGCATGGCGGTAATCGGCTATATATTTGACGGCAACGTTCTCGCCCTTGGCATCTGCTATCTTATCGCATCAATCGGCATAGGCAGTATGTTTGTAAACCAGACCGTTATGCTTGCGGATATAGTTGACTACGGCGAATATAAACTCGGCTCAAGAAACCAGAGCTTAACTTTCTCAATGAAGGGCTTTTTGCAGAAGATGGCATATACCCTTCAGTCAATCATCATGTATTCCGCATTCAGCGTTACGGGCTATGACGGAAAGGCCGCTGTGCAGAGCGCCTCTTCAAACAGCGCAATAACATTTATGATGTTTATTGTGCCCCCTGTTATGCTGATAATTTCCCATATAATATTTGCAGGGAAATATAAGATTTTCGGCGAATTCAAAAGAGAAATTCTCGATGCCGTAACGGCAAAGAAAAATGAAATGGAGAAGATGTAAAAATGGCAACCAACACAAAAGAAATCATATTTGCAACATTCCTTGACCTTCTTGAAAAAATGCCCTTCGATAAAATCACCGTCAGAGATATCGTTGAAGCCTGCGGCATAAACAGAAACACTTTCTACTACTATTACAGCGATATTTACGAAATGCTTGAGGAGATATTCAAAAACGAATATCTTGAAATCGTTTCAAATCACAGCAGTGATTTAAGATGGATGATTGGCTTCAAAAAACTGCTGGATACCGCCTATAGTAACCCTAAAATAATCAATAATATATGCGCATCCAGAAGTTATGAATATCTTGAAACATATCTTTTCAAATCCTGCCGCACCATTTTCAGCGAATTCGTAAAAGAGTTGGCAAACTCAAAGCCCATTGACGAAAAGGCACTTGAATTCATAAGTTCTTTCTATGAATATGCCATCATCGGAACCCTTTCGGAGTGGTTCAGAACCGGCATGAGAGAAAAACCGGAAGAACTTCTCAAACAGTTTTCCGTTGTTTTCTCCGGAATAACAACCGTTATCAAAATGGCAGGTAAAGCATCACAATGAAAATATTATTTGAAGACGATGATATAATCGTCTGCATAAAGGATGCGGGCATTTCAAGCGAGGGAGCAAAAAGCGAAACCGCCGTTTCAATTCTCTCGGCAAGAGAAAGTTCGCCCGATATTTATCCCGTTCATCGGCTTGACAGAGAAACATCGGGGATAATGG
>R15__coassemble_1726_pt1 | contig 10367 bp, 9 predicted proteins | sample R15__metabat2_low_PE_056 | metagenome-assembled genome bin R15
ACCAATAACTGAATGAGGGGTAGTTTCTATGTCAAACAGAATTTTTCAGGGTCTTGTTCACCAGATGCGCGATGCAGTCGGCAGGACTCTGGGAGTAATTGACGAAACCGGAACAATAATCGCTTGCAGTGAACTGAGCAAAATCGGCGAGGTTTTCTCTGCTGCTGTTGATGTATTTACCGATAACGAAGTGCGCTGCATAAGCGGATACACCTTCTGCAATTTCGGCTCACATGCACAGTCCGATTATGCTGTTTTTGTTGAAGGAACCGATGATACCGCCGCAAGATTTGCCGCAGTATGCTGCGTTTCACTTGATAATCTCAAGCAGTATTATGAAGAAAAATTTGACAGAGCAAATTTCATAAAGAATGTTATTCTTGATAATATTCTTCCCGGTGATATTTATCTTAAATCAAGGGAACTCCGTTTCAATATGGATGCTTCAAGAGCTGTTCTTCTCGTGAGAGTCAGCGAACATAATGACGCTTCCGTTTATGATGCGGTTTCAAATCTTTTCCCCGATAAGACCAAGGATTTCATCATCAATATAAGCGAAACGGATATTGCCATCGTCAAGGAAATACGTGCAAATACCGAATCGAAAGACCTTGAAAAACTTGCCCGCTCCGTTTCCGATTCCCTTTCAACGGAACTTTACACCCATGTTTTCGTTGGCATAGGAACCGCTGTTGAAGGCATCAAGGACCTTGCACGCTCCTTCAAAGAAGCCCAGATTGCTCTTGAAGTAGGCAAGGTATTTGACACCGAAAAAACAATAATCAGCTATGATAACCTCGGCATTGCCAGACTTATCTATCAGCTTCCCACAACCCTTTGCGAAATGTTCCTTAAAGAAATTTTCAAGAAGGGCTCAATCGAAAGTCTTGACCAGGAAACTCTTTTCACAATCCAGAGATTCTTTGAGAATAACCTCAATGTTTCCGAAACCTCAAGAAAACTTTCCGTTCACAGAAACACCCTCGTTTATCGTCTTGAAAAAATTAAGAAACTTACCGGCCTCGACCTTCGTGAATTCGATGATGCCATCGTATTCAAAGTGGCCCTCATGGTCAAGAAATATCTTGATGCAAAGCCCGTCAAGTTTTAAGAAACAGCCGGTTTGATTGCCCCGTCCGGCGATACAATCGGCAACATCCCCATAAACCACATCAAAACTTCAGAATTACAAGAGGATTTTGTTTTGATAGAATTTAAGAATGTCACAAAAAAATATGACAATAAAACAACGGCTCTCAGCGATGTGAATATTTCCATCGACAAGGGCGAATTCGTGTTTGTTGTCGGTTCATCCGGCGCCGGTAAAAGCACCTTCCTCAAACTTATGATGAGGGAGGAGGTTCCTTCTTCCGGAACCATAACCATCGACGGCGTTGAACTTAACAAAATGCGAAAAAGAAAAATACCCAAGTTCAGAAGAAAACTCGGTATAGTTTTCCAGGATTTCCGTCTTATCCCCAATATGACGGTTTATGATAACGTTGCCTTCGCAATGCGTGTTATCGGCACAAAAGAAAAGAAAATAAGAAGAAGAGTTCCATATCTTCTTTCGCTTATGAACCTTAGCGCAAAGGCGAGAAATTATCCGAGAGAACTTTCCGGCGGTGAGCAGCAGAGGGTTGCCCTTGCAAGAGCCCTTGCAAATGACGCCGAAATAATTATTGCCGATGAACCCACGGGCAATGTTGACCCCCAGATGAGTTACGACATCGTTGAGCTTCTCATGCGTCTTAACGAATCGGGCACAACCATAATTATGGTAACCCATGAGCATTCCCTTGTAAGATGCTTTGATAAGCGTGTTATCGTTCTTGAAAAGGGCTGTGTTGTAGCCGACGGCAATATTCTCGATTATGATGCGGCAACCGCCCATATTAACTCCGCCGGTGAAACTGCAAACGAATCCGTCGCCCTTCCCGAGGAGGATTATTCGGCCTATGCTCAAAAGCATAATGACAGTGACGAGTCTGCAACAGATAAAAAAGAAGATGATTCACCTTCTCTTAAAGTTTCGGATGACGGCGAATCCCTTGGCTTTGCCGACGAAGAAACGGAAGAACCCGGCGAAATCGCATTTGAAGATATCGACAGCGGTGCAAAAGAAATCGCATTTGAGGATATCGACAGCGGTGCAAATGAAATCGCATTTGAAGATATCAGCAGCGGAAAAGATATGAGTGAAGAACTTGACGAAATAAATCTTGACGATGTTGATGCCATTGATGAATTGATTTCATCAACTCAGACTGACGGAGGTGAGCAAAATGGGTAAAATCCGTTATCTTACCAAAGAGGGCTTCCGCAACCTGAGAGCAAACAAACTTATGACGATTGCGTCAATAACGGTGCTTTTCAGTTGCCTTATGCTTGTGGGCATTGCGTTTATGCTTCTTGTGAATATAAATGCTTTTATCGGAACCATTGAGGAAGAAAATGTTATAATGGTTTATGCCGATACTGAAATTTCCGGCTACGATTTTGTTTATATGGGCAACTGCCTCAACGAAATAAACTATGTGGGCAATGTTGAAAAAATCGAAAAAGGTCCCGCATACGAGCAGGTGCTTTCCGAGTTCGATGATGAACTGAGAACATATCTTGAAAGCATTGACGAAAACCCCCTTCCCGATGCTTATAAAGTTACTGTTACGGATATGAGCCATTTCGGCGATGTTGTATCCGAGGTCAAAAAACTTGATAATGTTTTGAGAGTTCACGAAAACAGCGAACTTGCCACGCAGCTTGATTCCATCAAGGTTTCGGTTGAGTATATAAGCTTAGGCATAATTGCACTTTTGCTTATCGTTTCCCTGTTTATCATTTCCAACACAATCAAGGTTACGATGTTCTCACGCCGCCTTGAAATCAACATTATGAAGAGCGTTGGAGCAACAAGATCATTCATAAAATGGCCCTTTATGGTTGAGGGCATAATAATAGGTATTGTTGCAGGGCTTCTTGCAACAGGCGCTGTTTGGGGAATTTATACATTTGCAATGAAATCCCTTGTATCGGTATTCTCCTCATTCAGCAGTGTTGAACAGGTCGGATTTGAGCAATATGCGCCTTATCTTGCAGTCGGATTTGTGGTAATCGGCGTATTTACCGGCGTATTCGGCTCGTCAACATCAATCCGAAAATATCTTAAAGAAAGGAAGTTTGTTGAACTTGAAGATTAAGAAATTTTCGGGGCTGAGGATAATTGCGGCAATAATGACACTCTGCCTTCTGCTTTCGTCAATAATGTTTTCTCCCATTGTAAGGGCGGAGGATGATGAAGATGATGCCGAGCTTAAAGAGCTTCAAGAGCAATATAACGAAATTGAAGAAGAGATAAACAAAAATAAGCAGGCACTGTCGGAAGTTCAGGGCGACATTAAAGATAATAAAAAGAAACTGTCAAGTATTAACAGCGAGATTTACGGAATCAATCAGCAGATAAATAATCTTGACAGCAGAATAAATACTCTTAACAACAAAATAAGTTCTCTTGAAACGAGAATTTCCAACACGACTCAGTCCATAGAGACACTCACTCAGGAGATTGATGATACCAACACTCAAATTGCGGAAACTCAGGTCCTTATGCAGGATACAAGAGAAACCCTTTTAGGGCGTATTCGTGAAAATTATATGTCAGGCGAGTCATCAACTCTTGAAATAATCTTTTCCTCGGATGATATATCCTCATATTTCACACGCAAGGAACTTATGGCAAGGGTTGGCGAAAACGATGCTGCTCTCATTCAGGAACTCAGCCAAAAAATCAAGGACCTCAATGAGCTTGAAGAACAGCTTAAACAGGATAAGGAAGACCTTGAAAACAAAAAGGTTGAGCTTGGCGAACAAAAGGAAGACTTGAATGATAAAACCGCTGACCTTGAAGCCAGCAAAGAAACACAGAGTGCAAAGAAAAAAGAAGTAACATCCAAAAAGCAGGAAGTTGTTTCCATAATCAACGAACTTGACCAGGACAGTGAAGAATATAAGGCCGAAATCAAGAAGCAGGAAGCCGAAAAAGAAGTATTGAATAAACAAATCGATGCTTACATTGCTGCTCATGGTTCAAAAGAGGGCGATACTCCCGATGCCCAAATTCAAAATGACGGCAATATGGCTTGGCCTGTTAAATTCCAAAGTTATGTTACTGCCGGATATCCCGCTTATTCAAACGGCAGCGCTCACTGGGGTATTGATATATGCGCAGTCGGCGGCAACACAAGAGGCAGAGCATTCAACGCTGCTCAGGGCGGCAAGGTAATCATAGCCGTCAATGACGGTAACTGGAATTACGGCTTCGGCAATTATTGCGTAATTGACCATGGCGACGGTAAGATGACTCTCTATGCTCACTCCGATAATATCCAGGTTTATGTTGGGCAGGTTGTTGAAAAGGGCCAGCAGATAGGCATAATCGGCGCCACCGGCAATGTTACCGGTCCTCACCTTCATTTTGAGGTAAGAATCAAGAATGCAGACGGCTCCGTCAGCAGAGTTCAGCCCCTTAACTATGTTACCAACACAACGGCTTAAAGTTTGAAAAGGGAGGGCGAATGCCATGAACAAAAAAATATCACTCGGGCTTTGTCTTTCCCTTGTGATTTTATCCATTACGGCCACATTTGCCGTAACAATGATTTTTTCAAAACAGATTTATAACAAGATTATAAGCAATATCTCTCAGCGCTCCCAGACCTATGACAGCGTTGATGAAATCAGCAGAATAATTTCAAACTATTTTTACGGCAAGGTTGATGATTATTCGGCAATAGGCGGCGCCCTTGCAGAAGGGTATGTAAACGGTCTTGGCGATGAATACAGCAAATACCTTGAAGCCGATGAATATGCCGAATACACCGAAAAAATCGAAAGCGGTTTAACCGGCTGCGGAATTGAAACGGTTTACAGCAGCAAAAAACTTGTTATTTCTTATGTTTATGAGGGCTCACCTGCTGAAACGGCAGGGCTTAAAAAGGGCGATATAATAACAAAGGTAAACACGGTTGCCGTTACAAAGAGCAATTATGAAGCCCTTCGTTCAATGCTTTACGGCGGAAAGCTTTCGACAATCTCTTTGGAATATCAGAGAGATGGTGAAACCAAAACTGCCGAACCCATGTTGGGGTTTTCCATTCCGAGCGTCACCGGCTCCCTTATGGGCAATGTGGGATATATAAAGATAAACGGATTTTTCCGCGGCACGGCAAATGAACTTGAAGAAACATATAAATCCCTCAAGGAAAAGGGCGCATCTTGTTATGTTTTTGATGTGAGGGGCGTATCCGAGGGAACTGTTGATTATGCGGCTGCTACCGCTGATATAGTAGTCACAACCTCGCAGCCAATCGCTTCAATATATGATAAAGACGGTCAAGTTTATAAAAACAAAAAATTTACCAACGATTCGGGAACGGTTATAAAAGAAAATGCCGCCGTTCTTGTTGACGGCGAAACCAAAGGACCGGCGGAACTTTTTGCCTTTGTTGTCAAAAACGCTTCTTCTGCCGAACTTTACGGCTCAAAGACTGCCGGCAACGGAACATATCAGGATTTATTCACCCTTGACGGCGGCGGTGCGGTTCTGCTTACCGTTGCGGAGGTAAGACCTCTCGGAAGCGAAACGCCCTCATATAAAGATGTGGGAATAACACCCGACCATCTGATAACCGACGATTCCGATACGGCACTGCTTGACAGTGAGGATGATAAAGCCCTTCAGGCAGCCATTGCAGACTTATCAAATAAGAGTTAAATAAACAATTTCTCCCCAATCTCAAATGAGGTTGGGGAGATTTAATGTGTGAATTACATTATCGCCATAATTCCGTTTCTGACAAGTTCACAAAGATACCATATAGCCCAAACGACCGTTCTGAATATTACCATAATTCATTCCTCCGTTTTTTTATGAATCCATTATATTACCAAAATGAAAAAAAGTCAAATCACTTGTGATGTTTTCTTTAAATCACTTGTGATGTTTTCTTTAAACTTATTATAGTATTATATTTCCTGTTGATTTCTATCGCACTTTGAAATTCGGAGAAAACGCCAAAAACGGAAAAATGTGTAAATTCAGGTTGAAAAACTCGGAATTATGTGATATTATCGAATAGAAATAACGGAAAAAGGTGTGATAATATTGAAACGAGATGCCTTGGAATATCTGAAAAAATGGAAAAATGACCCTGAACGCAAGCCGATGGTTCTCAGAGGTGCCAGGCAGGTAGGTAAGACCTGGCTGATGAAAGAATTCGGCAAAAACTGCTATGAGAATTATGTATATTTCAATTTCGATGAAGAAGATGAACTGAAATCAATTTTCAAAGCAAATAAAAATCCGGAAAGGATTATTGAACTGCTTTCGATTCTCGCTGAAACTAAAATATTACCGGAGAAAACACTTATTATTTTTGACGAGATTCAGGAGTGCTCCGAGGCACTGAACTCACTTAAATACTTTAAGGAAAAGGCAAATGATTATCACATTATCAGCGCCGGAAGTTTACTCGGCACTCTTTTGGCTCAGCCGAAATCATACCCTGTAGGAATGGTAAATCTGCTCGATATTTACCCGATGACATTTGCCGAATTTCTTGATGCTGCAGAACCGGCCCTGTTTTCTTACTATGAGAGCATAGAAAAGGATACACAGATTGAGGAGATATTCCATAACAGATTGACTGAAAGTTTCAATAAATATCTGATTATAGGCGGAATGCCGGAATGTGTTGATTCGTGGATTAAATATAAAGACCCTGTCAGGGTAAAAGAAATTCAGCATGAACTTGTTGAAATATATGAAAATGATTTTTCAAAGCATAACGGAAAAGTCAACAGTGCGCGAATTTTAATGGTGTTTCGCAGCATTGTTTCTCAACTTGCCAAGCCGAACGAGAAATTTATGTATGGCGCTGTGCGCGAAGGTGCCAGAGCAAGAGAGTTTGAAGAAGCAATAGAATGGCTTGTATCGGCCGGTATGCTGGTTAGAGTATATAATGTTTCAAAGATTGAGCATCCTCTTTCGGCGTTTGACAAATCTGATCAGTTTAAATTGTTTTTGTTTGATACCGGGCTGCTGAAATACATGGCAGGGGTTGATAACAGCGCAATTTTGCTAAAATCGGATTATCAGTTTAAGGGTCCCTTAACCGAAAACTATGTTTTGCAACAACTGCGCGGAAAGTTTGATACGGAACCTCATTATTTTTCGGATAAATCGGGAGAAATCGATTTTATAGTGCAGACCGGAACGGAAATAATTCCAATTGAAGTTAAAGGCGGAGAAGATAAATCCGCCCCGACATTCAAAAGATACATTTCGATAAATCATCCGCGCAATGCAATCAGATTTTCAAAACGCGGTTACAGAAAAGACGGAGAGTTTACAAATATTCCCCTTTATCTTGTCGGGAAAATCGAAGAGCTTAAAGCATAAAACAAATTCGCAAAAGACTGATTTTGCGTGAAAAAAGTCAAATGTATGTTTGCCAATGATGTGAGACACTGATTTTGCATGAAAAAAGTCAAATCACTTGTGATATTTTCCGCCGGACGAAATCATAAACGCCCTGTAAATCTGTTCAAGAAGCATAACTCTTGCCAGTTGATGGGGGAAGGTCATCTTGCTCATTGAAAGGCGGATTTTCGCTTTGGATTTCACCTTTTCGCTCAGCCCGAAACTGCTGCCGATTATGAAGTCAACAGTGCTTTCGCCTGTCAGAGCGCAACTTTCCAGCTCTTTTGACAGGGCTTCGGATGGCATTTCTTTGCCCTCTATGCAAAGGGGATAGACCGCATCGCCGGGATTTATTTTGGCAAGTATTCTTTCACTCTCTTCGTCAAGGGCACCTGCAATTTGATTTTCACCGGGGTTATCAGGCAATTTGCAGGGGGAAAGTTCAATTATATTAAGGCGGCAGAACGCTTTTAGACGCTTTTCGTATTCTGCACAGGCGTCCCGAAGATAGCTCTCTTTAAGTTTTCCCAAACATATTATATTAACATTCAGCATATCAGAAAATTATGGGCTCATTCAAATCCCCTGCAACGGTGAGAATGTAGTCCTTCCCTTCTGCCCCGCCAACCTCGGCAAGGGCCGCTTTCGTTGTTTCATAAGCGATTTGGGGCATATTGTTTTCTTTGCTCAGATGCCCCAAAACAAATCTTGTGGTTCCGTTTATATAGAGTTTTGCCGCCATTTCGGCGCAGGCCTCGTTGCTCAGGTGGCCGAAATTTGAAAGTATTCTTTCCTTCAAAAAGAACGGATAGGGGCCGAGTTTAAGCAGTCTCACATCGTGATTTGATTCGAGAAGCACCAAATCGCATCCTGTTATCGCATTCTCAACCACGGGAGTTATTTTGCCTATATCCGTTGCAACGGCGATTTTTTTGCCGTCGGGTGTCAATGCAACATAGCCACAGGAATCGTTGCTGTCGTGGGGAGTTTCAAACGATTTCACATATATGCCCGCAACCTCAATTCCTTCCTCCGGCATAACATAGGCGTCAAAGGGCGTTTTGAATACCCCCGCCTCATTCATTCCTTCAAGAGTTCCTCTTGTGGCATAAACCTTGATTTTGTGGCGGGAGGCAAAAACCCTGACTCCCTTTATATGGTCGCTGTGCTCGTGAGTTATGAATATTGCTTTTATGGAATCGGGCGAAATTCCGATGCCTGTGAGTGCTTCTTCTGCCTTTTTTGCGGAAACTCCGATATCAATGAGAATTCCGCCGGATGAGGCGCCTATATATGTGCAGTTGCCTTCGCTTGAAGAATAAAGAGAACAAAACTTTGCCATAATTTTCACCTGTAAAAAATTTCAATAATCAAAAAGAAGAGAGTGTTTCTCAAAAGCACTCTCTTTTAATTTTATAATCAGCCGGCATTTTCAACCGCAAACGGTTCGGGAGCATAAGCCCTGGTAATTTTACCGCCGAGCCCGGTTATTTTTTCAACAACATATTCATATCCTCTGTCGATATGAAGTATATCCTCGATTTCGGTTGTCCCTTCGGCGGCGAGGGCTGCTATAATCATGGCTGCGCCTGCTCTCAGGTCATCTGCCTTGACGGGAGCACCCTTGAGCTTTTCAACGCCGTGAATCATTGCAAGCTGGCCGTCAACATTTATATCGGCGCCCATTCTTGAAAGCTGCTCGGTATAGCGGAAACGGTTTGACCATATACCTTCGGATATTATGCTGGTCCCCTCTGCAAGGGAGAGGAGAACGGCAATCTGGGGCTGCATATCCGTGGGGAATCCCGGATGAGGAGCCGTTTTTATATTGCATTTGCCGGGGCGTCTGTTCATTGAAACTCTGATTTCTTCATCGAATTCTTCAATCTCGGCGCCGCATTCAATAAGTTTTGATGAGATTGATTCAAGGTGCTTCGGGATAACGTTCTTTATGAGAACATCGCCCTTTGTTGCCGCAGCAGCAACCATATATGTGCCCGCCTCAATCTGGTCAGGTATGACTGCATAGGTGCAGCCGTGCATATTTTCAACGCCTCTGATTTTGATAACATCCGTGCCGGCGCCTCTTATATCGGCACCCATGGAGTTAAGAAAGTTTGCAAGGTCAACTATGTGGGGCTCCTTGGCGGCGTTTTCAATTATGGTCTGCCCCTCTGCCTTAACAGCGGCGAGCATAATGTTTACCGTTGCGCCGACCGATGCCATATCAAGATAAATCGGGCTGCCGATAAGGCCGTCGGATGTGGCGTCAACTATGGCGTTATCTTCAAGCTCTATTTTTGCGCCGAGTGTTTCAAAGCCCTTGATATGCTGGTCAATGGGTCTTGGACCAAGATAGCATCCGCCGGGCATTGCCACCTTTGCTCTGCCGAAACGGCCCAAAAGTGCACCTATGAAGTAATAGGAGGCCCTGAGATGTTTTGTCATATTATGTGAAATAACATAAGAGTTTACGTGCCTTGAATCTATTTCAACGGTGGTCTTGTCAATAAGTCTGACTTTGGCTCCGATATAGTCGAGCGTCTGTATCATATAGTTTACATCGCTCAATGATGTGGGCAGGTTTTCAAGTATGCATATATCCTGTGAAAGGATGCAGGCGGGAATTATGGCAAGAGCCGCATTCTTTGCACCGCTTATTGTAACCTCACCACGAAGAGGAGTGCCGCCGCTTATAACGAACTTTTCCAATTGCAAATCCCTCTTTCGCATTACGAATATGTTAAATGTGACTCGGCTTAAAATGCTTTATCACCGAAATATTTTTCCATTATCCTTGTTATTATATCACGGATAATCTCTTTTGAAAAGTGTTTTTTGAATTTTTTGTGAATCCTTCTGAAAAGCCATTGAACTTGACGGGATT
>R15__coassemble_1743_pt1 | contig 10273 bp, 7 predicted proteins | sample R15__metabat2_low_PE_056 | metagenome-assembled genome bin R15
GGTGTCGCCGCTCTGCTCAAAATCTGCCTTTGCGATTACATTGCCGTTTGCAACCCAGCGAAGGTCGTATGCCTCGTTGAATTCAACGGTAATCTTGTGACCGTCAACTTTGATGTTTGAGAACATGGGATACGCAAGGTCAAAGTTGTTTTTAACATCAAGATTTTCTTCGGGACCGAATTTTTCGGTATCCTTTCTGATGTCTCTTGTAACCATAAAGAATGAGCCGGTCTGCATTGTTTCTTTGATGTTTGCAAGAGTGTTATCTTCCATCATAAATACGGAGAAAGAGGAGTCAACATCTTCAAGGTAGTGGGTGTCGCCGTTTGAGAAGCCGATAACTCTCTTGCCGTAGGGGAGACAATACATAAGAACGTTATCAAATGTATCTCTGTCGTAACCGGTTGTGCCGTTATGCTCGTTGAAAACTTCGATGCCGAGGCATGAATCATAGCGAAGAAGAATATCGCTTATGTAGGCAATTTTTTCGGGGTCGGAGCAGTTTGCTCTGTCATCATTTGAATTGAGCCAGTCACCGGGATGATTGATGAAGGAGAGTGCGCCATAGTGGTCTGCAAGGCGAACGGCGCCTTCGTAGTCATTTTCATAGCCCATGTAGTTGTTGCCTGCATATTCGGGAAGGAAAAGGGCATTTACATGGTCCTTGGTGATGGTGAGACCGTTAAGTTCGTTACCTCCGGGAACGCAAGTCATGCCGTATCCTCTTGCCTCGCCGTCAACTTCGTATGTGCCGTCTTGAAGAGCGGCATATTCTTCATCGGTGAACCAATGATAGCTGTTGCCGATTAAATCCTGATAGAGGTAAAGGGGAACCTTGGTGGGGCACTTGTTCCATGCTTTGCCGGTAACCATGTGGTCGGTCATGGCGAGGAAATCGAAGCCCTGGTTATAGTATTCGAGAATCATATCTCTGTTATCAACCTGAGCGTCACTTACAAATGAATGGGTGTGAAGATTGCCCTTGTAGGCGCCCCATGCATTTTCGCCTTCCCAGATAACACTCTCATAGGGCGAAACGATGCTGTAGGATTTGCCTGTTTCTTCTCCGGCAAATGCGCAGAGAGAAAAGAGCATAATCATAACAAGGGAAACGGAAATTGTGCTTAAAAATTTCTTTTTCATGTCAAACTCCTTATGAATTTTTCGTCATAACTATGAAAAACATAAATTATTCTTTAACACTATATCAAATTTTTTCACACAAATCAAGCATTTTAATTTGCAAAAAATTTTTATTGCGTTCACGAAAAAATTTTATTAAGGGTTGATATTTTTCTTTCGGTGTGATAAACTTAACAAAATTGTAAAATGTGAGAGTGGATGGTCTCACAGTCATTTTATGAAAGGAAGTTACAATTATGGAAAGCAAGAATTTATTCCACACCGCTGAAAACGGATATAACTGCGCAGAAGTTGAAAATTACATTGAAAGACTCAAAGCAGAGTACAAAAAAGTTGTTGAATACGCAAAGAGTGTTGAAGAAAAGGACGAAAAAATAAAGGCCGTTGCCCGCAGCATTCAGGCGGAAAACAAGTCACTCAAGGCTGCCTCTGCAGCAGCACCCGCAGCAGTTGCAGCTCCTGCATCAGACAACTCCGAAAACTTTGAAAAAATCATCGCTCTCATCGATGAACTTGCCAAAGAAGGCGTTGCCCTCAAGGCAAAGCTCGGCAAATAAGGAGCGTAGTTATGGATAAATTTGTTATAAAAGACATAGACGATTTTGACCTTGAATTTTCAAGAGAGATAGGAACATCGGCTCCTGCAGCAGAGAATTATGCTGCACCGATATCAGCTGAAAATATAGGCAGCCCGGCTCCGGCATCAAACTCTTATCAGCCCGCTCCTGCCGGCGAACCTGCACCTGCTCAAACAGGTTTTCAGGTTGATATTCCCGATGAAAATCAGGATGCTGCCGAAAAGAAGCCCTTCTCACTCTTCGACGGAATAGATGATGAAGAAGATGAGGATGAGCCCAAAGCAAAGGGCAGCAAGGGCGCTCTCGCAGGCAAAATTGTTTCAATAGTTATGCTTGCACTCACGGTTGTTGTTTTCATTCTCGGATGCCTCGTTTCCGTATTCCTTGATAATAACGGCGCATCACTTGCAGGCATGACATTCAACTCCGTAACCGAAGATATTGATATGGGTAATGATAACATAATCGGCAAGGGCTCACTTGTTATCGGCCACGCATTCACATATCAGGAAGCAAGCGATATGATTAACAACGGCGAAGATGTTTACCTTGCCATAGGTTCCGCAACAGGTGAGGGCTGTAACATCGCCGGCCTTATCGGCGTTATTCCCGGCTATCAGGAAGATGAATTCCAGCTGACCGTTTATGATGTTACAACCGGCTATCAGAGCACAATCAACAGCTCAGATTGCTATGGCGAAGCTTCAAATTATTTCCCCGCCGTTGCGTCCATAATCAACTTTGCAATGAACAATGCAATTCTTGTTTGCATTCTCTTTGTTCTCCTTGCAGCACTCTGGTGCCTTGTTCTCATTCTCATTGAGAAATCCGGAGCAAAAAAAACAGAGGAAGAATTACCCACCGAGGATAATGCCCCCGAAATCGACGAGGATAATCAATAAACCGAATAATCAAGCTGCCGCAAAGAAGGAGCGCAAGACAGGGATTTTCTGAAACAAGAAAATTTTTGACCGGCACTCTTCAAGCAGAGACAAAAATCAACGACCACACCGAAGGATAAAACCTTTAGCGTGGTTTATGATTTAATGTATAAAATAATGATTGGGGAATTTTATGAGAAAAAGAATTATTTCGGTTATTCTCGCTTTGGCAATTATATTGTCTGTTTGCATTATTCCCGCATATGCCAAAAATTATAATATTGAATGCGACAGGCCGGTTGTTATAATTTCCGGTGATGCGGAGGCGATAGTCGATAAAGACGGCAATCAGATTTTCAAAATCAGCAATTTTAAAAGTCTTTTAAGCCGTTGGCAGGATGAAAACGGCGATGTTGATACGGGTAAAATACTCGATGACATCAAGTATGTTTTTGTTCCCTATTACCTTGAGGGCTGTATTTTAGGGCCATTCGGCAACTATGATAAATATTATGACAGAATTTATGAGATACTCAGCAGCTGCTTTGGCGATGTTTTGCTTGATAAAAACGGAAATCCGCAAAACGGAACGGATATTTCTCAGTCGAGGCGCGAGCAGGTTAAAAATAATCTGAGCAAAAATCATGATACATATCATGTTGAGGATTATCAGTTCTATTACGACTGGCGTCTTGACCCCGTTGAAATGGCGGATGACCTCAACGAACATATTAAGCAGGTAAAGGCAACCACCGGCTATGATAAGGTCAGTGTTATCTGCCGCTGCCTTGGCGCAAATGTATTTTTTGCCTATGTTGCAAAGTATGGTATGGATGATATTTACGGCGTCGGAATGGACGGCGTTGTTGTCAACGGAAGTGAACTTACAGGCGAAGTTATCTGCGGCGGATTTGACCTTGATATAAATGCAATTAACCGCCTTGTGCTGGATCTTGACGCAACAGGCAAAGCAAATATAAGCGATACAGTCAAAGAAATTCTTGATGCAGTTTGTGAAACGGGAATAGTTGAGCCCATCTGGAAATATGTTAAAACCATGCACTATAATACCGTTGTGAAAGGGCTCACATCCGCAATGGCTCTGGGAACCTTCTACACCTTCCCAAGCTATTGGTGCAGTGTGAGGGCGGAGGATTACGAAACCGCCAAAGAATATGTTTTCGGCTCCGAGGGCAGCGAAAAGCGTCAGGAGTGGGCAGGGCTTATTGAGAAGCTTGATAATTACGACAAGCTTGTTCGTCAGCATATTCCCGAAATTCTTGAAGAGATTGAAGAAAATGCAAACCTTTGCATCATTTCAAAATACGGCATGCAGCTCGCCCCCATCTATGAAGATAACGAACTTGTGGGCGACCAGATTATATCCGTTAAATATTCATCCTTCGGTGCCACGACGGGAACCATCAAAGAGCCCCTTTCCGATTCATATATCGCAAAGAGAGCCGCAGAAGGCAAATCAAGATATATTTCTCCCGATAAGCAGATAGATGCTTCCACCTGCGCTTATCCCGATAAAACCTGGTTCGTTAAGGGTTCCAGCCATTCGGATTGGTCGCTTCCGGAAATGAAAATTCTCTGCGGAGTAATTTGTGCCGAAGAACAGTTGACGGTTGATACACTTGACGGTTTCACAAGATTTACGGTTATCGAATATAACGATAACAACGAGTCCATAATTTGGTATCCCATGACAGAGGAAAATTGCCACTGCGAAAATTGGGAAATCAAGGATTATGAAACCGAAACAGGCGCTGCCGCCAAATTAAAACACTTCGGCAACGGACTTAAAAGGATATTCGCTCTCATCAATAAATAAAATTCCTTTAAAGGAGTAGGGTTATGCTATTTTCAATGCTCGGCGAAACAGTTGAAACCAAATTTCTCATATTGATTGCGGCAATTTTTACCCCCGCTTTGTGTGCATTGCTCATTAAGGTTTTCTCCGGAAAAATGCCGAAAGACCAGGGCAGGGATTTCGCCGTTGACGGCAAAAAATCCGCAGGTAAAATCAGAGGAGCCGGCATTATTTTCATTTGCTCATTCATAATCTGCTCCCTGCTTTTTGTTCCCGTTTCAATTGAATACGGCATTTACTATGCTCTTCTTTTTCTCGGTATGCTTTCCGGCTACCTTGATGACAGAAGCGAAACGCCCTGGAACGAATATAAAAAAGGCGCCATTGATTTGATTATCTCCGCCGGCACAGCGGCAAACTTTGTTTATTTCAACAAGGATTTGCTTTCGGTTAGCGTTTTCGGATTTTCCCTTTCGATAAATCCCATAGTTTTCGGTGTTTTGGGAGCGGCACTTGTTTGGATGCTAATAAACGCAGTCAACTGCTCCGACGGCATTGACGGCTTTTCATCGATGCTCGCCCTCGTTTCTTATGTTTCACTCGCCTCGGTTATTATGCTCAGAGGCGGCGACAAAAACATAGTCACCCTCGTTGCTCTCATGGCTCTCACCCTTATTCCCTATCTTTGGAAAAATGCAGAGCCCAGCACCATGATGATGGGTGACGCCGGCTCAAGAGCTTTGGGGCTCTTTATGGCAATTCTCGTTATGAAAACAGGCAATGCACTTCTTGTTATTCCCATGTGCTTCATGGTCTGCCTTGACGGACTTCTCGGAATAATGAAAGTTTCGATTATAAGATTTCTTCACATAAAGGTTATGCAAAATATACGCACACCTCTTCATGACCATTTCAGAAAGAACAAGGGCTGGTCAAACACCCAGGTTATCTATCGTTTCTGCATGGTTCAGATTATCGTTTCGGCGGTGGCGCTTGCCCTGTCACTTTAATTGGAGGTAAAAGAATATGTCAAGATTTGAAATGAAAAATGCTCCCGCACCCCGGGAGCAAACTTTTATATATGGCGATGTAAGAATTCAGGTTATTGCCAAAAGAATTCTCAGAGTTGAAAAAAGCGAAAACGGCTTTTGCGATAAGCCGAGTCAGATGGTAATATGCCGTGACTTTGCTCATTTTGCCGTTACCGCCGAAAAGAAGAATAATTTTGTGACTCTCCTGACTGACGAAACCGCATTCAGAGTCAATCTCACAACCCTTGCCGTTGAATCAAGGCAGGGGAATAAATGGATTTTGCCCTCAAACGAAACAAACCTGGGAGGCACCGCCAGAACTCTTGACGGCACCTTCGGTGTTTTAGGCAGTTGGAAAACGAAAAGAGAAAAGCGCGACCGCTTCTTCCTCGGGCATCTGAGAAAGGGCATTTTTGCCTCAAACGGCGTTGCTGAAATTGATGACAGCAAGTCCTTCCTTTTCAATGAAGACGGAACGGTCTGCCTTCGTGAGGGCAAGGTTACGGATAAATATATTTTTGCCTTCGGTGATGATTATCTCGGAGGGCTTAAAGATTTTTATGATCTCTGCGGAAAAACTCCCGTTTTGCCGAAATATGCTCTCGGCAACTGGTGGAGCCGTTACCACGCATATACTCAGAAGGAATATCTTGACCTGATGACTCGATTTGAAAACGAGAATATTCCCTTCACCGTTGCCACCATCGATATGGATTGGCATATAGTCAAAAATGTTCCTAAGGACGTTATGCCCACGATAATTCAAGGGCCCGGCTGGACCGGTTACACCTTTGAAAAGGAACTTTTCCCGGATTATCTCGCCATGTTCGATGAACTCAAAAGCAAAAATCTCAACATAACGATGAACCTTCATCCCGGTGACGGTGTTCGCTATTTTGAGAAGCAATATAAAGATATGTGTGAAGTTATGGGTATGGACCCGGCAAAGAAAAAGCCGGTTAAATTCAGCTTAACCGACCCCAAATTCAGAGACGCATATTTTGATATTCTTCATCACCCTTACGAAAATGAGGGCGTTAAGTTCTGGTGGATTGATTGGCAGCAGGGAACCAAAAACAAGGATAATATGGGCCTTGACCCTCTCTGGCTCCTCAATCACTATCATTATCTTGATAACTGCCGAAACGGTAATAACGGGCTTATCCTTTCCCGTTATGCCGGCATGGGCTCTCATCGCTATCCCATCGGATTTTCGGGTGATACATTCGTTTGCTGGAAGAGTCTTGACCTTCAGCCCTGGTTCACGGCAAACGCATCCAATGCGGGCTACACCTGGTGGAGCCATGATATAGGCGGTCATGTTTACAATAACGGCGATAATGAGGTTTATCTCAGATGGCTGCAGTATGGCGTTTTCTCACCCATCAACCGCCTTCATTCAAATAACACATCCATCTCAAAAGAACCTTGGAATTTCAAAAAAGTTGAGAAGGAGGCAAAATATTTCCTTCGCCTTCGTCATCGCCTTTTGCCCTATCTCTATTCCGCCAATGTGAGAACTGCCGGTGAGGGAGTTCCCCTTATCTGCCCCATGTATTATTTCGATAAATCGCCCCTCGCTTTTGAGCATAAGTATCGCAATGAATATTACTTTGGTGAGCAGCTTATAGTTGCCCCCGTTACAAGGGCAACCAAAAAGGGCAAGCCCAATGTTGAATTTTATCTTCCCGAAGGGGAGTGGACAGATATTTTCACCGGCGAAAAGTATTCCGGCGGCGAATACGAACTCCATTGCCCACTTGAAAGATACCCCGTATTTGCAAAGAAGGGTGCCATAATCCCCATTCTGCCCGAAAGCGACAACAACCTTACGGATTTCACCGAACTTGAGGTTCTTGTTTATGAGGGCGAAAATACATATACTCTCTATGATGATGACGGCGAAAGCATATTGTTTGAACTTGTCGGCACCGATATAAAAATAACACCGTCTGAAAACTGCAAAACAAAGAAAATCACCGTTCTCTTCAAAGACTCCGATAAAGGTGCAATGACTTTTGTGTTTTGAGAAAAATTAAGAGGAGATTTTAGCATGAAAAAATTAACAGCTATTTTGCTCACCCTGATAATGATTTTATCATCAATCTGTTGCCTTAACCTGATTTCCTTTGCGGAAGAATCGGAAAGTGCCGAAGAATTCAGGTATATTCCCGCCGAGGGTGAAATCGACACGGACGGAGATTACATAATAGTTAAGTCCGGTTCATCTGTCGCCCTCGATAACAATCTTGAAGATGTAAATGTTACCATTGAGGATGGCGCAATCCTTTTATCCGAAAGCGTAAACGCAAATCTTGTTAAAAAGTTTACCTCTATGGGTAATCATCCCGGAAACAGCGACGCCGACGGCTATCCTTTTTATGACGGCAACACTCCCGTAACCGAAAAAACTCTTTATTCAATCAAGGCGGGGGATAAATATATTTCTCTTACCTCTGATGGTGTTTCCCTTTCGAATGACGAAACGGGATTCGCGGTGAATGATTGCAATAACGGAGAATATGATATCATCGATTATTCGGCGGAATATGACGAAAGCACCGGCATCTATACCCGTGAACTTAAATATGATGAGGGCTTGAGCGTTGATATCGAAAATAACGCCGGAGAATCGACAATTCGTGTGCCGGTGAAATATTATTCTCAGGTTGACGAAATAAATGAAGGCGACATAGTGGCAATGTCCAACGCAACAAATGCAAAAACAGGCAATAAAGCAGTTATCACCGTGAACGGAACAGAGGTTGTAGCATCTAAATATAAAATTTACTCTTCAACAACAACCTACGCATCCGACGATGTTTCGGATACGAGTAAGATTTCCGACAATCATTTCCTTGAACTTCCGGATGAATGTTTATTTACGGTTCATGTCAAAGATAAACTTAACAGCAAATATTCATTTGAAAATAACGGCAAATATTTAAGCATTTCAGCAAAAAAGGTGTCAATGACATCCGGTGAATGTGAAATCAGCCGAGATTCCGATTACAAACTATATAATGAGTCCGAGAATACAGGTATCCTGATTTCTGGAACCAGCAGTTCGGGATATACAATAGGCCTCTCCGAAAATGAAGGCGGAGCAACGTCAATTTATATGTTCAAACCGTGCACCGGCTACAAAGACGGAACCGTTTACACCTACAAAAACGACACCGTCAACACCATCAAGCTCTATAAGCGTGTTGAATCGGAGGATTATATTAAAACCGGCGTCAATGTTACTCTCAAAGACAGCACCGATATGAATCTTTCGTTAAGTGAATTGGCCGACGGCAAAGATATAGGCGATTTCAGAATCGAATACTCCTACAGAGGCAAAGATTTTGAGATTACACCCGAAAGTGCAAACGATATAATAACCCTTGCCTCCTGCGCGGCGAAGGAGCTTTGCGACAGCGTCAATGTTAAAATTTATTATAAAGATGCTTGCATCAAAGATAAAACCATATCCCAAAAGGAATATTGCGAAACCATAATAAACGACAACTATGACGATAACACAAAGGCGCTTTGCAAAGCCCTTTTGAACTTTGGCGCCGCGGCACAGACTTATTTTGGATATAATTCCGATAATCCTGCAAATTCATCCTGCAACGACGATGAGAATATAGATGCTCTGACGGTTGCCGAAAATTATAACGAAAAGGGCAAATCGGGGGACTATACCCTCGAAGCCGCCTCCGCATCCCTGTCCCTCAAATCCAAAACATCCGTGAATTTCTATTTTGCCATTCCCGATGGTGACGAGGTAACATACGAAGTAGCTCGTGACGGAAATGCAATTACGGATTACGAAACGGCAACTTGCACCGATGGCAGAACGAAGATAACCATCGCAGGCATAAATGCGGATAAACTTGATACGGTTATCAAGGTTAAAATCACTTGCGGTGATGAGAGCGTTGAATACACCTATTCGCCTCTTTCCTGGGCATACTCCATGCAGTCAAATTCCGATGCAAAAACAGCCCATATAGCAAAGGCAATTTATAACTATTACGTGGCAGCAAAAGCAGTTGCGGATGCGAATTAGTGCTTAGTATGGTAGTGAACGGCCCTTGGCCGTTCCTAACGTCTAACTTCGTAGGGGCGGATTATTAATCCGCCCGCACGTTCCCTTTTGCTCCGCCTATCGGCGATTATCGGTAGTGAACGGCCCTTGGCCGTTCTCGGCGATTATCGGTAGTGAACGGCCCTTGGCCGTTCCTGTTAACTCAAAAAGGAATAACAATATGTCAAACTCATTCAGTATCACAGTTGCAGGGCTTTCCTTCAAAATAATTCCCTGTAACGACAATCTCAGTGAAAAATTCAAAAATTACATAACAAAAGAAGATGCGAATATAGTTATTTCCATGAACGAAAAGGATATTGAAGTCGAAAAGGAAATATACATAAGCGGACTCAAAGAGGGGGAAAACCAATATGATTTTTCCTCCGCCTACTATGAATCCCTTGCGATATACAGAAAAATAACCGATATTGCGGCGGATTACGATATCATCCTTTTTCACGGCTCCGCATTTGCATTTGATGGCGAAGGGGTAATCATAACTGCCCCCGGCGGCACTGGCAAATCCACCCATTCGCGAATATGGAGAGAAGTTTACGGCGACAGGGTTAGGATGATAAACGACGATAAGCCCTGGATTCGGCTGATTGGCGGCAGATTTTTCGTTTGCGGAACTCCCTTCAACGGTAAGCATAATTTGGGCGAAAATATAATGGTTCCCCTTAAAAAGATATGCATAATCGTTAGAAGCGAAACGAATCGCGACGAAATAATCTAAAATCCAT
>R15__coassemble_1827_pt1 | contig 9910 bp, 8 predicted proteins | sample R15__metabat2_low_PE_056 | metagenome-assembled genome bin R15
ATATTATAATGGAGAAATTTATGGTACAGTTTGAAGAATTACGGCTTTCACTTCTTAACTATAAAGAAAAACTTATGCAGCTTCGTGAGGCGCTGGGAATTGAAAATATGAATTCCGAAATAGAAACTCTTGAAGCAAAAACCGCCGAAGAGGGATTTTGGAATGATATCGAAAACTCTCAGAAGGTTCAGCAGAGAATAAGCCAGCTTAAAAATAAGGTCAAGGCATACGAAAATCTTTCAAATCAGTTTGATGATGCGGTTGTTCTCATTGAACTTGCAAATGAGGCGGAAGACCTTGATATGTTTGACGAGTGCAAAGAGGGCGCCGATGCTTTCATTCAGAAACTTGAGGATATGACTCTCAGCACCCTTCTTTCGGGCGAATATGATAACAGCACCGCTCTTCTCACATTCCATGCCGGCGCCGGCGGAACCGAGGCGCAGGATTGGAACCAGATGCCTGTTCGTATGTATCAGCATTGGGGCGAAAAGAAGGGCTTTACGGTCAGCATGATTGACTTCCTTGACGGCGATGAGGCAGGTCTCAAATCCGCCGTTCTCCGTATCGAAGGCGAAAATGCTTACGGCTATCTCAAGGGCGAGATGGGAGTTCACCGCCTTGTCAGAGTTTCACCCTTTGACGCTTCCGGCAGAAGGCATACATCCTTCGCATCCCTTGAAGTTATGCCCGAAATTGATGACACCGTTGAGGTTGAAATCAGCCCCGACGACCTTAAAATTGATTATTATCGTTCCTCCGGCGCAGGCGGTCAGAAGGTCAACAAAACCTCCTCCGCAGTTCGTATAACCCACATTCCCACCGGAATAGTTTGTGCCTGCCAGGTTGAAAGAAGCCAGCATCAAAACCGCGAGGTTGCAATGAAGATGCTTAAATCCAAACTTATCGAAATCAAAGAGAGAGAGCATCTTGATAAGATTGATGATATCAAGGGTGAGCAGAGAGAAATCGCCTGGGGCAGCCAGATAAGGTCCTATGTATTTATGCCCTACACCCTTGCAAAGGACCACAGAACCGGCTATGAGCAGGGTAACATTCAGGCGGTTATGGACGGCGACATTGACGGATTTATCAATGCCTATCTCAAGATGGAATCCCTCAAGGCCAATCAGCAATAAGATATGAAAAGATTATTTGATATTGTGGCGTCAATTCTTCTTTTGATTATTCTGTTTATTCCGTTCCTGCTTATCGGTCTCATCATTTTCATTGATGACGGAGGTCCCGTTATTTTCAAACAATATCGGGTGGGGAAGGGCAACAAACTCTTCTATATCTATAAGTTCCGCACAATGAAAAAAGATACGAGAAACACCTCAACCGAGGATTTGACCGAGGCGGATGAATGTATTATCAGAAGCGGAAGAATTTTACGCAAAACAAGTGTTGATGAATTGCCCCAGATATTCAATATTCTCAGGGGCGAAATGAGTTTTGTGGGGCCCAGACCTCTTATTCCCGAAGAAAAGGAAATCAGGGCTCTCAGGGCGGAACATAACATCTATTCCGTTACTCCGGGAATGACCGGCCTTGCACAGGTTTACGGAAGAGATACCCTGAGCGATGAGGAAAAGGTTAAACTCGACAAAGAATATGTTGATAAAAAAAGCATCTTGCTGGATATAAAAATTCTTTTCAGAACTGTTATCGTGGTTCTCAAAGGCAAGGATATTATCGAGGGCAGCGAGCAGTTCAACAAGCATTAAACGGAGAGAATATGAAAAAGTTATTAACCAAAATCGGAGCCCTGTTTATCGGCCTTATTATATTTGTTGCTGTTATCGTTGTTGCAGCCGGGCAGTTAAGAGGCAGTATCGGCAAAGAAAAAGAAACAAACGGTGACGGCACCGCTGTTTCTCAAAATGAGACAGACACCGGAAATATTCAAAATCATACTTTTGCAAATAACGAAAATTCCGATGAAACATCCGTAAGCGAAAAAAATTCATCCATAACGGATAAGGCGAGCGAAATTGTTGATGCTGCTGAAACATCACTGAAGGATGCCGCAAATGCCGTTACGGGCAAGGATTCATCCTCAACTTCGTCAAAAAATAAGAACGGCATTGCGGAGTATGAATACAGTTATGCCGGTTTTACTCCTCAATATGCGGATACAACCGTTGATTTTGAACTTATCCTCGTAAACAGGGATTATATTTTGCCCGATGATTACGTTCCGAAACTTGATTATTCCATTGCAGATGACACAAGCAGCAAAAAGCTGGATTACAGAGTTGCTCCCTATTATAACGAAATGTATCAGGCGGCGGCAAAAGAGGGTATTTATCTCACAACTGTTTCCGGCTATCGCTCATACGAAAAGCAAAAGACCAACTTTGAAAATAAAATACAGCTTTACAAAAATCAGGGAATGGGCAAAATTGAGGCAACCCAGGCGGCCGCCAAAATCATTCTTCCTCCCGGCACCAGCGAACATAACGCAGGCCTTGCCATGGATATAATTTCCCTTGAACAGAGTTTCGAAAACACCAAGGAATTCAAGTGGCTCAATGAAAATGCTCAGGATTACGGCTTCATTCTCCGCTATCCCAAGGATAAGCAGGATATAACCGAAATTATCTATGAGCCCTGGCATTGGCGCTATGTAGGCGTTGAAAATGCAAAAAAAATAAAAGCGTCGGGTCAGACGCTTGAAGAATACTTAGGCGTAAAGTGAGGTAACGAAATGAAAGCCAGTGAAAGCGTAAAAAATTATCCTTCCGAAAGAAGGATGTATGCAAACTATGTTGCAAGAGGTATAAAAAAACTCGTTAAAGAAACAGGTCCCAGACCTGCCGGCGGCGAAACCGAACTCAAAGCGCAGGAAATAATGGCCGAGGACCTTAAAACTTCCTGTGATGAAGTTAAAATCGAGGAATTCAAAGTCAGCAGATGGGCATTTATGAGCTGGGTTCAGCTTTGCGTTTATTTTGCAATAATTTCCGCAGGCCTTTTCTTTGCAGGGCATTTCCTTCCTGATTATTCAATGTATTTTGAAATTGCAGGCGCCGCCCTTCTGATTATTGCAGTATTTTTCATTATTACCGAATTTCTTTTCTATAAGCAGACTCTTGACCCATTCTTCAAAAAATATACATCCCACAATGTTGTTGCCGTGAGAAAAGCGGCAGGCGAAACCAAGAGAAGAATTATATTCTCAGGTCACGCAGATTCCGCTCCCGAATGGAGATTTACATATTGGGGCGGCCCGAAACTCGTTGTTCCCGCAATCGGCGGCGGTATTCTCGGCCTTGTTCTTGTTCTCGCTTTCAACATAACATTCCTCGTTATGAATCTTACGGGCAAAGAAATCAATGAGCAGGCACTGTGGATTTGCCAAATAGTTGCCGTTTGCTTTGTTCCTCTTTTCCTCTTTATGCTTCTCTTCTATAACAAAAAGAGAATCGTTGATGGCGCAAACGATGACCTTACCGGCTGCTTCACCTCAATGGCTATCCCCAGATACCTTCAGGACCACGATATCCGCTTTGAAAACACCGAGGTTATGGTTGTTATAACCGGCTCTGAGGAATCGGGTCTCAGAGGTGCAAAGGCATTCTGCAAGGCACACGCCAAAGAAATCCTTGATGAAAAAGATGTTGAAACCATCTTCTTCGGCATCGATACCGTCAGAGATTTTGACTTCCTCGCAATCTACAATAAGGATATGACCGGCGTTGTTCATAACAGTCAGGAAGTTTCCGAACTTATGAGAAAGGGCGCCGAAATCGCCGGCTACGATGTTCCTTTCAAAACAGTTTCTCTCGGCTCAACGGATTGCGCAGCAATCACACAGGCAGGCCTCAAGGGATCCAGCTTTGCAGCAATGGACCCCTCACCTGCAAGATATTATCATACCAGACTTGATACAGCCGATAACCTTGACCTCAAAACCATCGAAGCGGGTCTTGATATAGCACTTGAAACCGCATTCCTCTTTGATGAAAAGGGGCTTGATGCGTAATTATAATTTAATAATTATCTTCTTCTTATCAAGTATCCATGCGAGGAATGTTAAGGCACAGCCGGTGACGAGAATAATTGCTATTGAAACCGGAACCGACGCAACTTCAAAATAATCCTCACATGCGGCGTTAAGTCCGCCTATAACGGCAAATTCAACGCAATACATAAGTATGGGATTTTTGCCCCACCAGGCGAGAACATCCGCTTTGATTGAAAGAGAATTGAAGAGTTCAAAAATATAGAATATAAACAGTGAAATGAATGACGCGATTATAACATAAGAGGGGCTGACACTGCCCTTATTTATGGGCAGGAATGATGAATATGCGCCTGCCCAGGTTGAATAAGTTGTGCCGTCGGGCAGAGTTTTGAAAATGGCAACAAGGAGCGTTGCAACAATAACTGCAAATATTCCGAAAGAGGGAGGGGGAAGCATTTTATTCTTTCTCTCTCTGAATTTTTCTGCGAAGAAAAGGTAGATGAGAAGCATTGCTCCCCAGGCAAAGCCGCCTATGAATCCGCCGTCCGCCGTTTCATCAATAAGTTTCATATTGTTTTCAAACAAATCATTTGCAAGATTCCCTTCGTGGAAGATGGCGAAAAGTGCAAGGATTGTTATACCTGCGATGAGGCGAACATAATCGCCTTTTTTGCCTTTTATAAGGGCAAAGGGGAGCGCAACGAGGCCTGCGAAGCCGATGTGATGAAGAACAAGCCAGTGGCCGAGAGATGAGTCGGTGGCGCCACTGACGTAGCCGATGGCATTCCAAAGCGCAACGATAATTCCGAAAACTCCCAAGGCGGACATATACCAAGAATAGATGTTATAGAATTTGCCGCGGGATTTGACTTTTGCAATTTTGAGAATGAGGGCAACGAGTCCGAAAAGGAGAACGAGAACGGTGAGAACCACAACCGCCTTATCCAGCAGGGATTCGGGGCCGTCAAGAACATCGTTTATGCCGTTCATGGCAATGCCGATGCCGATAAGGGTGAGATAACGCTTTGCAAAAAGAATTACCGCATCCTTCTTGCCGTATTTCTCAATTCTTCTGTTAAGTGATGGAATAAAAGTGAGACCGATTGCCAGAATGAACATGGGCGCAACTATATCCGCAACGGAAAAATTCGGCAAAAAATAGATTGCATTTTCGTTTGGCGCATGTTTTGAAATGGTAGCCCAAACTCCCAGATTTTTGAAGTGCTCAATGAACTGGAACATAATCATGCAGAATATGACCAGCCCTCTGAAACGGTCGATTGATGGGATTCGCTTTGTCTGTAATGTGTTGCTGCTCATAAATACTCCTCCTTATTCGTTTATATATCTCTGTAAGAAATCAGTTTAACCCCGTTATCCTCAAGGAATTTGTGGGTATATGGGTCCTTAAGAAGTTGATATTCCCACACTCTGTGAAGCCAGGCACCGGTTATGCTTTTGAGTTCATCGCTTTCAAGGGCGGGGTGAACGAAGGTTTCCGTTATGCCGTCGGGAATGTTAATCCAGATGTTAAGAATGAGTTCACGGTATTCTTCATAGGTTTTGCATTGCTTTATCTCTTTTGTGCCCCAGTCCGGGAAAAGAAGGTAGTCAATGGTTTTTACGTTATATTTTTTTGCCCGATGAAGGGACATCTTTGCTGCCGCTTTCAGCAGAAAAAACGGGGTGCCGGCGGGCAGAACCCGCTTATCCGCCTTTATGAACATTCTGTAAGGCAGTTTATAATCCGAACAGATTTGATAGGCGAGTGTCAAAAGAGAAAATCTGCCTGTTTTGTTGCCGTAAAGGGAGCCCATGTGATTATCGATGTGTGAGGGCTTCATACCCATTTCAAGGGCTTTGTCAATTTGAGCACGGACCTCTTTGTCGATTTCGTCACTTTTCGCATGCTTTTCAACAAGATAACTTTCTTTCCACATATATCCCTCGCCGTCAAGCAGGGATTTGCCGTCAGTCAGTGGCTTCCAGCGATAAGTTTTCCATTCGGATGTGAGGGTTGTGTGAATTCCTATGGCGTATTCGGGGTGGGCAATCGAGAATTTAACCGCATCCTCAGCGGCAGGACAGGGCATCATAATGGTGGATGAAAGCAGATTGCCGCTCTCAAAAAGTTCGAACACCGCCTCGTTTGCACTTTTGCACATACCAAAATCATCTGCATTGACTATGAGAGACTTTCCCATTTTAATCACACTCCTTTGTTTGTTCGAAGGGGTCTTTTTATTTTATTATATCATTATTTGAACGCATTGCAACAAAAAATCCACCCGAAGGTGGATTTTGTTAAGCGTATTTCGCCATAACTTTGTTGAGTTCTTCAACATTTATGGGCTTTGCAACATGATCGTTCATTCCCGCCGCAATGGATGCCGCCTTATCCTCGGCAAATGCGTTTGCTGAAAGGGCGATAATCTTTATGTTTGAATCGGGATACATACTTCTTATCATCTTGGTTGCTTCATAGCCGTTCATAATGGGCATTTGAATATCCATGAGAATGAAGTCATAATAATCGGGGCCTTTTTCTTTGAGAATATCAACTGCGATGTTGCCATCCTCCGCCTCTTCAATAATTATTCCTTCCTCGCCGAGTATTTCGCCGGCTATTTCGCGGTTCATTTCGTTATCCTCAACTAAAAGAACCTTTTTGCCCTTGAAATCAAACTCACTGCCTGTTACGGCTACTGTTACTTCTTCCGTTTCATCTTTTTCACGGATTTCGAAGGGGAAAGTGACGATAAATGTTGTTCCTGCGCCTTGCTTGCTCCTGCACTCTATTGTGCCGCCCATAAGTTCGGTGAAGGATTTGCATACAGCCAAGCCGAGACCTGTTCCCTGAATACCGCTGGTGGTGGAATTCCTTTCTCTTGAGAATTCCTCAAAAACATGCTTCTGGAATTCCTCACTCATACCTATGCCTGTGTCGGAGAATGTGTAGCGATAAATTCCTTTGCCGTTTTCCTTGCCGATTTGCTCGCATTTTGCGGTTACTTTTCCGCCGTCAAGGGTGTATTTAACGGCATTGCTGATAATGTTGACGAATACTCTCAAACACCTGTTATGGTCGCAATAAACATAGCGGTCCTTGATTTCGCCAATCTCAAAATTAAGGTCAATATCCTTTGTTTTGGCAAGTTCATTCATGGTGCTTTCAATAACCGTGAAACTTTCATAAATATCAACCTTATCATGCTCAACGGCTGCTTTACCGCTTTCAATACGGCTCATATCGAGAATGCTGTTTATGAGAGAGAGCAGCAAATCGCTTGACTGCTTTGTTTTTTCAAGGGAATCAACAACTTTATCTCTATCCTCAATATGTTTGAGAGCGATATTTGTGAAGCCAACGATTGCGTTCATGGGAGTTCTTATATCGTGGCTCATATTGAAAAGAAAACTTGTTTTGGCTCTGTTTGCCTCTTTGAGAATTGCATCCTCCGCAATTTTTCTGTTGATTGTGTCGGTGATAACGAATGAATAGATAACGCAGCAGCCGAGTGTGTAGCCAATTGAATAAGCGGGGGCATCGGGATAAATCTGCTGGAATATTCCCGCCAAAATGGGTGAGGCAACAAAGGCGAGAACGGAGCGATAACTTCTCTTTTCGCCCGCTTCAAGGTCGCTGCTGTCAATATGTTTATCCCCGACGGAAAAATACATAACAAGGCAGGCCACAAAAATCAAAATATAAGTTGCGTATTGCAGATAGAAAAGTATGCGGCGTGTGGGGCCTGTTTCATATTCACGAAGTTCGTTTACGAAAAAGATGTGTTTGGTGAAGAAATTCGCAATCAATAAGCCGATTTCACCAAGAAATGCAGCGAATGTCAGACTTTCAAAAACAATCTTGTGAGATTTTTTGACCTCAAGATATGTGAGAACATAATAGAGCCACATTAGAGGCGTTACCGCGGCGCCAAGATGGAATAATGTTGAAAAGAAGAACAGCAAAGCATCATTCATAACAACATCGCTTGCAAAAACACCCCAAGCAGTGTCAAGAATGCAAAATGTGGAAGTCCAGTTTATAAGATTAAGAAATGCATTTTCTGCCGGCTTGCTTCTGTCAAGAAACTTTCTTATCTTAATCGGCAAAATTATCAGAACCAGTGCGCAGGTGAATGCGCATACTGCATATAGGAAACTTACCATTTGATTTTTCTCTCCCATAAATCAAATAAAAATGTATCCGACATAAATCCGAGGCAATTTGCGGATACTACATCGAATACATTGTAACATATAAATTATGCCAATTCAATTACCAAAAATGTCAAAAAGGGTACCAAATTTGTCAAATTTGTCAATATTTTCTGCTCAACCTGCTCTCTGCCTCTTCTTTACTGATTTTGCCGGTGTTGCAATCCAGCATAATCTGAACATCCTTATCGTTGAGTTTATAAAGGTGCCAAATGAGATACGCTATGAAGCATCCGATTGCAGGCACAAGCGTATAAAGGAACCAGAGAACATTGACCGCGTGGGGAGTCTGAGTGATGCCGAGGGTTTGCAGTTCTTCAAAATTCTGAACCTCAACAGGATTCCAGCCCGTGAATTTAAGTCCGAGAACCGTAAGGCCGAGAGAAGCGGCAACTGCGGCGGTGAGTTTGGTCATAAAGGCCTGAATGGCAAAGGTTATGCCGTTTGCCTCAATGCCTGTTTTGTATCTGCCGTATGCGGCGCAGTCAGCGGTAAAAATAAACATAATTGTGCCCGTCACATTAAAGGGGACTGCCTTCAAAACGGAGAATATGATGAAGAATGCTATGTGTTTTCTGCCTAAAAGCCAGAGGCAAACTCCGAAAAGGGCGGTGCAGAAAGAGGATATTTTATAGATTTTCATCTTATCAATCTTTTTCATAAGCACCGGCACAAGCAGGGCGCAGAGGAATGCGGGCACCGCTTCCAAAACTCCCACAAGCCCCGCATAAAGGGAATTGCCGAGGATATAATAGGAGGTGAACTGCGAAAGTGAACTGCTGACAAGGGCAGATGAATAGAAGAAATAGCCGAGATAATAAATGAAAAGATACTTATTATGGAAAAGATAGGTGAACATCTTTTTAAGACTGTATTGCTCCTCCTGCTGCGGAACGAAACGCTCTTTAACATTGAAGCAGGATGGAAGCATTGTTCCGCAGGCGATGATGGCAACGATTATCGCCACCGCTGCGAATGTTCCGCCGATTGCCTCACTGACTATGAGGGTTGCTATTGCGGCAGAACCTGCAGAGCCAACGCCTGAATAAATGCTCTTATATGAGAGAATGGAGTTTCTCTCCTCAACCTTTTCGCTCATTGCGGTTATTACGCCGAAAATGGGAACATCGCAGAATGTGAATGCGGCATCCCAAAGAAGATAAGCGATGGCGAACCAGCCGAGTTTCATATTTTCCGTAAGCCCCGTGGGTATTACAAACATAAAAATGGTGGTTATGGGAATTGTTGCGGTTGCAACTTTAAGCCAGGGCAGATATTTCTTTCCGCTCTTAAAATGAATGGAGTCAAAAATCATACCGAAAACCGCATCGTTGACCGCATCCCAGATTTTGACCGCCATCATGACCGAGCCCGATTTAAGTGGGTCTATGCCGAGAAAAAGCAGAAAAGTTGTCATATAGGTGCAAACCAGCTGGTAAATTCCGTTTTGACCTACGAAATAGAGATAATAACTAAGTCGCTCCTTCGGCTCCGTCTGCCAGCCGTCGGGTGTGGTTAGCCACCAATTTTTAAGTTTGCTTATCATGCCTATCCCTCTCTTTATCCTTTATCCATATATATTATATTGTTTTAAACGATATTGTCAAATAACTTTTGAAAATAAAATTAAATTTGGTCGGTTTTGAAAGGGAAAAATAAAAGCTTTTGAAGGTTTAAAAAAACTTAAGGAGATTTTTGCGGTTTTGCCGGACTTTGCCG
>R15__coassemble_1922_pt1 | contig 9517 bp, 7 predicted proteins | sample R15__metabat2_low_PE_056 | metagenome-assembled genome bin R15
GTTTCCGGGCAGGCGGAGAGATGGGCAAAAAGAAAATCAATGCTCGAAAGGAAAAAATCAGGAATCGTCAACATATATGAACTTAAAAATTATTCAAATATGAAGGTTCTTGATTTTGACGAAAATCTTGAAGAAGGGCTTGATTTCGTTTGTCAATGCCGTGACGGAAGCGAAGAATATAAAAAATATGACATTATAATCGGCAAGGTTGCCGACGATAAAGTCTTTCGGGTTGTCGATATGTATAAGCGCGGAATATGGGATAAAGAGAGAGCACTCAAGGAGATACGAGTTTATGAAACTTATAATCAACTTGCCTTTATTTCGCAAAACGCAATTGACCAAGCTCTTGCTTTTCAAGGCGGTTATGAGGTGAAATGTGATGGATGAAATACTTGAAGTTTGTTACAGAGAACACCTTGAAGAGGATATAATTTTTTGCATTGCCAAAAGACGCAATATTTCAAACGAAGAGGCAATGAAGATTTATTACGGCAGCATGCTTGCCGATAAAATTCACGAGGGCAAATACGGAATTCAGTATCTTGATTGCGAAAATCTGGCAGATATATTGGAAAAAGAAATTGATGCAAATAAAGGGAACATCTGCTGATTGATGTTCCCTTTGCGTTTAACCGCTGATTATTGAGTTCAGTTTTTCCATTTCTTCTTTTCCCGGTTCCGGGGTGCTTGCAAGGGGGAATGGAATGCCCATATTTTCATATTTTTCAATGCAGAGCTTTCTGAATGGCAGAAGTTCTGTTTTTTTAATGCATGAATATTTTTCTTTGAGGGATTTAAGCTGCATGGTTGATTTTTCGTCGGCATTAAGGCCCGGAATTATAACTCGGCGAATCCATGTGTCGATATTTCTTTCCTGCAGTTTATCAAGAAAAATATCAACATTTTCTTTTTTGCATTTCGTATATTCAAAATACGAATCGTCATCGGCATATTTATAATCAAGAAGCACCAAATCCGTATAATCAAGGAGCTTTTCAATCTTTTCGTTATATACGCATCCGGATGTGTCGAGAGCCGTGTTTACGCCTGCGTCTTTAAGCTTTTTGAAAAGTTCAGTAACGAATTCAGCCTGCATAAGGGGCTCGCCGCCTGAAACGGTGACACCGCCCTCCTTGCCGAAATAGGAGCGAAAGCGAAGAATTTTTTTAACAAGTTCATCACATTCGATTACTTCGCCGCCGCCAAAATCCCAGGTGTCGGGGTTATGGCAACAGGCGCACCGAAGGGGGCAACCCTGCATAAAAACAACATTTCTTATGCCGGGGCCGTCAACCGTGCCGAATGACTGAAAAGAATGAATTTTACCTGTCATTACATCGCCTCGTGGAAGGTTCTCATAATAACTTCCCTCTGCTGTTCTCTTGAGAGTTTAACGAAGTTTACAGCATAGCCGGAAACTCTGATTGTCAGGTTGGGGTAGTTTTCGGGATGTTCATAGGCATCCATGAGAGTTTCACGGTTCATAACATTAACATTGAGGTGGTGAGCGTCATTAATGAAATAGCCGTCAAGCATTGAAACAAGGTTGTTGACTCTGTCGTTATCATCTCTGCCCAATGCATCGGGGATAATTGAGAAGGTGTTTGAAATTCCGTCGGAAGCGGAGGAGTAGGGGAGTTTTGAAACGGAGTTAAGAGAGGCGAGAGCGCCGTTTGTTTCACGGTTGTGCATGGGGTTTGCGCCGGGGGCGAAGGGCTCGCCCTTCTTTCTGCCGTCGGGAGTGGCACCCGTCTTTTTGCCATACATAACATTGGATGTGATGGTGAGGGCGGAAAGAGTGTGCCTTGCGCCCTTATATGCGGGAGTTTTCTTCAGCTCGTTGCGAACCATAACAAGAAGGTCCTGAGCAATTTCGTCAACTCTGTTATCGTCGTTGCCGTATTTCGGGAAGTCGCCCATGGTTTCAAAATCAACGATAATTCCGTTTTCATCCTTTACGGGGTGAACCTTGGCAAACTTGATGGCGGAGAGGGAGTCGGTGATAACCGAAAGACCTGCAACGCCGAAGGCCATCAAACGCTGAACATCCGTATCGTGAAGGGCCATCTGGATTTTTTCGTAAGCATATTTATCGTGCATATAGTGAATGCAGTTCATGGTGTTCACATAAAGGCGGCAGAGCCATTCAAGATAAATCGTGAATCTTTCCATAACCTTTTTGTAATCCAGAACTTCGTCATCCATGGGCTCCATCTGAGGGCCGATATGAGTGCCGAAAACATTGTCAACACCGCCGTTGATTGCAAGAAGAAGGAGCTTGGCAAGGTTTGTTCTTGCACCGAAGAACTGCATCTGCTTGCCGACCTTCATTGCGGAAACGCAGCAGGCGATTGCGTAGTCATCGCCGAATCTGGGGCGCATAAGGTCATCGTTTTCATACTGGATTGAATCTGTATCTATTGAAATCTTTGCGCAGAATTTTTTGAATGCTTCGGGGAGTGCATTGCTCCAAAGAACGGTGAGGTTGGGTTCGGGAGCGGGTCCGAGATTATAGAGAGTGTTGAGAACACGGAAGGAGTTCTTTGTGACAAGAGTTTTGTGGTTAAGACTCATACCGCCCACACTTTCGGTTATCCACATGGGGTCGCCGCCGAAAAGTTCGTTATATTCGGGAGTTCTGAGGTGGCGGGCGCATCTGAGTTTGAGAACCAGGTCATCCATAAGCTCCTGAGCGCCTTCTTCGGTGAGAACGCCGTTTTTAAGGTCTCTCTCAATATAGATATCAAAGAATGTTGAGGTTCTGCCGAATGACATTGCGGCACCGTTTTGCTCTTTATTTGCGGCAAGGTAGCCGAAATAAGTCCACTGGATTGCCTCTTTTGCGTTGGTTGCGGGCTTAGAAATATCGTAGCCGTAACTTTCAGCCATCTTTTTGAGAAGACCAAGGAAGTTAATCTGCTGATAAAGTTCTTCAAGAAGACGGATGTTATCAACATCCATAAAGTTTTCGCCGACCTTCTGCTTATCCTTTTTCTTTTCTTCAATGAGACCATCAACGCCGTAGAGGGCAATGCGGCGATAGTCGCCGATAATTCTGCCTCTGCCGTATGCATCGGGAAGACCGGTGAGAAGAGCGCAGTGCCTTGCGGCTTTCATTTCGTCTGTATAAATACGGAAAACACCGTCATTGTGGGTGGTTCTGTAAGTGAAATATTCCTCGATTTTATCCGAAAGTTTATAGCCGTATGCTTCACAGGCGGAGCGGGCCATACGGATACCGCCGAAGGGGTTTACTCCTCTTTTGAGGGGCTCATCGGTCTGCATGCCGACAATAAGGTCATCCTTGATGAGATAACCGGGTTTATAGTTGCAAAGGGAGGATACGGTTGTTGTGTCAACGGAAAGAACGCCGCCTCTTTCCTGCTCCATCTTTTTGAGGCGTTCAAGTTCTGCAAGTGCCTTTTTTGTTCTCTCGGTGGGCTTTGCAAGGAATGAACCGTCGCCGAGATAGGGGGTGTAGTTCTTGTCAATAAAATCTCTCACATTGATATTTTCGGTCCATGCGCCGCCGTTAAAGCCGTTCCACTGTTCAAAGTTCATAATTTTATCCTCCTTATATTTCAGCATACTGTTTTAAGTTAAAACAAAATTTTTTCGAAATTCGCCTGAGGGTTTTCGAAATAAAAAAGGGCAACACGGAACAAACATTCAGTGTTACCCAGACGGTCGGTATTTATTGGCTTAACCCGCTGCACTGTGTTAATTCACATTCCGTCAGCAACGGATGGCCCGAAGACTTCTTCATCTTCGTTTATATTCTATATTTTTGAGCGGAAATTGTCAAGGGCGAAGTGATAAAAGTTTTTGATGTCTTTTGCACTTTTGTTTGTTGAAATAGTACAAATGTCCAAAGCTCGGAACACTGTTGACAGAAATGGATTTTTCACATAAAAAACGCAAAAACTCTCCCAATAACTTGACTTTTTTCTGCTTTATGCCTTAATATATAAGATAATAATATCTTAAATGAAAAGGAAATTTAATTATGTTCAAAGATATTTTTGCATTTGACGAAAAAGGAAATAAGTATTTTACTTACAGAAGCGGCAAAACCGTTTATGAGGAGTGCCTTGAAAACGGCAAACTTGTAACCGACGGCTGGAACGGCGCCGGCTTTGAACTGAATGTTCTTGACTCCTGCCCAAGACGCCTTGACTCCCGCAGATTTACTCTGCCCTTTGCATTTTCCCTTGAAGTGAACGGATTTTCGCTTAACGAAAAGTGGAAGTATGTTGATTTTACTCAGGAAAAAAGCATAAATGAAAACGGCTGTGAAATAATCGTTTCAACTCTCGCTTTGGAGAATGAAAATCAGCCGGTGAAAGTTTATGTTAAAACTCTCATTGACTCCACCGCCGTTCTGACAAGATGGCTTGAAGTTGAAAACGCAGGGGATAAATCAATCGCCTTGGGCTCTGTCAGCCCCATAGCGGGCGGACTCGAATTTACCGAAAATGTTCCTTTCACCATTCCCGGCAAAACGGCTGAAGATATTTATGATATCGGCTATTTTGAATATTCTCAGTGGGGCCACGAAGGGGCATATCGCCGCCACAAACTGCCTGCTGCGGGCTATTCCGTATGCGGCAGATATATGACCGACAGATACCGCCACCCCATGTTTACACTTGAAAATAAAATCACCGGAGTTATTTATATCGCTCAGCTTGCATTTACCGGCGGATATGCCTTCGATTTTTATCTTGATAACCGTGACGGTAATGCCGCTCTCTCCTATAAGATGAGAATTGACGGCCCGAATCCCTTGACGGTGCTTAACCCCGGCGAAAAATACGAAACACCCAAGTGCCATATCGGTATGCTTTACGGCTCACTTGATGATGCCGTGAACGAGATGCATTCCCACATGCGTAAAAGCGTTTTCCTTCTTCCCGACCCGGATGATATCTGCGGCTATGTTGAAAGCGGAATGGGCCCCGAAAGGGATATGACGGTGGAATATTCAAAGCATTATATTGACACCGCTGCTATGGTCGGCGCAGAAACATTCATCATTGACGCCGGCTGGTATTGCCCGCCGGGAAAAGAATGTGAAGAATGGGGTTCGAGAACGGGTGACTGGTATCCCGACAAGGAGAGATATAAAAACGGCATTGAGGAAGTTCGCGATTATGCGGAAGGAAGGGGACTCAAATTCGGCCTGTGGATGGACCTTGAAACCTTCGGGCACAAATCCGAAGTCTTCAAAAATCATCCCGATTGGGTTCTCAAAACCCCGGACGGAAATCCCACCATCGTTGCGGATATGACGAATCCCGAGGTTGCGGCATTTGTTGAGGGCGAACTTGTGAGAGTTATAGAAGAATATAAAATAAAACTCTTCCGCCTTGATAACAACAGAAGCTTTGCCGACACATTTTTCTGCGGGCAAAAAGAAGAGAGCGGCGAATGTTCTCAGGCAAAATATTTCAAGGCCGTTTATGAAATGTATGACAGGGTTCACCGCAAATATCCCGATGTAATATTTGAAAACTGCGCAGGTGGCGGCGGCAGAACAGATTTGGGGCTTATGCCGTCATTCACTCACACATGGGTTTCCGATTGGCAGATTGCACCCCGCTCCGTTCTGATAACCAACGGAATGACCATGGCCTTGCCTCCCGAAAAAGTTGACCGACTTATAAGCGGAATGGAGAGCCACAAAATCGCTTCTTTGCCCTTCATTGCACGGCACGCAATTTTCGGCAGACCGACCGTCAACGATTTTAACACAATCAACACCGCTTTTAATCCCGAACAGATTGATTTTGTAAAGCATACATTTGATATTTATAAAAACATTATCAGACCTTTTGCGAAAAACGGAAAAATTTATCATCATACTCCCGAAATTTACGGCGAAAATCCCACCGGAGATTGCGTTCTTGAAAGAAGCGCCGAGGATAAATCAACAAGCGTTATCGGCATTTTCCGCCTTTTCGGCACTCCTGAGGATAAATATGTAACCGTTTACCCCAAGGGGATTGATGCCTCTCGCACCTATGAAGTCACTTTTGACAATGAGGGCGCAAAAGCAACCGTCAGCGGCTATTCCCTCAAAAACGAGGGCATAAAAGTATATCTCCCCACCGCTCTGACAAGTGAACTTGTCATAATCGAAAGCAAATAAAAAAGCAAATAAACAAAACTAAAGCCGCCCGGCCAAATAACCGAGCGGCTTAAAATTATTTTTACAGAACCGGATTTTATTTCTCAGCAAACATGTTTTCAAAGCTTTCCTTTACAGTGGCAGTAGCGGTACTGATTGCGGTCGCGCATTTTGCAACGAAGGGAATGGGAAGAAGGGTATTCACATAGAAATCGCATATTGCGTGAACTATTGTATGAATTACCTGACAAATCTTGAGGAGAACGGGCTGGTCGGCATATTTAACTTCCATTTCTTCAAGCCATTCGTGAACGGGGCAAACATAAAGTGCAGAACCTTCATCGGTTACCGTAATTGTTTCACCGCATTTTTCGCATTTTGCAGTCTTTGTTCCGTCAACACCTTCTGCTGCATCTCCATTTGAAACAAATTCGGAATAAGAATGTTCACCTGCAGCAGTATCAACGATTTCTTTAGTCTGCTTTGCAAAAAGTTCATTTTCAAATGTTGCAGTATAAACAGTCAAACCATTTTCAATGCAAGTTGCTTTCTTTACTGTATCACCAACAGTATCAACTGTTTCGGTTATCTTGTGGCTGTTATCATTGTCACAAATTGCAGTTGCCGTGCAGGATTTACCATCTGCAGTAAATTCATAGGAAACCTGATATTTATGATTAAGCTTTTCGAGGTCATAAACTTCTTGACATTGTGCTTCAAATTTGCTGACTGTAAATTCAGCGGTGTAAAGCGTCATTCCGTTCTTTTCGCAAGTAGGATTATGCTGAATCTCTCCTGTTGATTTTACGGTTTCGGTGATTTCGTGGTTTTCAACGGACTCATCACAAACGGAGCAAACCTTTGAAGCTGTGCAATACCAACCATCTTCTTTAAACTCCCAACTGTATGTGGGTTCACCATAAGTGTGACCATTGGAAGAAATCAATCCTGCATTTTCTTTCCAAGTATCGATATCGTCTATTTTATTCCGATAATTCATATCTTCAAAATATGTATCGCAACCATTACAGTAATAATATTCTTTACAGCCATTTTCTACACAAGTAGGTTCAATTTTTTCTGTTTTTTGAAGAGTGGCTGAATCTGTGTGAGAATAATATACTTTGAAGTGCTTCAATTGAAGCATACCGGGCTGAGAATTAGAAAGAGTAACAGATTCCGCGTTTATATCTGTAATGGTAAAAACCTCGCCTGTATTCGCGGTAGTTTTATCAGGCGTACCGGAGGTTACCGAAAGTTCACTCGTGCCCCACCCCATGAATCCAACGATTGCTTCGACTTTGGAAATTATGTTTCCCGACGTCACTGAAATTGTAATCTTTTCCGAATAATACAATCTCATGCCATTACCGGCAACTTGATCACAAGTGATAGTTATAGGAGCGCTTTCGTAGGCTTTTACTCCGTTAGTGCAGGTATCCATCTCCACAGAATACTCTGATCCTGCAAAAACACAGACCATATTAACTGACAATATTCCTATTACCATCACAGCCGTAAGCAGGACTGCCATTAATTTCTTCCGGGTTTTTTTCATTTTCAAAATCTCCTTTTTGCAATGCTCTGCGCAAATGAGGGCTTATAAAATTGCCTCGCTTTGCCGCACAGTACCTGTATTTATATTATATTGTATCATTATAACTATTATTATGCAAGAAACTTTTTGATGATTAATCGCTTGCAAAAATTGATTTTTGCGTTTCACTGTTCCAAAATGTCTTCAATTTCGCAATGCAAAACATTTGCGATATCTTTCAGGTTGTTATACTGTGCGTTGTTTATGTTGTTTTTTCTTTGTTCGTATAATTGAATGGAACGAATGGAAATATCAGCTGCGTTTGCGAGTTCAGACTGACTAAAACCACGTTTTTTTCTCATTCGGGCTAAAAATGTTTCTGAATGAACAACGTCATCAAATACTTCAACCGCTTTGGAAACATCCGCTTCGTGCAATACTCCGTAAGATTGAAGCAACATATCAAATGTCAAAACGGAGAGTATTTTTTTGAAAGAAATACCCGTTTCCCACTGATAATAGGCAAGAATCCATCCGCACCAATATTCCTGTGAATAGTCTCCGTTAATCTCGCCCTCAATTTTTGTAATTTGCTTTCCGCATTTTGCATATACTTCATCGGCAAGATTACGCCCGGTCATTCCGGATATATACTTCGGATTACCGTTTGCGATTTCGTTTGCAATTCCGCTTATCAGGAACAAATCAAGGAACTCCTGTCCACTAAGGTTCAGAAAATTAACCGAATAATCAAGCGCTGTTCCCAAATTATCCATTGCATACCCAACGGCATTTTCATCGTAAGCGTGGGTCATCGTTTTTAATCCCTTCTCTTAGAATATCAAGCATAAACATATCAGAGTCAAGAAAATCTGTTTCGTTATGCATAGCATTAAATGCTTCATTTGCAAGGGTTTCTCGTTCAATTCTCTTGTGATAATATATGTTGCTTTCTGCTATCTCATAAGAATCAAATTTAATATTTTTGAATGCCTTTTCGCTCATCAAAACAATCTGCTCTCCGAGTTTACCGAGTTTCATGGAACTTGCAAGTTGTCTTACGGATATACCGTTTTGAACAAAGTCCTTGGCAAAAGCAAAATATCTGTCATCGGCTCTGTATCCGATGATTACATCATATCCCGTAATATCCGGCATAAAATTTTCAAGGATATATTTTCTGCCTCTGAGACCTACTTGCTTACTTTGGCTCAAATCTATCTTGCGATTGGCAAGAAGCAGAGCAAGCCAGTTAAGAATGTTAAATTCGTCACTGTTCAGTTTGAGAATGTTTAACCCGTTTGTATTGAACAAATATTTATTGGCAAATCCGTCTTTCAAAATAGGACAAGCCCACTCTTTGGCAAGCTCAAGTGACTGCGTGCAGTAGAATCCGAGCCCGTAATCGTTTTCTTTTTTTCCCTTGCCGAATACGGGAACCTGAACGATTTCCTGTGAACCGTGATAAAGAATCATCGTCAACACCTCTCTTATACATGCTCTTATTATATCATTTTAATGATACACTGTCAAGAGGTGCCGCCATAATTTCATGGTTCACTTATCAGCAAGAGATATCTATAAATCAATTTTAAGCCCATCGTACGCAACGGTTACGGGCAGGGGCGAATTTTTATCAAAATATGATTGATATTCTTTTTGGTGCCACATATTATAATGATTTATATGAGAGGCATAATTCTTGTTTTGTCCGTAACAACTCCGATTTTTGCGAGCGATTCAAGCTGAGAAATGAAGCTGTAAGCGTCAAGATGGGTGCAGGTTTCATCCATTTTCATTGAGCCGAATGTGGCATCCATAATGAGAACATCAACGGGAAATCCGGA
>R15__coassemble_1940_pt1 | contig 9425 bp, 9 predicted proteins | sample R15__metabat2_low_PE_056 | metagenome-assembled genome bin R15
GTTTATAACAAAATATTCAAAGGGCTGGAATTTCAGCCGTATTTCAAAGGTTGCCCTTGCGGTTCTTCGCCTTGCAATCTGCGAAATGAGATATTTTGAAAAAGTGCCTGCAGGCGTTGCCATAAGCGAGGCAGTTAAAATCTGCAAGAAATATGCATCCGAGGATGAATATACATTTGTAAACGGCGTTCTCGGCTCATATTCAAGAGAAGAAAAATGCTGACGCTGGGTATTGACACAAGCAACTACACAACTTCCTGCGCCCTTTTTAATTCCGAAACGGGTGAAGTAATTCAAAAAAAGATGCTTCTGCCCGTTAAAGACGGCGAAAAGGGACTTAGGCAAAGTGATGCGGTGTTTCATCACACCCGTCAACTTTATCCGCTTATGGAGGAATTGTTTTCGGAATATCGTGGAGATGTTGATATTATCGGCGTTTCCGATAAACCCAGAGATGCCGAGGGCTCATATATGCCATGCTTTACGGTCGGAATGAATACCGCATATTCAATTTCCGCCGCAATGAACAGACCTGTTTATTCCTTTTCTCATCAGGCGGGGCACATTATGGCTTCCCTTTATTCGTCAGGCAATATGCAACTTAAAGATGAAAAATTCATCGCTTTTCATGTTTCGGGCGGCACAACCGAGGCACTGCTTGTTTCTCCCGATAAAGAGAGAATATTCAATGCGAAAATAATCGGAAAAACAAGGGATATAAACTGCGGTCAATCGATTGACAGGGCAGGAGTTATGATGGGGCTTCATTTCCCATGCGGAAAAGAAATCGAAAAACTGGCTCTGTCTGCCGATAAAAAATTAAAGCCCTATGTTTGCATGAAAGACGGCGACTGCTGCCTTTCGGGGCTTGAAAATATGACACAAAAAATGCTTGATTCGGGGGAATCAAAAGAGAATATCGCTCTTTTTGTTCTTGACTCCGTTTCAAAAACCATTGAAAAAATGACGGAATATGCTCTTTTAACCTGCGGCAACCTTCCCGTTGTTTACGCAGGGGGAGTAATGTCCGATAAACTTATAAAAAATCAGCTTGAAAACAAATTTACTTGCAGTTTTGCTCTGCCCGAATTTTCCTGCGATAATGCGGCAGGCACGGCAATTCTTGCATATTTCAGAGGTAAGGAATAATGCCTGATTATGTTCTGACCGTTTCGGCTCTTAACAAGTATGTAAAGGCCGTTATTGAGGAAGATGTCAATCTTAAAAAAGTTTATGTAAAGGGCGAAATATCCAATTTTGTCAATCATAAAACGGGGCATTTTTATCTGACACTAAAAGATGAAAATGCCGCGATAAAAGCCGTTATGTTTAAGGGCAACAACTGTCGGCTGAAATTTATGCCGGAAAATTCCATGAATGTTATTGCCCGCGGATATGTGGGAGTTTATGAAAAAACCGGCGAGTATCAGCTTTATATTGAGGATATGCAGCCGGACGGCACCGGTGCCCTCGCTCTGGCTTTTGAACAGCTCAAGAAAAAGCTTGCAGCCGAAGGGCTTTTTAACGCCGAGCATAAAAAGGAAATCCCCAAATTCCCCAAAAGAGTCGGCGTTGTCACCAGCGAAACCGGTGCGGCAGTCAGGGATATATATAACGTAATAACGAGAAGATATCCCCTTTGCGAAATAGTGCTTCGCCCCGTTCAGGTTCAGGGTGAACAGGCGGCGCCTCAGATTGTTTCCGCAATCAAAGAATTCAACTCCCTCAAAGCGGCGGATGTTCTTATTGTCGGCAGGGGCGGCGGCTCTATAGAGGATTTGTGGGCGTTTAATGAAGAAATTGTTGCCCGTGCCGTTTATGAGAGCGAAATCCCCGTAATTTCCGCCGTTGGGCATGAAACGGATTTCACGATATGCGATTTTGTTGCGGATTTAAGGGCACCTACTCCCTCTGCGGCGGCGGAACTTGCCGTTCCGAATATTTTGCAGCTTAAAAGCGATATCGCAACATACAAAAGGGATATCGAAAATGCGGCATATTCATTTATGAACACGAAGTGTGCTTATCTTAATTCACTTTTGTTGCTTCTCAAAAATCAAAATCCGAAAAACAAGCTTGATAATCTTGCGCTGCGGCTTGATGCGGCAATCACCCTTATGGACCGCTCGGCACTTTCATATATGAATGAGAGAAAAATGCGTCTTGGCAACTGCATCTCAAAACTCGACGCCATCAGCCCTCTTAAAATTCTTTCAAGAGGATACAGCATAGCAACTCTTGATGATAAAATAATCAGCGACGCCTCTCTGCTTAACAAAGACGATATAATCAATGTAAAATTCGGAAACGGAGATAAGAACTGCAAGGTTCTTTAATAAAGATATGGAAAAATTCAATTACGAAAAATCAGTTGAAAAACTTGAAGAAATAACCGCCAAACTCGAAAAGGGCGAACTTTCCCTTGAAGAGATGATAAAACTTTATACCGAGGGAACAGAACTTGCCGCCAAATGCTCAAAGGCACTTGAAGAGGCGCAGATAAAAATAACAAAACTCGGAGCTGAAAACGAAAATGAATGATTTTGAAAAGAAATTAACTTCGTATGTTGAGGCCTTCAATACCTATGCATCTCAGTCACTTGATGTGGATAAATTTTACGGCCGTGAGTCAAAGGGCCTTGACAGAATGCTTGAGGCAATGTCCTATTCCCTTGAAAACGGCGGCAAAAGGGTGAGACCTGTTCTCGCTCTGGAATTTTGCCGTGTTTGCGGCGGCAAGGCAGGGGATGTTTTACCCCTTGCGCTGGCAATCGAAATGGTTCACACCTATTCTCTTATTCACGATGATTTGCCCTGTATGGATAACGACGATATGAGAAGAGGCAAGCCCTCAAATCATATTGCTTTCGGCTATGCCGATGCCCTTCTTGCAGGGGATGCCCTTCTTACCCTTGCCTTTGAAAAAATTGCGGATTGCGCCCTTGATGACGAGAGAAAAATCAAGGCAATTCTCTGCCTTTCAAAAGCGGCGGGTTGCAGCGGTATGATTGCAGGTCAGGTTATGGACCTTCAGAATGAAGAAGAAAAAGCAAACCTTGAAACTGTCAGAAAGACCGATGAACTTAAAACCGGCGAAATGATAAAAGCGGCGGCAGTTATGGGCTGTATTGCCGCAGATGCCGACAGAGAAAAAACCAAAGCCGCTGTCACTTATGCCAAAAAAATCGGCCTCGTTTTCCAGATTATTGATGATATTCTGGATGTCACCGGTTCCGAGGACGAACTTGGCAAACCCATAGGCAGTGATGATGAAAATGCGAAATCAACCTATGTTTCCCTCATGGGACTTGATGACGCATATACCCTTGCAGAAAATGAAACAAACGAAGCAATCGCTTCTCTCAATATATTCGGTGACGAGGCGGCATTCTTAAAAGATTTTGCCCTGTCACTCATTCACAGGAAAAAATAATTATGTCGGAAAACGATTTTCATATTCTCGAAAACATAAAATCACCGGGAGATATTAAGAAATTCGACGGTGAGCAACTTAAAGAACTCTGCTCCGAACTCAGAGGCAAAATGGTTCAGACCGTTTCCGTCACGGGCGGTCACCTTGCTTCAAGTCTCGGAACGGTAGAACTCACCGTTGCCCTTCACCGCTCCTTCAATTCCCCGGATGATAAAATAATCTGGGATGTGGGCCATCAAACCTATGCCCATAAACTGCTCACCGGCAGATACGAAAACTTCGATTCCCTTCGCACGGAAGGGGGAATATCCGGATTTGTAAGGCCCGATGAAAGCGAGCATGACAGTTTCTATGAGGGCCATGCAGGGACCTCCGTCTCTCAGGCGGCAGGCATAGCCCTTTCAAATGAACTTAAAGGCAACAAAAATTATGCCGTGGCGGTAATCGGTGACGGTTCCTTTGGCAACGGTATGGTCTATGAGGCAATGAATCACGCCGGCTCAACCCCTTCACGGCTTATCGTTATTCTCAACGATAACGAGATGTCCATAAGCGAAAATGTGGGTGCCATGGCAAGGTATCTGGCTGTTGTGAGAGCAAAGCCGGAATATTACAGATTTAAGGCAAGAACCGAAAAAGCCCTCAATCATATCCCCCTTATCGGCAAATCCCTTTCAAATTTCGTTTTCAGAATTAAAAGCAACCTTAAAAATATCATCTATAAAAGTTCCTTTTTTGAGGATTTGGGATTTCGCTATATGGGGCCCATTGACGGTCACGATATAAAACAGCTTTGCGATGCCATGGAGAATGCAAAACTCCAGAATAAGCCCGTTCTCATTCACATAAACACCATCAAGGGCAAGGGCTACGATTTTGCGGAAAATCACCCCGAAAAATTCCACGGCATTTCAAAATTTGATATTGATACCGGTGAACCGAAATCCGCAGGAACAAACTATTCCGCTGAGTTCTCAAAATCCCTTGCGGAATTTGCAAGAAAAGATAAAAGAATATGCGCCGTCACTGCGGCAATGAAAATAGGAACCGGGCTCGATTCTTTCTTTGAGGAATTCCCGGAGCGTTCATACGATGTGGGCATTGCGGAGGAGCACGCGGTCACATTCTGTTCGGGGCTTTCCGCAGGGGGAATGCTTCCCGTGTTTGCCGTTTATTCAACATTTCTTCAGCGGTGCTTTGACCAGATTATTCACGACGGCGCCCTGCAACGAAAAAAACTTGTTATAGCCGTTGACAGAGCCGGCTTTGTGGGGGAAGACGGCGAAACCCATCAGGGGCTTTTTGATGTTTCCATGATGAAATCGGTTCCCGACCTCACGATTTATTCGCCCGCAACCTATCAGGGCATTTCAAAAGCCCTCTATAAGGCATTTTATAAAGAAGAAAACATATGCGCAGTCCGTTATCCGAGAGGTTCAATGCCCTTAAACGGCGAAATTTTTACGGATGAGGATTTTGAAATTTACGGTGACGAAAATTCCCCCGTATCCATTGTTACCTACGGCAGAATTTCCTTTGAGGCGGCAAAAGCGATTGAAGCACTTTCAAAGGTCGAAATTTCCGTAAAACTCATAAAATTATGCAAAATAAAGCCCATACCCGCCGAGGCAATAAACGCCGCCTTATCCTCAAAATCAATTTTCTTCTTTGAGGAAGGGATGGTGAGCGGCGGAGTCGGCGAAAAATTCGGCGCCCTTCTGCTCCAAAAGAGATATGTGGGCTCATTCACTCTTACCGGTGTTGACGATGAATTCGTTTCCCACGCATCGGTAACAAGCCAACTTCACAAATATAAACTTGACAGCGAATCGATGATTCATATTATAAAGGAAACGCTTTGATAAACGGCATTTCCAAAAGGTGGTAAATTTAATTGAAAGAAAAAACCCGGCTTGATGTTGCCGTTTTTGAAAGAGGATATGCCGAAACCAGAGAAAAGGCGAAAGCCCTTATAATGGCAGGCAGTGTTTATCTCAACGGTCAGAAGGCGCTCAAAGGCGGCGAAACGGTAACGGATAAAGATATAATTGAAGTGAGGGGCAATGTGAATCCCTATGTCAGCCGTGGCGGTCTGAAACTTGAAAAGGCGATGAAATCCTTTGACCTTTCTCTTGAGGGCTTTACCTGTATGGATATAGGCGCCTCCACCGGCGGCTTTACGGATTGTATGCTTCAAAACGGAGCGGTAAAGGTATATTCCATTGATGTGGGCTACGGTCAACTTGCCTGGAAACTCAGAACAGACGAGAGAGTGGTAAATCTTGAAAAAACAAATTTCAGATACTGCACTCGCGAACAAATTCCCGACGAAATAGATTTTGCCTCCGTTGATGTTTCATTTATATCCCTCAAAATAATTCTTCCCGTTATGAGAACTCTGCTTAAAGACGGGGGCAGGGCGGTATGCCTCATTAAACCCCAGTTTGAAGCGGGTAAAGAAAATATAGGCAAAAAAGGTGTTGTCCGTGACAAAAAGGTTCATCGTGACGTTGTCAAAATGATAACGGATTTTGCCTTTGAAAACGGATTTGACATAATCGATGTGGATTTTTCACCCATAAAAGGACCGGAGGGGAATATAGAGTATCTTATGTATATTCAAAAGAGCGAAACCCCCTCAATTCTTTGGCAGGGGACTGCCGAAGGGCTTGTTGAAGAATCCCACAATCAACTTGACAAAGGCGGTGAAAATAGTTGAAAATCCTGATAATGCCCAATATCACCCGCGTTGATGCCAAAAGGGTTACGGATGATATATGCAAAAAACTCAGAGAACTCGGAACCGTATTTTTGTTTGACAGTGAATATGAAGAATATTTTCGGGATACAGGCGCTTCTTTCGGAAATATCGATGAAATACTTCCCGATTGCGATGCCGTAATCGCCGTTGGTGGTGACGGTTCCATCATCAGAGCCGCAAAGCAGGCGGTTAAATTCAATAAGCCGGTTTTGGGAGTCAATGCAGGGCGCCTCGCATTTATGGCGGGCCTTGAAGATAATGAACTTTCCCTTCTTTCCCGACTTATTGAGAAAAACTATGAAATCGATAAACGGCTTATGCTTAAAACCGTTGTTAAAAACGGAGATAAGATAATAAGTGAGGATTATGCCCTCAACGAATGTTTTATAACAAACGGTGAAAAGCAGAGAATGTCGGCAATCAATGTTGCACTGAACGGCTCTGATTTCAACGGCTATCTCTGCGACGGAGTTATCGCCGCCACTCCCACCGGTTCAACGGCTTATTCCCTCTCCGCAGGAGGGCCGGTGGTTGACCCGGAACTTGAAAGTATTCTTTTTACCCCGGTTTGCCCCCACTCCCTTGTGGGCAGGTCAATAATATTCAGGCCCGATGATGTTCTCACCGTTTTTTCGGGTGAAGGCGCGTTGCTTTATTATTCCAACGACGGCAAAGAACCGATTCCCGTTTCCGGCTCATCGGTTGTGGAAATTTCGAGGGCGGAATTCACGGCAGATTTCATAAGAATAAAATCCGATAATTTCATTGACATACTTTATAAAAAACTTGCGCAAAGGCGCTGAAAGGATTGAACTTTAATGAAAAAAAACAGACATGAAGCGTTGCTTCGTATAGTGGAAAGCAAATCCGTTTCCACACAGACCGAGTTACTTGAACTCCTCAATGCCGAGGGGTATAACACCACTCAGGCAACAATTTCAAGAGATATAAAAGATTTACGCCTTATTAAGAAAACAGACGAAATGGGCAGAACCTTTTATTGCGTTGACACAAACGATAATTCCCTTCTCTCCGATAAATACAAGAGTGTTTTCAACCACAGTGTTATTTCGGCGGATTATGCCCTTAACACCGTTGTTATCAAGTGCTACACCGGTATGGCAAATGCCGCCTGCGCAGCCCTTGATGCCATGAAGTGGGATGATATAGTCGGCTCTCTTGCAGGGGATGACACGATATTCGTTCTTTGCAGAAGTGAAGAAGCCGCCGAAAAGATGAGAGATACAATAGAATCTGTTATAGGATAAAAATATGCTGTTTTCATTAAAAATTGAAAATATTGCCGTTATTGAAAGCGCTTATATTGAGCCGGGCAAAGGACTCGATGTTCTCACCGGCGAAACCGGCGCAGGTAAGTCCATAATCATTGATTCGATAAATGCAATTTTGGGCGAAAGAACCTCAAAGGAACTTATCCGTGACGGCGAGGACCATGCCACGGTTGCCGCCGAGTTTGTTGATGTGAATGACGAGGTTATCGCTTTTCTTCGGGATGAGGGAATAGAATGTGATGAAAGAAGTGTTGTAATCACCCGCTCGTTTTCCCTCTCCGGCAGAAATGTTTGCAAGGTGAACGGTTGGCCCGTCAATGTTTCCAAACTCAGAGAACTTGGTTCTCTCCTTATAAACATTCACGGTCAGCATGATTCTCAGGCGCTCCTGAACCCCGAAAAGCACTGCTCCTTCATTGATATTCTTGCCGATAACGATAAACTTAAAAGTGAATATAAAGAGGCGTTTCATAAACTGATTGCCGTCAAAAAAGAACTTGATAACCTCTATGATACAAGAGATGAAAAGGCATCTCGCCTTGATTATCTTGAGTATGTTATCAAAGAAATAACCGAGGCGGATATAAAGGTCGGGGAAACGGAGTCATTGCAGAGCGAAAAAAATCTTCTCGAAAACAGCGTTACCGTGAAAAAGCATCTTGAGAAGGCCTATTCCGCTCTCAGCGGTGATAACGGGCTTAACGAAGCCCTTTCGGACTGCGCCGCCGAGGTTGAGAATGCCGCAAAGTTTTATACGGATGCGGATGAAACCGCAAAACAAGTCAGAGGAATGGCAATCGAACTTAAAGATTTGACAAGCGCAATTCGTTCTCTCAACGATAAATTCTCTTTCAGACCCGAGCGCCTTAAAGAAATCGACGACCGCCTTGATGTTATCTATCGCCTTTCAATGAAATACGGCAAAACGGAAGAGGATATACTCTCCCTTCTTGATAATTCCATTGAAGAAAAAGAAAAAATCGGCTCCTCCGATGAGAGAATAGCCGAACTTGAAAAAGAACTTTATGCCTATGGGGATAAAGTCAAGGATTTGTCCGACAAATTGACAAAATCACGCAAAAAAGCCGCTTCCGACTTTGAAAAAAGAGTATGCAGGGAACTTGAATTCCTTGATATGCCTCAGGTTAAGTTTGTTGTTGATATCAAAGAAACAAAACTTACCTCAAAGGGCAAGGATGCCGTTGAGTTCCTGATAAGCGCAAACTCCGGTCAGGAACCGAAGCCCATTGTGAAAATTGCTTCCGGCGGCGAACTTTCAAGAATTATGCTGGCGATAAAAACGGTTCTCAGTTCCCGAGACGCGGTTGATACTCTGATTTTTGATGAGATTGATGCAGGTGTCAGCGGTTCGGCAGCCGAAAAAATTGCCAAGAAACTTTATGAGGTTTCAAGAGGGAAACAGGTTATCTGCGTAACCCATCTCGGCATAATTGCCGCTGCGGCGGATAACCAATTCAGGATTGAAAAATCATTTGATAAAAACAAAACTTTCACAAAGGTTATTCCCCTTGATTTTGAGGGGAGAGCCAAAGAAATTGCGAGAATTAACGCCGGCGGTTCCGTAACGAATCTTCAGCTTGAATCCGCAAAAGAAATGCTCAATAACTTCCGGAAAGAAGGATGAATATATGAAAATAGGCGTATGCGTTGGCGATAATATTGAAAATATGCTCATCGCCAAAAAAATCGGTTATGACTATGTTGAAACCAATGCGGGTGACTTGGTCAAAGCGGATGAAGAACTTTTTGTAAAAATGAAGAATGTGGGCATCCCCATTCTCACATCCAACTGCTTTATAGGCATGAGAGTTGTCGGCCCCGAAAGAGATTTTGACGCAATGGAAAAATATGTTGATAAACTCTTTTCGAGAGCGTGTGAACTTGGCCTCAAAATCATGGTTTTCGGTTCCTCGGGGGC
>R15__coassemble_1980_pt1 | contig 9286 bp, 7 predicted proteins | sample R15__metabat2_low_PE_056 | metagenome-assembled genome bin R15
CTTTAATATGGGATTTTATCGGCCTGAAACATACCTAAAACATAAAAAATCACGTTCACATAAAAGGAGAAATATGGCAAAAAGAAATTCAAAGCAAACTGAGCAAGAGGTTAAAGCCGTAACAAGCAACCGAAACGGCAAAAGCGAAAATGCTCAGAAAAACAATGTAAGAAAACAGAATAAAACTACGAACTCAAAGCGTCACTATTCAAAGCCCCGTAACGGCTCTGCAAAAAAGCACGCAAAAAAAGCCCCCGATGTTCCCGTCAGGATTTCATTTCTCGGCGGTCTCAACGAAGTCGGCAAAAATATGACTCTCTATGAATATAAAGATGAGATGATGATAGTCGACTGCGGTCTTGCATTCCCCGACCCGGATATGCCCGGCATAGATATGGTTATCCCCGATTTTACCTATGTTGAAAAAAATGCGGATAAAATCAAGGGCATAGTCATAACCCACGGCCACGAGGACCATATAGGCGGGCTTGCATATCTGCTGAAAACCTGTAACATTCCCGTTTACGGCACAAGACTTACCCTTGGCCTTATTGAGGGGAAACTCAAGGAACACGGAATTCTTTCAAGTGTAAAACTCAACGAGGTAAAGCCCGGAGATACAATAAATCTCGGCGCATTTACGGTTGAAATGATACATGTAAATCACTCTATTCCCGATGCGATTGCCCTTGCAATCACCTGCGAAACGGGAACAATCATTCAGACCGGCGACTTCAAGATAGATTCCACTCCCATAGACGGCGGAATGATTGACCTTGCAAGGTTTTCGCAGTATGGAACAAACGGAGTTCTCGCCCTTCTTTCCGACTCCACAAATGCCGAAAGACCCGGTTTTACCGAAAGTGAAAGAAAGGTTGGCGAATCATTCGAAATCCTTTTCAGAAAAGCGGGTAAAAGAAGAATTATCGTTGCAACATTCGCCTCAAATATTCACAGAGTTCAGCAGATAATCAATGTTGCCGCCTCTCTTGGCAGAAAGGTTGCAATGATAGGCAGGTCCCTTGAAAATGTTGTTTCCGTTTCATCGGAACTCGGATACTTGAATATTCCCGAAAACACGCTCATAAGTCAGGACCTTATCAACAAATATGCCCCCGAAGAACTTGTAATTATCACAACCGGCAGTCAGGGCGAGCCCATGTCCGCCCTTACAAGAATGGCATTTTCGGAGCATAAAAAGGTTGAAATCTGCCCGAATGACTATGTTATCATTTCCGCAAATCCCATTCCCGGCAACGAAAAGACCGTCGGCAATGTTGTCAACGAACTTATGAAAAAGGGTGCTGAGGTCATATATGAAAAGATGTATGACGTTCACGTTTCCGGCCACGCCTGCCAGGAAGAACTTAAACTTATTTTAAGTCTTGTAAACCCGAAATATTTTATTCCCGTTCACGGTGAGCAAAAGCAGTTGAGAAAGCACGCGGGGCTTGCCGAAACGGTGGGAATAGCAGAGCGCAACATATTCGTTGCGGATAACGGCGTAACGGTTGAACTGACAAGCGAGGTTATGAAGGCGGGCACACCCGTTCCCGCAGGGATGGTATTCGTTGACGGCTCCGGTGTTGGCGATGTGGGCTCCGTTGTTCTCAGAGACAGAAAGCGTCTTGGCGAGGACGGCATAATAGTTGTCAGCGCATCCGTTGACTACGAAACGGGCCAACTGATTGCAGGTCCCGAAGTCATAACCAGAGGATTCGTTTATGTTAAGGAATCCGAGGAACTTATTGAGCAGTCACGAAAAGTTGCCGATCAGGCATTGGAAAACTGCTATTATTCAAACATCAGCGATTTGAATGCCGTCAAGGGCAAGCTCAGAGATGCTGTTGCAAAATTTGTTCACGAACAGACGGGCCGTGACCCCATGGTTTTAACGATAATTATGGAAGTCTGATAAAATCAGGCAAATTCTTCAGATAAGAGGTAAAGAAAATGAAAGTTGTACTTTTAAGTGATGTTAAAGGCCTTGGCAAAAAGGGAGAACTTGTAAACGCATCCGACGGTTATGTGAGAAACTTCCTTTTCCCCAAGAAACTTGCAATGGAAGCAAATTCACAGGCGATGAGCGAACTCAAAAACAGAGAGTCCGCCGAAAAGCACCGCATTGAAACGGAAATCGCCGCCGCAAAGGCAACCGCCGCAACTCTTGAAGGCAAAACCGTTAAGCTCAGTGCAAAAGCCGGTGCAAACGGAAAACTTTTCGGCTCCGTAACTTCAAAGGATGTTGCAGAGGCAATCTCAAAGGCATTTTCAACCGAAATAGATAAGAAAAAAGTTACCGTTGAGGATATTAAGAATTTCGGCACTTATCCCGTTGAAGTTAAACTCTATAACGGAATTTCGGCCTCTCTCTATGTTCAGGTAGGAGAATAATTTATGGCAGATCTCATTAATTTTGACAATATTCAGATGCCCTATTCCCTTGAGGCGGAGCAGGCAGTTTTGGGCAGTATTCTTGTTGACCCCTCATGTCTGAGCGGCGTTGTAATTTATCTTAAACCCGAATGTTTCTACCGCCCGCAACACAGGGCAATCTTTGAAACGATGCTCACCCTTGAAGCAACGAATGTTAAAATTGACCCCCTTGTCATTCTTAACGAACTTGTAAATCAAGGTGAATTTGACGCGGCCGCCGGCAAAACTTATCTCATGAGTCTTGCCCAGTCCGTTCCCTCCACCGAAAATGTGGAGATGTATGCCAAAATCGTAAAAGAAAAATTCTATATAAGAACCCTTATAGAAATATCCAAGAAAACCATCGACAGCGCCGTTGCGGAAGAAGAAACGGCAGATGCTCTTCTGGATAATGCAGAGCAACAGATTTTCAACATCCGTCAGGGCAAAACCTCAAATATGCCCACAAGGCTCAACGAAGTTCTCAACACAGAAGTTTTTGTAACACTCAAAAAACTCAGCGGCGAAGACAGAGACCTTTATAAGGGCTTCACAACCGGTTACAATGAACTTGATACGATTTTAACCGGTCTCAACCGTTCCGACCTTATCATTATCGGCGCCCGCCCTGCAATGGGTAAAACGAGTTTCGCTTTGAATCTTGCAAGAAACGTTTCGCTGATAGGCAACCGCAAAGTCCTTTTCTTCTCCCTCGAAATGACCAAGGAGCAGCTGGGTATGCGTGTTCTCGGCACGGAAGCAAGGGTTTCGGGTATGAAGATGAGAACCGGACTTCTTGAGAGCGATGAGTGGAGACGCCTTGGCGAAGCAGCCGGTGTTCTCAACCGCGCAGAACTTTATTTTGACGACCAGTCCTCCATAACCGTTCCGGAAATGAAGGCGAAAATCCGCCGTCTTAAAGATGTTGATTGCGTAATAATCGACTACCTCGGACTTATTCATTCCCATATACACGCCGAAAACAGAGTAAACGAGGTAAGTGAAATAACAAGAAGTCTCAAGATGATGGCAAAGGACCTTAATATCCCCGTTATCTGCTGTGCCCAGCTTTCCAGAGGCACGGAAGCGAGAGGAAAATCCCATAAACCCCAGCTTGCAGACCTTCGTGAATCCGGTTCAATCGAGCAGGATGCAGATATTGTTATGATGCTTTATCGTGAAGATTACTACAAAAACGACGAGGATTCCCCCGACCATAACGAAGAAAACAAGCAGGATATAAATATCGTTTCGGTCATGATTTCAAAGAACAGACACGGTTCAACCGGTCAGGTTGATTTTGCATGGGATGGCGAGCATACATTGTTCCTGCCCATTGAAAAAATACACGATGAAAACTAAAGTTATTTCCACAATAGAAAAATACGATATGATTCCCGAGGGCAGCAGGGTTATTGTTGCCCTTTCGGGAGGCAGTGATTCAATGAGTCTGCTGACAGTTCTTTATATGCTCAAAGATGAGATGAATTTCACTCTTGAAGCGGCTCATGTCAATCACATGCTGAGAGGCAAAGACGCAGATGATGACGAAAATTTTGTTAAAAATCACTGCGAAAAACTCGGCATAAAAATTCACATTCTCAAGGCAGATGTCAAAGGCGAAGCCAAAAAAAGCGGCGAATCCCTTGAAGAGGCAGGCAGAAGAATAAGATATGAATTTTTCGCCTCTCTCGGCGAGGATTGCCTTATTGCAACTGCCCACAATCTCGGTGACAGAATTGAAACCTTCTTCTTTAATTTCACAAGAGGAGCATCCCTTAAAGGCCTTTGTTCAATCCCACCTGTGAGAGGCAATATAATAAGGCCCATAATTGAATGTTCCAAAGCGGAAATTCTTGATTTTCTTAAAGAAAACTCCGTTGATTACAGAACGGATAAAACCAACAGCGATACGGTATACTCAAGAAACAGAATAAGGCATAATATCATTCCGGAATTAAGAGAAATTAACCCCTCTTTCGAGCAGAATGCCGCAAGGTGCATAAATCTGCTCTCGGAGGATGAGAAATTCCTTCATTCTCTCGGTGAGGAGCTTATTGAAAAAAGCAAAAAGAGCGGCGGATACGATATTCAAATTCTTCACTCCTCCCCTGTTCCCGTAAAAGCAAGAGCCCTCTCTTCGATAATTTCGGAAGAAACGGGTGTTTTCCCCGATGCGGCGGCAATTAACTCCGTTATGAAATTGCTTGATGACTATGTAAATTCCGGTGAAGGCAAGGGTGTTGACATTCCCGGCGGTATAGCCAGAACCGGAGCAGGGCTGCTGAAATTTCCTAAGAAGAATGAATATTCCCCCGATAAAGTTGTATTATCCGAAAAGGAAAACCAATTCGGAAAATACATTATAAAAATTGCATATTCCGAAAAATACACAGTTTGTTCACCAAAAGAAACAAATAATGTATATAATTATTTGCTGGATGCAAACAAAATAAGCGGAAAAGTTTATGCATCCGTAAGGCAAAGCGGTGACAGCATTTCTCTACCCGGCAGAAACATTACAAAATCCCTTCGTAAACTCCAAAACGAAAAAGGAATACCGCCCGAAGAAAGAGATTTTATGCCGGTGATAAGAGATGATGAAGGCATACTTCTGGCGGCGGGGTGCGGCATTGACAAAAGAGCCGCCGTCACAGCCGAAACAGGCAAAATATTGCAAATAACCATTTTGAAACAGGAGATGGCGTCAAAATGAAAAATGATATTGAAAAAATATTTTACAGTGAAGAGGAACTTCACGAAATCGTTGCCCGTCTCGGCAGGCAGATAAGCGAGGATTATAAGGACAAAAATCTTTTGCTCGTAAGCATTCTCAAGGGTTCCGTTGTTTTTATGGCGGATCTTATGCGTGAGATAACAATCCCCTGCAAAATAGATTTTATGTGCGTTTCATCCTATGGCGACAGCACAACAAACGCAAGCGGCAATGTGAGAATTATCAAGGACCTTGACATAAACCTTGAAGGATATGATGTTCTTCTTGTTGAGGATATTCTCGATTCCGGCAGAACCCTCAACCATGTTATTAACACACTTAAAGTTCGCAACCCCTCAAGCGTAAAAATCTGCACCCTTCTTGATAAACCCGAGCGCAGAGTTGTTGACCTTAAAGCGGATTATTCCGGTGCACCCGTTCCCGACGCATTCGTTGTGGGCTACGGTCTTGACTATGCGGAATACTACAGAAACTTGCCTTACATAGGCGTTCTTAAAGAAGAAATATATTCCGAATAATAAAATTCGGATTTAAGAATAATACTGAAGAAAGCAGGAAAACCAAGTTGGATTTTAAAATTGACAAGCCGGATAAAAATAACGGCAACAACAATAGCAATAATAACAATAAGAAGCCCAAAAAGAATAAGCTTCTGACACTTCTGCCCTACATTCTCATACCGGCAATTATCATTTTGGGCATATCCTATTATGCTTCCCATCAGGAAACGGATTCCCCCGAATATTATGAGATAGTTGCTCTGTTTGATGAGGGAAAAGTTACCGATTACAAACTGAATCTCAGCAGCGGACTTCTCGTCTATCATCTTGATGGTGATGAAACGGAATACACTTACACCGTTCCCTCTGTTTCCCTTTTCATCGACGACGTTCACGAAAAGGTAAGAGAACACAACAAAGAAAATCCCGACAGCAAAATAGAGGCAAAATATGTTGCGGGCTCATCGAATTCCGCTCTTATGAGTCTGCTCCCCTCCGCTCTTTTAACAATTCTGATGATAGTTGCCCTTGTTGTTATGTTCAAAAGATTTTCTCAAACAATCGGCAACGAAAACAACAGAACTCTCTCCTTCGGAAAGGCGAGAGTCAAGAAAGTTGCGGATGAAAAAAGAAAAACCACATTTGACGATGTGGCGGGTGCAGACGAAGAAAAAGAGGAACTGACGGAAATAGTCGAATTCCTCAAGGACCCCAAAAAGTTTGATGCACTTGGTGCAAGAATTCCCAAGGGCGTTCTGCTTGTAGGCCCTCCGGGCACAGGTAAAACTCTTCTTGCAAGAGCCGTTGCAGGTGAAGCGGGAGCCCCCTTCTTCTCCATTTCCGGTTCTGACTTTGTTGAGATGTATGTTGGTGTTGGTGCTTCCAGAGTTCGTGACCTTTTTGACCAGGCAAAGAAAGCATCCCCCTCAATCATATTCATTGATGAAATTGATGCCGTTGGCCGTCACAGAGGCGCAGGTATGGGCGGCGGACACGACGAAAGAGAACAAACTCTTAACCAACTTCTTGTTGAAATGGACGGTTTCGGCGCAAACGAAGGTGTTATAGTAATCGCCGCGACCAACAGGCCCGACATACTTGACCCGGCGCTTCTCAGACCCGGCCGTTTTGACAGACAGGTTACGGTTAATTATCCCGACCAGAAGGGCAGAGTTGCCATTCTGAAAGTTCACGCAAAAGGCAAGCCCATCGGACCTGATGTTGACCTTGAAAGTGTTGCCCATGCAACAGTCGGATTTACCGGTGCAGACCTTGAAAACCTTCTCAACGAAGCAGCCCTCCTTGCTGCAAGATGCGGCAAAAAGGCAATCACCATGGCGGAGGTTGACGAGGCAGCACTTAAAGTTGAAGTGGGAAGCGAAAAGAAATCCCACAAGATGACCGAAAAAGCGAAAAAGCTCACCGCATATCATGAGGCAGGTCACGCTGTTTCCGCATTCTATCTTGAAAATACCGACCCCGTTCACCAGATTTCCATTATTCCCAGAGGTCTTGCAGGCGGATACACCCTTTACAGGCCCGAGGAGGATAAGAGTTACACCTCGAAAAATGAGATGCTTGATAACCTTGTAAGTCTTCTTGGCGGCAGAGTTGCCGAGCAGCTTATTCTTGGCGATATTTCAACCGGCGCATCCAACGACATTCAAAGAGCCACTCAGATTGCCCGTGAAATGGTCACAAAATACGGTATGAGCGAAAAGCTCGGTCCCATCGCCTTCGGCGAAGAAAACAACGAAGTTTTCCTCGGCAAGGATTTCAGCCATGTGAGAAACTACTCCGAAGCGGTCGCCTCCCAGATTGATGAAGAGGTTGAAAGGTTCATTACCGATGCATATAAGAGAACAACCGATATTCTCTCCGAACACAGCGATAAACTTCACGCCCTTGCGAAAGTTCTTATGGCAAAAGAAAAAGTTGAAGCCGATGAATTCAAACGCATTATGAGCGGCGAATATGTTGAGGAACAGGCAGAGGAAAGCGCAGAAAATAACGGCGAAATTTCCGCCGAAAATCCCAATGCAATTCCCGCCGAAAATCAAGGCAACGATTCTGCCGAAAATCAGGGTGTTGACTTCGCCGAAAATCAAGGCAACGATTCTGCCGAAAATTAAGTAAAAATCCCTCGACGAACCCGGCAGTTAAAAGTTTCACGAATAACTTCAACCGGCACAAATATAATCTCACTCAAATAAGCAGGAGAAGGAAATTTAAACTGTAATATAGCATCTCACTTCCCAAAATCAAAAAAATATTGATTTTGGGAAATGATTTTTTTACAAAATAAAAAGTCAAAATTTTCTCTTATGAATGAGGCAAATTGCTTTGACAGTTTTTGAACCATCCGATTTGTTCCGTTACATTCTTTTGATTTGAAAGTTTTTCGGTTAAATCCTGAACAATGGACTCAACGAGAAATTTTTCTTTGATAAATTCTATCGCCTTGTAATCATAGAGAAATTTAAATGCTTGTTTTTCGGATAAATTAACCTACGCTCTCTAACCCTTACGGCCCTTAAAACTCCGGGCCATCTGAGAATACGAATTTAACGAACTGTGAAATGAGAGAGAATATATCTTTTACCAATGATTTTATTTTATACATCATCCAGGTGAATTCGTTTGAAATTGAGGTTTTTTCAAATTCAACGGTTTCGCTGAGATAATAATATTTTCCGGCTGCATAAACACAAAAATCGGCCCTATTTCCGTCAACTTCGGTATACCAGTCATCAACATCAACGCTCACGGGTTCCCCGGCAACTTCAAGATTAAACAGCGTATCATAGTCAAATGTTATATCTTTCTTGCTTCCGTCTTTGAAACAAACCGTAACCGCATCAAGATAAGCGTAGCAGTCCCCTGTCATACCATAGGAGCCGGAGGTTTCCTTTGCCACGATTTTATCGATATAGTCGTCAATGTCACGAACATCGATTTCGAGCTGAACTTCTTTGCCGAGAATTTTGCCGTTGACGGTCTGAACACCGGCTGTTATTTCTTCATTGGTATAAACATCTATATAGGCATAATATTTTTCGCCGTCGCTGAAGTTAATCTCAAAAAATTCATAAAAATCGCTGTCTTCTTCATTGTTACAAACGTAATCCGAGAAAACGATGTTTGATTTGTATGCGGAAATGGTGAAATCGGTTCCGAGGAATTTAAGTTCCATTGTGGCCTCGCCGTAAACCAGAAGATAAATCACCTGATTTTCTTCAAGGCAGCAGACCTTTGTATATTCATAATCTTTTTCGGTGCAGCCTTTCTGAACAGTGATATATTCGGGAATTATGCCGGAATCGGATGAGTTAAGGCAGAGGCCGTCACAATACCAGTTGCCGACAACATAATAACCGGATTTGGGTGCTTTGAAGGAATAAATATTCATATCTGCTGCAATGCTGTTTGAACCGAGTTTCAGTTCTCCGGCGTAGTTATACTCGTTTTCGTAGCCGAAGTCATTTACCCACTTCATATTTTCCGCAAAAGCGATTGTTGCGAAGGAAGCAAGCATAAGCATAGCCATAACAAGTGCAAGAACTTTTTTAAGATTTTTCATGATGTTTCTCCTTTATTTAATTATTTTTAATGCTCCTGTCGGACATATATTAAC